>CDYM01022998.1_pt1 | contig 368710 bp, 258 predicted proteins | sample 554981 | NCBI WGS metagenome assembly CDYM01 (sample SAMEA3182081, study PRJEB8094) | gut metagenome | biome: human; feature: gut; material: Stool; isolation source: human stools | place: Canada | collected 2012-12-04 | reverse complement strand
AGGCTGAGAACAGGCGCAAGTCCAAGACCCGTTGCCTTGTCGAGCACGTATTCGGTTTTGAAGAGCAAAGTATGCACGGCCTTATTGTCAGGACAATAGGGATTGTACGGGCGAAGGCGAATGTGGCGATGACAAATTTGACCTACAACATCTTCCGCTACATCCAGATTGTGTGCAATAAACGTGAATTGGCGATTGCCCAATAAAAAGAGACGGGGTGTATCCTCAAAAATGCAAAAATCCCTCATTTTTTTTGGGGGGGGTAGATTAAATTGCTTAACTTTACGCAAGATTATCTTGCTCAAGACAGTTAAAGGGTTCTGCTGCCTTATGCAAGAAATAAAAAATGGAATTGATAGAACCCACCTTAATCGATTCTGCAGGCATTCTGTCCTATCACCAGGGCGAACTGCCGGACAGCCGGATGCGTGCCCATGCCGCCCGCCGTGGATACAATCTGACGCATCTTTCGCGACCCGTACGTACCGAGGATTTTTACAACTTCGACCTGATTATCGGTATGGACGACCGCAACATTGACGACCTGAAAGATCGTGCCCCTTCAACCGCCGAATGGAGCAAGATACACCGCATGACGGAATACTGTACAAAGTTTACCCATGCCGACCATGTACCGGACCCCTATTACGGCGGTTCCGAAGGTTTTGAGTATGTGCTGGACATTCTGGAAGATGCTTGTGCGGGGTTACTGCAGAGCATTTAATCCAGCGGCATTACATGATACAGTGTCCCCTGCCTTGACTTCTTGTTCGGTATTTCAAGCTTCTTGAGCGTCCGCCCGAATACGGCAACCTTGTTGATTGCCAGACGGTCACGCGTCTTTGTCTGTAAAGCGGAAAGAATCTGCATGGGCATCATCCATTGCCCCTCTTCATCCTCTTCTGCCGCGCGGAAATGGCTGTGGAAGAGTTGTTCCAGTGGGGTGAGCTGTTCAAATTCCCGGTTCGTCCGCTTCAAGATGGCTTCATCGGCATCATCCAGCCAGTAACGCTCACCTTTGGCTACGGCATTCAGAGCCTGCGCATAGAGCTGGCGGTAGTTGATGGTGACATTCGTATCGATGGGACCGGTGACCTCAATGCAGATGAAACGGCGGCTGCCACTGGGATCGGACAGCAAGTCCTTCTGATTGCTGGTACCGATGAAGGAGGCATACCGCCGCATCTCACGGATGGTGCTGCCGTAGGGTTTGCGCAGGTTGGCAACCGGTTTCTGCAGCAGATGCTTCAAGAAACCCTGCTGGTTGATGCTGATTTGGTCGAACTCGTCGATGTTGACGAGCAGAAAGCGTCCCAGGCTGCGCTCCGCTTCCTGCCTGCTCTTGAAGTCGATGCTGTCCGTATAGCCGAAACGCAGCTCCGGTGGCAGCAAAATGCGGCAAAAGGTGGATTTCCGGAACCCTTGAGAACCGACAAGCAGAGGAGAAGTATTGTTTCCGTGTTGCCGGTCCATTCCACGCCAGTGTGCCACCATGCCCAGGAACCAGCGGTAGAACAGCTCCTGCCAATGAGGATTGTGGCACGGAACGAGGTCGGCCAACGCCCGGATGCGGTCTTTCCCGTCCCAGCGGCCGGTGTCGTAAAGGTATTCTTCGACGGGATTATAGAGTGGTACGTAGTCTGAAGTTAGGAAACGGTTGATATCGCGGTCCCATACGCGGATACCCTCCTTCAGGACATTCATGGAGACCGTACTGCGGGCACGCTGGTCAGCAGGCTTGAAATAGAAATGGACGGAGTCGCGCTGACGGTATTCCAAATCATCCAGAACGGTGTTGTAGCGAAACTCATACCGGCGGCCCATAAACTCTTCCAGCCGGAAAACGCTCTCCTGCTCTTGCGTCAGACTGCTCTTTTTCCCGAAGCCTTTAAGCTCTTGATATAGGTTATGAATCGTTTGACGGACAATGAATTCATCCGCTTCCCGGTAATAGTGCATCAATGTCTGGCGGACTACTTCCTCTTCGGGAATGCCTGCCTTGAAACAATGTTCGGCCAGAGGCACCAGCAGTATCCGTAAATCCCCGTCCCGTTTCCAGCCGCCCAATCCGCGGAATGCACGGTCAAGGGCCGACTCGAAGAGTACGGTAAAGGTGTCCGAGGCTTTACTGTCCGGATGCAGCCGCAACAGCGGGTTCTTTTCTGCGAGTTTTCGTTGCCGGAAGTTCTCTTCCTCGGGCATGCTGAGGGGCTGTTCCAGGCAGAAAGGCACAGCGGCAGGATTGTAGTATGGATATCCGTCCAGAGTCATGCGGCAACTCTGGGTAAGGGAAGGTTCTTTCAATGTAATGGCAAACGGCAGCAAGGGCTGGTAGCACTTCACCGCCATACGGTAGGCGTGGGCATGAAACAAGGTGGCATCGCTCTCCCGCTTCGGCGTCGTGCCGTCGGGCAGGGCAAACAATACCCATATTTTGGCACTCCGTCCGCTGGAACCGCAGAAAGCGGCAAAGGTCTGTGGTAGCAGGGCGGCTTGTTGTTTTACATATTCCGCTTCGGCAATGCCCGACAGACGGTTTACTTCCAGTTGTACGAGTCCGTTATAGTTCTTCATCCACCGTTCCCCCTCTTGTGTACGGCTATATTCCACGGCAGGGTAGATGCGGGGCAGCTTGTCTATATGTTCGTATCGGACGCAAGTGCCCTCCAGTTGAGGAAGGATGGCCCGGAGGGTCGACACATGTCCGGCTTTGGTTTCGGTTTTTAGTTTTTTAATCAGTGCATCCGCTTCCAGGGTGCTGAGGGCTTCCTTTCCGCTCTCTTTTTCTGCTCTAATCAAGGTAATTTTCATTCTGTTTGTCAGCTTGTTTGGGTAAATATAATTCTCGTAAAGATACTACATTGAAGAGCTGAAAGCAAGCATTCTGCGGAATAATTATTAAATGGATACAAGTCTCCACGACTCATGCAGAGAAGTGTTAAAAGCAAGTGAGTTTCTTTGTCAAAACACTGGCATTCCTTTGCTTTTCTCCCTTTGTTTGTCTACTTTTGTATAGGGAATAGATGACGCCTAACGACCATGAACAACTCTGCTTACGGCCATGAAGCAATCGCTTGACGACCGTAAGCAGAGTTGTTCATGGTCGTTAGGCGTCTCTCTTTCCATAGCTTTTACGGATGAAGTACGCACCCCGCACCTATTCCGCATAGGGCGCAAACTTATTATATAACAACTTAAAAGACATTGAACTATGGCAATTTTATTTGATTGGTATGAACTTCCGGAACCAAAAGACAAACAGCGGGAAGAAAAGATACTTCATCCACGCATCCGCTTGAACGGCTCTACCACTACCGACGAACTGCGTCGCAGAATTCAGGAACGCAGCTCGTTGACGGAGACTGATGTCTCGGCGGTACTGGATGCCTTGTCGCACGTCATGGGGGAAGACCTTGCCGAGGGGCGGCAGGTGCATCTGGACGGTATCGGCTATTTTCATCCCGTACTAACGAGCACGGAGCCGGTGACCGCTGCGACCAAACGAAAAACCACCAAGATTAAGCTGAAGGGCATCAAGTTTCGTGCCGACCAGGTGCTGAAGAATGAGATAGGTGCCATCAAAGTTAAACCGCTGGGGCTGAATGAGCATTCCCAAAAGCTGAGTGACAAGGAGATTGACAGGCGACTGACGGGCTACTTCTCTACGCATCAGTTCCTTACGCGCGAGAGTTTTCAGGTTCTCTGCGGGATGATGCGTTCCACTGCGCAGCTTCATATTCGCCTGCTCCGCAGCGAGGGTAAGCTCGAAAATGTGGGAAAACTGAACCAACCGATTTATGTGCCTTGTACGGGGTATTACGGTAGAGACGAGTAGGTTACGGTAAAACTTAGGCGTTTTGAGTAGGTGGAAGCAGATTTTGCTTCCACCTTTTTTTGTTGCTTCCACAGCAGTTCAAATGCCGATGGATAGGGGGATGCAGGAGGTGGGTGGAAGTGTGGAAGCAAAGTGGGGAGAAAAAAATCTAGAGAGTGATGAGAGGCGCGGAAATCATTCTAGATACTTCACCTCTTCACCTAAGGCATCATGGTTCATTTCGCGTATACTGCGATAAAGCTTACCATTTTTCAAATAATAATAATTCTGATAACCAGCAAACTCTATGTTGGCATAGGTTTCATTGTTACGATCTTTGCTTATTTTCCAAGAACTTTCGTAAATCATAGAATCTTTGAAAGTTATGATTGATGTAGAATCTGGACGAAGCTCAAACTTTATGCCGTTGGCAGTAGTGAATATACCGACAAAATCATGTTCTTTTTCGTTGTTGTCACATCCGGTTAGTAGCAGTATCCCCAACAATATTCCTATAATGACTGTTTGTTTCATATTTTTAGTTGTTATATTATAAAAAAGAGTGCTTCAATCGGATGAAGCACTCTCTCTTGTCAGTTTACTTTCTTGGCATCTCTTTTCAGAGTTGTCTCTTATCTTCCTGCGGGAGTACCAGCATTTTCATTTACGTGGATTTTGAATTCCTGAGTGAAAGTCTTCCACTTATAACCGAACTTGATAGGAACATAGATTTCATAATCCCAGTTTACAGGAGTACCACTGTGGTTGTAGTAAGTCAGTGTTTCCTTACCAGTTGCATCTACGTTGTAAACTACAGTTGTGTTGGCAGGAAGTTTACCTTCCTTGTAACCAGCAACAGGCTGCAAATTGCCGTCTACCAGTTTCAGGTTAGTCTTAACTTGATCGGTCATCCAGTTGCTCGGAGTACATTCGTAGAATTTGAACAGTTCTTTTTGCAGAGCTGTTGCATTGGGAGCTTCAGAAGCAGTGTAGAAATTACCGTTTTCGTCTGCATTCCAGCAAGTGTAAGTATAAGCACCTGTTACATCTACAGAGCTACCGTTAACAACAGCATCAGTTACTTCTCCTTCTTCCTTATTCACTGTGATAGTCATCGGTTCAATGATGTTGGCATCATAAGCCTTGATAACTTCAGTATGAGCAGCCGGATGTCCCGGAGTTGCATCACCATAGCAAAGGTCTGCAACCAACTTGATAGGAACAATCTGGCCTACCAAAGCTTTGGCAGCTTCTGTCGGTTTGGTGTCTTTTCCGAAATTGGATGCTGCATCCGGATCAGCTTCTTGCAATTTGATGTTATAAGTCTTGTGACCTTTCAGAGGATTATCTACGACAGTACAGAGGTTGTCCTTATAATTGTCAATTGTTGCAGCCAATTCACCTGCAATGTACAATTTTGTGTTGTCAGTACTCAATGTAACAGCACCATCCTTGAATGTCTTGCTGGCAACATCAAAGTACTTATAAGTTTTACCAGCCAACTTTTCAGCATCGAATTCAAAACGTACACCTTCCAATTCAAATGTAGGAGAATAAGGATTCTTCACATTCGCAACGTTCTTATCCTGGAAGTACAGGTATTCCCATGCACCAGTAGCAGGTTTTACGCCGTCTTTGTTCAAGAAACCGTTCACTAAGTCAGTGTAGATATTTACGGTCGGATTATTGTTAGTCTTATCGCCAGTCAATACGTGTCCAGTGGTTTCATTCCATGCAGGATTCCATTCCACAGCACCATAAACTACCGGGTTCACATTGAATACAGTGTTATTGGTGTTTTTCTTCCAATAACGATTGTCATATCCATATCCACCGAATGTAGGTTTGTAGATAGTACGTGTCAATGTAATTTTCAAAGTAGGATATGCCTTTGTCGGATCTTTCCAGAAGAATGTCTTAGTGAATACCATATCTTCGTGATTTTTCCATACCGGATATTTCTTCACGATGTCAGCGTGAGTCAAAGTCCACTTAATGTTATAAGATTCAACTCCGTCTTCTGTATTCTTAATAAGTTCAACCTTACCATAATCTACTCCATCTTGTGCGTCGAAACCGGCATCAGTGTAAACGGCGTGGAATTCCTGCTTGGTCATACCACCCTCTTTTGCACCGTTGTAGATAACTTCGTTCATGGCTACAGTGCCAATCTTGTCTGCGAAATCACCACATTTGAACATGGTGTCATCGTATGTGAAGCCAATCTCACGCATACCTTCTTCTTTCACCCATTTCACCTTGATGTAACGCATAGCTACCAAAGCATTGTTTACAGTATCCACCAACTCTACACGTACCAACGGTTCGCGGCCTACTGCAGTGGCAGATACACCGTCAAGGCTATAGACTTTTGAAGTCATGTGACCATTCATAGGAGAATCGATTTCTGCGAATTTTTGCTGGTCGGTCTTGTTACTATTACCCTCAGGGCCACCCAAAGTAAAATATTCTCCAGTAGCTTTGTAGAAACGGAATGTTAGACCATAGTCTTTGTATTTCTCCAATTCAGCATGTTTTTTGTGATCTGTAGCATCAATCTCTGTTGTGCAAACCTCCACTAATTTTTTCAAGTCGAGTACCTTGTTATACTGTGCATAAACGTCAATCATGTCGTTAGCCTGTGACTCATATGCACAAATAGAGTCGTGATAGTGCACATAGAATCTACCTTCACCATCAGTCTGAACTTCGTCAGCAAAATCACCACCCATATTTCCGTTGTACATCGTACGTGCATTAGCAATGTAGGGAGCCACCTTTGTTTCGTGCAGACGAACATATTCAGAGTTCACATAAACCTGAGTACCATTTTCCTTAAGAGCTTTAGCTTCATCAGCAGTCAGGTTTTCTTTAGCAATAGGAGCCTTTAGAGAAGCCATGTAGAAAGTTTCTTTTCCACTTGCATGACCGCCTGCTTCATTGATGGATTCGGCAACAGTCTTCTTGAATTGTACTGTCAATACATTGTCTTTTATCTTATAGTCAGTAGGCTGGATAGGAGAATTCTCGGAAATCGTTGCGCCAGCTTTGGTGAGGATGTTTTCAGATTTGATGCAATCGAAAGAAGGCATATAAATATCCTCTGTACGTACACCCATATTGGGGCTAACGTGGAAGTAAGCCTCATTTTTGTCTGTAGACACTGTGTACGGCTTGGCACCAGCTTTATTAACGTGGTCAAGTACAGGAGTTTTGGAATGTGCTGTAAACGTACCTTCAGAATCTTTGTCAGTTTGAGGACCGTCTGCATGTTTTGCCATTGCCTTGTACTCTTGTGGAGTATACTGTAGAGTAGTCAATGTAATAGCTGCAATACCATTGATATGACTTGTAGGAATTACAGCCAGACTAGTCAAACGATGTCCGATAATAGACATAACTTGAGCGCTCAATGCATCAACCTCAGCAGCCAAGTCTTTTAGTTTTTCGTCTGTAACAAAGCCGCCTTCCAATTCTTCTTTCAAGTCGTTGATTTTAGTCTCAACTGCCTCCAAAGAAGCCAACTTCTCAATTTGCTTTTCCAGTTCTTTCTTCAAAGCAGTCAAATCTGCCTCGGATACTCCGCCTTCTGTCGAATTAGCCTTGTCCAAAGCTTCCTGAGCTTTGTTCTTGGCCTCGTTTGCGGCACTTTTGGCTTCATCTACAGCCGTCTGCAACGTAGTAACTTTTGCATTCAGGTCATCAAGTGAAGCTTTCTTGTCCAGTTGTTCCTGCAAGTCCTTGATGTCATCATCATAATCCTTACAAGACGTGAACGTACCTGCAGTACCCAACATCAAGGCACTGAACAGGGTCACACTTAGAAACTTCTTGTTCATAATTGAAAACTTTAAATTTATAAATTTAAAAAAATAAAAAGTGAATAATCTCTCATTTTGAACCCCTTTCGCATACTTGTTTTGTTACTAAGTATTCCGTTACTTCGCAGGTAACGGGAACCATCTTGAATCAATTATGTGAAAAGAAGTTTAATATAGTTGTAATGCCTCTATAATTGTTTATAACATTTTAAGTGATGAAAGATGAAAAGTGGCTTATAGGTGGAATTCTGATAATATGACCGAGAGGTAAAGTTACGATAAAGGGAAATCAAAATATTTATAGGGAAAGAAAGACTTAAAGTGTTATTTTGTAGAGTTTTGGCTTAAGGGGAAGTTGTTGAGAAATGAGCGAGAGGACTCTTCCCTTCAAGAGATGCTTCTTGCGGGAGGAATAAATATGGACACATCTAGGCCGCTTTATCAATAAAAATAAAAAAATCTATGCCGAGATTCCATTGCTTTTTACAAAAGAAATTACCTTCTCATTTGCTTCATCAATCTTCTTGTCGTTGAAAGGTTTGAGATAGGTTTCAGTAACATTTATCGATGAATGTCCCATCGCTTCGGAAATAATGCCAGGGTGAATCTCACAATAATATGCCATTGTGGCCCACGTGTGTCTTGCCGAATACGAACTAAGATGTGAACTCATATTCAAATGTGTTTTTAAAGCTGACAGCTGATAGTTAAAACGCCTCAAAGCTGATTGATACTCTTTATAAGCCGCTTCTGTACCATCCTTGCTACGTAATATTGGGAATAAATAAGGTGAGTTCTCGTCCTTATTGGATACCATGTGTACCAGCTGTAAGGCTTCAGGGGATAGAAGTACCCGTAAGGTGCGACCAGTCTTTCTTCTACGATAGGACAATACATTCCCTTGCAGGTCTTTCTTGTGCAAGAAAGCTAAATCGACAAATGGGAGACCACGCATCATAAACATAAAAACAAATAGCATTTTGGCCTTTTGAAGGCTTGAGGAAGGAATCCTTTTGGACAAATCCATTTCTGTCCCGCGAACTAAAGTTCCTATATCCGAAGCTTCCAAAGCTCTTTTCTTGTCTGCTTTAGTTCCTGTATACACATGTTCAAATAATCTAGGAGTATAACGGACACATCGTAAATCTACAGCTCGATTGTAAGCCGAGCGAATGACTTTCATATAGGTAGAAACGGTGTTCCAACTGCAATCTCGTTGACGCAGGTGCATTTCAAAACGTTTCAAAACCACTGGATTCAATTTGCGCAGATGCAAATCCCGATAGTTATTGAATGCGGAAAACACATTCAATGTAGATTGGTAAATATGGGCTGTTCCCCATCTCCCATTTTCTCGAAGCTCTCCAATAATAGTTGACAGCATTTCTTGTAAGGTAATCTCTTTCATCTTCAATTTAAATTATACATTCTCTTATTAATAATATGTATAAGTACAATCCCTTTATAATGCAGAACATACGTGCAAATACACTAATAATTGGGGCGAACAACAATCCCATTAACAAAAAAGTGCGCTTAAATGCAGATTTTTCGATTAATTATAAAAAAACAGCATTATTATTTGCTCATTTATAGAAAAACAATTATGTTTGCACGGAAAATTCCTCCGTTACCTGCGAAGTAACGGAATACTTAGTAACAAAACAAGTATGCGAAAGGGGTTCAAAATGAGAGATTATTCACTTTTTATTTTTTTAAATTTATAAATTTAAAGTTTTCAATTATGAACAAAAAGTTTCTAAGTGTGATCCTGTTCAGCGCCTTAATGGTGGGCACTGCAGGAACGTTCACGTCTTGTAAGGACTATGATGACGACATCGAAAGCTTGGACAACCGCGTATCAGCAGTAGAAAAGCTGGTAAGTGACCTTCAAGCTAAGATTGACGCTGGATCGGTCATTACCGGCGTTGACAAAACAGAAGATGGCATTGTCATCAAATTAAGCAATGGCGAATCTTATCCTATCAAGAACGGAACAAACGGCACAAACGCTCCCGTTTGGAGTATTGTAAAAGACGCTAACGGTGACTATTGGTGGGCTAAAGACAATGTACAAACAGAGTTCCCTGCACGCGGTGAAAAAGGTGAACCGGGCAACGGTAGCGCTGGTCAAGACGCTAAAACCATCTATTACTACCCAGGTACTGAAGAAACTGGCAAGTTGCATGGCCAAGCAGAAGCTGGCTACTGGGTGAAAGTAACAGAAGAGAAGGGTAAAGATCCTTTATATGAAGTACAAACTACGAAATGGTTACCGGAAGGGACTCTTTCAGCAGTTTGGAATACAAAAGATGAAACTCTGACCCTTGGTAACATGAAGGATGAGAACGGCAAATTGGTTGAAAAGACTATTTCTCTGACTACTAAGTTGAAAGCATTGGTATTCATTCCTGATTTGTATGAAGACGGAGTAGAAGCTACTAAATACAAATATGCCAACGGTGATTTCATCGAAGCTGAAAAGAACGCAATAGAAAGTAAAGATGACCACAATGTAGCTTATGTAATCAAGAAAGGTACAAGTGCTACCAATTGGATTACTTTGAAAGATGCCACTAAGAAAACTTATTGGATGCCTTCAACCAGCGCAATGTACTATCACTTGAACCCGCTAAATGCCAAGCTGAAAGATATTGAGTGGAAATTCTTGGCAGCTACTCCGGAATATGTAGCTACAAAAGCTACTCCTGCTGTGGTAACCCCTATCTTCCAAAACGCAGGTAAGACCATTGACGGCGAAAAAATGTATGCTACATACAAACTCTCTGTAGAGGATTTGAAGAAGGGCAATTTGAGCACTCCCGGTGAAAACAACTATATTTCTATCGCAGCTCTGGAAGCAACATTGGTTAATGGCGAAAAAGAAGGTGAAGAAAAGTCTACAGTTACTTCTGACTATGCAGCCATCATGCCGATGATTCAAGGTTTTAAAGCCATTGCGTATACCGATGACAGCAAAATCGTAACAAAAAACACTTGTAAACCTGAACTGTATAAGACAGCTAAGGAAGCTATCGAAAACGTATATACTGTTCCTGCACAATACAATGGTGGTTCTATTGAATTGGCAGATTTACTGTGTATCCATCATGTAGAAAACTTTGGAGAGAAAATTACTGCAACCACTCACAAAAGCATGAGTCTTGCTGAAGCTGCCCAGCTATATAATCTGACTCTCAAGTTTGAAGCTGTTCACTATATCAGCGGTGACAATGATACAGAGGAAAATGCTTACTCTCAATTGGAAGAAGACGGTACTTTCACTCCTTGCTATGTAAACGACAAAGAAGAAAGTGTGGTTATTCCTGAAGGAAGCACAGAAAAGATTGGCAGAAGTGCTATCGGTCGTCGTCCGGCAGTATTGGTTAAACTGGTTGATGCAACAAATAATGTAGTATTAGCAGGTTACATCAAGTTGGAAATCACTGAAAAAGCCGCTACTCCTGATGCAATTGTTATTGACAAGAGCACTCCGCAGTTGCCGTACTTGTGTGGTGAACAAACTGTATCCATCACTTGGAAAGACATGTCCGGTAAGATTCTTGAAGAACTGGGTATGACCAAGGAAGAATTCACAAAGGGTTATACATTTGTAAAAGACGAAACTTATGTAGCAGACGGTAAGGGTGGCTTCATTCAAGTAACAGCTGCTAATAAATTTGCAGCAGACAATACTTACGGTGTAGTTACTGAAACTCCTGACGGTAACACTAGTACAAATGCTATCCTGAACTGGACTAGCAATAAGACTCAAAGAGACCAACTCATCAAGGATTACAAAGATCGCGCCTTGACACTTTATGGCAAGTACAAACCTGTAGCAGGTGGAACAACTTACGCTATTTACGTAGGTATCAAGATTTCCATAGCAGAATTGCCGACTACTGCAAGTTATGGTAACAAACGTGATGCGTTCTGGTATCCTGCTGAAACAGCTTTGGCTGACAGAGATACTGTACGTACCAATGTTCCTGCTCCGGATGCAGCAAACAATGTAGCAAATTATGTGAAGAATCTTGATGACTACTTCTATCACTACGTAACAGAAGCTGGAAAAGAAGTTGAAAAATCAGGCATCGAATTCATTGTATCAGAAGCTTCCAAGCCGGTTTATGGTGAAATCTGGAACAACAAAGACAAAGGTATGGAAATCAAGTACAGCTACTTGTTCTCTGCTAAGAACGATGGTCTGACTATAGGTGGAAAGAAGTTGTTTGTAAGTACAGTTGAAGCTGACAAGAGCAAGAGCAGCACTAAGTTATACTGGGGTGAAAAGAGAGCAACCGCTTCTCTCATCGCAACTCTTGATAAGACAGCCAAGACAATTACTTATGCAAACAACGATGAAGCAAAAGTATTCTTGAACCTTTTCGGTCATAACGAAAACAAGCCTAACCAACAGTTTGCCATCATCGAGGTATCCGCTGTTTATGGTGACTGCGAAATTGAACTGGCTCCCGCTTACAACTTCAACGCTCGCTTCTTGCGTCCGCTGGATATTGAAAGCAACGACAAAGCCAAGTTCTTGGATGCAGAGGCTAACGGTTCTTCCGTATTACTTGGTAACTTGTTCAAGGCCAACGACTGGCGCGACAAACCGGTTATCGTATACAATGATAAAGACAAAGTATATGAAGCTGCTAAAGAAAACAACGTTAACTTGTACGAATACTACGGTATCAGCGCAATAACTTTGGATATTGACAATGCAACTTGTGACGTTAATGTTATCGGTGAACAGAAGCCTATCAACAAGGACGTTATCAAGCTGACAATCCTTGATAAAGTAGGTGGTACTGCAATTTCTAACCCGATTGACATCAAAACTACCAACATCAGCAAGTTGAACTCTGTAGTATTGAACTACAAGAACAATATGGGTAACACTAAAGACTTCACCATCATGGTTCCTGTAAAGGTCACATACACATGGGGTACAGTAAGTGCTAAAGTTGCCATTGCTGTTGATGGTACTATTGCCAACAGATAATTTTGTAAAGAACTCATCGCATCCTAAAATGCGGTAATATAATAAAGGTGCGTCATAATAAGGTGACGCACCTTTTTATTTAACAATGCACGATTAATAAATATATCAACAATGAACAATAAACAAATCCTTTTTATGCTTCTTCTCTCAGCAAGCTTTCTACTCGGAGCATGTTCAACAAAAGGACACGAAGAGAAGATGAAGACACAGAAAGAGGCAGAAGATGAGTTTGTAGCCACTTTGACTGCTGCAGACTCAAGCGCTGTTCTTACATTATGTACACAGTGTATGGATCTTCTAAAAGCTAAAGAGACTGACAAGGCTCTTGATATGCTTTACTCCATTGATGACGCTGGTATAGCCAAACCCTTAACGATACAACAACGGGAAGCACTGACCAAACGTTTCCAGCGTTTCCCGGTAATTCGTTATCGATTGGATTACCTCAGCTTCTCTACACAAGGAAATAATGACGTGAAGTACAAAATAGAATTTACGCCACGTTCAGATTCTGACACTCCAGGTAGTAGTATGGGGTTCATGTTCAACCCCATAAAAGCAAATGGGGAATGGGTACTCGCCATCAAAGACGGTAGACAGCCTAGTCGCGAAGCTGCTACCCCACTCCATGATGATGCACCTGCCCCAGTAGATGTAATTGTAGAAAAGTAATCAAAAACACAAGAAAGGCCCTCCTTTTTGTAGGAGAGCCTTTCTTTATATTCCACAAATCGTTTTACTACATTTAGAAGAGATACGCCGCAGACACCTGCCAAGTCTTATTCTTGGCACCGATGGCATCACCCGCATTCTTCCACGTAAATGAGTCGCCCATCGGGAGCTGATAGGTCACGCCAACCTGGAGATGCTTCAGCAGCTTCACACCGGCACCCAGATTAAGTGCCACTTGAGCCTTCTTGCGGTCTACGTAATCCTTCTTCTTGAAGTCGAAGAAGAAATCGGGACCGGCTGCCACATAAATACCCAACAAACTACCCAAGCCAATGGTATATTTCAGATTTACGGGTACTTCCAGTCCTGTTTGCTTCACCTCGTCCTTGCCGCGCTGAGAGAACAGCAAAGCACCATCAACACCCAAGCCTACAATGGGAATGGTAAACTCAGCCATCGGACCAATAAAGAAACCGGTAGAATTATCCTTGTTTCCCTTATATCCGCCATCCCAATCTATTTTCGTCATATTCACACCACCCTTAACACCCCACTTCAATAGTTGGGCCTGGGCAGGCATAGCCATAAACATACAGCATACAGCTATCACGAAAGCACTAAAAATCTTTTTCATAATCAATTGTGTTTAATATTACGGGACAAATATATGCAAATTCTTCCTAAAGAAACAACGTATGTTAGCATTTGTTCATTTACGAGAACAATGAATCACAAAACGCATTACCTTTGCAACCTGAATCAAAGAAAGATACCACACAGATAAAATAAAAAGCTATGATAAAAATCAGAAAGACGCAACCCACAGACATTGCAATCCTTATGGACATCTTTGAACAAGCGAAGCACATCATGCGGAAAGACGGAAATATGCTGCAGTGGAGAGGCAACTACCCTTCCAGGGAAATCGTCATAGCAGACATCGAACAAGGAAACAGCTATGTGTGCACCGACGATACCGAAGAAATTATCGGAACCTTCGCCTTTATCCGTGGAAACGACCCCACATATACGCATATCTATGAAGGAAAATGGGTGGAAGATACGCTTCCTTACGGCGTCATTCACCGGCTGGCAAGTACAGAACACAGCAAAGGAGTGGCCAATGCCTGCCTGCAATGGTGCTACGAACAAATACCCAACCTACGTGCAGATACCCACCGGGACAATCATATCCTGCAATACATACTGAAGAAGCACGGATTCAAATATTGCGGCATCATCCTTCTGGCCAATGGAGACGAACGGCTGGCATTCCAAAAAGTAGAAGGATAGACAAGGAAACCACGAATCTTTCATTTAAAGGAGTTATCAGCCGACAAGTCGGCTTAGGAGTTAAAGCCAATACTCGTGCGTATGTATTCACAGAAGTATCGGCTTTAACTTCTTCAACTCCTGACGGAGCGGAGCGAAGTGATAACTCCTCCAATTCCTTTAAATGAAAGAACCGGGCAAGAAAACTCAAATAATCATAACCCTTCAAACATTATCTGCCATATAATTGTATATATAGCAGGTTTCCACAATGTTGTGGAAAACAAAAACAAGATAACATATGAAGGATTATAAACGTATGACAGTCGGCGAAATCGTAGCCGACAACTTCAACAATGCCGGGATATTTGATAAATATGGCATTGATTTCTGCTGCCATGGTTCCGCACTGCTTCCCGAAGCCAGTAAAACTGCCGGAGCCGATATGGAGAAGGTGATAGAAGAAATAGAGCATCTGGCTCCGACAACCTCCGAAAATATTGATTTCAAGAGTTGGCCTCTGGACTTATTGGTGGACTATATTCTCAAAATCCACCACCGTAATATCCGTACACAAGGTCCCGAGATTGAAGAACTGCTGGATAAAATATGTCGCGTACACGGTGAAAAACATCCGTCACTCTACAATGTGCAGGCTCTCTTTCATGATTCCCTCTCCGACCTCAATGCCCATCTCGACAAAGAGGAACTGGTACTGTTTCCCTACATCTATGAGATGGTAAAGGCTAAGCTGGAAAATACTCCCCTGCCCGAATTCCACTGTGGAAGCATCGAAGCTCCCATATCCGTCATGATGGCAGAACATGACATTGAAGGAGAACGCTATCGCCACATAGAGCATCTGACCAACGGCTATACAGCTCCAGAAGATGCCTGCAACAGTTACCGCCTCGTACTCCAACAGCTTAAAGCATTTGAAGAGGCCTTGCACCAGCACATCCATCTGGAAAATAATATCGTTTTCCCACGCTCCATCAAAATGGAAGCAAAATTAAGAGAACAGCCATGACACAAATCAGAATCAAACGGGTATATGAAGAACCCAATGCAACAGACGGCTACCGTGTATTGGTGGACCGGCTGTGGCCTCGCGGCATAAAAAAGGAACATCTGAAATACGATGTCTGGGAAAAGGATATTACCCCTTCACCTGAATTAAGAAAATGGTTTCACGAAGACCAAGCGGAACACTGGGAGGGGTTTGCAGCCATGTATCGCAAGGAACTGGAAAATTCGGAAGCCGCCCTTAGGTTCATTGACACCATAAAACACCACCATACCATAACCTTACTATATGCTTCCAAAGCACCGATATACAACCATGCACGCATCCTGCAACGGTTTCTGCAGGAGCACTTAGACTAATTACTCACAATCTTTACAGTAAAAGCAAAGATGAACTGTAACTCTGGAAAGGCTGTTCAACGAATTGGTGCTACAAGGACACAAACTTCTTTTTCAAGTCGTCCACTCCCATTCCCGTAAAATAATCCTCTATAAAGTCCCAGCGCTGTTCATCCGTCAGCTTATCTGTTCCGAAGAAGAAAGAGAACAAGTCAATCTGCTCCTGGAATATCTGCCCGTTGGTATCCAGAATCAGATTGCGGTAATCATCGCCAAGCGCAAGTTCCTGCAGAGTTTCGGGGTCATTGAAACGGACAAATACGCAAGGCGTACCGCCACCCTCCACACTGAACGAAAGGCAGTCAAGCATAGAAAGCAGATTAAGCAGCATATTCAAGTCCGAGAAAGGAGTGCAATAAAACACCAGGCGGTCTCCCTTACTGCCCACTATGCGTTGGCTAAACAGTTTTTGATAGCGCGACAAAAGCAAATCAAAGCCTTTGGTCACCGTAAAAGAGAGTTCATTGGAATCCTTCTTTTTCACACTGCTGATATAGCTTACACTGCGGCCTTCCTCCGTGCGACTCTCCAGCAGGGAACCGATAAAGCGTTTGGCAGAGCGCACGTCCATGCCATGCTCGGCAAAGACAGCCCGCAATTCTTCTTCATCAAAACGTCCTTTCGACTTTATCAATGACGTTTTCAGCATCGTTGTCAGGCTCTTGAACAAGGCATCCATCCGCTCACGGATGACAGTGGCATCTTCCTTCAACAACACCTCATGCTTGCCTACAGACACGGCACGGGCTCCCTCCCACAACGTTCCATTATTCAGTTTCTGTTTGAATTCCTTGTAGCCAAGCTCAGGGAAACGCTCTTCCCAAAGCGCTTCCAGACGTGCGACGTAAACCCCGTCCTCCCCTTCTACCTTTGTCAGATAGCTATGGAATTCACGGGCAAAGACATCACCCGTCTTGTCCTGGACATATCCTTCGGTCAACAGATTCTTGGGGCTGATTTCAAGCAGATGCCTTCCATAACGCTGCATCAAATCGTCTTCCAGCCAAAGCAAGGCGGTCTTGATGAGCTGTCCCAACTCCGCTTCATACTCCAGCTTGTTCTTTGTACGCGGCAGTTTCACCACAAACTCGAAATCGGACAAAGATACCATGATTTCCGGTTTTTCCCCTTTCATGCGGTACACTTCCATGAGTTTTCTCAGAATAAGCACCAGCTGTTCCTGGGCAATGTTCCCTGTCTGATGCAGACGCTTCATATAATAGAAATCCCGTTCATGGTAGTCGGTAGCGGCAATACCCTGTATCTCCGTATCACGCGCGGCACGCCCTATCTCCTGAATATAGTCGACAAACGTACTGGATGGCGCCACATGGTATACACGGTCTATATCACTGATGTCCACTCCCATACCAAAGGCTTTCGTAGCCACAATCAGTTTCTTGGTTCCTTCCTTGAACTCTTGTACAATGGCAGCTTTCTGTTCCTTGTCCTTCTTGCCATAATAGGAGGCAACCAGACGCCAGTCCGCCGGCTTCACCCACGTCTTCAAGCGCATGTCGATGCCACCCGCAAAAGGATAATAGAGCAATGTCTTGTGCCCGTCCAGGAAGTCCTCCACCCGCGCAGCCACCACGCGCTGCTTTGCCTTGTCGTATGTCTCCCCGTCCTCCATCTCCATCTGACGGATGTCAAAGCCAATATTCCGGCGCTTCACTGTACCTACATAAAGCACGCAAGGCTCCATCTGCAAGGAACGAATAGTCTCGAATATCATGTCATTACCTCCTTTCGGGTTCCAGACAGCCGTAGCAGTCAATGCAAACAACGGGAAATTATAGCCGAGAGTCTGTTTCAAAGCAGTCAGGTAGCGCCCCAAGAACCAATAGTCCACGCGGAACTCCTTGCCCCACGTAGTGACCGTATGCGCCTCATCGACCACCACCAGACCGATGCGGCGCTCGCCTACAAAATGCTTAATGTCGTAAGAGAGAAGCAATTCCGGCGAGAGATAGAACAAATCAATCTCCCCCTCACGCACCTGCCGGTAAACCTCCATCTTCTGTTCCGGCGATAAATCGGACGAGGCGTATGCCACACGCATATACCCCAGCTCTTGCAGACTTTCCACCTGGTCTACAATCAACGCCTTCAAAGGGGAAACCACAATGGTAAGCAGATTATACTCCTTCCCCAGATAGATGGCAGGAAGCTGGAACAACAAGGATTTTCCGGAGCCGGTAGGGGCAGTCAGCAAGATATTGTCTACCTGCGTTTCACCTTTCCAAGCCTTTTCAGCCTCCAGTATAACGTTCTCTATCAGCTGTCCCTGCGAAATGCAGAGTTTCTCTTTTCCCTTGGACAAGTCATCGTAAATCTCAAGATTACGAAACTGTTCGTAGCCGTAAGTCTCCTTTAAAATCGTGTTTATGGTTTCGCGGCAGTTTTCAGGCAGATGCCTTTCCTTCAAATCCGGTAACCGGCGTGTTGTTGCTTCTTGTACATTCATTATTATTGTAGTGTGGGGGTATTAAAAAGAAAAGAAGCAATTCTTCAACCATAGTTATCGGTTTTGGAATTACTTCTCCCTATGTTTCAAAATATTACCAGACATACCGGTAAGTTTTTTCTTTTAAAGCGTATCAATATTCCTCCTCGTTGAAGAAAAAGTCCTCTTTGCTGGGATAATCGGGCCAAATATCTTCTATGCTTTCATAAATCTCGCCTTCATCTTCCATTTCCTGCAGATTCTCAATCACTTCAAGCGGAGCACCCGAACGCATGGCATAATCTATCAATTCATCCTTAGTTGCCGGCCAAGGAGCATCTTCCAGTTTAGATGCTAATTCCAATGTCCAATACATAGTCTCTAGTATTAAAATTGTGAATATTAAGTCCTATTTCTATTTTTCGGCAAAAGTATAACAATTTATTTCACTTGCAACTATTATTCCAAAATATTTCACCTTTTTTGTCGTCTTGATTCATTTTACGGGAAAGAACGAACAAATAATCAGACAAGCGGTTCACGTAAGCCAGTAATTCCGAAGCGATTTCCACTTGTTCGGCCAGAGCAAGAATCCGACGCTCTGCACGACGGCAAACCGTACGGCAAACGTGGCAGACTGCCGCACCGCGACTTCCGCCGGGAAGAATAAAGGCTGAAAGAGGAGGCAAAAGAGTATCCAAACGGTCTATCTCCCGCTCCACCATTTCCACCTGCTCCGGGCTGATGATACTGGCTTCTTTCAGCTCCATTTTCTCCCGGTCTGTGGCCAGATGAGAGCCTACGGCAAAAAGTCTGTCTTGCACTTGCTGCAGAAAATCTTTATCCTTCCCGTCAAGCAGGTACGTGATGAGAAGACCCAGATTGGAATTCAGTTCATCCACCGTACCATACGCCTCAAGGCGGATATGCGTTTTAGGTACACGGGTTCCGCCTACAAGAGAGGTGGTTCCTTTATCTCCGGTTTTGGTGTATATCTTCATAAGGAATTAATGTTTAGGGGTTAGGGATTAATGTTTAGCAGCCAGTAAGTGGAGCTAAGCACTAATCACTAACCGCTAATCACTATTGAAACGCCTAAAGATAATCAAAAGTTGACAATATAGTCTTGTTTTATCTTTGTTTTATCGAAGAATATGATACCAAGGTCATAAAGGTCGAACGTAATACCCGCCCGCCCGTCCTGCTTCATACGTTTCCAGAGGGCAGACATCTGCGGAGTGTAACGGATACCCTCAATCACAAAAACAGACTTTCCCCTGGTACGGGCAGAACAGATGCGGAAGACCTCCTCTACAAAATCGGGATGACGATAATCGTGCAAATAAAGGAAATCAACGGGAACGCCACTCTCCAGAAAGAGCTCGGAAAGGTCGGAAGCCGAAGTATAATCTGCTCCCTCCTTCCCCGCTTTCAGATAGAGGGCAGAAGCGGCAAGCGTACCGGCATCTACAATGGTCTCCGGCTGGGTATAGTTTACCAGACGGAACAGAAGGCGTTTTACTTTCTTCGATTCGTACTTCCAACGTTTATCTTTCTCCAGCTCCAGTTGCTTCTGTGCCTTGGCCAGCTCTTCATATTTATAATAAGCCGTACTTTCGTAAATTACATGCGTAATCAGGTTAAAGGCAAAAGGAGAATGTACACCGTAGCCGCAACGGTGCCGGAAACGGTACAGCCAGATAAAAGGCCGTTTTAGAGTAAGCAAAATACGATTCATTATTTTAATGCGCTAATGTACCTTCGAAAGTCACCCCTTCACCCGAAGAATAATTCTCCGTAACAGTCAGGAGTACCTTGTTATCCTCAAAGCAGAGCGTAAGCCCAAGAGCGCTTATCCAGTTGACATAATGTACTTTCAGTTGCAAAGCATCAGGTGACGCCCACGCATAACTGCCTGCCACCTGGAAAGGGCCTTCTATACCCTTAAAACGCCCCTTTGCAGCAACCGAATACGGAGGATAGCCATCAATTGCCGCTTTCGACCATTGCTTATAGCCAAACGGAAGACTGTATGTCTTTCCGTCTTTCTCCACCACAGTCATCACTACTTCTTGCTGCTTGAATTGCAGTTCGATGGATTGCCATCCGTATTTGTTCTCTCCGAGCAGGATGCGCTTGCCTGCGTATTTCTGTGAAAGGGAGGAAGCAGCCTTTCCTTGCACCAACGGCAGTTGATAAGAACGCTGTTTCTTCTGCAGGCGCTTGTAGTCCTTACCGGGCACTAATGCCTGGTCACCTGTCTCCGGCAACAAGCGGTTCCAGACCAGACGACGCTGCCGACGACCGTCTATCAATGTACATTCGGTAATGACCACTACCATATCCTTATCCGGAACAATCAGAATGTATTGTCCCAAAGCCCCGTCAGCACGTACAGCACCCGGATATTCGCAAAGCCACATCTGATAGCCATAATCTCCTATCTGTCTGGTCATCATCTGCTCCACCCAGGAAGCCGGAAGCAACTGCCTGCCTTCCCAAACACCCCGGTTCAGCAGCAGCAATCCGAATTTTGCCAATGACTCGCTCTGGATATGCAGTCCCCAGCCACCGGTATTGATGCCTTCAGGGCTTATCTCCCACGCAACGTCCGTGATATGCATCGGGATGAAAAGCTTCTGCTTCAGATAATCCAGCAAGGTCATGCCCGTCACCTTCTGCACAATGGCAGAAAGCATATAGGTACTAATCGAATCATATTCAAACTTCTTGCCCGGAGTTTTCACCGGTTTGGCAAGGAAGGTACGTATCCAGTCGGGAGTGAGGTTGCGCATATTCCAGTCGGGAGTGACACCCGATGTCATGGTAAGCAGGTCACGGACAGTCATGTCTGCCAGATTAGTGGAAACCGAATCCGGAAGAAGCTCCGGGAAGAAAGCACCGACGCGGTCTGTCAAACGCAAGCGGTTGTCCGCAATGGCAAGTCCTACGGCAGCCCCGACAAAGGTTTTGGAGCAGGAATACATGGTATGGCGATATTCCGGCGCGAACGGAGCCGGATAGATTTCTCCGATGACCTTGCCGTGACGCACCACCACCACGCTGTGGATGTCTGTTTTCGGCAATGCCATCAGTGAATCAAACAAGGCAGTGACAGCCTTGGAAGGGACTCCTTCTGCCTCGGGTGTGGAACGTGGCAACTCATTGATTTGTGCATGAACTGCCAACGCTCCCAGCAAGCCGAGAAACAAGAAGAAAAAACGTACTCTATTTTTCATAATTATCTAAGATATTTGTTCTACATGCACTGCAAATGTACAGCATTCGGACGCGAAAGACAAATAACTTGATAATTTTGTCGGAGGGGAACGTTCCTATAAGAAATGTATGGTCACCGCCTCTCCCTTGTTCAAATCCAACGGAAATGCCGGTTCTTTGTAAGTATGCGTACGTCCTCCTATCTTCACTTGGGCACGAACGGCGCCTGCGGGCATCTTTAGGATGAATTTACCCGGAACAAGAGCGGTAACAACAGCCCTCGTTGCCCGTCCATCCTTCCAGTCCAGGTCTATGGAAGCACCGCCGCGTACGCGCATTCCACGGAAGTTACCGGTAGTCCAGCTATCCGGCAGGGCAGGAAGCAGATGGATAAAGCCTTCATGACTTTGCAGCAGCATTTCGCCGACTCCCGCCGCGCCACCGTAGTTGCCATCAATCTGGAAAGGAGGATGCGAACAGAACAAATTAGGGAAAGTGCCGCTACCATGACCTCCCGTCGCAGCATCGACAGCAGGATGCAGCAAACTCTTGAAAAGTTTCCAAGCACGGTTTCCGTCACCCAAACGAGCCCAGAAGTTTATCTTCCAAGCACGGCTCCAACCGGTACCCTCATCTCCACGACGGTTCAAGGTCATCCGGCAGGCTTCGGCAAGCTCGGGGGTGGACTCCGGCGAAATCAAGTTTCCCGGATGCAGGCCGTAGAGATGGGAAACGTGGCGGTGGTGCACATCCACTTCCTTATAATCTTCCAGCCATTCTTGCAAGTATCCTTCCTTACTGATTTGCATGGGCGGAAACTTCTTCAGGTCTGCCTCAAGCTTCGCCACATAGTCCGCATCACAATCCAGCAGGCGGGCGGCGGCAATGACATTGGTATAAAGCTCGGTGAGCAGTTGCACATCCATAGTGGGACCCATACAGATGCTGACGGGAGTCACGCTGTCACCCGGCACATAGAAACTATTTTCCGGAGAAGAAGTGGGGGCAGTTACCAGCCAGCCATGAGAAGGCTCCTGCACGGTGGTGGAACTAAAGAACCGGGCGGCACCTTTCAAGACGGGATAAATACGACGCAGATAATCCCTGTCTTGCGTATACAGATAGTGTTCCCACAGATGGGCACACAGCCACGCACCACCGGTATTGGTCGCTCCCCAGGAAGGATGTTCACCGGGAGCGGTGTAATTCCATACATTGGTCATCATGTGGAGCACCCAGCCATCTGCCTCATCGCCATAGAAAGTACGCGCACTTGCTTCTCCCGAAGGGACAAGGCGCTCCATCAACGTTGTCAACGGCTGATAGAGTTCGGAAAGTCCGGCTTGCTCCAAGGGCCAGTGGTTCATCTGGATATTGATGTTCGTATGGTAGTCCCCGTTCCAGGGAGTCGATACTCCATTTGTCCAGAGTCCTTGCAGATTGGGCGGCAGACTGCCGGGACGGGTACTGCTGATAAGCAGATAGCGTCCGTAGTTATAGTACAGAGCAGCCAATGCCGGCGACTCCTGCTGTGTGAAGCGGAGGATGCGCTCGTTCGTCGGGAGCGTATCATCCGGCGTGGCAGGAAGCGTCAAGGAAACACGGTCGTAGAGGAAACGGTGGGCAGTGACATGGTTGGATAATGAAGAATGGAGAATGGAACATGGAGAATTAGCGGGGGTGGTGAAAGGACGGAGCAAGCTGTCGCAGACTTCCGCATAGCGTTCGCCCGGGAAGTCGGTACCGGCAGCGGCATAGGAGGTAGCGGCAGAAAGTATCAACCAGGCTTCCTGCCCGTTCTTCAAGCAGATACCATTTTCCGGGCTGACAGATGATTCACCACCGTTCTGCACGAGTTGCATCGCCACACGGTATTTCATACCGTCCAAACCGGGTTTACCGCTTTCCAACATGCCGTCCATCAAAAGGGTGTTCCCTTGGACAGTCACCAGGCTATGTTCTGCACGGCTCAAACGGGCAGAGAAGTTCAGAGTCCCTTCACGTCCGGCAACCAGATGAATCAGCATGACATCACGGTCACGGGAAACAAAATACTCACGGCGGTAATCGACATCTTCCAGCCTAAAAGCCGTGTATGCCACCGCATCGCGTAAGTTGAGCCAACGGCGATAGTTGTTTAATGGAGAATTGAGAATGGATAATGAAGAATTGTAGGTAAAATCTATATCCAAATCACCCAATACCTGATAGGTTCCATATCTCCCGTCAGTCTCCTGCTTCTTCGGAACGAAACTGCTGTACATCAGCTCCTGTGCTTCGCGGTTCTTTCCCTCAAACAGCAGTTGCCGGATGGCAGGCAGACTCTTCGAGGCATCCGGATTACTATAATCCGCCTCCATTCCGCTCCATAATGATATTTCATTCAGCACAATGTGCTCACGGAGAATGCCCCCGTCGGGCATCATGCCCAAGCGTCCGTTGCCCAAAGGAAGAGTCTCCTCCCAGATAGCGGCGGGCGATGTATAGTATAGCTGATGATTACAACTGTCGGCAGGGGTATCGGCAGCACGAAGCAGCAACGAGGCTGCAAGCAGAAATAGAGTGGCAAGTGTCTTCATATTGTTTTTTGATTCTGATTTCAGGCTACAAACTTACCGCATACATTTTGCAACATTACTGCATACACTTTGCAGCATTGCTGCATACCTTTTGCAGTGACGCTGCAAAGCAATTGCAGTAGCGCTGCAAAAGGTATGCAGTACCACTGCAAAACAGTTGCACTGATTTTGCAGTGGTTACGCACTGATTATAAGATTATTGCATTTCGAACGAAACTACACCACGGACGTCGGCAGACGAAGCGCAAACGTATGCCTTGAACTTACCCGGTTCGTACTTCCAAGCTGCGGAAGCCTCATCGTAGAACTTCAAATCATCCGGAGTAAGGGTGAAAGTCACGCTCTTCTCCTCGCCCGGCGCCAAACCGACTTTTGCAAAATGTTTCAGTTCCTTTACAGGACGAAGCACACTGCATTTATCATCGCCTACATAAAGCTGTACAATCTCTTTTCCGGCAATGCTACCCGTATTCTTCACGGCAACTGTCACCGTCAGCGTACCGTCGGCAGCCATGGCCTTGGCAGAAGCCACCGGTTTGCCATATGTAAAGGTAGTATAGCTCAAGCCATGACCGAAGGGGAAGAGAGCCGGAATCTCCTTGGTGTCGTGCCAACGATAGCCCACCAGAATATCTTCCTTATACTCCTGCTTAATGCTGTCGCCCGGATAACTGAGTTCATCAAAAGCATGTGCACCGCAATCCGTCAACTTGGCAGGGAAAGAAAAGGGCAACTTTCCGCTTGGATTCACCGCACCACTCAGGATGTCAGCCAGAGACTTGCCACCCATGGAGCCTAAATACCAGCCTTGCACAATGGCAGGAACCCGGGATACCCACGGCATTTCCACCGCATTACCACTGAGAAGCACCAGAACCAGGTTCTTGTTTACCCCCAGCAAAGCTTCAATCAGTTCATCCTGCCCGAAAGGCAAGCCGTATTCCAGACGATCGCCGCCTTCACAATCCTGGAAGTGGTTCTTGTTCAATCCGCCTACCAGTACCACCAAGTCTGCCTTTTTCGCCATTTCCACGGCTTCTGCACGGAGTGAGTCTACCACATTCTGCGGAATTTCATCTGCACGGCCGTACATCGGACGACCGGCGGCATAGCCTTTCGCATAGGCTACCTTATCACCATAAACGGCACGCAAGCCATCCAGCGGAGATACCATATCCTTCACTTTCAGTTCGGAAGAGCCTCCTCCCTGATTCAGCAAGCGTACGGCATTATCGCCCACCACCAGGATATTCTGATACTTGGCTGCATCAATCGGCAGCAACGGGGCACCTTTCTTTATCACCGGAGCATTCTTCAACAGCACAATGCCCTCATTGCCTATCTCGCGGGCAGCGGCATAATGCTCTTCCGTAGCTACCGAACCATAGGGTTTCTGACGGTTCATCGCCGTACGGAATATCAAGCGAAGAATGCGGGAAGCCTTGTCATCTATTGTAGACATCGGCACTTTGCCATCTTTCAACATCTGGAGGTAAGGGTTGGCAAGGTAATAATCGTTATAGGTAAATACACTCTCGGACGTCAGACCGTTGGTGTAAGAACCCATTTCAATATCCAGACCGTTGACGGCAGCTTCATAGGTGTCGTGGGCACCGCCCCAGTCGGTAATGACACAGCCGTCGAACTTCCAGTCATCTTTCAGAATCTTGTTCAGTGTGAAATCGTTATGGCAGGCGTGCTGGCCGCGAATCTTATTGTAAGCGCCCATAATGCTCCAGGCACCTCCTTCTTCTACCGCAGCCTTGAATGCAGGCAGATAGATTTCATGCAAAGCACGGTCGCTAAGATTCACATCAATATGTCCGCGCCACAGTTCCTGGTTGTTCAGCGCATAGTGCTTGACACAAGCTGCCACTCCGTTCTTCTGCAACTCCTGGATGTAAGGTACGCACATCACACTGGCCAGATAAGGGTCCTCGCCCATATATTCAAAATTACGACCGTTCATCGGAGTACGGTAGATGTTGACGCCGGGGCCCAGCAACACATCCTTTTCACGATAGCGCGCTTCCTCACCGATGGCCTTGCCATACTTTGCAGACATGTCCGGATTCCAGGTAGCGGCCAGACAAGTCAAAGCCGGGAAAGCGGTAATGCTGTCATTGGTCCAGTTGGCATATCCCCAGTCATTCCAGTTGATTTCGGCACGGACACCGTGAGGGCCGTCGCTCATCCAAAGCTCGGGAATGCCGAGCCGCGGAACACCCGCACTGCTGAATTTACTCTGCGCATGGCAAAGGGCTACCTTCTCTTCCAGTGTCATCCGGCTGAGAGCATCCTTTACACGTGCTTCAATAGGTTGTGCATCGTCCATATAGACCGGTGTCTGTGCAGACACGGTACTGATGGAGCATGTCAATAATAGGGTTGCTAAAAATTTATTCTTCATATCTTAATTGGCACATTAAATTATCATTTAATTTTAATCGTTGTCGTCGCCTTCTCCAGTCCATCAGCCGTAGCCGTCACCTTGACACCACCCGGTTCACCGTTGTTCTGCAGTACCACCAGGCACTTCCCGTAGAAAGCCTTGCGGTGGTTGTCCTTGAACTTCTCCATAGAAATAGGGCTTCCGTTGTCCACTCCGGCTATGAAGCCGGCACCTTCTACGGCAAAGGTCACATCGTTTTCGGCATTCGGACACAAATTTCCATCTTTGTCCAGAATCTCAACCGTAATGAAACTCAAGTCTTTGCCATCTGCCTGAATGGTACTGCGGTCGGGGCTGAGACGAATCTGTGCAGGTTCACCCGCTGTCCGGATTTCCTGCTCGGCCACAGTCTTTCCTTCCTTGCGGGAAACAGCCTTTACCGTACCCGGCTCATACTTCACGCGCCACATGACGTGGAAATCGTCTTTTCCCTTGTTGCGCACACCCTGCGACTTTCCATTCACGAAAAGCTCCACTTCGTCGGCATTGTTATAATATGCCCACAAATCTATGTCTTGTCCCTCCGTCCAATTCCAATGTGGGAAAAGATGCAACACCGCCTTGTCCGGACGCCACTCGGACTGATACATATAGTAGACGTCCTTCGGGAAGCCAGCCAAGTCGATAATGCCAAAGTAAGAGCTACGTGCCGGCCAACCGTAAGGAGTAGGCTCACCGATATAATCGAAGCCCGTCCAGACGTATTGTCCACTGATAAAGTCGTTGTTCTTCACATGACGCATAGTACCTTCGTGACGGTTGCCCCAAGGAACATGACAGTTGTCGTAGGAGGAGCAAGAGAACGAGGCATCATAGAAAGGCTTGTCCCAACGTTCGGGCCAGACAAACATCGAATCACTCGGCATTCGGTAGTAACCGCGTGTCATCAGGCCGGAAACACTTTCCGTCACGATGAACGGCTTGCCGGGGAAGTTCTCGGGAACACCTGCAAACCAGTCGTCATGGTAATTGAAGCCGATAATATCAAGCGCACCGGAACGGAACAAATGATTGTTCGGGTTCGGCTCGTTGCAGCCTGCCGTCACGGGGCGCGTGGCATCGAGCTTTCTCACCATATCTGCCAGTTTCTTTGTCAGCAGTGAGTTGACGGACATTTCTCCGTCCTTTGCCAGCATATCCGCACTGTGACCGAAGTTCAAGACCAGATTGGCCTCTTCCAGACTCAAGGTGTCGGCTTTGGCATCCGTCCACTGCTCCAGCACTTCGTTGCCGATGCTCCACATGAAGATGGAAGGATGATTGCGGTCACGCACGATAAGGTCAGTCAAATCGCGTTCGTGCCATTCGTTGAAATAGCGTGAATAATCGTGGCGGGTCTTTTTCTTGCGCCACATATCAAAGGTCTCGTCCATCACGATGAAGCCCATACGGTCGCAAAGGTCGAGCAACTCCGGTGCGGGAGGATTATGGGAGCAGCGGATGCCGTTGCAACCCATTTCTTTCAGAATCTCCAACTGGCGCTCGATGGCGCGCGTATTCACCGCAGCTCCCAGGCAACCCAAGTCATGATGCATGCAGACACCATTTATCTTCACTTGTTCACCATTCAGGATAAATCCTTTTTGTGCATCGAAGCGGAAAGTACGGATGCCGGTAGGAGTATAGTAACGGTCGAGTACCTCGCCGGTCTGCTTATCCTTGAGGATGCTTTCTATCCTATACATATAGGGCGTATCAATACTCCAAAGACGGGGATTCTTCAAGTGTATCTCCTGCTCCACTTCTGCCGGAGTAAGAGGCATCAACTGCGCTTCCGACACAGCCTCACCCACCGCATTGCCGTCAGCATCCACTAACCGGGATTGCAGGACGACATCGGCCATCTGTGCTTCTGCATCGTACTGTAGTTTGGTGCGTATCTTCAACTGGGCACTGTTCTTCGACACATCTTCTGCCGTAACATAGGTACCCCATTGCGCTATATGAGCTGGATTCAGCTTTGTCAGCCATACATTACGGTAGATGCCGCAACCGGAATACCAGCGCGAATTGGGCTGTTCGGCATTGTCCACACGAACCGCCAACACATTCTCCTCTCCCCACTTGATATAGGGAGTCAGGTCATAACTGAACGAGATGTACCCGTAGGGACGTGTCCCCAATTCATGGCCATTGATATAAACGGTGGAGTTCATATAGGCACCATCGAAATCTATGCGATAGCGTTTGCCCTCATCGGCCTTATCGGCAGTAAAAGTCTTGCGATACCAGCCTATACCACCAGGCAGTGCACCTCCACCCGTTCCCGAAGGATTGTCTTTACTGAATTCTCCTTCAATGGCCCAATCGTGGGGCAAGTTCAGTTTCCGCCAGTCTGCGTCATTATAATCCGGACGGGCTGCCGCCGTATCGTCTCCCAAGCGAAAGGCCCAGTCGGCAGTAAAATCCAAGCTACGGTCATCGCCAGCTACCTCTTTAGGAGCATTGCAACCGGCCAGCAGGGACAGCCCGATGGCCAAAGACAATATGATTTTATTCATAGTAATAAATATCTAAAAGATTATCGAGTGCCTATTCCTCTCTCACAGCTATTCAGAAGTAGGGAAGTTCCTGGCACCGGGGAAGGCATCGTTCGGCACCGAGGAACGACGAGAACGGTACCGGGAAGATTTCTCTCCCTGGCACCGTCGTCTATCATTCTGATTATAATTTTACGGTTTGTGCTTTTCCGTCATACTTCACCGTTGTGCCTTTCGCCTTCAAATCGAACGGTTGCGGCTGGTCTTTGCTTACCTTCACCACATTGAAAGTACGTTCCTTCAGCATACCGGGGAAGTCACCCGTACGGTCGCCGATAACCAGTGTACCCTCAGCATCGTTATAGGCAAACGGTATAGTGGCATATTGTCCCTTCTCGTAGTTATAGTTCACACCTTCATCCTCATAGAGCGTAAACGCGCCGTCCTTACCCGTATAAACATAGAGAGTGATTTCCGAAGCCGGTTTTTCATCACTGTATTGCATGTCCGGACCATAAGGTACAATGGCACCTTCGCAAACGTAGAGCGGAATACGTTCATAAGGAGCATCCACTGTCAACTTCTGGCCACCGTTCACATACTTACCGGAGTAGAAATCATACCAACCGCAGCTTACCGGGAAATAAACCTCGCGGCTGCGTGCACCGTATTCGTAAACCGGAGCCACCATCAGGGCAGAACCGAACATAAACTGGTCACCTATATTGTTGACATTTGCATCAGCTGTGAAGTCCATTACGAGCGGACGCATGATGGTATAATCATTGAAGTAAGTCATACCAGCCAAAGAATAGATATACGGCATCATGTTGTAACGCAACTTCGTATAGTAAACGATGGAGTTGTAGCACGGATGTCCTGCCGGAGCGATATTCCAAACCTCACGGTACGGATACTGGCCGTGTGCACGGAACAACGGGCAGAAAGCGCCGAACTGATACCAACGGGTATTCAACTCTCTCCATTCCTTATAATCAGCATTTTCACGTCCAGTCTTGTTGAATTCCATCTGACCAGCCACATAACGGTTCTCTACACAGAATCCGCCGATGTCCATGGTCCAATAAGGGATACCGCTGACAGCAAAGTTCAAGCCGGCAGAGATTTGCGCTTTCATATCTTCCCAACGGGTAGCGATGTCACCACTCCAGGTGGCAGTAGAATAGCGTTGCAATCCTGCAAAGCCGGAACGTGTCAACAAGAAGACACGCTTGTCCGGTTCCACGCCGCGCTGTCCGTCATAGATAGCTTCGGCATTCATCAGTGCGTATGCATTGAAGAACTTGGCAGAGGGGCCAAGTGCCGTCGGGCCGCAAAGGTCCTTGCGGTATTGCAAATCCGTACAGTCGCGTATGTTCGGTTCGCTGGCATCCATCCACCAAGCGTCAACACCCAGAGGATAGTAGTGGTCTTGCATCTGCTTCCAGAAGAGCTTGCGTGCATCGGCATCGTATGCGTCATAGAAAGAGCCCAGATAGCCGGGGCCTACCCAGTCTTTGATGCTGTCTTTGATAGCCTGCTGATACATCCAGCCTTTTTCGTCAAATTCCTTGAAGTGTTCGGTCGTAGCATAGAACTTGGGCCATACGGAAATCATCAGACGTCCGTTCATGGCGTGGATGGAGTCGACCATTCCTTTCGGGTCGGGGAAACGTTCGGGGTCGAACTCATGGCTTCCCCAAGAATCCTGCTTCCAGTGCAGCCAGTCGATTACGATATTGTCGATAGGAATCTGACGTTCACGGAATTCCTTCAAGGTGGAGAGAACCTCCTCACGCGTATTGTACTTCTCACGGCTCTGCCAGTAACCCATCGCCCATTTCGGCATAATCTGGGATTTACCTGTCAATGTACGGTAGCCGCTAATCACATCGTCCATATCATCACCATAAACGAAATAGTAGTCTATTTCATTCTGCATTTCACCCCACCAGGAGAGTTTGTTCTGTTCTTCATCAGCCACCGGACTCAATACCCGCAGACCGCAGTAAGAAACACCGGCATCAGGCTTCCACTCTATCTTCAACGGAACGCGCTTGCCCGCTTCCAGATTGACAGCAAACTTATAACTGTTAGGATTCCAAGCCGTACGCCAACGTTCGGGAACCACCAACTCATTATCAATATATACTTTCATGTAGCCTGCATAGTAAAGGATGAAGCGGAACAAGCCGCTTTCTGCCGGTTCTATTTCTCCCTCATAAACTACGTCGGACCCTCCGAACGGGAACTCCGCAGGCAAATTAATCACCTTACTCAGATGTGCGGCACGGTCCAGATGTTCAAAATAAAGAGAATCCTCACGACGTACAAGGGTTTCCACGTCTTTCTTGCCCGGAATATATGTACCGGTCAAAGCACCTTCCTTGCCCTCTTTATCATAAAGTTTGAAGACATCACCCAGCTGTGAGTAATCGCGCGGGTCACCGAAACGGCAGAGCGAATAGCTGTCCCAAAGCACACCGTAGTTCTTATTAGACACGATAAAGGGTACAGACACCTTTGTATTGTACTGGAACAGTTCCTCATTCTTACCTTTATAGTTGAACTCATCCGCCTGGTGCTGGCCCAAGCCATAGAAAGCCTCATCATTGCCTGCCGACTGGAATACCTGACGTACTGTATATCCTTTCGTACCTTCCACTTCCACCGGAGTAAAGGTCCGCCCGTCAGAGTCTTCAGCCAGAATCTGCTTGCCATCGGTATCCGTGAAGCGTACCTCACCCGTTGTCTTGGACACAATGGCACATAATTCCGATGTCTTGACAGTCACTTCATCGCCCTGCTCTTCGACCTTAAAGTCGGTCTTATTCTGTTGAGGGATCACAATGAGACTCTGCTCCTTTGAAAATTCCTTCTCAGGAGTAGCCGATACATGAATGAGCTTCTCACCCATTACTTCCAATCTTACTTTACGCACATCCGTCGGTTGCTGCTGCTTGACTTCCACAACAACACCGTTCTCGGTCTTTTGGAATCCGCCTCCGGAACATGCGGCGAGCATCCATCCGGCAAGCAAATAAACTGAAGTGTTTTTCAATTTCATATTACTGTTTTTAAAGTGAATTTTCTCTGATGTAAAAATAGAAAATTTCCTCCAAAAACGAGCCCCCCTGATGTTGAAACAAAAGGGCGCTTTTGATTCCCCTAAAAAACAATATGTTTCCATAAAGGGTATCTTTTGTTATTTGCCCTCTCTTTCCTGATAAACAGAGGGCAAAACACCGAATTCATCCTTGAAATATTTGCTGAAATACTTGGGGTTGTTAAAGCCCAACTGATACGCTATCTCCGATACATTTTGCTGACTCTCGCGCAGCATCTGCGCCGCTCTTTTCAGACGGATGACACGGATAAATTCAATAGGTGTCTTACCGGTTATCTGCAAGAGTTTCTTGTAAAGATGTACCCGGCTCATACCCAACCCCCGACTCAACTCTTCTACGGACAAGTCACACCGACCGATGTTCGCCTCCACATATTTGATGGCATTTTCCACCAGCTTTTCATCCAACGAAGTAATGGCTATTTCACTTGGTTCGGGGTCAATGAGCGACTTTGCCTTGCGCTTCTTGCTCAGGTCAATCAACTTGCGCATACGCAGAATAAGGATTTCCACATTGAAAGGTTTCGTCACATAATCATCCGCACCGATGGTCAACCCCTCCACTTTATCTTCCACAGCCTGCCGTGCAGTGAGTAATATCATCGGAATGTCACTCGTGCGTTTATCGGTCTTCACCCAGCGGCACAATTCATTCCCATCCATCTCGGGCATCATTACGTCGCTGACAATAATATCCGGCATCAGTTCCGATATTTTCTGCCAAGCTTCCCGACCATTGGAAGCTGACTGTATACGGAAATACAAGCTCAGACTATCTTTCATGAAGGCAACCAAATCTTCATTATCATCCACAATCAGGGCCAACGGCTTTTCTTTTTCATCTTCATTATCCTCCATATCGTCCAGCAAATCAACCGAAAGCGCTTCCTCTTCCATACCCGGCAAAAGTTCCTCATGCTCTTCCACCTCTTCTGTAAGCGGTGCAGGTTTGGGAGGACTTACACGTACATGTTTAACCGGGAGCTCAACCAGAAACACACTACCGGAACCCACATTGTCGACAACGCGCACCGTACCCTCATGCAGCGTCACAAAGTCGCGTACCAGGCTCAAGCCAATACCGCTACCCGTTGACTGGTGCTCCGGTTCTTCCTGCTCCACCTGATAGAAACGTTCAAAAATCCGCTCCTTGTCTTCATCCCTGATACCGACACCGGTATCCGATACCTTTATCAGCAATCTTCCGGACATCTCTTTCGACATTTCCAATGCCACATCCACACGTCCCCCGTCCGGAGTAAATTTGAAAGCATTGGACAGAAGATTCATCACAACTTTACCAATTTTATCCTCGTCGAATGACATATTCAGCGATTCCATGGCCGAAAAGAATGTCAGATGCACATGTTTCTTTTCAGAAAGCATCAGGAAAGAAGCACAGATGCTACGCACATACGCCACAATATCCCCCTCGGACAAAGTGAGATGCAATCCTGCCATCTCATTCTTACGGAAATCGAGCAACTGGTTGACCAGATTCAACAAACGCTGCGCATTGCGGTACATCAGTTGTAGCTTGCCATGCAGTTTTTCGTCCGTAATCTCCTTCATCATACTTTCCATCGGCGATATAATCAGCGTAAGCGGCGTACGCAACTCATGGCTGACATTCGTAAAAAAGCGGAATTTCATCTGGCTCAACTCCTCCCTCTTCTTCGCATCTTCCTCTATCTGGCGGATTCTGAACTTATTACGTTCCCTCCGTTGTACGGCATAAAGTGAAAAGGAAACAACTCCTACTATCAGAAGAGCATAAACGATATATGCCCACGGAGTCATCCAGAAAGGCGGAAGAATGACAATCTTGAGCGAAGCCTCTTCAGTACCCGCATATCCGTCACTGTTTGTAGCCTTCACTTTTAAAATGTAAGTCCCCGGAGCCAGATTGGTATAGGTAACGCGATGCATATCGGACATACCCGTCAGCCAGTTCTCATTAAATCCTTCCAGCTTATAGAAATACTGTGTCTTTTCAGGTAGCACGAAATTGTCCGAGGCAAACAGCACCGTAAACACATTCTGTTTATAACCCAGAACCACTTCTTTTGTTTCATTCAAAGCTTCCTTCAAGATGACACGTCCTGCATACTCCTTACCCACCTTCACGTCTTCATTGAACAACTGGAAACCAGTAAACATAACCTTGGGCAACGTGCGGTTATACTTTATATTACTTGGTCGAAAGCGATTCAGCCCATACAAACCTCCTACTACAATTTCACCCGTATGCAAACATTTGAGAGAACGCTGGTTGAAGTCACAACTCTGCAGCCCATCTTTTTCGTTGTAAGTATAGCAACGGAACACGGGCTGATCCGTTTTGCTATTAACGGATAACACCACATTAATCAGTTCTCCTCCGGTACTGACCCATATACTTTTGTTTTCATCTTCCGCAATGCCCAATATCAGAAGTTTGGAGAAATCCGACTTAATAGGCACTTCATACAATTCATCTTGTTTGCAGTCGTATACATTCAAGCCTTCACGCGTTGCTATCCACCATAAGCCACGGCTATCCTCATAAACTTGATGTATAGTCTGACTGGAAAGCCTTGTCTTACCCGATCTTGCACCTGCAAAATTTACAATCTCACCAGTCCTCAAGTCCATGAAAGCCACCCCTGCCGAAGTACCAATAATCAAATTATTATCATGGCTGATGCAAAGGGAAAGAATATGATCCGAAACAAGATTGGAGTTCCTGGTCGAATAGGTGGTAAACATTCCCGTTTGAGGGTTCAAACATTGTAACCCTCCTCCCAACGTACCAATCCAAATGTTTTTGTTCGCATCTTCTGCCAAAGCCCATACATTGTCATAAACCAGCGAGTTACTGTCCCCCTTGCGAGACCGATAATGGATAAAACGATTCCCATCATAACAATTCAATCCACCCCAAAAAGTTCCTGCCCACACCCTGCCACTACTGTCCTGAAGAAGACATACAATAACATCACTTGAAATGGAACGTAAATCCTCGGTATGTGAAAAGACCATACGTTCGTCCGTCACACTATTCCAACGAATCAATCCACGATCATTGGTTCCCAGCCATACGATATCCCCGCCTCCGTCTGCCACGCAATTAATGTCGCCTACATTGGCAATACCAAATTTGAAAATACTTTCATTATAAAATGACACACCTTTCTTATAGGTTCCTACCCACATCGTACCGGCTTCATCTTCATAGAGAGCCGTTATTGTATTGTTGGACAGAGTACGCCCGTTATTCGGATCATTCGCCAAGTGAATTTTTAGTCCTGCTGGCTCTATCAATTCAATACCATCCTGATCTCTGCCTACCCATATACATCCGTATTTATCCTGTGCTATTGCGCGTACTGTATTATAAGTATCCGTCCGGGGAGAACGCTGCTCCCAAGCTTTTCGTGACAAACTATAAATCCACATCCCCTCCACACTGAATATCCATACCCGTCCACTACGATCGACAAACAAATCAAAGAGAGCATTCTTCATTTCCTTACGATCTTCTGTAATGTCATAATTGACCCATCTAAAACTTTGTTTTTCTTTATCTATACAAGCAAGAACACCGTTGTTAAGGACCAATAGAATTCCTTCATCACATTCTTTCATGTCAGACACTTCAGCTTCTACAATAAGTTCATCCGAGCCTTTCATTATCACGGCACTCTTCTGCCCGTCCTTATATTTATAAATGCCTTTGCCGTTAACATATATCCAAAAAGATTTTTCCTTATCAATATAAATCAATGATGGACTGCCAGTTATACCAATATTCCACATCCAAGCTTCAACATTGCAATCGAAAACATCAGAAACCGAGTTGTAAATAGCATATCCAGCCACAGTACGTATCCACAAATTACCGGACATATCTTCTTGTATATCTTCGATATAACTATCAGGGAGAGATTTCTCATCATCTTTCTGGCTACGATAAATTCTCATATCGTAACCATCATAGCGATTCAGTCCTGAGGCTGTACCAAACCACATAAATCCGTTTGAATCCTTATAAATGGCATTAACTTGATTATTGGAAAGTCCGTCCTTCACTTCCAAATGCTTAAACATGTAATTGTGTGAAGCAGCAGAGAAACATACCATCCAAACCCACAAGATTAGTAGTTGCAATCTTTTCATACTATCAGAGCTAAAAGGATTTATTTTTATTGCAAATGAAATGAAAAACGGACAGAAAAGCAAGGAAAGACAAGTATTTTTAGAGAAGGAGAAGTACGTTCCTCTCGAACATACCTCCCCATAAACAAACAAAAAGAACTATATCCACAATCCTTATTACCTATAAAGCTATCCGCATAAATGGTTAAATTAGTAAGAGCAAAAGTAGTGCAAAAGACAAAAGTCATATCAACGCCATGTTATCTGTAATAGTATCATTTGTTTCCTTGTAGGGCTAAAAAGTAATCATTGAATGACACTGAACACACCTTACTTGCCTAATTCGAATGAACATCTTATTTTTGTATGCAAACGTTCCTTTCAGGTTTCAGAAATCTAATGAACTATTTAAAATACAATGTACTTATGAAAAAAAAGATGACGCTATTTTTAGGACTGGCACTCAGCCTATCATGTTTTTCACAAAATCAACAAGGCTATCAAAATCCGGTTATCCCCGGTTTCCATCCCGACCCTAGTGTTTGCCGTGTAGGCGATGACTTCTATTTGGTCAACAGTAGTTTTCAATATTTTCCGGGCGTACCGTTGTTCCACAGTAAAGACCTCACGAATTGGGAACAAATAGGACACTGCCTGACACGCCCCTCACAACTACCGTTGCACGATGCCGGTCCGTGGGGAGGAATCTATGCACCTACCATCCGCTATAATAACGGAATGTTCTACATGATTACGACCAACGTATCTGATAAAGGTAATTTTTTTGTCCACACCACTGATCCGCGCGGTGAATGGTCGGAACCTATATGGCTCAAACAAGGCGGCATAGATCCATCTCTCTATTTCGAAGATGACAAATGTTATCTTGTCAGTAATCCGGGCGCAGGTATCTATCTATGTGAAATTAATCCTAAGACCGGCGAACAACTCTGTGAATCCAAACGCATTTGGGATGGTACAGGCGGACGACATCCGGAAGGACCGCATATCTACAAAAAGGACAGTTGGTACTACTTGTTGATCTCCGAAGGCGGCACGGAATATGGCCATAAAATAACAATTGCACGTAGCAAAACCATAGATGGTCCGTATGAAAGTAATCCGGCCAATCCCATTTTAACCCACATTAATAAGAATGCGCAAGACAATCCTATACAAGGCACTGGCCATGCCGACCTGGTACAAGCCTCTGATGGTTCGTGGTGGATGGTATGCCTCGCTTTCCGCCCTCAAAGCGGTACCCATCACCTATTGGGACGCGAAACCTTCCTTACTCCCGTACGATGGGACAAAAACGCCTGGCCGGTAGTAAACGGAGACGGCACAATATCTTTGCAAATGGATGTGCCAACATTACCGCAACATCCCTTTACGGAAAAAGCCATACGTACCGAATTCAAAAACGGCAAATTAGGTCCAGAATGGGTGTACATCAGAAATTATCAGCCTGAAAACTATACTTTTGCTTCCGGCAATCTTCGTCTAAAAGCAACTTCTGTAAATCTGAACAATGGTAAAGGAAGCCCTACTTTTGTCGGTCGCCGACAAGAACATATTGACTTCACAGCCACTACTTCTATGCAACTGAAAAAAGCCATTGTCGGCGATGAAGCCGGTCTGACAGTCTACATGTTCGAATCATCCCACTACGATTTGTTTGTCAAGCAGTTAGAAAACGGCGAACAAGCTGTATCATTACGCTACCAGTTAGGTGAATTGACCCATACAGAAAAGGAAATCATTCTCCCCCAAGGAAAAATACAACTTCGTGTAAAAGGTAGCAATGAAATCTATCTGTTCGAATATGCTACAGACGGCAAGACTTTCAAGGAACTAGGCCGGATGAATACACGTTATATCAGCACAGAAACTGCTGGTGGCTTCACGGGAATCATGTTAGGACTATATACCACCTCCAGTTCCGATACGTCAAAAGCATATGCTGATTTCGAATATTTTGATTACGAAAAGAACTAGTTTGCTATTGCTATTCGTAGCGAGCAACAAACCATCCAAACGTAAATAAGTTAATCGCAAAGGTCGTCAATGGATTGACGACCTTTGCGATTAACTTATTTACAAACGATTTGCATCCCTACCGTTGAAACGATATTAGGTATGGTCAATTTTCTCCATGCTTCAAGACCTCATTTATAGCTTCAGACTTCAGATTCTGACCAATCATTTTATTAAATGATATTTTAAATACATAAGCGAATTCACAAGGTTTTTGCGAAGGGAAAGACACTCTCAACCCCTCGTCAGTTTTCATCCATTGTATTTTTTCATTTGTTCCCAACATAGACACTTCTAATATTTCAGCATCATTCATGACTTCTGGAGTAAGCGACTTAATCACAATATCTTGCTCGCTCCATCCAAGCGAAATTGCATAGAAACTATTGTCTTTGGTCGTGAACCGTATATCACTGGCTACATAAGGAGTGGCATCATTATCAGTAAACGAGCCTTTAGCAGACTGTGTTTTACCCTCACCATACTTTTTCCAGCAGTGTGTACCATAAATAGCTTCGCCATTCACTTTTAACCATTTGCCTATAGATAATAAAATGTCTTTTTGCGCTTCTGGTATTGTTCCATCGGCTTTCGGAGCAATATTCAGCAACAAGTTACCATTCTTACTGACAATATCTATTAAATCGTGTACTATTTGCTGTGGTTGTTTATATACTTCGTCAGATATATACCCCCATGATTTAGTTCCCACAAATGTATCTGTCTGCCATGGGAATTGCATCATAGCACCGGCTTTTCCTCTTTCGACATCCCACACCTGAATATTCGTCGGGTAACCTTGCTTGGTATTAACAACTACTCCCTCCCCCCAATCCAAAGCATTATTGTAATAATAAGCTAGGAAACGGTTGAAATATGGCATCAGCACAGAATTATTTACCGTCCAGTCAAACCAAAACAAGCGCGGTTTGTACTTGGTTACCAGTTCATAAGTATGCGCCAGCCATTCGCGGGCAAAATCTTCCGTATAAACCTCGTCATCATACCGCCGCCCATACAACGTGTTGGTGGCATCTCTCACGTCGGAAGCGAACTTCATACCGCCATTATAGAACCAGGCATTCTCAGCTTTATGAGAGGACAAACCAAAAATCAGACCTTGTTTTTCGAATGCTTCCTTCAAGTCACCTATAATATCTCTTTTGGGCCCCATCTTTACGGCATTCCACGGATTCAAATCACTATTATACATTGCAAAACCATCATGATGCTCCGCAACCGGTACCACATATCTAGCTCCGGCTTCCTTACAGAGCGTAGCCCATTCATCAGCATTGAATTTATCCGCTGTAAATAAAGGTATAAAATCTTTGTAACCGAATTCTGTCTGCTTGCCCCACGCTTCAAGATGATGTTTGAACTCGTTACTTCCTTCTATATACATATAGCGCGCATACCATTCATTCCCGTAAGCAGGTACAGCATAAAGCCCCCAATGAATAAATATACCAAATTTAGAATCCATATACCACTTCGGAAATTCATAATTCTGCGCAATATTATCCCAGTCCGATTGAAAAACTTCCGTTCCTTTTTCAGAAGCAACCGAATCTATATTATATTCCCCTTTAGGGGCAGAACAAGATGCAGAATAATAGACTTGTAAATAAAACAACCCATTTGTTACTTTTTATCATACCAAGTTCTCCTCTTAAAAATTAAATGAGGCTGAATACCTCAAAATATATTTTAAGTTCAGCCTCATCCAAATACTCTACAATGATTCTATTTAGCTTTGAATACCCAGGTATTCTGCCAGCCGTCTCCTTGACGGGCTAGTGTCATCTCCGCTTCTGTAAGTTTGGTAATTACATAATAACTTCCGGCAGCTCCGTCATCTGCGTAAGCCGCTCCTTGCAGAATATTTGCATTTAAAATAGTCAACTGTTTTTTATCTACATCCAGATTGAAGAATCCTTTTTCTATAGTACCATTGTCCAGTGTTTTACCGAAATTTTGCGCACCATTCAAGTCGAATACCATTTCGCCCACTTCCCAGCCATTGCTGACTACTTCAGCGTATGATACCTGCCACCATTCGGGAACAACCGAACCGGCACTACCGTTACCATAACAAGCCGGGATGTCATTGTTCCACACCCAAGTTTTGCCTTCGCTGCCATTGGTCAACAAATTCCACACCGGATCCTTAAAGTAATCCTCGTCATTTTTTGACACTGTTACTTTTTCTGAAGTAAATTGACTGCCTCCGTTGTCAAACGCATGAAACTTAATCTCATATTCACCCGCAAAACGGATTTGTATGGTATCTTTCTGTTTGTTCGAATAACCAATACCCCAATCCCAATAAGGGATTATACCCGCAGTCTTGTTCTCTAGATAAATGATATTGTCTTTTTCAGGATTCTGAGTGATTGAAAAATTCAATTCACTTTGAGGTATAATATTACCCAGCTCCGGATTATCGGGAGTACATGCCACTAATAACAGCATTGCTCCAAGCCATGCAAATGTTGATTTATATCTATTTTTCATACAATTATCTTTTAAAAGTGATTACCAACCGGCATTTTGAACTAATGTTCCATTAGACAACGTTATCTGATTATAAGGAATTTGAGAAAGCCCTTTTGTGGTGCGAATTCTATCTGCACTAATAGTAATAAAATCCACAATACCACCGCTATAAACTTGCTTTTCAGACAAAGCCAACTTACTGGCGGCATAATCCACTCCCTGACGGAGCAAATCCCAATAATTGATGCTTTCAAAAGCAAATTCCAAACGGCGTTCCTGCATAATATTTTCTTTTGTAACGGGCAACTGCGAATAGTTAGCAGAAAGAGTACCTTCCGAAGTATAGGCACGCTTACGAACCTCGTCAAAATACTCCTGAGCTTTCGGACTACCCAACTCAGCAGCCATCAACAATACATCAGCATAACGCATAATCACATAATCCTGATGATTAGATAACTGAAAATCACCAGAACCATCTTCCTTTGATGCAGAAGTACCGTCAGCATAACATAATGGAGAATATTTTTTTATCGTATAACCTGTATATTCGCGTTGGTCTCTATAAGTGTCGCCAAAAGCAGCCAATGAAGTAATACCTTCAGCCTCCCAATCAATAATAGATGCACTACGACGTGTATCACCGCTTTTAAACTCAGACACAAATGCCGGATCAACACTCATGGTTCCCCAGCCCTTACCATAAGGAGCAGCATTCAAACCACGCATACCCACCATTACCTGCCAACGGTTACCATCGTTATTTCCATTATAGTCTTGTGAACTAGTAAACTTCATCGCAAGAATAGTTTCACTGTTGCCGTCACCAGCATAAGTACCATAAAGTGTCTTTGTATCACCAACTTCTGCCACACCAGCAGAAGCTGCCGGCCATAGATTTTTGAACTCACTAACCAAACTGAATTCCTTGGACGCAATGACATCTTCAACAGCAGCCAATGCATCAGCCTTGGTCACTCCTTCGGGTTCGCTACCATAATAACCAGTATAATAAAGATATGCACGAGCCAACAACGCCTCTGCCGCATACTTAGTTATATGGCCGTCATTCATTGCCGCATTAGCCTTAGGATAAGCATCTGCCGGAATATTCTCAGCAGCATACTTAAGGTCCTCAAAAATCACCGCAAAAACATCTTTTGCATCCGACGGTTCACGGTTCTCATTAACTGGTGTAGTGAATAAAGGTATATTGCCCCACAAACGCACCATATCAAAATAGAGCAAAGCACGGATAGCATGACATTCACCCATATAAACACTCCGCTTACTATTTGTTGCCGCCCATTCTATCTGTTCCTCGCGACTAATCAACTCGTTGCAGCGATAGACACCTGCATAATAGTTTTTCCAATCACCCTCATAAAGATTAAGGTCAGCCGGCGATTGTGAAATATCAAAACGATCAACAGCCTGAAGTCCGCGTCCGTCACCATTGCCTCCTGCAGCAAAACACTCGGCGCCCATTATTTCAGAGCCTTCATAGAAACCTATGCTTCCAGCAGATGAAGTCTGACGCCAACCATCATAACAGCCAATCAAAGCACGATAAGCATCTTTTTCAGTTTTATAAAAAGTACCCGTGGTAGATTCCGTTTTAGATTCCACATCCAGAAAACTATCTGCGCAAGAAGTAACTCCCATACCAAGGAAAAGACAACCTGCCAATAATATATTGTATCTCATTTTATTCATATTCTTGTATACTAGTTAGTTAGAATTTAAGATTTACACCAAAAAGAATGGTACGCGGACGAGGATAGTAACCGACATCAACACCAGAAGCCCAACCCAAACCATTGTCTCCTTCAGGACCGAAGCCTATTTCAGGATCCATGCCATCATATTTGGTAAATGTAATAGCATTTTGCACCTGAGCATAGATACGAGCTTGACTTATGGCTTTACATCTAATCAATTTTGCGAAATCATAGCCAATGGTGATATTGCTGATACGCAGATAATCTCCATCTTGAATAAACAAATCAGAGAACTGCCAGTTGATGTTCTGTTCAGTAACCCGAGGTATTCTATTACTTGTTCCTTCACCTGTCCAACGTTCAAGAATAGCTGTTGTGTAATTAGCATACTTATTGGCGTGCATACGATAACTCTGAACAATCTGATGTCCGAATGCACCATTAGCTACCACAGAAAAATCAAAATTTTTATAGTTGAAACCAAGATTGAGACCTAATGTAAAATCAGGCATACCGTCACCAAGATTAACTTTATCCTCATCATTGATAACCCCATCATGATTCACATCTACATATCTCACATCACCTGGCTGAACATTACTCTGAAGGATACCGTTATCGGCTGCAATCCAATCTTTTATCTCCTGATTGTTCTGGAAAATACCGGCAGTCTTGTAACCCCAGAAATAGCCGATAGGCTTTCCATTTTCAGCACGATAGAATTCAGGAGTGTTATCATACAACTGATTGGTAGAACCGTGAATAATTCCATCTTCTGTCGGAATTTTGCCTACTTTATTCTTATTATAAGCTCCATTAATGCCTACATTATAACGGAAATCTTTACCAATAGTGTCATCCCAAGTCAAAGCCAATTCCACACCAGTATTTTTCACACTACCACCATTAATATAGGGAGCTCCTGCACCCGCTGTAGCCAGAATCGGAGCCTCAACCAACCAGTCTTTTGTATTCTTGATATAAAAATCAAAATTGAAGCCCAAACGACTATCCAAGAAACGGGCATCCAAACCGATATTAGTCTGTTCAGAAGTTTCCCATGTCAGGTTTGGGTTGGAAAGTCGACTCGGAAAAGCGCCCCAATTTGTGGCCAACTGAGCGGCAGCACCTGCATCACTGAAACCACTACCAAACAAATAATGAGTATTGGTATTCTTAATCGGAGCCAAATATTGATAATTCTTGATATTCTGATTACCTACTTGCCCCCAACTTGCACGAATTTTCAAGAAATCAAGCCAACCTTGCGTACTTTCCATGAACTTTTCATTTGAAATGGTCCAACCCGCAGATACGGAAGGGAAATATCCAAAACGGTTTCCACTAGCAAATTTAGAAGAACCATCAGAACGCAAAGTAGCATTAATCATATAGGTTTCTTTCCAGTTCCAACCTAAACGAGCAAAATAAGAGACACTACGCCCCTCGTCATGTGGGTTACCCGACGCACTCAAACCATCTGTAGAAGAAGAAGCAGTTCCGTTACTTACGTAAGCATGTTCCCAATCATCGAACCCTTCTTTCAAAGCACCATTTCCCCCACTAAGATAAGTACCTTCGTAACGATAGGCTTCCATACCAATCAAAGCATTAAACGCATGATCCTTAATTTTCCAATCATAAGTTGCCGTATTAGTCCACGTCATACCCAAACTATGGTTCATGTTCTGAGATACACTGGTACGGGTTTCATTATAATCGTATATACTGAAACGGTAAAGCGGCTTAAAACTACGGTATTCGCTTGAGCCATAAACCGCTCCAAAGGTCGTACGTATCTTCAAGTTTTTAATGGGACGCAACTCAGCATAAACATTGCCGCTGAATGTGGCATTTTTGTTTTCATTATTGGTATTGGTCATCATAGCACCGTAAGGATTACCATCCCCCTTATACCAATCACTATTGGTTGTGTCATTATACGGAGAATCATAATTATTATTGTCGCTATAAATAGGGGTAATAGGAGACGTACCGAAAGCTCCTCTCAATGTATTGTTATATTGATTTCCAACGCCAACACCATTGTTTTTCTTATATACAAAGCTTACTTGCTCACCTACTGTTAAAAGATCTTTGAACAATTTATGTTCACTGTTAATACGAAAATTATAGCGTGTATAGTTAGAAACATCCGAACCACCAACAATACCTTCCTGATTCAGATAACCCAAAGAAAGCGCATAGGTAGAAGTAGCCGAACCACCCGTAACGCCCAATGAATAACTTTCAGTGGTAGCATTATCCTTAAACATGGCATCTACCCAGTTTGAATCATAAACATTGCCATTTGCATCGTAAATTGATTTGATTTGACTCCAATCATAAGGCGCATTTCCACTATTTACAGCTTGTTCATTCATAATAACCATATACTGTTCTGCATTCAACATATTTGCAGTACGAGGAACATTCTGTATACCATAATAAGCATCAAAAGAAATTTGGGCTTTACCCTCTTTTCCTTGTTTCGTAGTAATCAGTACTACACCATTGGCAGCTTGTGCCCCATAGATAGCAGCAGAAGCCGCATCTTTCAACACGTCGATATTTTCAATATCGGCAGGGTTCAAGGTAGAGATATCACCACCTACACCATCAATAAGGTATAAAGGCTGAGAGTTACCTACAGTACCCAAACCACGAATAGTTACTTTCATATCAGCACCAGGCTGACCAGAAGTAGAAGCTATATTCACACCAGGCGTCTGTCCTTGCATGGCCTGCAACGGATTGTTCGTGTTCAGTTTGGCGATGTTGTCACCTTTCACTTGAACCGTAGCACCGGTTACCAGTTTCTTCTTCTGGACACCATAACCTACCACCACCACTTCATCCAGCATCTCTGTATCTTCTTTCAAAATTACGTTGATAACCGCAGAAGCACCTACTTTAATTTCCTGAGATTTGTAGCCGATATAAGAGAATATCAGCGTCTGTCCCTCTTGGGCTGCAACAGAATATTTACCGTCAATATCGGTAATACCACCAGTAGCAGTCTCTTTCACCTGAACACTGACACCAATCAATGGTTCACTGTCCGTAGCGGACGTCACAACTCCCGTGATAGGTCTGTTTTGAGAAGGATTAGCCTGAAGGCTACTAATTGCAAGTACAAAAAACAAGAGTACCAATGCAACACGGCATAAATGCAGATTTATGCACTTTTCCAAGAATGTTTTTCTCATCGTACATTATTTAATGGTTAATATCAAAAATTCACTGCGTTCTTTAATTGGCACTAAAGAACCCGGTTGCAAATGTATGAAGGAACAAGAAAAAGAGTGTCGAGAAATTGTTATGAAGAGTATATGGTTTCGTTAATCAAGGCTTCTAAAATGTTATTAAAAAAGGTATAATTTGTTTTCCATCCCTTCTCTAAGCCTTTTGAAGAGGGGTTATTCTTTCCATTCCCCTCAATGCCGGGATTGGTTTCACCTCACTTTTCCATCCCCAATATACTTTCTCCGGAGTACAAAGAACCATTTCTTTCTAAAAACGTTCTCAAGGAAGAACAACCTAAAGCTTAACAGATAATGAAAAAATTAGTAGTATTTGCAGTACTTGCCGCAATCGTGGCAAGCTGCGCCGATGACAATCTGCCCCAGATAGAAAAAAGCAGTGAGTTGGTATCGCCACGACTTTTGATGGACGTGTCCACAGAAAGCGGACAAAGCCCGCTGACCGGCATACTGACCATCATGCCCTGCAAGGCGGGCACCTCTATTTATTATGGAAACTACATAAACCGGAAGCTGACACCTTTTTACGGTTACTACCAAGTTAAAAACGGAGCTTTCTATAACGATGGCGTCAATCGAGAGTTATCCTTACCCGCAGGTCCCTATAACATGATTTATTGGGGAACCCCTAAATACGAGGAGCCGATTTATGCACATCCTCTCATGAGGGACCCGGTCTACATCTTAGGCGAAGACATGTCCCGGCAACACTTCTCCCTATTCAAAATGGAAGCGGACACAACCTATTATCCGGTATTCGACCTGGTACACGCCGTCCAGCCTGCCAACATTGGAAGTGAGGACCTGAAAGCATCCCTCAAACGGGTAGTGACCGGGCTGAAAGTAATCATCAAGGACAAGAACAACGGCATCCTCAGTTCGAGCATCGACAGCATGGTGGTGCGCATCACCAATATTGCTGGAGAACTGAATTTCTACACCGCCGCTCCTCAAGGAAGCCCACGCACAGTAGCCTTCCCTCTGGTCCGTTCCGTCGACGGTACACAAATGAGCAACGCCACCGTCATGCTCTTCCCTTCTTTCGGGAAACCGGAATTCCAGATGAGCATCATACTGAAAAATGGAAACGTGAAAAGTTTCAAGCAAACATTGAACGGACCTTTGGAAGCAAACTCCAAACTGACCCTGACCCTCACTCTGGGAGACATCTTTTCCGAAGAATCATCCGGAGAATTCACCCTTGACAACTGGAACGAGGAAAGCCAGACAATCGATGTCCCTTCATTGGATTGAGCTTGCAGCATCAAGGAAAGATAGAACGGTGCGCGTCCATCTTATAAAAAGGCAACGTGAACCAGAAAGTGGAGCCCTTGCCCAACTGTGACTCCACCCCTATCTCTCCTTTCAGTTCCTTCACAATGTTTTGCGAAATGGCCAGTCCCAGTCCGGTACCTTGCTTAAAGGAATCCAGCTTCACAAAGCGGTTAAAAATCCCCTGCGCATTCTCAGATGATATCCCCGTCCCGGTATCGGTGACATAAAAACGGATATAGCTATTTTCGGGCATTCCGTAACCAATGGTAATGCTACCGGCAGCAGTAAACTTCAGCGCATTACTGATGAAGTTATTGAATACCTGAGTAATTCTGCGCTGATCGGTATACAGCAGCAAACCGGGCAATGGCGTAACTGTGACCAGACGCACGTCTTTATTGGTCAGCCTGATACTTGTAGCCTGCTCTATCTCGGACACCATTTTATTGATATCCACGTTAGCATAGACATACTCCAATGTACCGGCTTCTATCTTCGACAAATCCAGAATGTCATTGATGAGCTGCAACAGCAGTTCATTATTCCGCTCTATAATATCGAGATACTCCACCCGTTCTTCCTCAGACACTTCCGTGGCCAAAATACTCGAAAAACCAACTATTGCATTGAGCGGAGTACGTATCTCATGACTCATATTGGCCAGGAAAGCCGATTTTATCCGGTTGGACTCCTCAGCCTCCTCTTTGGCCAGACGTAGCTTGCGCTCCATGATTTTCAAATCAGTAATGTCCCAAGCAGTATAAACAATCCACTTGCGACCATCAGAAAGCTTTATAAAATTATTGTTCTGGAAGGTAAACCGCTCCTCGTTCTTCTTGGTAAAAAAACGTCGTATACCTTCTTGTGGAATCCCCGTCTTGACCAACTCTTCATCCTCTTTCCTAATTAAAGCCGCAGCCTCTAGCATTGTTTCAAAATCCGTCTTGCCTATAGCCTCTCTGGCCAAACATTCAAAGAGTTCCTCTGCCTTTTTATTCCAAAAAGTATAGCGCATCCCATCATTCACATCCTTCACTTTTGCCGCAATGGGAAGATTATCAAGAATGCCTTCCAACAGTTGCAGATACCTCTCCCGGTCCCTTTCCCTCAATTTCTTCATCCGCCTCTGCATGAAGAAAAAGAAGAGGCACAGCACCAATGTACCTAAAAGAATGGAAATATAGACCATCTCTCTTTGAACAAACCCGTCGGGAATATCAAGCCTTTCCTGCAAGGTGAAAGCAGTATCGAAAAGTTCGGGGTTTTCAGCCATTTTGTCAGCCAATGCCGGATGAACAAAGATTATACAAAAAGAGAAGAATATCGTCAGTAACCGAATACTTCCGAGAGGTAAAAAAAGAGGAACATGTTTTGTCATAATTGGCAAACATTTAATAATTAAATAGTTAGATAAGATTCCAGCTACTGCAAATTTAGAAAAAAATAAATGCGAAAACAGTATCTACGAAATAAATTTGCATTTTACACCCATTATTTTGTATTTAATGCCGAGAAGAGAATATTTTGAGAATAACCCAATACAAAAGGATGATACAGCACAATCAGCTAATGCCTATATGAGCTTATCAGGAAGGAATCGTCGCTTTTCAAAACATGAGATTAAAACCTTTTTTACGTCCAGTATTGTATTTCTCAATCTCTGACGCAAATGATTTTTTCAGCTGCGCTGCCATAAAGTCCAAGAAAGGCTGACTGTTCTCATCTTCTTGCGACTGCCGCAAAGAAAGAATATAGTCGCCTCTATCTTCTTTAAAGATTTTCGTCGGAAAAAGATGATGGCAGAACTGGATATAGTTCATCAACAAACGGGCCGTTCTCCCATTGCCATCTACCCACGGATGAACGGTTACCAAATTGAGATGAGCATTGAAACTCAATTCATATCGTTCCCGAAATGTTTCCATATTCTTTTGCTTTTCTCTCAATATAGAACAAAGTTCTTCTACTTTAGCGGGAACTTTAGGATAGCTCATATAAGAACACCCGCCCACCCCAGCAGTAACGCCGCACAAACGAAATTCACCTTTAAAAGAATCAAAAGAACCGCCCATTACATTATATACACTCCCAGTAGTACGCATTAGAGCAGCATTCAATTTTTGTAAGAAAACAGGCGTAATTTCCGCATTTTGTGCACTTTCTTCTTTGGCGAGTTCGTATGCCTTCTTCAAATCCTCATTCATCAGATGATAGACCAACGGCTTTCCTTTGGCTGTTACCCCCTCATCAAAAAGCAACTGGGTATCCAATTCGGTAAGTGTAGAGCCCTCAATAGCAGTAGAATGGGTAATAAGCGAATAGAGGTAGTACTTTTCATAGTCTACCGACTGACTGATACCAAGCCTCACAAATTCTTGATTCAGTACTTCTATCTCTTGCCAGATATCTGTTCCCATGAGCAAAGGGCATAAAAGATAAGTATAAAAAGAAAGCGGGAAAAGCATTAAAACTTTCCCCGCTTCTTTATTTCGTACCCAGACCCGGGGTCGAACCGGGATGGAAGTGAATCCACTGGTGTTTGAGACCAGCGCGTCTACCGATTCCGCCATCTGGGCATGTTTGACTTCTCAAATGCGGTGCAAAGATACAGCTTTTTTCTAAACCTGCAATACTTTTCCTAAAAAAAGGCGAAAAAAACGATAAAACCTGCTTGAATCATTCCTTGTTTGTAAAATATGCAGTACATTAGCAGAAACTTTTAAAATCAATAGCATGGTAACCAATAAGGATAATTTCTGTGTAATTATGGGCGGAGGAATCGGCAGCCGTTTCTGGCCATTCAGCCGCAAGACACTTCCAAAACAGTTTCTGGATTTCTTCGGTACGGGACGTTCCTTGCTGCAGCAAACCTTCGACCGCTTCAAGCAGGTAATCCCCATGGAAAATATACTTATCGTAACAAATGACTTGTATGCCGACCTTGTAAAAGAACAGCTTCCCGAACTTAAACCCGAACAGATTCTACTGGAGCCGACACGCAGGAATACAGCCCCCTGCATTGCGTGGGCTTCCTATCATATCCGCGCCTTGAATCCGAACGCCAATATAGTGGTAGCTCCTTCGGACCACTTAATCCTAAAGGAAGGCGAATTTCTGGCAGCTATCGAAAAAGGGCTGGACTTCGTTTCCCAATCGGACAATCTGCTGACACTCGGCATCAAGCCCAACCGTCCGGAAACCGGATATGGCTATATACAAATAGCCGAAGCCGCCGGTGATAATTTCTACAAGGTAAAAACCTTCACTGAAAAGCCCGAACTGGAACTGGCAAAAGTATTCGTGGAAAGTGGAGAATTCTATTGGAACTCTGGTCTGTTCATGTGGAACGTAAATACCATCATCAAGGCAAACGAAGCCCTGCTGCCCGAGCTGACTTCCAAACTGGCCCCCGGCAAAGATGTGTATGGAACAGTCCAAGAGAAACAATTCATTGATGAGAACTTCCCTGCTTGCCCCAATGTCTCCATAGACTTCGGCATCATGGAAAAGGCAGACAATGTATATGTGTCATTAGGCGATTTCGGCTGGTCTGATTTAGGAACCTGGGGGTCTTTGTATGATTTGTCTCCCAAAGATGAAGCAGGCAATGTAGCCTTAAAATGTAAATCCCTCATCTATAATAGCAAAGACAATATCGTGGTGCTGCCCGACAACAAACTTGCAGTTATCGACGGTTTGGAAGGTTATCTCATAGCCGAGTCGGACAATGTATTACTGATTTGCAAAAAAGATGAAGAACATACCATCCGCAAATATGTGAATGATGCCCAGATAAAACTGGGAGAGGAATACATTTAAATTAAAAATTAAAGGATAGGTGCCGAAGGCAAAAAAATAGCGGGAGCTGGATGAAGTCCAACTCCCGCTTCCGTTTATTTAGGGGAGGAAAATAAACCGATTAAAGCACTGCACGGATAGCTTCTGCCACAGCCTTGAATTCTTCGTCCGTCAGTTTCAGTTTGGGATTGGAGAAAAGCATATCTTTTTCGTTCTGCATAGGAATCAAATGTATGTGCGCATGAGGCACTTCCAGCCCCAATACCGCTTCTCCTACCTTTCTACACGGAAAGGCCTTGCCGATGGCAAGTGCCACTCTCTTGGCGAAAACATGCATCGCCGCCAAATCCTCATCGTTCAAATCGAAGATATAATCCACTTCCTGCTTGGGAATGACCAATGTATGACCTTTTACCAACGGATTGATGTCAAGGAACGCAAAGAATCTGTCATCCTCCGCCACCTTGTAGCAAGGTATTTCACCTGCGATAATTCTACTGAATATTGTTGCCATAGCTATAAATTATAAAATAAGGCAAGCCCGTATGCGGACCTGCCTTCCTTTAAAAGGATATGTTCACTACTTCCAGGTTAATCATGCCCTGCGGAACTTTAATTTCTGCGATGTCACCTACTTTCTTGCCAAGCAGACCTTGTGCAATCGGAGTATTGACGGAAATCTTTCCTTCCTTCAGATTGGCTTCACTTTCGGAAACGATAGTATAAACCATCTTCATGCCATTCTTCACGTTCTTAAGCTCTACCTTATTGAGAATCTGTACAGAATCGGTTTTCAACTTCGACTCATCAATAATCTTAGCGTCGGCAATGGTCAGCTTCAAGTTGTTAATTTTCATCTCAAGCATACCTTGAGCTTCCTTGGCAGCGTCATACTCTGCATTTTCCGACAAATCACCTTTGTCACGCGCTTCGGCAATGGCAGCCGATATTTTGGGACGTTCCACCGTCTCCAGGTGTTTCAATTCGGCCATCAATTTCTTGTAGCCGTCTTCTGACATATAAGCCATACTTTTTCCTCCTTAAATGTTATGTTAGTTTTTAATGGTACTATAAACAAAAAAGAATTCCAACATGGTCAGCATGCTGGAACCCTCTTTCCGATTTTCCTTTGCAAAGATAGCCTTTTATACAATGCGTGTCAAGCATAAAAGGCTGCTTTGTAACATATTTAAACGAAAACTTCTTATTTATAACATGTTACAGCAATGCTTTCACTGCCGCCTCCAGGTCTTTAATGCTCTCTCCACGGGCACTCAACTCATTGTTCTTGTTGACCAGGAACACAGAAGGCACATTCTTCACATTATAAGAAGCCGCTATAGACGAATAAATTCCATTGCCGTCGCGCACACAAATCCAAGGTAGATTGTCGGCAGTTGTTTTCCAATAGTGCTCGTCTGCATCCAGAGAAACCTGATAGATTTCCAATCCCTGGGCGGCATACTTGTCGTACAAGTCGCGCAACATATAATTATGTGTAGCAGAAACGGCACTCTGATAAACAGTGAAGTCCACAATAACAGCCTTGCCCTTCAGTTCGCTCAACTTACGTGTATTGCCCTTCATGTCACGCAGGTTAATGTCGATGATGCCGGTTTCGGAAATTGCCTCTTCGGGGATTTCCACCACCTTCTGCTGCGGAGTACGGGTATTCTTCATTCCCTTTATCACAATATTGTAGAGGTTCTTGGAGCGGTCGGCATCCGGATAATAATTGTTCAGGCTGGTTGCCACGGCTGCAAAACACTTAATGTCTTCCTTATTGTTCAGAGGGTCGAAAATCAAATAATTATTCAACTTCTGGAACAAGGCGAAATAGGCAGCAGCTGTATTGGGAGCGGCAAAAATATAGCTGATTTTCACTTCATCCTTATAGTTCTTCAATAAAGAGGCAAGACTGTCCTCAAAAACATCGGCACCTATCTTATGTGCCTGCACCGACTGCAGCAATGCATTCACATTATCTTGAAGCTTCATCTGCTTCAGCGTCAAGTCCTTTATCTTCGAGCTATTCGGAGAACCTTCCACTGTATAGGCAGTGGCGAAATCGGTATAAGGTGCCTTTACCAAAACCGTTTCCGTCGAATCTACCGAGAAATTAATAACCTTGTCGTCTACCCGCAGACGGTAAAATTCCGGAGACACCGGACGTACCTGCTTGAAGTGGAAAGAGCCATCCCCTTCCAGTTTTACAGAATCCAAAGGAACAATACCTTCCAATGCCGAGGCTTCCAAATAAAGCATCTTGCCGTCGGCATCAGACACTTCACCCTCTACTTTGAATTTCGGTTCGGAATTACATGCACCCAATGCTATTGCAGCAAGTGCCATAAAAAAGATTTTCTTCATATCGTATCTTCAGTTTTGTTTTGCAAACGTGCCTGCAAATATACTTCTTTTCAAGTTCAGTCAAAGCATTTTCCCTCGTTCTTCCATATAGAAAACTGCAAAAAACAACTAAATACAAACTTTTTATCTCATTCCCACCATTTTACATGAATAAATTATGTATCTTTGCACGAATTTTGAAAGAAAATTAGATATAAAACATTTTTTATGATTAACCCAATTGTTAAGACGATCGAGCTTCCTGATGGCAGAACCATCACGCTCGAAACGGGAAAGCTGGCAAAACAGGCAGACGGTTCTGTAATGCTTCGTATGGGCAACACCATGCTTTTAGCTACTGTTTGTGCCGCCAAGGACGCAGTTCCCGGAACAGATTTCATGCCATTACAGGTAGAGTACAAAGAAAAATTCTCCGCATTCGGACGTTTCCCCGGCGGTTTCACAAAGCGCGAAGGACGCGCTTCTGACTACGAAATCCTCACTTGCCGCCTCGTTGACCGTGCTCTCCGCCCCTTATTCCCTGATAATTTCCATGCAGAGGTATACGTAAACATCATTCTTTTCTCAGCAGACGGCGTAGATATGCCCGACGCTCTGGCCGGACTCGCAGCTTCTGCCGCACTTGCAGTTTCAGATATCCCCTTCAACGGACCTATTTCCGAAGTACGCGTAGCACGCATCAACGGACAATTCGTCATCAACCCTACCTTCGAACAACTAGAACAAGCCGATATGGACTTGATGGTGGGCGCCACTTATGAAAACATCATGATGGTGGAAGGCGAAATGGACGAGGTTTCCGAGCAGGACTTGCTGGAAGCGATGAAGGCCGCACACGAAGCCATTAAGATTCAGTGCAAGGCACAGATGGAACTGGCAGAAGAAGTAGGCTCTACCGTGAAACGCGAATATTGCCACGAAGTGAACGACGAAGAACTCCGTAAGGCCGTTCACGACGCTTGCTACGACAAGGCTTATGCCATTGCCGCTTCCGGAAACAAGAACAAGCACGAACGCATGGATGCTTTCGATGCCATCCGCGAAGAATTCAAGGCACAGTTCTCCGAAGAAGAACTGGAAGAAAAGGCAGCCCTCATCGACCGTTACTATCACGATGTGGAAAAAGAGGCGATGCGCCGTTCCATTCTGGACGAAGGCAAGCGCCTTGACGGACGTAAGACGACCGAAATCCGTCCTATCTGGTGTGAGACCAGCTACCTGCCCGGCCCTCACGGTTCCGCTATCTTTACACGTGGCGAAACACAGTCTTTGTCTACTGTGACTTTAGGCACCAAGTTGGACGAGAAGATTATCGACGACGTATTGGAACACGGAAAAGAACGTTTCCTTCTGCACTACAACTTCCCTCCGTTCTCTACGGGCGAAGCCAAGGCACAGCGCGGTGTAGGCCGTCGTGAAATCGGCCACGGCCATCTGGCATGGCGTGCATTGAAGGGTCAGATTCCTGCAAACTATCCGTATGTAGTACGCGTGGTATCCGATATCCTCGAATCAAACGGTTCTTCTTCCATGGCTACCGTATGTGCCGGAACTCTGGCATTGATGGATGCAGGTGTGAAAATCAAGAAACCGGTATCAGGTATCGCCATGGGATTGATTAAGAATGCAGGCGAAGACAAATATGCCGTATTGTCCGATATCCTCGGTGATGAGGACCACTTGGGCGACATGGACTTCAAGGTGACCGGAACAAAAGACGGTATCACCGCCACTCAGATGGACATCAAAGTGGACGGTCTGTCATACGAAATCCTCGAAAAGGCATTGCTGCAGGCTAAAGAAGGCCGCGAATATATCTTGGGCAAAATCACCGAGTGCATTGCCGAGCCTCGCGAAGACCTGAAACCTCACGCTCCGCGTATCGAGACAATGACCATTCCCAAGGAATTCATCGGTGCTGTCATCGGCCCTGGTGGAAAGATTATCCAAGGTATGCAGGAAGAAACCGGTGCTACCATTACTATTGAAGAAGTGGACAACATCGGTAGAATCGAAATCGCCGGTACCAACAAGAAGAGCATCGATGATGCTATGCGTATCATCAAAGGGATTGTAGCTGTCCCCGAAGTAGGCGAAGTCTACAAAGGCAAGGTACGCTCCATTATGCCTTACGGTGCATTCGTTGAATTCCTGCCGGGTAAGGACGGCTTGCTCCATATCTCCGAAATCGACTGGAAACGTCTGGAAACAGTAGAAGAAGCCGGTATCAAGGAAGGTGATGAAATTGACGTAAAACTTCTCGACATCGACCCGAAGACCGGAAAATTTAAGCTGTCACGCAAAGTATTGCTTCCGAGACCGGAAAGACAAGAAAGACCGGAAAAGAAATAAGAAATCTCTTATTCTTTAAGTATATAAAGCCTGGTGGAACCCCATCAGGCTTTCTTTTTGTCAATACTGCCAGAAATGGCTCTGAAAAAACAAGGCATAATGCTTGCATATTCCAAAAAGATTATGTTTTTTTGCTATGTAAAGCCTTATATTCCATAAAGAACCTCAATTAATGTCCGGTTTAAGGAGCCTACATACTATGAATCTTTTCTCACGCTTTTTCCAGGAAAACCAAGAAAAGTTTTTGGTTTTTGCTTATTCTTATCTCAGGGATAAAGCAGAAGCGGAAGACGTTGTGATGGAATCCATGATTGCCTTATGGGAAAACCGAGACCGCTGGGAAGAAAACAGTAACCTGCATGCCCTGCTGCTGACCATCATAAAGAACAAAGCCCTGCACGTACTCGAGCACAAGCAGGTGCGTCTGCGAGCGGAAGAAACCATCAGCAGCCACAACCTGCGCGAACTGGACTTACGCATCTCCACCTTGAAAGCCTGCGAACCGGACCAGATATTCAACACGGAAATACAGCATATCGTAAATAAGACCTTACAGGAAATGCCCGAGCAAAGCCGGAAGATATTCATGTTGAGCCGATACCAGAACCTGGCAAACAAGCAGATTGCCGATAGTCTGGACATATCACTTAAAACCGTAGAGGCACACATCACCAAAGTGCTGCGGATTCTCCGGCTGAGACTGAAAGATTATCTTGTTACCATACTCATAATATTAATATCCTAAAAAATGCTTCTACGGAATAGGGTTACCGCCCACTTTCCGGTTATATATACAAAAGGTAAAAAGAGCACGTTTTAGAAAAGAAATAAATTATTGACAATGAACCAAGAGCTATTATATAAATATTTCAAAGGTATTACTTCCGTTGAAGAAGAAAAGATGATACTCGACTGGATAGACGCCTCGGATGAAAACCGGAACATCTTCCTGAAAGAGCGCATGATATACGACATTTCTTTGTTCTCGGACAAGCAGGGAAACAATGAAAAGAAAACGGTGCGCATCATGCCGATGCTCCGCTGGACGGCCCGTATAGCCGCCGTCACCATTGTCGCCATTGCCGGTTATTTCATCACCTCCGACTTTTTATATAACAAGGAGGTGCAGTTGCAAACAGTCACTGTGCCTGCCGGACAACGGGCCCAAATTACCCTCGCCGATGGAACACGCGTATGGCTGAACTCCAAGTCCACCATGAAATATGCCGCCAACTTCGGACGCAACGAACGAAATGTGGAATTGGACGGAGAGGCCTACTTTGAAGTAGCCAAAAACAAGAATATCCCATTCTATGTACATACAGAAACGAACAAGGTAAAAGTTGTAGGAACGAGTTTCAACGTCTGTGCCTACAGTGGGAGCCATGAGTTCGGAACCACATTGGTGGAAGGTATCGTCGATATCTATCCGGCCAACAGCAGCCAGATAATCACCAGGTTGCAGAAAGACGAGGTATTTCTCAATGAAAACGGAAAATGTAGAAAGGCCGTCCTTCCTTCCTATGAATATCTACGCTGGAAAGAGGGACTATACTGTTTTGACGACGCTCCATTCAGCGGTATCCTCGGTAGACTGGAGAAATACTATAATGTAAAGATAACCGTTGCCAGTCCTCAACTGCTGAACTACGGCAGCTTTACCGGCAAGTTCAGAGAGCAGGACGGCATCGAACATATACTGCGGACCATCTCGAAAGACCATCCTTTCAAGTTCCGCATCAACGAAGAAAAGGATTCAATTGTTATATATGAGTAAGAAAAAAAGATCGGAAAGTACCCCCATACTTTCCGATCCGAAACAGTCAAAAATCGACCTTAATCAATTTATTAACTTAACACAGTGACAAAGATATGAGAAAAATTTTGTTGATGAGGCTTTTTTATCTAAAAAAATTAGATTTTAAGCAATTATTGCAAACCTATGAAAATCACATTATTCCTTCTCCTGTTTGTTATATTTCAGGTATACAGCGGGAACTGCTACTCTCAGAATGCCAGGGTCAGCATTCAAAATGCCCGGCTGAGGGTAGGGCAAGTTCTCGAGCAAATTGAATCGCAAACAGAATACTTATTTGTATATAACAAACAGAACGTCGATGTACGCCGTACCGTCGACATCAATGCAAGCAACCAAACTGTTTCCGAAGTACTTGACCAAATGTTCAAAGGGACAGACATCAAGTATGTGATGGAAGGCAAAAACATCGTTTTAACCAAAAACAGCAGGAGTGCTGAGGATAAGACAGACACTCTGCAGGAAATGGCTACTGTAAGAGGAAAGGTGACGGACTCCAAAGGCGAACCGATTATCGGTGCCAACATTCTTGAAAAAGGGACCGCCAATGGTGTTATCACCAATACCGAAGGAGAATTTAGTATGAATATCCCTCCTTATGCCACTATTGTCGTATCCTACATCAGTTATGAACCGCAAACCATTGCCCTGAACGGTAGAAATAATCTCCACATCCGGATGGAAGAAAAGAGCCTCGCCCTGGAGCAAGTAGTGGTAACCGCCATGGGTATCCAGAAGAAAATGTCCTCATTGACCTATTCTACCCAACAGATAAGCAGCAGTGAGCTGACCCGTGCCAAAGAGCCGAACATGATTAATACACTGGCAGGAAAGACGGCCGGAGTACAAATCAATAAAACCGCCAATTTAGGAGGTTCTGCCAAAGTCGTCATTCGCGGTGCACGCTCTGCATTTGCCAGCGGCAACAACCAGCCCTTGTACGTAATTGACGGTGTTCCTATGCTGAACAGCTCAACAGAATCCACCTCCACCGTAATCGGCGGTAACTACGATGGATTGAACCGTGATGCCGGTGACGGGATTTCCAACCTGAATCCGGACGACATAGAAAGCATCAACATCCTGAAAGGTTCTTCTGCCGCCGCGCTTTATGGTTCGCAGGCAGCTAATGGCGTCATTCTGATCACCACTAAAAAGGGAAAGGCCGGACTGCAGCGCGTTACATTCTCCTCCAACCTGACCGTAAGTCACGCCATCAGTACCCCCGAATTCCAAAATACATACGGCCGGAACGAAGATGGCGGTACGGCAAGCTGGGGTACAAAAGGCAATGTAACGGACTATGACAACATAGGCGAATTCTTCAGCAATGGCATCACCACTTTCAATTCGCTGGCCATCACTACCGGAAATGAAAAGGTACAAACTTATTTCTCATACGCCAACACCACGGCTAAAGGAATTGTGGACAATAACAAACTACAGAAGAATAACCTGAACCTACACGAAACGGCCAGCCTCTTCAACAACAAGCTGAAACTGGACGGCATTGCAACACTAATGACCCAAACCGTCAAGAACTCCCCTGCTACCGGCGGCTATTATCTGAATCCGCTGGTCAGCTTGTACAGTTTCCCACGTGGCGTAGACATGAGCACTTACAGAGAAAACTTTGAAACGTGGAATGCCGACCGCAATATGATGACACAAAACTGGATTGAAAAGAATGGAGATGGTACCGTCAGTGAATGGGGACAGAATCCCTACTGGCTGAAAAACCGCGTGCTCAGTGGCTACAAGCGTTATCGCGCTGTGGCATCGGCCAGAGCCAATCTGCACATTACGGACTACTTCAACCTGCAAGTACGGGGTAATGTGGATTATATCAGTGATAAATTCGACAATAAGATGTATGCCACTACAGCTCCCAACATCGCCGGCAAATACGAGGACAAGGAAAACGGACGTTACATCTGGTCGGACAGCCAGGAAATCCAAGTCTACGGTGACGCAATGGTCTTGTTCAACAAGGAATTTGATGACTTTTCCCTCAATACGGCACTGGGAGCCAGCATCAACATGAGTAAAGTCAATTCACTGACGATAGACTCAAGGCTTGCTTCCCTCTACAAACCGAATGTATTTACCGTCCCCAATGTAGTGATGGACTCCAAAGCAGCCGTAAATCAGAGCATCGACAGCAAACGCACGCTCCAATCAGTATTTGCCACCATGCAGTGGGGCTGGAAAGGACTACTATACTTGGACATTACCGCACGTAACGACTGGTCATCCACATTAGCCCACACAGACAGCAAGAATACCGGATTCTTCTATCCCTCCATAGGAGCTACCTGGATTCTTAACAAAACCTGCTCCCTGCCCAAATGGATAAGTTTTGCAAAAGTGCGCGCTTCATGGGCGGAAGTCGGTAATGACCTCCCGATAGGAATCACCAATCCGGTAGACATCATCATGGTAGGCGGCAGTATCAATGTAAATACCGTAGAACAGCGCGGTGACCTAAAACCGGAAATCAGCAGCTCCATCGAATTCGGTACAGAATGGCGCTTCTTCCATCACCGCTTCGGGATAGACTTCACTTGGTATCAGACCAATACCAAGAACCAGTTGTTGAGAATGGACAATCCTACGGGCTCCACCTATAAATACCGGTATGTCAATGCCGGAAAAATACGTAACCAGGGTTTTGAACTGACGGTAGACGCCACTCCGCTACTATACAGAAACTTTTCGTGGAAGAGTCTCATCAACATGTCCGCCAACAAGAACAAAGTAGTGACCCTGCATCCTGACTATCCAGAATTTTCCTACTACGAAGAAGGTTTCAACGCAGGCTATCAGATGCGCGTCAAAGAAGGAGGCAGCCTGGGGGATATTTATGGAAATGCTTTCCGCCGTAACGAGGATGGCAGCATCATGGTTGATGAAACCAGCAAAAGGCCTTTAGGAAATACCGGAAACAAGGATTTGCTTGGGAATGCCAATCCTGACTTCACCATGGGATGGAGCAACACACTTACCTACAAGAACCTGGAGCTCTATTTCCTGATAGATTTCCGCTTTGGCGGCGAAGTCATGTCACTGACACAGTCTGAGTTGGATGCCAACGGCGTGACCAAAGTCACCGAAGATGCCCGCACCCGGGGATATGTAGAATACCAGGGACAGAAGTTCAACGACCCGAGAGCATTTTACAGCGCAGTAGGCGGCAGAAATGCCATCTCCGAATATTATATGTACGACGCAACCTGCATCAGACTCCGTGAAGTATCACTGAGCTATTCTTTCCCGAAAACGATACTGGAAAACAGTAGATTCATAAAGGGAATCGACGTATCATTGGCAGCGCGCAACTTGTGTTTCTTAAAGAAGGAAGCACCGTTCGACCCCGATGCAGTAATGTCCGTAGGCAACAACAATCAAGGAGTAGACGTGTTTGGCATGCCTACTACCCGGAATATCGGCTTTAACCTAAGATTAACCTTTTAAAATGAATACCTTATGAAAAACAAGTGCATCATATTCCTTTTCTGCCATAGCATATTGCTGCTTGCAGCTTGCACCGGCGGTTTTGAGAACGACAACGAAATCAAGGGAGGTTTCTCGGACGACAAAAAGGAAATAGATTTCCAGAACCTGACTGCTCCATTCGAACCCATACAGTCGGGTATCTACTTCAATATAGGTTCTGTTGGCTTAAATTGGGTATGGCAGATGACACAATCCCTGAACCATGACATGTTCTCCGGCTACTTCATGGACCCTATTCCTAAATTCATGAAATCCAACGCCTGCTACAACCTGAACTCAGGCTGGACCAATGCCGCATGGCAATGTACTTACGGATATGTCTACACGGAGGTGCAGAAGGCAGAAAAGAACTTTTATGGCAATGACAACTTGAAAGGCTACCTCGGCATTACCGAAATTTTGAAAGTGGAACTGATGCACCGCATTGCCGATACATACGGTCCGCTGGTCTACCATCAACTGGGTGAGACACCCCGGGTTTACGGACTGCAAGAAGCCTATACACGCTTCTTTGCAGACCTGGACGAAGGGCAGCAATTGATAAGGGAATACCTGGACGAGGGCGGTGACAACAACAAATTCAAAGAGTATGATATGCTGACCAACGGCAAGACCTTGAAGGAATGGTTAAAGTTTGCCAACTCACTACGTTTGCGCCTTGCCATGCGCATCTCCAATGTAGATGCAACACTTGCCAAAGACCAAGCAACCAAAGCACTGAATGACAATCAAGGTGTACTGGAAGGTGCAAGGGAAACCATCGCTGTAATGGGCAAGAACTATATCAATCCTTTGTGTGCCGTTGCCGGTTGGGGTGAAGTCTACATGAATGCCTCGATGGAATCCATTGTCAACGGTTATGAGGACCCGCGTGGCAAGAAATGGTATAACACCGCCCTTCTCGAAGGTTATCAAAAACAGTTGTTAGGCATTCCCATCGGGTTACCCATGAAAGACGGTGACGCCAACATTTACAGTTCTTGCTCTTCCCTCAACACAAGTACCATCGGCGAAAAGACCGGAGCCGTATTGATGAGTGCGGCAGAAGTCTGGCTGCTCAGGGCCGAAGCAGCCCTCCGCGGCTATACCAAAGAGAATCCCCGCACATGCTATGAATACGGGGTAAGTACTTCATTTACACAGTGGGACTGTGCCGGTGCTTCCGAATATCTGGAAAGCGACAAAACCCCTGCCGATTATAAAGATGTAGTCTCAGGCGGCAAGGTAGGCAAGGACATGAAAGCCTTGATTACCATCTCTCCAAAATGGGAAGAAGATGCAGACATAGAGACGAAACTCGAAAAGATTATTACCCAGAAGTGGCTGGCATGCTGGCCCGAAAGTTATGAGGCATGGGCTGAGCAACGCCGTACCGGATACCCCAAACTTTTCAAGGTCCAAAGCAACACCGGAAAAGTGATTGATACGGATATCATGATCTGCCGCCTTCCGTTCTCGACGGACGCCGCCACTGCCGACCCGGCACAATACGCCACCCTCACGGAAAAACTGGGTGGCGCAGATAACGGCGCCACCCGCCTTTGGTGGGATACGGGGAAAAACTCTTTTTAGAACAGACTCCACGCAACCGTAAGCCCTGCCATCACAATGGCTACCATGCTCATCAGCTTGATTAGGATATTCAAGCTCGGACCGGATGTGTCCTTGAACGGGTCTCCTACGGTGTCACCCACGACTGTAGCCTTGTGGACTTCACTGCCTTTGCCGCCAAAGTTGCCTTCTTCCACATACTTTTTGGCATTATCCCATGCACCACCGGCATTTGCCATGAAGATGGCAAGCACGAAACCACTGCTCAATCCGCCAATCAGCAGGCCGAGCACACCGGGAACACCGAAAATAAGTCCCGTCGCAATCGGAGCAATGATAGCTATCAGTGACGGAATCACCATCTCGCGTTGCGCCCCTTTCGTCGAGATTGCCACACAACGCTCATAATCAGGCTCCGTTTCTCCCGTAAGGATTCCCTTGATTTCGCGGAACTGGCGGCGCACTTCGTCTACCATATGGGCCGCTGCACGCCCTACCGCATTCATCGTCAATCCACAGAAAAGAAATGCCATCATCGAGCCCAGAAACATACCGGAAAGAACTTTCGGATTCATCAGCGTCACATCGTAGTGATGCATAAAGTCGAAGAAAGTGGCATCTTGAAGAGCCACGGCATCGCCATGAGGAAGCGACAGTTCGGTAGTCCCGAGGCGGGTCAGCCCGATACGGATTTCCTCGACATAAGAGGCCAGCAAAGCCAATCCCGTCAAAGCGGCGGAACCGATGGCAAAGCCTTTGCCCGTAGCGGCTGTAGTATTGCCCAAGGAGTCAAGCGCATCGGTACGCTTACGCACCTCTTCACCCAGACCGGACATTTCCGCATTGCCACCCGCGTTGTCAGCTATCGGTCCGTAAGCATCTGTAGCAAGCGTGATGCCCAATGTAGAAAGCATACCTACTGCGGCAATGCCAATACCATAGAGCCCCAGACCCACATTAGAGAAGTCGAAGCCCGAAGCAAAGAGATAAGAAGCAATGATACCTATCACCACGGCAATCACCGGAATAGCTGTAGAAAGCATTCCCAAGCCTATACCGGAAATTATGACTGTCGCCGGACCGGTCTTTCCGCTTTCACTCAGCTTTTGGGTAGGACGGTAGGATTGGGAAGTATAGTACTCCGTAGACCGCCCGATGATGATACCTACTATCAAACCCACTATCACGGAGCAGGAAATCCACAGCCAGTTGTCCAACTTCAGCAACCACAGGATAAAGAAAGTGGCGACAACTATCAAAATAGAGCTGAGATTAGTACCGAAAGCCAGTGAGTTCAGCAAGTCCTTCATCTTCGCATTCTCTTTGGTACGCACGGAGAAGATACCGATAATGGAAAGCAATATTCCGACGGCTGCAATCAGCATCGGAGCGATTACAGCCTTGAACTGCATCAGCGTATCACCCGAGTGGATAAAAGCCGCAGCACCGAGGGCAGCCGTAGCAAGGATAGAACCGCAATAACTTTCGTACAAATCAGCCCCCATACCTGCCACGTCGCCTACATTGTCGCCTACATTATCCGCAATCGTGGCAGGATTACGCGGGTCGTCTTCGGGAATACCGGCTTCCACCTTTCCCACAAGGTCGGCACCTACATCGGCAGCTTTTGTATAGATACCGCCACCTACGCGTGCAAACAATGCCTGCGTGGAAGCGCCCATACCGAAAGTCAGCATGGTAGTGGTAATGATGCAGAGTTTATGGGTGGGAGTCATTACATCTTCCGGAATTACAGCATTCAGCAACAGATACCAGAAAGATATATCAAGCAAGCCAAGGCCAACCACTACCAGTCCCATCACCGCACCGCTACGGAAAGCCACGCGTAGTCCGGCATTCAGCGATGTGCGTGCCGCATTGGCAGTGCGAGCCGATGCGTAGGTAGCCGTCTTCATACCCAAAAAGCCGGAAAGTCCGGAAAAGAATCCTCCGGTAAGGAAAGCAATCGGCACCCAGGAGTTCTGCACTCCGAAACCGTATGCCATAATGGAGAAAAGGATAACCAGCCCCAGAAATACCCAGCCCACAATCTTGTATTGTTGGCGAAGGTAAGACATAGCACCTTTGCGCACAGCAGCGGCAATCTTAATCATCTGAGGCGTACCCTCACTCTCTTTCATCATTTCATGGTGGAAATACCAGGCAAAGCAAAGTGCCAGAACGGAAGCGGCCGGAACCAGCCAGAAAAGTAATTGGTCCATAGCATGATTCGTATTAAAAGGTTGAACGAAAGCCTAAAAGTATTGATTTGAAACGAAATAAGCAAATAGGCAGCCCTTTTTCTTGTTTTTTTGTATTTAATGAAAAAAATAGAGCATGAAATAGATAAATATTACAAGTTTTATAATACCTTTGTAACGGATTAACAAGCTAAATACAAAGGGATTATGAAACTTATCAGCTCTAAGCTTACATGCAAAATGATGGTTTGTACATTATGCAGCATTATGATGGCATTCCTATTCATGGGATGCGAACGCGACGTCTACAATCCCAATAATGGGAAAGACGATGAAAAGACTCCCAACTCTTTTGATTTTTCCACAACATCTTCCATCCAAGTCAATGTAAAGTACGATGTCCCCGAAGGTTATAAAGTACTTTTTGAAATCTATCTTGAAGACCCGTTCACGATTGACAAAGATGGCCAGATTATAAAACGCACAGACCTGGAACCGGTCATCAGACGCATGACAGACGGTAACGGTGCATATAGCGGCAAGGAAATCATCAATTCGGACCATGGGGACGAAGCATATATCTATACTTCTTATATAGGGGTCCCCACCCTCTTCAAAACAGTTATTGCAGGAGATGCCATTACTGCCGACATCAAATGGGATTCCACCGATGATAATCCGCAAACACGGGCGGAGGGATGGCAGGCACCCAAAGGATACCATGTATTAGGAACATGGAGCTCCAAAGGATATCCTCATTATTTAGACACAGACAACAAAATCACAATTCCCGGTGATGTATTGACAATCATCAATACGACCTTGAAGGAAGGAGGCACATGCCCTAAGCAATACCGACAAGCCATAGATTTTGAAATCAATGATCCGGAAGGGCGCAATGCGGAAGTATCCATCCGGATAATTGGAGGAACCAGCGGTGCAGCGAGCGCCTTTGGCTATTATTGCTATAGGGCAGACGCATCTTTAAGTGAAATTAAAAAAGCCCCCAAATGCATTGTTTTTCCAAACACTCTGATGGATAATTATTATAATAAAAAGGCTTCCGGACTACAAGGCGGTGAAAGTGTAAAGCTTCATTACATAGACCCCGACGGAGTGGACCAAGGCACCGTATTTCCCAATGGAGTAAAAATCGGATGGTTCCTATTGAATGACAGCTTCTATGGCGGAAACAATAAGCCTTTCTACTCTACTACAAAGCTGAATGGGGACGGCCGTACACATACAGCCGCATTCCGCATCGATGATTTTGTCGTATTGTCCTTTGAAGATTGGACAGACCAAGACTATAATGATATACAATTCAACGTATGGTCCAACCCCATCGAAGCCATCATCAATCCGGATATTCCTGATATCAAACCTGACGGTGGCAACGAGGATAAGAAATACAGTCTGGAATACAAAGGAATCATCGCTTTCGAAGATAATTGGCCCAGAAAGGGTGACTATGACTTGAATGATGTTATTGTAAAATACCAGTCCGTATTGAACTTCAATGATGCCAATCAGGCCCTTTCTACAGAAGACACCTATGAGTTGCTTTGGTCCGGTGCCACTTTCAAAAATGGTTTCGCTTACCAACTGAATACAGAACGCAGCAATATGTCAACTGAAATATTGGAAGCCCCCACAAGTTTCAACGGACAAGGACTGGATACAGACCTTTCCAAAGCTACCGTCAATGTATTTCTAAGTGCGCTCGATGTAACAGAGAGAAATACAAAAACCGCTACATATAAGATAAAGAACACCTTCAAGACTCCACTATCACACGAAACGCTTGGAATTCCCCCTTATAATCCATTCATCATGGTACATGACGAATTGAAAGAATCACGCATCGAAGTGCATTTGGTCAACTATCCTCCTACTGAAAAGGCAGACATGGCTCTATTCCATACCGAAGAGGATTTGTCCTCTGTACCGACAAGCTATTATGTAGCCAATGGCAACTATCCTTTTGCCATTCATCTAAGTGGAGCCACAAACTTCAATACTCCTGAAACCCAGCCGATAGACAAGAGCTTTGAACATTTTATGGATTGGGTCAATTCCAATGGAACAGATTATAAGGATTGGTACAAATAACCGATAAAAGATACTCCTTATAAAGAAAATGGCAACCATTCACAGGGTTGCCATTTCTTATATCTTCCTATGTTGTAATATAGTAGAGCGAACTTATTCCACCGTTACAGCCGTACCGCATGCCGTAACCATCAACATGCTGCCACTGCCTCCTACCGTTTCATAGTCCAAGTCTACACCAATCACGGCATTGGCACCCATAGCACGGGCATGTTCTTGCATCTCGCGCAAGGCTATATCTTTAGCTTCGCGCAGCACTTCTTCATAAGAGCCACTTCGCCCACCCACCACGTCGCGGATGCTGGCAAAGAAATCGCGGAATACATTGGCACCGATAATCGTTTCACCGGAAACGATGCCATAATAGCGGGTGATACGTCCACCCTCAATAGTCGGGGTTGTTGTTACTAACATAATTCATTTTTTTAGTTGTTGACATATTAGACGCAAGGAATGAAAGAAAGGTTGCAAAGCTTTGCTTTGGTCAGAACATCCGGCTGACACGAACTATACCTGCCACCAGCACATCTATCTCCTCCCGGGTATTGTAAAGCCCGAAAGATGCACGCACTGTTCCTTCGATGCCAAGACGCTGCATCAATGGTTGGGCACAGTGATGTCCCGTGCGTACGGCAATGCCAAGACGGTCGAGCAATGTACCCATATCAAAATGATGGATATCACCTACCAGAAACGATATGACACTACCCTTGTCTTCTGCCTCGCCGAAGATACGCATACCGGGAATCTCTTTCAGCCGTTGCATGGCATACTGGGTCAATTCGTGTTCATAGGCGGCAATCTTGTCCATCCCAACCAGCGAAACGTAGTCCAAAGCTTTGGCAAGTCCGGTAGTACCGATATAATCCGGCGTACCGGCTTCAAACTTGAAGGGCAATTCATTGAAGGTAGTCTTTTCAAAAGATACATGCTGAATCATCTCTCCACCGCCCTGATAGGGAGGTATCCTATCCAGCCACCCCTCTTTACCATAAAGCACCCCTACCCCCGTAGGACCATACACCTTGTGCGCGGAGAAAACGAAGAAATCGGCATCCAGATCCTGCACATCTACCGGCATGTGGGGAATGGACTGGGCACCGTCCACAAGCACCGGAACACCCTGCTCATGGGCAAAAGCAATCATCTCCTTGACGGGATTGACCGTACCCAGCACATTGGAAACATGCGCCACACTGACAATCCTGGTACGTTCGGAGAACAACTGCCTATATTCGTCCAATAAGAGTTCGCCCTTGTCATTCATCGGAATCACCTTGATGGTAATTCCACGCTTGGCGGCAAGCAGCTGCCAGGGAACAATGTTGCTATGGTGTTCCATCACAGAAAGAATCACCTCATCCCCCTCCTGCATAAATTCCTCACCAAAGCTGGAGACAAGCAGGTTGATACTCTCCGTCGTACCACGGGTGAAGACAATCTCATTCGTGCTGCGAGCATTGATGAAACGTCTCACCGTCTCACGCGAGGCCTCGTGCAGCTCTGTAGCCTGCTGCGACAGGAAGTGCACTCCGCGATGCACATTGGCATTCACCGAATAATATTCGTCCGTAATGGCATTTACTACCTGGCGAGGTTTCTGCGTAGTCGCGCCGTTGTCCAGATAGACCAACGGCTTGCCATATACCTCACGGGAAAGGATAGGGAAATCAGCTCGAAGCCTCTCCCCCAGCCCCTCTCCCATAGGGAGGGGAGCCAAGATACTACTCTTATTTATATCGTTGTTCATAATGAATCGAAATTATAAGCTATCACTTGCAGATGGCGCACCCCTGGCATTTGTTCAGTTCCCCCCGGAAACGCTTCTCTACCAGCAGATGCAGACGGTCTTTCAAAGCATCCAAACGGATGGTGTCGATAACTTCGTTGACAAAAGCGAACATCAGCAGCAGGCGCGCCTCGCGCACCGGGATACCACGCTGCCGCATATAGAAGAGAGCGCTTTCATCGAGCTGCCCCACCGTAGCGCCGTGACTGCACTTCACGTCATCTGCATAAATCTCCAGCTGAGGCTGGGTGTACATATGTGCATCTCGGGTGGCACAAAGATTGCGGTTGGTCTGTTGCGAACTGGTGTGCTGTGCGTCAGGGCGCACTAAAACCAGACCGGCAAAGGCACCTACAGCCTGCTCGTCAAGGACATACTTATAAAGCTCATTGCTGGTACAGTTGGGCACGGCATGGTCGATTGTCGTATGATTGTCCACATGCTGATTCTTGTCTGCAATGGCCATACCGCACAGATTCAGCTCCGCATGTTCACCGGCAAGCGTCACACAGGTTGTATTCCGTGTAGTTCCGTTGTGCAAGGTCATACCATTCAGCAATACATTACTATTGGCTTCCTGCCTTACATACATATTGCTGATACGTACCGTACTGGTGTGTGTCTCTTCGAGTTCATAAAAATCGAAAATGGCATTCTCACCGGCAAAGATTTCTATCACCTGCGTTGCCAGGAAGTTCACGCCGTCCATCGCATGGTCACACACCAACAAGCGGGCTTGTGCACCCTCCTCCAGAATAATCAGCACACGGCGGTTCACCATAAAATTGACGTCACCACGCAGGATATTCACCAGCTGAATAGGTTTCTCTACCACCACGTTCTTAGGAACATAAAACAGAACGCCGTCTTGTGCAAAAGCGGTGTTGAACGCCGTCACCCCATCCTCTGCCGTATCAGCCAACTTGCCATAATATTTCTTCACCAAATCGGGATGTTTCTCGGCCACCTCCTTCAGGCTGCCGAAGATAACCCCTTCAGGCAGATGGGACTTAGGCAAAGCCCTGCCATAAAAAGCATCGTTCACCACAAAATAAAGAGCAGTGCTCATATTGGGAACATCGCACTTGAACACTTCATAAGGATTCACCGGAATTTCCAACCGGTTCAAGTTCAAGCCATAATCCGGCTCAAAGAACTTGCTGATATCCGTATATTTGTATTTCTCCTCCTTACGGGTGGGAAAGCCCAAGCGCTCAAAGTCAGCAAAAGCAGCGGCACGCGGCGCATTCAGCACCTCGGCACTATGCCGACATATCATCGCCTCCGTTTGGGAGAAAAGGTCTATGTATTGTTGCTCTACACTCATGTTTTCAGATTATGAGTTTATAATTCACCTGCTTCTTTCCTTATCCAATCGAAGCCACGTGTTTCAATCTCCTTCGCCAATTCCGGTCCACCGGTCTTTACGATACGTCCGCCCAGCAATACATGTACCGTATCGGGTTTGATATAGTCCAACAATCGCTGGTAGTGGGTAATGACCATAGCACTGGTTTCCGCAGTCTTGAGTTTGTTGAAACCGTCGGCCACAATACGCAGGGCATCCACATCCAATCCGGAATCCGTTTCGTCCAGAATAGCAAAAGTCGGTTCCAACATCGCCATCTGGAATATCTCGTTACGCTTCTTTTCACCGCCACTGAAACCTTCGTTCACGCTACGGTTGGCCAGTTTGTTGTCCAACTCCACAATGGCACGCTTCTCGCGCATCAGCTTCAGGAACTCACTGGCCGACAAAGCAGGCAGATGGCGATACTTGCGTTGCTCATTCACAGCCGCACGCATGAAGTTCACCATCGACACGCCCGGAATCTCTACCGGAGCCTGGAAAGAAAGAAAGATTCCTTCATGTGCACGGTCCTCAGGACTCATGGCAAGCAAGTCCTTGCCATTAAAGGTAATTGAGCCGCGCGTCACTTCGTAAGCAGGATGGCCTACCAACACATTACTCAACGTACTTTTACCGGCACCGTTCTGTCCCATCAGTGCATGTACTTCTCCATCACGTATGGTCAAGTTGATGCCTTTCAATATTTCTTTGCCATTGATGCTGGCATGCAGGTCTTTTATCTCTAACATCTTTATATTTACAATTTGACTATTTACAATTTACTATTTAATAAATCACCCCACGCTTCCTTCCAGCGAAATGGCAAGCAATTTCTGCGCTTCTACGGCAAACTCCATCGGCAGCTTATTCAATACTTCCTTGGCATAGCCATTCACAATCAGCCCCACCGCATCTTCCGTAGAGATACCGCGCTGGTTACAATAGAATATCTGGTCCTCACTAATCTTGCTGGTGGTGGCCTCATGCTCCACGATGGCCGTTTCGTTTCGGATGTCCATGTAAGGGAAAGTATGCGCACCGCATTTGTCGCCAAGCAACAAGGAGTCGCACTGGCTGTAATTACGGGCATTGTCCGCTTTCTGTGCCACGCGCACCAGGCCACGGTAAGAGTTCTCACTCTTTCCGGCAGAGATACCTTTGCTCACAATGGTACTCCGGGTATTCTTGCCCAGATGAATCATTTTTGTTCCCGTGTCTGCCTGCTGATGGTTATTGGTTACTGCCACACTATAGAATTCTGCCGTCGAATTGTCGCCGGAAAGGATGCAAGACGGATACTTCCAGGTAATGGCCGAACCAGTTTCCACTTGTGTCCAAGACAGTTTACTGTCCACCCCTTTACAATGGCCACGCTTCGTCACAAAGTTATAGACACCACCCCGGCCCTCGGCATCACCGGGATACCAGTTCTGCACGGTGCTGTATTTCACTTCTGCACGGTCGTGCACTACAATTTCCACAATGGCTGCGTGCAACTGGTTCTCGTCACGCATCGGAGCCGTACACCCTTCCAGATAAGAAACGTACGAATCATCATCCGCCACAATCAAGGTTCTTTCGAACTGCCCCGTATTGCGGGCATTGATGCGGAAATAGGTGGACAACTCCATCGGACAGCGTACCCCCTTCGGGATATAGACAAAAGAACCGTCGGAGAACACCGCCGAGTTCAGTGCCGCAAAGAAGTTGTCACGATAAGGCACCACCGAACCGAGATATTTCTGTACCAAGTCGGGATGCTCGCGTACAGCCTCGCTGAACGAGCAGAAGATGATTCCTTTCTCCATCAGCGTCTCCTTGAAGGTAGTCTTTACAGACACCGAGTCCATAACGGCATCCACAGCCATACCGCTTAACGCCATCTGCTCTTCCAGCGGAATGCCCAGCTTATTGAAAGTCTTTATCAACTCAGGGTCCACCTCATCCATGCTTTTCGGTCCTTCCTTCTTCTTCGTAGGGTCGGCATAGTAGGATATGGCCTGATAATCTATTTCGGGAATGCGGAGATGTGCCCATGTAGGCATCTCCAATGTCAGCCAGTGGCGATATGCCTTCAGGCGGAACTCCAGCAACCATTCCGGTTCTCCCTTCTTCTCAGAGATAAGCCGCACTACATCTTCATTCAGCCCGCGCTCAATGATGTCTGTATGCACGTCGGTCGTGAAACCGTACTTATACTTCTCCTGAGTGAGTTCCTTTACATATTTATTGGGTTCTTCTTGTTGCATCACTTCTATAATTACAAATTATGAATTACAAAATCACGGTTCACGGTATCAGTCAAAGTCTCCGTTTACAATCTGCTCCGTAACCGCCTTTGCCGCGGGAAAGAATATCCCGGCAAACTCTTCCATAGGATAATATAACACTGATTCTTTCTTTTTTGTTTTGCTAATCAGCGTATTGTCTCCGTCTATAAATTCGATGACACCAATCAGCAGGCTCGTCAGCAGGAGGTACTTCAAAGCCCCTAGACCAGCCCCCAACCAATGATTGAGCCAGCCCAGCGAGACGGCCTCCATTGCCCGGGTCAGCAGAGAAGCCACCAGGGAGAAGAGCAAGGGAACAGCCAGCCAGATGAGGACAAATGCCAGTACTTGCGCCACTGTCATAGAGTCTGTCAACGTGGGGCACAGCTTCACTGCCAACGAGGCATACAAAGCCTTTGCCGCCAGCAGACCGACAATCAGCCCCAGCAAAGAGGCCAATTGCTTCACAAAACCTTTCATGAAGCCAATGATTGCGCCCAAGCCGAAAGCAGCCAATATGATGATATCTATAATTGCCATAGATTAATGTGATAATGTGGTAATGTGCCAATATGCTAATGAGCAAATAACTAATATGCAAAATGTGCCAATTGCCCTGCGGCATTTTCTGTACGCGCAGCCAATTGGCACATTAGCATATTTGCACATTATTCAATTATAATGTTTGCTTCACTTCTATTTCTTCGTAAGATTCGATAATATCGCCCACCTTGATGTCGTTGCAGTTTGTCAGGCTGATACCGCACTCGAAGTTGGTACCTACCTCCTTCACGTCGTCCTTGAAGCGCTTCAGGGCATTGATGGCACCCGTAAAGATTACGATACCGTCGCGTATCAAACGGGCCTTGTCGCTGCGTTTCACCTTTCCGGTCTTGACCATGGCACCTGCCACCAGTCCCACCTTCGTGATGTTGAACACTTCGCGCACCTCGATGGTTGCCGTTATCTGCTCCTTCAATGTCGGTGCCAGCATACCTTCCATGGCAGCCTTCACCTCTTCGATGGCATCGTAGATGACGGAGTACTTGCGGATATCCACACCCTCCTGCTCTGCCATCTTGGCGGCAGCACCCGAAGGACGTACCTGGAAACCGACGATAATCGCATCCGAAGCGGCAGCCAGCGAGACATCCGATTCGGAAATCTGACCGACACCCTTGTGGATTACGTTTACCTGCACCTGCTCCGTAGACAGCTTGATTAAAGAGTCGCTCAACGCTTCCACAGAACCGTCCACGTCACCCTTCACAATCACGTTCAGCTCATGGAAGTCACCCAGCGCCAGACGGCGGCCCACTTCGTCGAGCGTCAGCATCTTCTGCGTACGCAAACCTTGTTCACGCTGCAACTGTTCGCGTTTGTTGGCAATCTCGCGTGCTTCCTGCTCCGTTTCGATTACGTGGAACGTGTCGCCAGCAGCAGGTGCACCGTTCAAGCCCAATATCAGGGCAGGTGTAGAAGGACCAGCCTCCTGCATGCGTTGGTTACGCTCATTGAACATAGCCTTCACCTTACCGTAGCTGGTACCCGCCAGCACGATGTCGCCCATTTTCAAGGTACCGTTGGAAACGAGTACCGTAGCCACATAGCCACGACCCTTATCCAATGAGGACTCGATAATGGAACCGGTAGCACGGCGGTTCGGGTTTGCTTTCAACTCCAGCATTTCTGCTTCGAGCAGCACTTTCTCCATCAGCTCGGGTACACCGATACCCTTTTTGGCAGAGATATCTTGCGACTGATACTTACCGCCCCACTCTTCCACCAGGAAGTTCATGGCAGCCAGCTCTTCCTTAATCTTGTCGGGGTTGGCAGTCGGTTTATCAATCTTATTGATTGCAAATACAATAGGAACACCCGCAGCCATGGCATGGTTGATGGCTTCCTTTGTCTGCGGCATCACGTTGTCGTCAGCAGCCACAATGATGATGGCAATATCCGTAGCTTTGGCACCACGGGCACGCATGGCGGTAAACGCCTCGTGGCCCGGAGTATCGAGGAATGTAATCTTACGTCCGTCGTCCAGCGACACGTGGTAGGCACCGATGTGCTGTGTGATACCACCCGCTTCACCGGCAATCACATTCGCCTTACGGATATAGTCGAGCAATGAAGTCTTACCGTGGTCTACGTGACCCATCACCGTTACAATCGGAGCGCGAGGTTCCAAATCTTCCTCATCATCCTCTTCCTCTACGATGGCCTGCGCCACTTCTGCGCTTACATATTCTGTCTTGAAGCCGAATTCCTCAGCCACCAAGTTGATGGTCTCGGCATCCAGACGCTGGTTGATGGATACCATCATACCAATGCTCATACAAGTGGCGATGACCTGAGTAACAGAAACATCCATCATGCTTGCCAACTCGTTGGCCGTCACGAATTCCGTAATCTTCAGTACCTTGCTTTCTGCCATTTCCATGTCTTCCAATTCCTGCATACGGCTGGAAGCCATGTCACGTTTTTCCTTACGATACTTGGCACCTTTGTTCTTTCCTTTGGAAGTGAGGCGTGCCAAAGTTTCCTTTACCTGCTTTGCTACATCTTCCTCGCTAACCTCCTGCTTGATGACCGGCTTCTTGAAGCGGTCCTTATTGCGGTTGCGGTTATTATTGGCATTGTTTCCACCAGGCTGGTTTCCACCTTGCGGGCGGGCACCCTGACCTTGCTGGGCACCTGCGTGTCCACGGTCGTTGCCACCACGCTGGAAGTTGGAAGCATTGTTGATGTCCACTTTCTCCTTATTGATACGGACACGTTTCTTCTTGCCGTTGGCATCGCCGGCAGCGGTATCCTTCAGCTTGCTGTCATCACGGCGGATTTCCTTGATGATAGCTTCCTTCATCTGCTTCTTCTGATCCTGGCGAATCTTTTCCTTCTCTTCACGCTCCTTGCGTTTCTCCTCTTTCGATTTCTTCTTCGGACGTGTGGACTGGTTCAGGGCAGCCAAGTCTATCTGTCCGATGACATTAATCTTCGAAACAAACTCAGGCTGATGTATCTTGAAGATTTCTTCTCCTTCTTCTTTCCTCTCTTTTTCAACCGATGCTTCTTCAGCCGCCGGTGCGGGAGCAGGCGCTTCTATCATTTCTTCCTTTTTAGATTCTTGTTGAGCCTCTACAACCGGAGCAGGCTCTTCCTTGACAACGGGTTGTGGCTGCGGTTCCGAAACGGGCTGTGGCTCGGACTCAGATGCCGGCTGTACCTCCGGTTGCGGCTGTGGCTCCGGTTGGGGAGCAGGAGCAGGTTCCGGTTTCGGCGTTTCTACAACTGCCGGTTCCTCCACCTTCTTCTCTTCTACCGCTTTTTCCGCTTCTTTCTCTTTTTCCTGAGCAGGAGCAGGTCTACGGTTCAGTTTGTCCAAATCAATCTTGCCTACCGGCTTGAACTTCGGACGTGCGTCTTCCGGAACAACCGTCTTAATCTCCTCGGGCTTCGCTTTCTCCTGCGTTTCCTTATAGCCGTCAATAGACACGGACGCCTTGTTGCGGTCCTTGCTCTGACGTTCCTGGCTGAAACGCTCCGACTTTATCTTAAGGTCCTTATCTGTACTAAACTCCTTTTTAAGCAGTTCGAACTGTTCATCCGTAATTTTCGTGTTCGGATTTGCCTCAACGGTAAATCCCTTCTTTTGCAGGAACTCGACAGCCGTCGTAATCCCTACATTTAAATCTCTTGTTACTTTGTTTAACCTTATCGTCATACTAATTTAATGAATTAATGTGCCAATATGCTAATGTGCTAATTGGCTGAGAAAAAAGGAGTGTGCACTTCATCCGATATGCTATCTGCATTGGCACATTAGCATATTACCCACATTACCACATTACTGCTCCTCCTCTTCAAACTCCTGTTTCAAAATGCGCAATACCTCGTCCACCGTCTCTTCTTCGAGGTCCGTCTTCTCAATCAACATCTCACGGGGAGCGTTCAACACAGCCTTAGCCGTATCGATACCGATAGCCTTGATGGCATCGATAACCCAACCGTCTATTTCATCACGGAATTCGTCCAAGTAGATGTCTTCATCCTCTATGGCCTCATCCAACTCACGGAACACGTCGATGGTGTACTCAGTCAACATACTGGCAAGCTTGATATTCAAACCGCCTTTACCGATAGCCAGCGACACCTCTTCGGGTTTCAAGAACACTTCAGCCTTGCGTTCTTCCTCGTTCAAGCGGATGGAAGAAATTTTGGCAGGGCTCAAGGCACGCTGTATAAACAACTGGATATTGGACGTATAGTTGATAACGTCGATATTCTCGTTGCGAAGCTCGCGGACAATACCATGGATACGGCTACCCTTCACACCCACGCAGGCACCTACCGGGTCGATACGGTCATCGTAGCTCTCAACGGCAATCTTGGCACGCTCGCCGGGGATGCGGGCAATCTTCTTGATGGTAATCAGTCCGTCATTGATTTCGGGTACTTCCATTTCGAACAGACGTTGCAGGAAGACGGGCGACGTACGGCTCAGGATAATCTTCGGATTATTATTCTTGTTGTCCACACGTGCCACTACGGCGCGGGCGGTCTCGCCCTTGCGGTAGAAGTCACTCGGTATCTGTTCGGTCTTGGGCAGCAACAGTTCGTTGCCTTCATCATCGAGCAGCAGCATCTCTTTCTTCCAAATCTGGTAGACTTCCGCATTGATGATGGTACCCACTTTATCAATGTATTTGTTGTAAATACTATCTTTCTCCAGTTCCAATATCTTGGAGGCCAGTGTCTGGCGCAAGTTCAAGATGGCACGGCGACCGAAGTTCGCGAAGATAACTTCATCCGTCACTTCCTCGCCCACTTCATAAGAAGCATCAATCTTTTGTGCTTCGGACAATGCAATCTGCAGGTTCGGGTTTTCCAAATCCTCGTCTGCCACTACCTCACGGTTACGCCATATTTCGAAGTCACCCTTGTCCGGGTTTACAATTACGTCGTAATTCTCATCGGTACCGAACATTTTCGCAATCACACTACGGAACGACTCCTCGAGTACGCTTACCATCGTGGTTCTGTCGATATTCTTCAGTTCCTTAAATTCCGAAAATGTATCTATCAAGCTGACAGTTTCTACTTTTTTGGCCATAGTCTTATTTAAAACTGATTAAGTATTTAGTGTATTTTATCTCTTCATACGTAAAGGTCAAGTCCTCGTCCACCAGCTTGGGACGCTTGGCACCTTCCTCTTTCACTTTCTTCTGAATGGTCACGACGAAATGCTGTTCGTCGGCTTCCTTCAACACGCCGCTGAGCTTGCGGCCGTCCTTTGTCAGCACTTCCACTTCCTTGCCGATGTGGTTAATGTACTGCTGCAGTACCTTGAAGGGCTGTCCGATGCCGGCCGAACCGACTTCCAACTCATAATCCTCATCCTCACGGTTCAACTTGGACTCGATGTAGCGGCTCAGCTCTACACAGTCCTCAATCCAAACACCTTCTTTGTGGTCTATTTCCACCAAAATCTTGTCATCCGGGCTGATTGTCACCTCCACAAGGAAGTAGTCCTTTCCTGCCAGCCACTCGTCAACAATCTGACAAACAGTTTTCTTTTCTATCATAGATTAACCATTAGGAACAAAAAAGAGGAGCTTAATCGCCCCTCCACCTTTCATCCGTTTTCGCTTGCAAAGATATAAATAATCTGTTCGACTACAAAATATTAGAGAAAAAAAGATTGATTTAACGGTTCAAACGGGAATTATATTACAGACACACCCTTTCAACACTTCAAGATAAGGGGTAAAACATATAATCTTATGAGACAGAAGCTTATACTTTATGAAATGAATTATCACGTTCCATACTGCATGAGATGCACATGTCAAGCACGACGAGATGCGCATCTCGGACAACATGAGATGTACATCTCAAGCATACAATCTCTATTGTTTCAGGAAAAGAAGTAAGGAGATACAAACGGAAAGAAGATACTGTTGAAAGACAACGCGGAAAAATAAAAGGCCGATAGCTTGTTTCATGCTATCGGCCCTTTTACTATGGTTCTAAAGGTCTAAAAGACCTTGTCGTATCACTTATTCGGAGTCTCCCACTTCTTGGTATCCGTACAAACCACGTTCACCGTTTGGTCACCCGTCTGGATGCGGAAGTCACCTTTCTCCAAAATCCACTTGCCGTCATAGCCTACAAAAGCAAGGTCGGAGCCTTTCAGTTTCAGTGTCATGGTCTTTGTCTCGCCCGGTTTCAGTTCCACCTTTTCGAAAGCGCGAAGACGGCGGGTATCGGGAGTAAGGGAGGCAACGAGGTCGCTGCTGAAGAGCAGCACGCTTTCCTTACCAATGCGGTTGCCGGTATTCTTCACATCAACGGTGAAAGTAAGCACATCATCAGCGGTAAAGTCCGACTTATCCACCTTGAGGTTGCTGTACGCAAAGGTGGTATAGCTCAAACCGTAGCCGAACGCCCACTGTACGGACACCTGCGCGTCGTAGTTATAAGCGCCTTCCATCTGCTTGCCGATGTGTTCGCACGGTTTGTAGTCGTACGTAATCAGCGAGTTGATTTCCTTCGGATAAGTGAAAGGCATCTTTCCGCTGAAGTTGGCGTCGCCGGCAATGAGGTTTGCCAACGCATCGCCGCCGTAGTTGCCCGGAAGCATGGTGTTGACCACAGCCTTTGCCAAAGGCTCGATGTCGGCTATCAGGCGTGGACGGCCCTCGTTCAGCACCAGAATGACGGGCTTGCCGGTCTTGGCAAGAGCCTTCACCAGGTCGAGCTGGTTCTGTGAGAGGAAGAGGTTCGTCAGGTTACCCGGAGTCTCGCAGTAAGAGTTCTCACCGATGCAGGCAACGATGTAGTCGGCACCGGCAGCGGCAGCTACGGCTTTCTCTATCTCAGGAGCATTCTCTTCCCACCAGTTGCCACCTTGCTTATAAGTGACACCGGCTTCGTAGATGATGTTGTCCGCACCGAATTTATTGGTGAAAGCCTCGAGGATGGTATTATATTGGCCTGCATGCTCGTCTGCCTTGTCACCCTGCCAAGAGTAGGACCAGCCGCCGTTGAGGCAACGCATGGAGTTGGCATTCGGACCGGTAACCAGCAGTTTCTTGCCTTTTGCCAGCGGCAGTATGCCGTCTGTGTTCTTCAGGAGTACCAAAGACTCTTCGGCAGCCTGGAGTGCGGCGGCGGCATGTTCCGCACTGCCGAACAGCGGGAAGTCTTTCAAATCATAATAGGGTTTCTCAAACAGATTGAGGCGGTACTTCAGGCGCAATACGCGGCGCACCGCATCGTCAATGCGGCTCATGGGGACTTCGCCTTCTTCCACCAGCTCCTTCAGGAGTGTACAGAACTTCCAGTCGTACGGGTCCATAGACATGTCGATACCGGCATTGATGGCAAGCTTGATGGCTTCCTTCTTATCCTTGGCTATGTGGTCGCGGCTATAAAGGTTGTTGATGTCCGCCCAGTCAGTCACAATCATACCGTCCCAGTTGAGGTCTTCTTTCAGCCACTTGGTCAGCAGCTCATAGTTGGCATGGAAAGGCAGGCCGTTGTTCATGGCGGAGTTCACCATCACGGAGAGGGCACCTGCCTTCACCATTTCCAGATAAGGAGCAAAATGCTTCTCACGCATATCCTGCTCGGTGATGGAAGACGGCGTACGGTCCTTACCGGAAACGGGGACACCATAACCCATATAATGCTTCATACAAGCGGCAACGTTGTTCCCGCCAATCAGGTTGGGGTTCTCTCCCTGGAAACCGATAACGGCTTCACGTCCCATTTCGGCATTGACGTAGGCGTCTTCACCATAGTTTTCCCACATACGCGGCCAGCGCGGGTCACGCCCGAGGTCGGTCACCGGGGCATACGTCCAGGGAATGCTTCCCGCCTTTGTTTCATAAGCGGAGATGCGTGCACCTTCACGTGTCAGTTCACGGTTGAAGGTAGCTCCCATATTGACGCCTTGCGGGAAGAAAGTACCACCCAGCGTATAGGTAGTTCCGTGTATCTGGTCTACACCGTACACACAAGGAATACCCATCACCTCCATGGATTTCTCCTGAATGCGTTTGATGATTTCCTGCCACTTCTCCACGCTCTGTGCCACACCGTTGGGCACGTTCAAGATGGAGCCTACTTTGTATTTTCCGATGACAGAGTCGAGCATCGCCTCATCCAACTGGAAGCCCTTGGCATTCTCAATGCCTTGGATACGCATATAGAGCTTCATCATCACATCCTGCGAAGGCATCTCCTTGCCCAGCTTGAATTCCTTTTCAAGCTTGTATCTCTTGATGATTTTTTGCAGGTCCTTCACCGTGATGTTCTTCGGGTCGAGGCCGGCAAAGGGATTGGCGCGTTTCTGCAGGAGGTCGATAGTGAGTTCGCACATCTGACCGACTTTCTCGTCAAGCGTCATCTTCTTCAGCAAAGTCTCAATCTGCTGTTCTATTTTCTCGTCTCTTGGAATGGCAGGCGCAACAGTGGTCTGCGCCGTAGCAGTAAGCACTAACCCTGATAGGGCTAAAGATAAGATTAACTTTTTATTCATGGTTGTGATATTGGTTTATAATAGTTGCACTATCTGTTTATACGAGGCACAAAGATAAGAACATCCTGCCATACCAAAGGGTACAACAGGATGTTTTTTAGGGTATGATTTGTTATCTTTTCAGACAATCCTACTCTCATCTCTTCAAGAGGCTCATCGGTTCCTGAAGTTTCAAGATGTTGTTCGTCTTCTGCGTTGCGGCAGCTACTTCAGCCTCCAGCGTAGCCTTGATGTCGCGTGAGGAAGCCCCGACGAGGAACTTGTAGTTTCCGGGAGTTACCACCCATGCCGATGCAGCCTCATCGTAGGAAGCCAGGTCATCAGCATTCACTTTCAGCGTCACCACAACCGCTTCGCCCGGTTTCAGCTCCTTGGTCTTGGCAAAAGCCTTCAGTTCCTTTTCGGGCTTGTTGGCAGCAACATCGGGAGCGGATACATAAAGCTGAACCACTTCCTTGCCTGCTACCTTACCGGTGTTCTTCACCTCTACAGATACGGTATAGACGCCGTTGTCTGACTTGACAGCAGCCTTGTCGTAAGCAAAAGTAGTATAGGAAAGACCGTAACCGAAAGGATAGGAAACCTGCTTGCCAAAGGTGTCGAAGTAACGGTAACCCACGTAAATGTCCTCTTCGTAATTGGTATAGTCCACGTTCTTCACGTCGTTCTTCTTCCCGCCTTTGTTCATGAGGTCGGTGCTCACACGCATGTCTATCGGGAAGTTGTCGGAAGAAGCGGCATCTTCAAACTTCACCGGGAAAGTCATTGTCAGCTTGCCCGAAGGAGAAGCCTTGCCACTCAGCACGTCAGCCACACTGTTTCCTCCCTCCTGGCCTGCCTGCCATGCACAAAGAATGGCATCGGGAGCAGATTTCCAAGAAGCAGTTTCAATCACACCACCGATATTGAGCACCACCACTACCTTCTTTCCGGCAGCGTGGAAAGCATCGGACACAGCTTTCAACATGTTCTGTTCCTCTTTGGTGAGGTTGAAGTCGGCTACCATACGGTCAAGGAACTCACCGGAGGTACGTCCCAGCGTCACCAGTGCCACATCGGCCTTGGCAGCCTGCTCGCGGATGACTTGTGCGGAAACAGCCATCTCAGCCGGACGGGTATCGGGCATGAACCACTCTTTCTTATCTTTGGACAGACGTTCTTTCTCGGTTTTCAGGTAAGCTTCATAGCTATTCTTCAGCGCTTCATCCACCACATAGCCGGCATTCTTCAAGCCGTCCAATAGCGAAACGGTATAAGCGCGGTTCACGTTGCCCGAACCTGTACCGCCTGCAATGAAATCGTAGGAAGTGCAACCGAAGAGTGCCACGTTCTTCACGTCGGCAGCCAGCGGCAGAGCACCGTTATCGTTCTTCAGCAATACCATACCTTCCGTTGCCGACTGGCGAGTAACGGCAGCATGCGCCTTCAAATCAGGCTTGTTGGAGTATTTATATCCCTTGAAGTGGGGAGTCTGGAGAATCATCTCCAGAATACGCTTCACATTCTGATTGAGGATGGCTTCATCTAACGCTCCGTCCTGCACACCCTTCACGATGGCTTCGTACTGCTTGGGCAGACCGGGCTGCAACATGTCGTTGCCCGCCACCATCTGTGCCACAGCATCTTTACCACCGAACCAGTCGGTCATCACCATACCCTTGAAGCCCCATTCGTCACGCAGCATCGTTGTCTGCAACTCCTTGTTTTCCGAAGTATAGACACCGTTCAGGTAGTTGTATGAGGACATCACGGTCCAAGGAGCGGATTCCTTCACGGCAATCTCGAACCCTTTCAAGTAGATTTCGCGCAAGGCGCGTGGAGATACATGCGCATCCGTAGCCATACGGTTGGTTTCCTGGTTGTTCACAGCAAAGTGCTTGATACTGGTACCCACACCGTTGCTCTGCACACCACGTACGTAGGCGGCGGCAATCTTACCCGACACCAACGGGTCTTCGGAATAATACTCGAAGTTACGTCCGCAAAGCGGGTTACGGTGAATGTTCAGCGCCGGAGCCAACAGCACGTCCGCACCGTATTCCAGCACTTCGTTACCGATGGACTGACCTACACTTTCCACCAGTTCCTGGTCCCAGGTAGAGGCGAGCAAAGTTCCGATAGGGAAATGAGTACAATAGTACGTAGCCGAATCCCCCTCACGCTTGGGGTCGATACGCAGTCCGGCGGGACCATCAGCCAGCACCACAGCGGGAATGCCGAGGCGTTCAATCGGGTATGTGGTTCCTGCCGCACCCGGCACCAGCTTTCTCGTTGCACCGATTACGGCACTGTCACCCGAGAAACCTGCCATACCGGTACCCACTACCAGATGCGCCTTTTCCTCCAAGGTCATGGCGCCAATCACCTCATCCAGAGAGGACTTTCCAAGCTGCGGCACACCCGGTCCGCAAGCTGACAAAACAGCCATTGCTGCTGCCATGGATATGATATTCTTCTTCATAATCTTATTTAAATATCTTCGGTGCGAATTCTGTCAGGTAAATACGCCAGTTCTTCCAGATATGACCTTCTCCGGTTTCATAATATTCATATTTGTAACCCTTCTCGTCCAACATCTTGCGGTAGTCGTTATTGGCCTGGAACAAGAAGTCTTTATTACCGATAGCGATGTAATAGAGTGCCGGTTTCTTGGCAAACTGGGTTTTCAGTTTGACTTCAAGGTTGTCATAAATCGGAGACTTCACATCTTTGTTGGGCATGATGGCAGCCGAGAACAGCCCTACATAGTCGAACATGTCCGGATATTGCTTGGAGATGTGCATGGAGTGGAAACCTCCCATAGAGAGACCAGCAATGGCACGCCCCTTCTTGTTGGCCTGTGTACGGTAAGTCTTATCAATGAATTTCACCACGTCGGGGAAAGCCGTTTCGAAAGAGCCTTCCATCGTCTTGGGCAGATTCATGCTGGGAGCGGCAAAACCCAGTGACGATTCACCCGGAGCAGCCTCCAACGCAGCGTTACCGTTGGTCATTACTACAATCATCGGCTTGGCCTTGCCTTGGGCGATGAGGTTATCCAGAATCTGTGCCGTACGTCCCAGTTCGCTCCATGCGTTCTCGTCGCCACCCATGCCGTGTAGCAGGTAGAAGACGGGGTAGCGCTTGCCGCTTGTCTCATATCCGGCAGGCGTATAGACAGTCAGGCGGCGGTCCATACCCAGCGTAGGGCTGTTGTACCATACCTTAGATACCGTTCCATGAGGAACCTTATTCACTTTGTAGAGGTCGATGCGCTCGTCACCACCGATGATGAATACATTCGTCACGCTTGCCACGTCTCGAATCATATAGACGTTGGCAGGGTCATTAATCTTCAGTCCGTCTACCAGGAAAGTGTAGCTGTAGAGTTCTGGTTTCAGCGGTTCGGGAGTAGTGAATTCCCACACACCGTCCTTGTTCTCTTTCAAATCTGCCACACCCGGACCATCAAACTCACCAAAAGGAGTCTTGATTTTCTGCGTAGGCAGGAAGTCGCCGGTTACTTGCACCTTTACGGCTTTCGGCGCCTTCAAGCGGAAAGTTACTGTATTGTTGTCGTGTATCTCAGGTGAGACCACGGGAGCGCCTCCCCAGAGAGCTTGTTGCGCGAAAGTCATCGCACACATCAGCAACAGAGCTGACAAAATAGAAATTCTTTTCATGATACGTATGTTATTTTGTTATTAAATTAGTTATACCAAATCCTCTTATTTGAACAACTTCGGCGCGAACTCCGTCAGATAGATTCGCCAGTTCCTCCAGATATGTCCCTCGCCCGTTTCAAGATACTCGTACTTATAACCATTGTCGTCAAGCAACTTGCGAAAATCGGCCACACCTTTATAAACAAAGTCCGTCTTGCCGCATGCGATGAAGTAAAGAGCCGGTTTCTTGGCAAACTGAGTCTTCAGCTTACCTTCGAAGTCGGTATAGACCGGACAAGTCGATTTATCGTTTCCGGTACTTGCACCGGAGAAAAGACCTACATAGTCGAACATGTCCGGGTAATACTTGGAAATATTGCAAGAGTGGAAACTACCCATAGAAAGCCCGGCAATAGCACGGTTCTTCTTATTGGCAAGAGTGCGGAAATTCTTCTCCACGAACTTCACGATTTCGGGGAACGAGAGTTCAAAAGCACCTTCCGCCACCTTCGCTCTTTCGTCGGGACGCATGGAGGGGGCAACAAAACCCTTGGGAGATTCACCTGCAGCAGCATCTTGCCAAGCATTGCCGTTAGTCATCACCACAATCATAGGTTTAGCCTTGCCTTGTGCAATGAGATTATCCAATATCTGCGAAGTACGGCCAAGAGCAATCCAAGCTTCCTCATCACCACCTGCACCATGAAGCAGATAAAATACCGGATAACGCTTGCCGCTGGTTTCATAACCAGCCGGAGTGTAAATCGTCAGACGGCGGTCCATTCCCAGCGAAGGACTATTGTACCACATGCGACTTACCGTTCCATGGGGTACCTTATTCACTTTATACAAATCGGCACGGTCACCACCGATGATAAATACATTGGTCACGGTAGCCACATCCCGAATCATGTAAACATTGCTCGGGTCCATCATTCTCAATCCATCCACAATAAAGGAGTATCCATAAAGTTCCGGCTTCAATGGTTCGGGAGTAGTAAATTCCCAAACGCCATCCTTCCCCTCTGTCAAATCGGCAATGCCCGGTGCATCATAATCGCCACGAGGAGTCTTAATAGTTTGTGGAGGCAGAAAATCACCGGTAATCTGCACCCTTACAGCCTTAGGAGCTTTCAAGCGAAAAGTAACCGTGTTGTCGTCATGAATATCAGGAGAGACAACTGCCGCACCTCCCCAAAGAGCTTGCTGTGCAAAAAGGGTGACACAGCAGACCAGCAGCATCGCTGCCAAACTTAATAATCTTTTCATAATTTCTTATATTAAATGAATTAGCTTCTTGTTATTTAGCAAAGCAGCGACTTACAAAAGGCAGGCACATATAAAGTGCCGAATGCCAATATTCGCTGGTATGTCCGCCATCCCGCACACGGAACTGGCAAGGGATACCGGCATTACGCATCGCCTGGAAAAACTCTATATTACGGTCCAGCAGAAAGTCATCGTCTCCGCAATCCACAAACCACTGTACAGTACGAAGCTGTGCCTTACGCGCATCATCTGCCTCAACCACATACCTGATGCAACTATGTTCCTGCACAGAACGCGTCAGCACAGCCATCTTGTTTGTGGGGTCGGGATCTTTTCCCACCTCCTCACCACTAACGGGGATGTTCATCAAAGCACTCATAGCATAAGCAGCACAATACATATCCGGATAGCGCTGTGCATAGCTTGCCGTTCCACCTCCGCCCATAGAAAGTCCGGCAATGGCACGATGCCGCTTATCACCTTTCACCCGGTAAGTCTTCTCTATATAAGGAAGGAACTCCTTATAGAAGAAATCTTCGTAAGCCCAACCCGGCATGTTGAAGTAGCCGTTCCAGCAAGTAGCCGGATTGCCTCCTGCATTGGGGCTGACGATAATCATCTCGCAAGCCTCGCCCGATGCCACCAACTGGTCCATCACGTCCTTCACACGTTGGTCTGTAAACCAACTGGTATTCACCCCCGACATGCCGTGCAACAAATAGAGGATAGGATATTTCCTATCCGTTTCATTGCTATAGCTTTGCGGCAGATAGATGGTGTAGGCACGGTGTGCTTTCAATACCTGGCTGTAGATGCTGTCGGTCACTACCTTGCTTTGCGGTCCCCATGCAGGATTTTGTGCATTTGCCATCCACAGCAAGCAGACGGCTAAGAGAGAGAGTATCAATCTTTTCATGGTATCGATTTAAAAATGTACTACAAAATAAGCGTTTTCCATTCTAAAACTAATTGATATATATCAGTTTTTTCACGCATATCCCCCTCATCTCTTCACCATCGGATACACAGCCACAGGCACTTGCGCCCGCATGGCATCATGCACTTTCTGCTTGCGTGCCTTTGTCACCCTCTGTACCGCTGTGCAACGCACATCGGCCGAAGATGCGGCAACCATCCACTGATATTCACCCTTAGCCAACTCCCAAGAGCTGTTTTTCTCATTAAAGGAAGCCATGTCCATCACGTTCCAAGTCAGAATCAGTGTCTGGCTCTCGCCCGGCTGGAGCAAGGCAGTTTTGCCGAAGGCCTTCAACTCCTTGGCAGGCTTGTCAAGTCCCCCATTCGGAGCTTTCACATAGAGTTGTACAGCTTCACGCCCTGCCACCTTGCCGATGTTCTTCACGCTCACTTTCAACTCACAGCGGTCGGCATCCATTTTGGCGTTCTCTACCGCATAGTCAAAAGCAGTATAGCTCAAACCATGACCGAACGGATAGGAAACCTCTTTACCGAAAGTGTCGAAATAGCGATAACCCACATAGATTCCCTCTTCATAGTTGGTGAAATCCACATTTTTCTCCGGTTCCTTCGGTTTCTCCTCTTTCTTTTCGGACTTGAAGTTCATGCCGGTACCCATAGCAAACGACGGCATCTTGAACTCGTAATCAAAAGGGAAGTTAGCATCCGACGGCGCATCGCCATATTTCACGGCAAACGTCATGGGTAACTTGCCCGAAGGATTCACCTCTCCGGTCAGGATATCCGTGATACAATTGCCCACCTCTTGTCCCGGCTGGAAGGCACAAACCACTGCATCTGCCAGTCCCTTCCAAGAAGCAGTTTCCACCGGGCTGCAGATGTTGAGAACCACCACCAGTTTCTTGCCTGCAGCATGATAAGCGGCAGACACCTGCTTAATCAGAGCCAATTCGTTCTCCTTCAGAAGGAAATCTTCCACACGGCGGTCACAGCCCTCGCCACTGACACGCCCCAGCGTAAGCACGGCAATGTCGTTGGCTTTCACTTGTGCAGCCAGTTCCTCGGCAGTGGGCAGGAACTCCTCGGCACGGGGCAGCGGAGTAAAGGCGAAAGGTGGTTTTCCGTGAGGAAAAAGCCGTTTCTGCTCGTCGGCCATATGCTTCTTGTAGCGGTTCAGCAATTCTTTGTCCACGGTGTAGCCCGCATTGCGCAAACCTTCTACCATAGAAACCGTGTAATAACCGATGCCCGTACTGCCAAAGCCCATGCCGGCAGGAACCATGTCATAGGAAGTAGTTCCATAAAGGGCCACTTTTTTGATGCCGGCAGCCATGGGTAGCGCCTGCTTGTTATCCAGCAGCACGATACCTTCCGCACCTATCTCACGGTCTACTTGCGCATGAGCCTCCAAGTCGGTTTTATTGGGATACTCGTAGCCGGCAAAGGTATGGCTCTTGACCACAAACTCCAGCACACGCTTCACGCTGCGGTCGAGGAGTGCCAAATCCAGTGTACCACTCTCTACGGCTTTCAAAATAGCTTTATACTGGCGGTCCTGCCCCGGTTGAAGCATATCGTTTCCTGCTACGATGGAGGTCACGGCATCTTTTCCGGCATTCCAGTCGGACATCACCAGTCCCTTGAATCCCCATTCGTCGCGGAGGATGTCTTCTGTCAGTTCACGGTCCTCGCAGGTATATTTGCCGTTCACCTTATTGTAGGCGGTCATCACGCTCCAGGGCTGAGACTCTTTGACAGCAATCTCAAAGCACTTCAAATACAGCTCGCGCAAGGGGCGTTGTGTCAGGCGAGAGTCGTTGTTATTGCGGTTGGTCTCCTGGTTGTTTACGGCAAAGTGTTTCAGGCAGGTACCTGTCCCCCGGCTCTGGATTCCGTTGATATAAGCAGCAGCCATTTTGCCGGTCAGCACCGGATCTTCCGAATAATATTCATGGTTACGTCCGCAGAGCACATTTCGCATCAGGTTGACACCCGGTGCCAGCAACACATCCAAACCATAATCCTTCACCTCCGTACCCAAAGTACGTCCCACCTTGTGGGCTGCATCCGGATTGAAAGTTGCTGCCACCGTGGTGCTGGAAGGAAATTCCGTAGCATGATAAGTACGGCTGTCGAATTCCCGCTTGGCAGCCATCGCCAACCGGTGCGGTCCGTCGGCAAGATAGGCGGAAGGGATACCCAGTCGGGGAATGTCGTAAGTACGTCCCGCTGTTCCGGGAAACTTGGTATCACTTCCCATCGACATCCCACAACCGATGACGAGGTGTACCTTCTCTTCGAGGGTCATGGCACTGACTACTTCGTCGATATTATCGGCACGCAGTCTGACTGACTGATTCGAACCGGTCGTCTGTGCAGTCAAGGCAGATGCCAGACAGAGTGAAAATAAAGTAATTGACAATCTTCTCATATATATTATATTTAAAAAGCCACAAAAGAAGCCCCCGTACAATTAGATGATTTCCACGGGGGACTTCTTCTACAAACAATTAATCAGTTAGAAAAATCTAATTTTGTCTATCTGCATCAGATGACGAAGTTAGATTTTGATTCTTTATGCGCTTTACCAACCTGCATTTTGTTCCATATTCGGATTCAAGCGGATTTCCTTTGCCGGAATAGGCAACAAATAATGTCTTTCCTTGAAACCATAACGCGTTTTATCCTTGTTATACTGAATGTATTCTACCGCTACATTATCCGGCTCATCTTTTCCTGCCTTATTTGACAAGATAGGTGTTCTTTCACCCTGATCCTTAAGCAAAGCCTCCGCATCTTTCCAACGGATAATATCCTGATAACGGGTATATTCAGAACAGAGTTCCAGTCTCTTTTCCAATTTAATGGCATCCAAGGTAGCCGTCTTTGCATCCAATCTTGCACGCTGACGCACCTCATTCAAGCAAGCATCAGCTTCGGATTGATTGCCATCCTTCAGGTTTGCTTCAGCTGCCAGTAACAAGACTTCAGCATAACGCATCCAACGATAGTTATTATATGAACACCAGAACCCAGCAGGAGATTCTACATTCGAGAAGCGACGCTTCCACATGAAATAACCTTCATTAATCAAACTCTGCCCTTTGGCAACCTTGACACCCAATTGAGAAATTTGGTCATAGGTTTTCATTGTCTGATTCAACCGATAACCATCTACACCCTCTTCCTGAACAAATGCATCATACAACTTTTTCTGAGGAACCATAAATCCCCATCCGGTACCATTAAACTGATTGTTAGAGCCAGACATATCCAACTTATCAGTGCGCCAATGATTCATCACCTCAAAGAAACTGAACTCATCCATGGAATTACTTGCATCAAAAATACGGTTACTTTCGAGCATACTTTCACAATTATACTCAGCCTTGTAGGTCAAGATATCCTCATAATTTCCATCATAAAGTTTATACTTACCGCTAGCTCTAACTTCATTCAAGACAACAGCAGCTTCATGGAATTTTTCTTGCCATAAATAAGCTTTACCCAATATAGCTTGTGCCAACTGCTTGGTAACACGCCATGTCGTTTTATCATCTACACTCTTCTTTTCCTCCAAGAGTCCTGAGTTGATAGCTTCAGTCAGGTCCTGCTCTATCAACGCCCAAATATCAGCCTTAGGCGAACGAGCCAACTGATATTCGGATTTATCAAGCTCATGGTCTACCAATGGTACATCACCCCACATAGAAACTAAATCAAAATAAGCAAAAGCACGGAAAAACTTGGCTTCAGCACAAGCCTTCTTCTTCAAATCAGTATCAGGCTCAACACGTCCCAGAATCACATTCGCCTTATAAATAAGCTGATAGTAGCTTTCCCATACGCCTCCGATAAAACTTTGGTCTGAGCCAAATGAATATTCATTACAGCCTTCCAGCTCTGCATTGTCATTACGACCACCACCACCTGCCCAAACATCGTCCGAAAGGGCATTCTTCATCATCGTATAGTTATAGTATGTACCCTTGAGTTGTATATAAAGCGCATCAGCTGCTGCTTGAGCTTGTTCGTCAGTTTTATAATAAGTGGAAAAGTCCAATACACCTTTTTGAGGTATATCCAATTTGTCTTCACACGAAGTGCCAGCCAATATAAGGAGCGCTCCGAGCATTAAAGAATATCTTAATTTCATATGTTTTTCATTTTAATAAGTTCATAAAAATCAGAATGTCACACTCAAACCAAGAACAACCTTCTTTGAATTAGGATAACTACCTTTATCCACACCTAATGAATTTCCGACACCGGTAACTTCAGGGTCAAAACCAGGATAGTCTGTAAAAGTAAAGAAGTCCTCAAGTGAGCCATATATACGTAGATTTTCAATTGCTACCTTCTTAATCAGTTGCTTCGGGAAAGAATAACCTAACTGAATCTGTTTAATTTTAAAATAAGAACCGTCAAATACACAACCGGAAGAAGTCAGATACTTGGTATAATCTGTAGCGCCTGATGCAGGAGTCTTCCCATTGCGATTGCTTTCTGTCCAACGGTTTTTTGTAAAATAAGTCAGCTGATTCAAATTGTAATCCACACGGTTCAAGCCACAGAACACATCGTTACCTTGAGAACCCGTACCAAACAAGATAAAATCAAATCCCTTCCAAGCTGCATTCAAGGTAATACCATAAGTATAGTCGGCAATTCCCTTACCAATTTCTGTCTTATCATTATCCGTAATACCTTCTACACCATCAATATCTCTAAAGATTGGCTCACCGGTTTTTGAATCCACACCCATGAAATCATAACCATAAAAATACCACGCGGGCTTACCTACCTCAAAACGGGTAATGGCTCCATAAGTCACATAAGTAGCCCCATCAATACTTGATAAAGACTCATGCATCTTGGTCACTTTATTCTTCAATGTAGCAACGTTGGCACGGACACCATAAGCAAAGTCACCAATACGATCTTGCCATCCCAGTTCCAATTCAAACCCCTTGTTCGTAATATTACCGGCATTAACTGGCGAGAAACTGTTACCTACTACAGTTGAAGCCTTAATGCCCGAAACAATCAGGTCTTTTGTCTTTTTATGGAAATAATCGGCTGTAACAGTCAAACGGCTATTCAAGAAACGGGCATCAATACCTATATTGGTTTGTTCAGAAGTTTCCCATTTAAGTCCGTCATTACCGGTAGCAGAGGGAGCATAACCATTGATGTAAGAGAAATTATTATTATCACCTACAGCCAAATGCCCGGTAGCACCAATTGATACATTCCATTTATAACCGCCCAATGATGCAGTAGAACCATTCTGTCCCCAACTGGCACGGAGCTTTAATTGTGACAGCCAGTCTTCAGTTCCTTTCATAAAATTTTCCTCCGAAAGAACCCAACCCAAAGAAACTGCCGGGAAATAGCCCCAACGTTTGTTCTTTGGCAACACAGAGAGGTCAGCAGCATCGGCACGCAGTGAGAACTGAGCCATGTACTTTCCGGCATAGTCATAATTCAAACGTCCGAAGTAAGATAATTTACGAGTATAGGTAGGCTCACCACCACTTACATCCTTTACAGCATCAGATGTAGCATAGGCAAAGTAGAAGAAATTAGGATCATTCTGCAAGAAACCCAAATGCGAAACTCTGTTAATCACATTTCCCCACATATCTGTAGTATCTTCATTATATCCCTTCTTACTTCCGCTAACGCCATAAGAACGGCTCTGACTATAAGAAGTTCCCAACATCAATGTTGCGTTGTGTTTGCCAAAAGAACGGGTGTAGTTCAAAAAGTTCTCCCACTGATAATAGGTTGGGCTATAATCCGAAGCCGAAACCTCCACCCAATCACGTTTAGCCTTGTCAGTATAGTAATAAGATTGCCCCACGCCATAAGAGGAAGTTGAAGCCAAACGATAAGAAAGACGAGAAGTAACGGTAAGCCCCTTGATAGGCATAAAATTCAAATAAGTAGAACCATTGATATTAAAGCCTCTGTTCTTGGTATAAGAGTTGTCACGCATGGCAAAAGGATTGATAGCTTCGGCATTGCCAGTGAAAGCTGATACACCATAAAGGTTGCCGTTTCCATCGCCCAACATATTCTTATGATCCTTATAGATGGTAGCCATATTCAACGGCAAGTCATCAATAGGATAAAGAGGCTTGGTCAGAGGGTCTAATTGTAATACAGAAAGCATCATGCTACCATACTCATTGCCCTCGGCTACGGACTGAGTTTTGTAGTGCTCAATCTGATTATTGGTACCTACCTCCAGCCAAGGTTTGATTTTCCAGCTGGCATTTACCATTCCCGTGAGTCGTTCATAAGTATCGGCATTGCCGACAATCATACCGTCGTTATCAAGGTGGGACAATGACAGATAGAAAGAACCTCTGTCGCTACCACCTTGGAAAGTCACATTATGACGTACCATCGAACTGTTTTCAAAAGCCTCATCGACCCAATCCGTATCGGTTTTTCCATCCCAATAGGTATCAAAAGCACTCTGGGTAAGCTTCTTGTTTTCCAAGAAGAATTCCTTATACTGCGCAGCATTCATTACTTCGGGTACTTTACCCAAACTCTGTGAAGTATATTGAAAATCGTATGTGATTTTACCGTTTCCTTTTCCTTTCTTTGTAGTAATCAATACTACACCGTTACCGGCAGCAGCGCCATAGATAGCTGCAGAAGCACCATCCTTCAAAACTTCCATAGACTCAATGTCATTAGGGTCAATACCACCAATATCGCTGGCAATACGTCCATCCACTACATACAGCGGATCGCAAGAGCCGTTAGAACTTATTCCACGGATACGCACCTGTGGAGAAGCACCCGGTTTAGCAGATGCACTGAGCACTTGCACACCAGCAGTTTTACCCTGCAATGCCTGCTCAGCACGGGTAATGGTACGTGCTTCCATATCTTCTGATTTTACCGAAGATACGGCACCGGTCAGTGAACTTTTCTTCTGCACGCCATAACCTACCACCACCACTTCATCCAGCGTTTTAGTGTCTTCTTTCAATATCACATTCATTACTCCTGCCACTGCTTTCTTTTCTTGTGTCAGGTAGCCGATGTAGGAATAGACAATCGTCGCTCCTTCTTTCACAGACAAAGAGTAGTTGCCGTCCATATCCGTAATGACACCGTTGGTAGTGCCTTTCTCAAAGATACTCACGCCAATCATCGGTTCATTCAGGTCGTCAGTAACCCTACCGTTCACCTTTATAGTCTGGGCTTGTGCCAGACTGAAAGGAAGACAGATCAATAGGAAGAGTGCCATAGCTGCAAGTCTCTTCCGAGCTGTTTGCTTCAGATTTTGTTTCATTTGATTAAATTAGATTTATGTTAATAATAAAAGGTTTCTTAAGAAAGTGTCAGAACCCACGTGTAGGAAATGCCATCACTACCTCCAGCAGTTCCTTGTCATGGTTATACTTCACTTGGCAATCGTTATTGAAAATCATCGTTGCTCCCTTTTCTGCGGTATAAGGTTCCCACTCGGGTAACCCTTCGGCATTGGGATTGCCCGTACGGGCAAAGTTCAACCACGCGCTGCTCATCTTTTCGCCCAAAGCTTGTGCTTCAGCGCCACCCCCGGTCATGGAAGCGTGGCGCACTACATTGTTGAAGGCAAAGGGAATGTCCATGCAGTGCGTGCTGCGAAACATGCCGTCAAGTACGGGCGATTCCCACGCGAACATGTACATATAGACCGGAGCACCCTGCTGCGCAGCTTTCAGTTTAGCCTGCTCCACAGCACCGGGACGGAACACGAAGTCCACATCCACCAAATCTTTAGGCTGATAGCCGGGGTAGGCTTTCTCGAAAGCGGTAAGGAACTCGTCCGTACGTTCGCCGTATTTCTTTTGCAGGAATTCCACCGCTTTTTCTTTGGTAATGGTACGAAAAGCGGGGACATAAGTACTCATGGTAAATTCGTGCAGAGTAGTGCCAATCATTACCGGAATGCCCTTGCTTTGTGCTGGAGCTTGAGGGTCGAAAGGCTGTACGGGCAGTACATCGCCGTCCACCGTAGGCGCCCAGCCAAAAATGAAGGAAGACACCCCCTCCTTCTCTGCCTCTGCACGCACTTTGGCTATCGCCTTGTCACCGGCGGCAAGCACCTTGTCATACGGCATCTTGCAGAGTTCGTCTATCTGCGAAGCCTTCAGACCAAGTTCTTCCATCACGGCACTGCCAATGCGACGAGAATACTTTTGCTCCATCGTGCGAAGCATAGATCCGCTTTGTACAATGGCTTTATGGAACAAGCCTCTCGCCGATGGCGTGGCAAGTAGCGTAGAGACCTTGCCTCCTCCACCGGATTGACCGAAAATGGTAACATTCCGAGCATCTCCACCGAAGGATTCTATATTCTTATTCACCCATTGCAGTGCCGCCACCAGATCAAGCAGTCCGGCATTGCCCGATTTTGCATATTTATCGCCATAGGCGGAAAGGTCGAGAAAACCCAGGACGTTGAGACGATGATTCAGCGTCACAACCACTGCATCCCCTTTCTTTGCCAGATTTGTTCCGTCATACGAGGGAAGCTCCTGACCACTGCCGGCGGAATAACCTCCACCATGCAGCCACACCATGACGGGGCGTTTCTTCCCGTCTTTCAGTCCCGGTGTCCAGATATTCACCCGCAGACAATTCTCGTCAGGATAACCGTCATCCCAGTTGAAGGCAAACGCCTGCTCGTCGCTGTACCATCCCATGCGCTTGCCTTGCGGACAAGTAGGGCCATAGGCACGGCTGCTGCGGACGCCTTCCCATTTATCAGCGGCCACGGGCGGCATAAAACGTTCGGCTTTGGCATATGGGATACCTTTATATATATAGATACCATTTTCCACATATCCGGCTACTTTTCCTGATTCGGTCTCGGCAATGGCGGTTGCCGAAGAAGCCGTAATCTCCCCCTCCTGCCCACAAGCAGATGCTTTCTCTATTTTAGCTGTCCCTCCGCACGAGGAAAGTAGGATGGCGGTGAATGCTAACACTGACAAGAATTGCTTTTTCATATTATGTATTAGTTTTATGTTTTTATGATTGCAATATTAGCACATTCTCCCCAGAAGGATTTTCTACGTTATCCAAACGGCTTTCCCCGATGTTCAAAACAGCTTTCTCCAATGTTCAAATGTTTGCAGATTTGTTCAAAACATGCTCTCCGGCAGTCTCTCTCTCAATTTTTATGAGTATTTTCGCATCGTAATGCAGAGATTCGTTGAACAAAACAAATGGATGACATGCCAATGCTTTTAGTCTACACTATATATTATGAAATACATTAAATACTTACTTCTATTGTGTTTAATCACCGCGTGCAATCCGTCGGACACAAAGCCCACACCGGAAGGCAGCATCGAAAGCCCCGTCATCACCAATGACCTCTCCAATCAGAAGGTCACCGCCTTTGCCGAAGATGCACAAGGACACATTTGGATAGGAACTTCACGAGGGGTAAACAAATATAATGTACACGAATATCATCAGTATTACTGTACGGATGACTCGCTGGATATACCCGATAATCAAATCAACGACCTCTTCCGTGATTCACAAGGCCGGTTGTGGGTAGTCACCGTAAATGGAACCAGCCTATACACAGACAAAGATAATTTCCAAAATATCCCACTGGACTTCCCCAATAAAAACGGCATCCAAATACTCGAGAACAAAGACGGAAAGATTTTTCTGAACATGATGCACAACCTTGCCGTATATAATCCACAAACACACAAATTTGACGTACCCATCAAGATATTTGACCCAAACTATACCTTCAACAACCGCTGCTTCATAGACCAGAGCAACAAACTGTGGGCAGTGACCCCACTGTCTCTGCGCCGCTACAACTCCTCCACACTAGCGCTGGAAGACTCCATTCCAATGCAAGGCATTTTTCCCACCCACTTCTTCATGCACACCAACGGAATCCTATGGCTGGCGGGAAACCGCCAGATAACATTGTTCGACACACATACGCACAAATTCAAGGAAACACCCCAAGCCCTTCGGAGCCATCCGTTGCTGCTGCATGCCAACGTCAACTACATCCACCCTTACGGCAGCAACAGCCTGCTGCTGAATACCGACCAACAAGGAATGTTTCTCTACAACTACGTGGAAGGATACGTGATACATCAGAGCGAAAACGGTTTTCCCTTCGAAGTGCCTCACTTCAAGATAAGCACCATGTTTACCGACTCACAGAAAAACCTGTGGATAGGCTCTGTAGACCAAGGCTATGTCGTGCGTTACAACTATAAAGAACGTTTCAACACCAATAATCATCTCAGCTCATACCTGAACCGAAAGTCAGTGCTGTCCGTGGCAGTGGACAAGGAGCGAAATCTCTGGATGGCCACCATGATAGACGGGCTGTACGTTTACAACATGGACAGCCACGAAGTGAAAGAAGTGGACTCGGCTGGACTTCCGGGAAAAAGCGCTACCGACAAACCGGACATCACACGCGTATTCGTAGATGATGAGGGCTACATCTGGCTGGCGGCCCTCTATGCGAGCAAGGTGATGAAATGCAGCTATAAAAACGGCATACTGAAGACAGAGTCTATTCATGACATCTTCCTACCACTGTCGTTTGCACAAGATCGTTGTGGAACAATTTGGGTGGGTACATACAGCCCTAAACTTTATGCCAAAAAGCGTAAAGAAAAAGAATTTGTCCAAACAAAAGTATTTTCCTGGACGGGAACCTTCATACCCGGACTCCTTCCACGCAACAACGGAAAGATGTGGACCACTGCCTTCATGAACCCAGTCATGCAAATCAATCCCGACAATTGGGAAAGCGCTGAAGTACCATTCGAGAACACCGACTGGCAAGCTTGTATCCAACGTTCAGTATTCATCCCTACCGACATCTTCGAAGACAGTCGTGGAGATGTATGGATTGGGACCGTCAGCAACGGACTGCTGCACTATTCTGCCGCCACCGGAAAAATCGAGACCATAGAGGGTACACCCTGCCGGGACATCTCTTGCATTGAGGAAGATGCACAAGGCAATATATGGGCAGGCACACAATACGGGCTGGGCAAATATGACCGCACCGTAGGGAAATTTACCAACTACTATGCCGCCGACGGCATAGGCGGCAATCAGTTTTACGACCGTTCTTCATGCCGCCTGCCCGACGGGACACTTGTTTTTGGCGGTACGCACGGGCTGACTTTCTTCAACCCTATGGACGTAAGTACCAAACGGGAAATTCCACTGCTCTTCGAGGATTTGAAGATACACAACCGGTTGGCACGCCCACAAGACAGCGAAAGTATAGACAAGCACCTCTCCTACCGACCGGACATCTGCCTGGACCACAATCAGAATGGTTTCAGCATCTCCTTTGCCGCACTGGACTACTGCGAATATGAACGCGTACATTATTATTACAAGATGGACGGTTTCGACAAATATTGGATTGATGCCCGCAACAACCGCGAGGCCTACTATGCCAATCTGCCTGCCGGTACCTACACCTTCAAAGTTAAAATAACCAATAACGACAAGAGCATTGTAGAAAGGGAGAATTCCATACGCGTCATCGTAAAGCCCGCCCCTTGGCAAACGTGGTGGGCATGGTGTATCTATCTGCTTATTGCCGCCGCCATCATCGGTATCTTCATCCGTGCCTGGCTACGTATCAAGCAGGAAAAAGAAACCACCCGGCGTGCCAAACTTGAGAAGGAGCAGGAACAACGGGTGAACCGCATGAACATGAGTTTCTTTGCCAACATCTCGCACGAGTTCCGCACCCCGCTCACCATGATTTCGGGCCCGGTGACACAACTTTGCGAAAGTCCCAAGATAGAGGGAGAAAACAAACAACTGCTTTACATCGTACAACGCAGTGTGGGGCGCATGCTCCGTCTGGTGAACCAGCTGATGGACTTCAACAAACTGGAGAATGACACCCTGAAGCTGCGAGTGAAACGGACTGACATCATCTCGCAACTGCAACGCTTTGTAGATATTTTCCGCATCAACGCCAACGAGAAAGGCATCGCACTGAACACTTATGGCCTGGAGGATACTTTCCTCATGTGGCTGGACGTGGACAAGCTGGACAAGATTGTAGGAAACCTGCTTTCAAACGCCTTGAAGTTCACTCCGAACGGTGGGAAAGTGGAACTGTGCTTCGACGTCATTACCCGCGAAGAGGCTGCGCGTCTCTTTACGCTGACCGACAAAGACATCGACACGCAATACGTCAAAGTTGCCGTGGCCGACAGCGGGAACGGAATCCCCGAGGAACAGTTGGAGAAGGTATTCGAACGCTACTACCAACTGGACAATCAATCCAAAGGCACCTATAACTGGGGAACCGGCATCGGCTTGTACTACGCCCGCAGCCTGGCGCTGCTGCATCACGGCTACCTGAAAGCCGGTAACCGTACCGAAGGAAGCGGAGCCGTCTTCACCCTGCTGCTGCCGGTGAATGACCTCTCCTATACCCCCGAAGAATGTACCCTCCCCGAAGAAGAACAGAACAAGGCGTTTCCGATACAAACGGAAGAACAGTATCAACTGGAAAACACAGAGAGCATCCGGCAACAAAAGCAAACCCTGCTGGTGGTAGACGATGATACGGAAGTGGCCCACTACCTGAAGGCCCTGCTTTCTCCCGTCTACAACGTTGTCTGCCGCTTCGATGCCGACAGCGCCTTCAAAGCCATGAGCGAAGAAGCTCCCGACCTCGTACTGAGCGATGTAGTGATGCCCGGAAGAAACGGTTACGACCTCTGCCGACAGATAAAGGAAGACTTGCAACTATGCCACATCCCCGTGATACTGGTAACAGCCAAAGCTACTGTAGAGAACCAGGTGGAAGGTCTGAATACCGGTGCAGATGCCTACGTAACGAAACCTTTCGAGCCCAACTACCTGCTGGCGCTTATCAAATCCCAGCTGAAGAACCGTGAGAAAGTGCGCAGTCTCCTGAGCCGTTCCACCCAAACGGATGAGATTGAGGAGAACGTGCTCTCCCCGCAAGACAACACCTTCATGACCGAACTTTACCACCTGATGGAAAACGAACTCTCCAATCCGGAACTGGACGTGGCGCGCATGACCGAGCTGCTGAAAATCTCCCGCACCAAATTCTATTACAAGGTAAAGGGGCTGACGGGTGAGAACCCCAGCGTATTCTTCAAGACCTACAAGCTGAACCGTGCCGCCAAATTGATAAAGGAAGGGAAATATACCATCTCAGAGATAGCGGACATGACGGGATTCAGTACACTGTCCCATTTCTCGACCAGCTTCAAGAAACAATTCGGGGCGACGCCGAGCGAATACAGCAAGTAAAAAACCAGTCGGTTCAAATTTATTCATTACATTTGTACCATTCTTAAAAAAACTTTTTATCCATGGCACACCGACTGAATACCAACAAGCAGTTTATGATAGGCAACGGCATCCTTGCTTTCGCCGTGATTTTTGTAGTTGTCATCTTTGTCTACATGAGCATGAGGCTGCAACAACGGAAAGAAGGAGAACGCAACTTCATCGAGACATACACCATCACACTGACGAAAGGATTTGCCGGAGATTCCACTTCCATATTCATCAACGACAGCCTGCTGGTGAACCGCACCATTGCAGAAGAACCTTTCACCATCGAAGTGAAACGCTTTGCCGAGCAAAACGCACTCATGATTGTAAACAATGCAACTGAAAAGCTTTCCTTATTTGAGCTAAGCGAAAAAGGGGGCGAATACCGGTTCGAGAAGGAAGGGGAAGAGGTGAAGCAGCTGGCAAAAAATTAGGGATAAAAAGTTGTGAAGCATTTTGCTCTCATATTTCGGAGTCAACAAGCTTTTTCCTGGCTTACCAACAGCCACTACAAAGACATCACATAACTTTTGCAGTGCTACTGCAAAGACATTACACAACTCCTGCAGTGACACTGCAGCGATACTGCATACCTTTTGCAGCGTTACTGCAAAACAGTTGCAGTGTCACTGCAAAGGTATTGCAGCAGCACTGCAAAAGGAGTGCAGTGACAGTGCAAGAGGTATGCAGTAGTTTTGCAGTATCACTGTCTGTAAAACAAGGAACTACTTACCGTCCATACTAATCTCTAACCATTTATTTTCGTTTGATATTTCCGAAGCTCCGCTCTCAATGCTTGTGCCTTTCCATCAGTCATCCGGTCGAGCAAATCCCAGAAACGCTCCCCGTGATTCATCTCGCGGGTATGTGCCAGTTCGTGCAGTAGCACGTAGTCTATCAGATGCTTGGGAAGAAGTACCAGATAATAGGAAAGGTTGATATTGCCTTGTGCCGAACAGCTTCCCCAACGCCCGCTGCTGGAATTTATCTTCACACTCTTGTAAGGAAGGTTGTGCTGCATGGAAAGCATATACAGACGGGGCGGAAGAACAATTTTCGCATTTCGCCGTAAAGCTTCCTCAATTACCTTGCGCAGCCAAGCCTGCAACTTCTCATCCGAGAAATCGGCATCAGGAGGACAGATTATCTGCATTTCCCCCAATTCCGAACGGGACAAGAACCGTTCCCGTTGTCCGCTGACCAACGTCAGTTTAAAGAACTCCGTATCAATGCGGTAATCCAAATCAATCAGCTTTCTGACCAGCTTCTGTCTGGCAGCTTTCAGACGCGGACGAAGCTGCTCGATGGCACTCTCTACCTCGGCAAGAGAAGTCCGGGGAGGCACAGTCACGTAAATTCCATCTTCCTTTGTACGGAAAGTAAGACGCCGTGCCCGGGCATTGACCCGGACAAACAAAGGACCAAGCTCTTTATCTTCTATAATGCGGTTTACTGTCATAAATCAAAGCCTCTCCCATAGGAAAGGGGCGGGAAGAGGCTTTGCAAATGAACAAAGAATCGTCCAAAAACGCAAGCAAATACCTGACAAAAGCGGACGGAGTGTCCGATAATGAACACTACACAAAAGCGACTATCCTTTAATAATCAACATTTTACACTTATGGCACAATAATTGATTAAAGTATGATGACCGAGCGTCCTTTGAAAAAAGCATTTTTATATGCAACTTTTTCAAGGCAGATCACGTCTAACTAATAAATACTGAATCACAAAAAACAAAAGAATATGAAAGCTCTAACAACATTTATCGCAATCGCCTTATTGGCATTCAGTACAACCGCTTGTTCACAACAACACACATACCGTTCCGGAGGCTTCGGCAGCAAGACGGTCAAGGCAAGCAAGAATTATGTAACCAAAGACATAAAAGTGGACAACTTCACCAAGCTGAGTGTAGCCGGCAGCCCCGACGTGACCTACACGCAGAAGTCCGGCAAACCGACAGTGGAAGTATACACCTCGGACAACATTGTAGACTTACTGGATATCCGTGTCAAGGACAATACCCTCTACATCGGCTTCAAGAAGAACGTCAGCGTATCCTATAATAAACTGGAAGTACGTGTGTCCGCAGAAAAGCTGAACGGCATTGCCGTGGCAGGTTCGGGAGACGTGGAACTGAAAAACGGACTGAAGACGGATGACATCAAAATCTCTGTGGCTGGTTCGGGTGACATCAGTGGAAACAACATCTCCTGCACAGACCTCGATATTTCCATCGCAGGCTCGGGAGACATCAATAGCAGCAACATCACTTGCAATGACCTCCAAGTATCCGTTGCAGGTTCAGGTGACATGAAGCTGAATAACGTAACCGCCAACTTCACCAGAGCATCCGTTGCCGGTTCGGGTACCGCCATCCTGAGCGGCAGTACCCAAGAAGCTGAATACAGCGTGGCAGGTTCGGGTGATTTGCTTGCTTCCGATTTCGTTGCCAAGAAAGCATCTGCCAGTGTTGCCGGTTCAGGCGACATCAAGTGCCATGCCACAGATTTCCTGAAAGTACGCACCAGCGGAAGCGGCAGTGTAGGCTACAAGGGTAATCCGGAACTGGACTATCCCAAGAAAGGACTGTATAAACTCTAACATAGAAAACATAGATTCTCAGATTGATGACTATAAACCTAAACTAAATTCTCTCTCAAATAATTACCTGCAAAAAGAACGAAGGACTCCCGCGAGGAAGCCCTTCGTTCTTTTATCACCCCACACCTCCGAAGCACGGGAACAGTTGTCATTTATCTATATTCAGAATGCCCGATTCATTGTCGCTGTTATTGATGCGTCTGCCGGATGATTTGTAACGCTTACCAAACTCGAAGTTATAACTCAGCTTGATAACCGCCATCTGTCCTATTTCTTTCGCATGACTCCACGAGGTATAGGGCGCCACTTTGCTCACCCGTTCCTTGCCCGTCTTGTAGTTGTTGGTGAACGGGAACATCATCCCTGCTCCTAATTGCAGCCGCTTGTGGGTATAAGTGGCTAAAACAGCAGCCTGGTTTTCACCCTTATAAATCGTTTCGCCCATCAGCTCGTTCGCCCTTTTACTGAATTGTCCCAACAGAGAGAACTGCTTATAATTGAACACGGCACCCAGGTTGTAATAGAAATCATTATACGTATGGGTATAGGTATTGCCGTTAGACCAGTAACGTGTAAATCCACCATCTATACTCAGCGTCAGGAAATTCTTCAGACTACCAATGTTCAGTCCGCGGAATGTGAAAGAAGGGCCAAAGCGCAGAAACTGTGCAGAACGCTGGTTCTCGTTCATCGAAACCAACTTGTCTCCCTCGGCAAACACACTCTCCATGATGATATTCTTGTGATAGCCATGTGTCACATTCAGCATGAAGACGAACTTCTTCTTCATATAGGAATAGTTCAACGTATTGTTGAAAACGCTGTAAGTCTCCAATGCCGGGTTACCGCGTACTATCTGGATGGTATCTATCGCCTGCTCCACATTGGTCAATGCACTGAGCGAAGGAATCTTGGGTTCGACATTGAACCGATAGTTGATGTTGCCGTTCTTGTGCGGAGAGAAGTTCAGACGGACAGTGGGAGTAAAGGTATAGTAGGTATGTTCCTCCCCTCCTTCCTTGAAATAAGAGCGGGTCAGTCCGGCACTCACACCATAGCTCACTTTCCTGATATTACCCTGCACCTCGGCAAACGCCGCTGTCTTTGCCTGGTTCATTTCCGATACGACGGGTGAAGAGCCTGCATACTCGTTCCTGGCATACATCTGGTAGTGGCGCAATCCGGCGCTGAATACGAGGAACTTGAAACGCTTGTCGTAGATGGCTTCACCGATAATGGAACGCTTATTCCCCGTCACATCTGTTTCAATCATCGCCAGGTCTTCGGCTTGAGGCGTATATTCGTGGTAGAGCCTATTATTGTCGGTGTGCATCAGCGTACCGGTCACGCTCATCGTAAGCATCTGATTCTTCGGTAATGTACGCTGGTAATAAAGGTCGAGCGAAGGAGTGTAGCTGGACTGCTTGTTCTTCAGTCTGGAGAAGATATAGTTATCGGCATCCGCAGCATCATACAACTTGTTCGACTGGTTCAGGCAAGGGGCATCATAGACACTGTTGCGGAACACGACGTTGAATACGTACTTATCCTGCTCCGTCAGATTGTAAGAGAGGTCGATATTGTGGGTAAAGTGCTTGTTTTGGTCGTGAAGCCCCTCCTGCACACGATGTATCGTCTTATTTTCCAACACATATGTCTCGTCTATATCCGTATATGTTTTTTTGAAGTTACGGGCAGACAAGTTATAGAACAATCCCCATTGTGACTTGTTATGATTGAACTTTGCCACCACATTGTCCTCGCTAAACAACATGTGGGGAGCATTAGTGGCTTGTATATTGACCAGTCCACCCGTTTCGCGGCGGCGGACAATGATGTCCACCACAGCGCCCAGGCTGCTGTCGCCATAGCGCTCTCCCGGATTTTCGATGAATTCTATTCTTACAATCTCCTTGGGCAGGAGGGCTGCCACTTCGGTGGAGGTAGCCACAATACCGTTGATACGTGTCTGTACGCTGCCGCCATTGGCTTCCAGGCCTTTACCAAGAGCATCCACCTTCAAGTGCGGAATGGCAAGGTTCAGCATCAGGTCGTAGGGATTATAGGAATTCTTCATGGCAGTAGCGGTGGGTACTACAACCATGCGGTCTACCTTCTGCGTGATATTGCTGCCCGATATTACCACCTCGTCCAGTGCTACCGACTGTTCTTTCAAGATAATGTCTCCCATCTGCACAGTGCCTTGGGGAGTCCTGATGACAATCTGTTCGCCGACGTAACCGATATAAGAGAGTCTTAACAGGAAATCCGAACCGGCAGTGGCTCTCAAAGCAAATTTACCTTTGCCATCAGTGGTGCTTTCCGTAACGAATGAAGAGTCGGGCAAGGAAATCAGGGCTACATTGACAAATTCCACCGGACGGTTCTGTTCATCTACAATTGTACCGTTTACTTTCACTGTTTGTGCCGCTGCGGCAAAGCTACCCAACAGGCATACGATAGCTATAACAAGAATCTTTTTCATAAATGCCGGTGTTTAGAGTTTGTCTTTTAAAGCTGACTCGATGATTGCCTTTATCTCTTCTGACGAAAGAGTTTCTTTATTGGTCCACTCCTTGTCTCTCTCCTCCGAGATATCCAATACGGAATCGCAATGTTCCGACATCAGCAGAAAGAGCATTTTCTCTGAAGTTTCGCCCGACGCGCTTATTACCTCATAGTGCACTTCGGCATACTTGCAAAATTTGCCGTCTACGTTACGACCACATTTACGCTCCAGGTATCCGTAACGGAATTTCTCACCTTCGCCTAACTGCGACTTAACATATTCCTTAGTTGCCGACTTTATTTTATACTGGTCGCTTCCGGGGAAGTAACATGAAGTAAGAGATACAAGTGCGAAACACGCTGCGATTGCCATTGTTCTGAATGTACTTTTCATAAGACTTTCTGTTTTTTGATTTGATGCAAAGTTAAGGCAAGAAGTCTCTTAACTCCTACTAAATCGCACTATTAAAAGTCTTAATACTTAGCACATAAAGCACTGATTATCAACAATGACATATTATAAAAGTCTTAATCCGGCCTCTTCCGGTCTAAATGCCTCTTATGCACTCCACAATATCCTGTTTTTCGCCTGCATTTATCTTCTTTCGGATGGAAGTCTTACGCACGTAGATGGTTGCACTTGTCTGTTGGGTGACCACACCGATTTCTTTCGTGGAGAAACCGGCACAGAGCAGACAGCATATCTGCACTTCCTTATCAGACAATACCTGTCCGAACTTTTCCATCATGCGGGAATAAAAGCCATCGTATAGTTTATCAATTACCGGATAAAGGTCTGCCCAGGCAAGAAGTCCTTCCACCGGAATCTCCTTATTGCCGATGCCCGAAATAAGTTTCAGCAACGCCTGGTTCTGTGAGGTAGGCGTATTGGCAACAAGCCGTATGATACCCAGCTGCTGAAGAAGCAGCTTCTTGAAGAAAGCACCGCTATTCTCTTCCTGATTGTCCGATACCTTCTGGGCATCTTCCAGCAGGCGGGTCAGTGCATCAATACGTTCCTCGGCTTCGGCAAGGCGCTTCCGTCTGTTACGGATATAAAAGGTAAGGGAAACAAGTACCCCGACAAACACAACAACAACCAGCATCGAATACATCCGTGTCTTCTGCCGTTTGATTATCAACTCATAGTTCAACTGTTGAAGCTTGTTCCTGGTCACCAGCTGTTGCTCTATCACGCTATTCTGGTCCCTCATCTCATTCCTGACAGAATCAGCAAACCTACCGAAAGTGACAATGTCCAAAGGTGCCCCGGAAGTATAGTCCAGAATTGTTTTCAACTGTGCCAGCGCACTGCGTACAGAAAAGCCCTCGGCTCTCTTTTCTTCCTGCTTCAATTCATTGTTCCACGCCTGCTCCCAATAGTAACGGGCAGAATCCAACTGATGAAGGTTCAGGAAGTTTTCAGCAAAGATTACCTGCAGAATGGGATAGTTGTCGGTCATAGGCATCAGCCGTCTAACCCGGTGAAGCAGTTCATTGGACTTGGTATATTCATGGCTGTTGGCAAGAAAAGCGGCATAATTCCTCAGATAGTGACAGGCCGAAGCTGTATCGGCTGCCGCCAATGCCATGTCAATACTCTGTTCCAGGTAATCCGAAGAAGAAGGGTGGTTGGCAAGCGCCATATTGAGTCCCAGGTCATAGAGTATGGAGCAATGTTCCCGGACAGATAGCTTATCAGCATATTGCAATATCTTTTCCATCAACTCTATCGCCTGGGAGTGGTCATTTCTCAGATAAGCTATCTCTGCCTTTCCCCGATAAAAAAGAAGAAGCCAGAAGGTGTCTTTCCGGGCTATGGCATAGTCCAAGCCATTCTCAATCGCTTCATCCATGCGTTCCTCCTGCTTCATCCATTTATAATAGGAGGCTTCAAGCAGGTAGCCATCAAGCATACGGGAAGAGTCTTTCCGCTCACGATAGTAGTGTATCGCTTCAGGAAGCAGCGAATCTTCCGCCAATGACATACCCATACGGTAGCGGGCCTGCGCACAGTTCCAAACGAACTGCATCCACTCCGCTTCTGAAAACCCGACATCCTTTTCTATGGAATTAAGCAACTTCAGCGCACTGTCCGGACGGCTCTGCAACAAAGAGTCGGTCTGCGCCAAAAGTTTTTTGTTGCCATGACAGTCATTACAGCCTACAAAGCACATAATGCCTAAAAGCATAATACAGATGTATAGTATGTTTCTCATCTTCTCCATTGTATATATTTGCAGTGAGTAAAGTTGAGAAAAAAAACGGCAGACTCCAAACTATATATACTGTAAATAATAACTCCCTTAAATAAAAAGCCTTGTAACCCACAGGCAAGAACAACAAAGGGACGCTGCATCACGCGGCGTCCCTTCTATTTTAGTTAGTTTTTATAAGATTTTGAGAGAATTGAAACTTCACAGCCTCAAGTTGTTTTAATAAAGCACACTAACTATTATTATGTTTAAAGCAAATGAAAATGTTATTTTAAAAGCAAATGAAAATATCTATTCCTTGATTTCCAGCTCCTTGTTCACCCGGCGCAGGCTGTCCATCACCTGCTTCTCATGAGACACGGGCACATCTCCCGAAAGAGCTACCGACGGTGCGGAAATCTGTTTACCGATAGTATCGGTTGCGGCTACTTCCTCTACATCCGAAAAGAATGAATGCTGCATCACATTTCCCAGCGAAAGAACCACTGCCACTACTGCGGCGGCTTTGAACAGCGGCATGAAGCGTGCGGCCAGTGTCAGGCGCTTTGCCTTGACCACCGGAACTTCCACTTCGGCAAGCACCCGGGCATCAAAATCCTCACCCAGATGCACTTCCTGCTGAAGCTGCTGATATACGAACAAATCCTTGTAGCGAAGCAAGTGCTTGGGCACATCGCTTCCGCTAAAGAAAGCACGCAATTCAGCCTCATCTTCCAAAGAAGTTTCGCACTGCCAGTAGCGCTCCAAGAGTTGTTCTATATATTTAGAGTCCATAACCTTCTATATCAATAAACGTTTGTTTCACTTTTTGCCGCGCCCTGAAGAGGTTCACTTTTACCTGCTCCTCGGTCAAGTTCAGGACTGCTGCTATTTCTTTATAGCTTTTACCTTCCACATCCCTAAGCTGCATAATCAGCCGCTGCTTTTCGGGAAGTCTGTTCATCAGCCGGTGTATCAACGCCATCCGTTCCTTGTTCACCAGCTTTTCGTAAGGGCTCGATGCATCGGAGACCTGCTCCATTTCGGGGAGCAGCTCCACGGTACGGGAGTCTTTTCGCTCGCTACGGTCTATCGCCAGATTTCTTGCCACAGTCAAGCAATAGGCCTCAATAGAACCGAATTGCGACCACTCGTCACGCTTGTTCCAAACCCTTATCAGCGTTTCCTGCACAACATCCTCTGCCTCTGCCCTATCGAACGTAATTCTCAGGGCTAACCGAAAGAGCTTATCCTTCAGCGGGAGAATGTCATTACGAAAGCTGAGTTCTTGCATCTCTAATAAATTGACGGTTAAGTATTCAGAAAGTTACAGCCTATTGCCGTTTTTTTTTGAATTATTTTCGGATACGGGTTCCACTGTTCCCGTTGATGGCTGATGCTAAAGTGATTACGACTTCGGACACACCCGCATTCAACGCCTCGAAAGAGTTCTCCAATTTTGGAATCATGCCACCTTGAATCACTCCATCGGCTACATATTGCTTAAATTCCTCCGGCGTTATCTGTGGAATCACGCTGTCATCATCGTCTTCGCTGCGCAGCACACCCTTCTTTTCAAAGCAGAACACCAAAGTTACATCGAACAAACCTGCCAAAGCCTTGGCGGTCTCTCCGGCAATAGTGTCGGCATTCGTATTCAGCATGTGCCCGTCTCCATCGTGTGTCAACGGAGCCATCACGGGAACCACACCCTTATGAATGAGGTCTGCCAAGAAAGCATCATTCACCTGCTTCACATCGCCCACAAACCCATAATCCACCTCCTTCACGGGACGCTTTACCGAACGGATTACATCCATATCGGCTCCCGTCAAGCCCAGTGCATTGACACCACGCGCCTGCAAGCCGGCAACGATATTCTTATTCACCAGTCCGCCATACACCATGGTCACCACCTTCAGCGTTTCGGTATCAGTGATGCGGCGGCCATTCACCATTTTACTTTCAATACCCAGTTGGGCAGCGAGCTTCGTGGCCGAGCGTCCGCCTCCGTGTACCAAGACCTTGTAGCCTTCGATGGCTGCAAAGTCATCCAATAACTTATAGAGGGTGGCTTCCTCTTCTACAATCTTGCCACCCACCTTTATTACAGTCAGTTTCTCCATTTTATTCCAAATAAGTATATCCGTACAGTCCGGAACGGTAATTAGACAAGAATTCCTTCCCTTCTTCCACAGAGATACGCCCTTCCTTGACGGACTGCGTCACCCAAGTTTCCAGCGTACGTACCAGTTTTTTAGGATTATATTGCACGTAGTCCAACACCTCAGCCACCGTCTCGCCGTCAATCAGTTGGTCGATGGTGTAGCCTTTGGAATTGACAGACACATGCACGGCATTCGTATCACCAAACAGATTGTGCATATCTCCCAGAATCTCTTGATAAGCTCCGACCAGAAAAACCGCCAGATAGTAGTGTTCCTTGTCGCGCAACGAGTGCAGCGGCAGGGTGGTCGTATCGGCACGCGAGCTGACGAAATTGGCAATTTTGCCGTCCGAGTCGCAAGTCATATCCTGCAAGGTAGCCTCGCGGTCGGGTCTTTCATCCAGCCGTTGTATGGGCATGATGGGGAACATCTGGTCGATGGCCCAGGAATCGGGCAATGACTGGAACAGCGAGAAGTTACAGAAATACTTGTCGGCAAGCAGCTTGCTCAACTTGCGGAATTCCTCGGGGCAGTGCTTCATGCCGCTGGCAATGGAGTTGATTTCGCGGCAGATACTCCAGTAGAGTTTCTCTATTTGTGCACGCGTATTCAGGTCGACGATGCCATGGCTGAAAAGGTCGAGTGCCTCTTCGCGTATCTGCTGCGCATCGTGCCAAGGTTCCAGCATACTGCGCTGGCTCAGATTATCCCAGATGTCATACAGTTCCTTCACCAGTTCGTGAGCATCCTCTCCCGGTTCCCAGTCGTCGTCCATTTCGGGCAGGGAAGCCGTTTCCAGCACTTCGAAGATAAGCACGGAGTGATGGGCAGTCAGGCTGCGTCCCGTCTCGGTAATGATATTGGGATGAGGGAACCCGTGTTTGTCGGCAACATCGACGAAAGTCGACACCACATCGTTGACATATTCCTGGATGGAATAGTTGACGGAGCTTTCGCTACTTGAAGAGCGTGTACCGTCATAATCAACTCCCATACCGCCACCGGTATCCACGAATTCGATGTTGAAGCCCATCTTGTTCAGCTGCACAAAGAATTGCGAAGCTTCACGCAAAGCATTCTTGATGCGGCGTATCTTGGTTATCTGACTGCCGATATGGAAATGTATCAGCTTCAGACAGTCCTTCATATCTTTTTTCTCCAAGAAGTCCAGCGCTTCGAGCAGTTCACTGGATGTCAGTCCGAACTTGCTGGCATCTCCTCCGCTTTCTTCCCATTTGCCACTTCCACTGGAAGCCAATTTAATGCGAATGCCGATATTAGGTTTCACCTTCAATTGCTTCGCCATCTTGGCAATAAGATTCAACTCATTAAGTTTCTCTACAACAAGAAAAATGCGTTTGCCCATTTTCTGTGCCAACAGTGCCAGTTCAATGAAGCTCTCGTCCTTATATCCGTTACAAACCACGAGGGAACCCGGGTCTGTATTGACCCCTATCACAGCATGCAACTCCGGCTTTGAACCCGCTTCCAGCCCCAGATTGAACTTCTTCCCATGGTTAATCATCTCTTCTACCACGGGACGCATCTGATTCACTTTAATGGGATAGATAATAAAGTTCTCTCCTTTATACCCGTACTCGTCGGCTGCCTGTCTGAAGCAGCAGGACACCTTCTCGATGCGGTTGTCCAGAATATCGGGAAAACGCACCAATACCGGAGCCGCTACATCGCGCAACTGCAACTCGTCCACCAACTCTTTTAAATCGACGGCAACCCCATCCTTACGCGGTGTCACCACAACATGACCTTTGTCATTGATACCAAAGTACGAAGTGCCCCAACCAGTTACGTTGTACAGCTCTTCTGAATCTTCAATACGCCATTTTCTCATCAGTACATTTACTATTAGACTATTTACAATTTACTATTTTCCCACTATAGTGTGTCTTATAAAGGGGGCGACAAAAATACACATAAATCTAATATATCCAGCTCCTCGGACTGAAAAATACACATTTACAAGGGATTAAAGTCCTAAAAGTTGGCGTAACCGTTGCACGGATTCGCTAATCTGGCTGCGGCTTTCCAGATAACCGGCATCAAAGCGATAACGGGCCTGCGAGTAGAAAGGCTCACGCTTATCCAGCGCCTCCACAATGAAGGTGCGCAAATCTTCGTCCGTCTTGCCTTGCAGGATGGGGCGTTGCTGCTTCGCCACCCGGAGCCGGCGGAACAGAATATCGGGGTGTACATCCAGAAACACCGTCTGCCCGCAACCGTTCATATACTCCATATTGTCAAAAAAACAAGGAGTACCGCCACCGGTAGAGACCACGACATCCTCAAATTCCCCTACTTCATGCAGCATGTTTCGCTCCAATTCACGAAAAGAGGCTTCTCCCCGCTCGGTGAACAATTCACGGATTGATTTGTGAAAACGTTCTTCGATGTACCAGTCCAAATCAATGAACGGCACATTCATTTCGCGGGCAAAAGCCTTTCCTAAAGTAGTTTTACCGGCTCCCATGTAGCCGGTCAAGAAAATACGTATCATATCTGCTACGAGTTACAGGTTTCCTGCAAAGGTAGCAATTCCAAGCTGAAAACGCCTCTGTATCAGAGAAAAATTTTGATACGCTTACTTAAATCTTCGAATTCCTTTTCTCCCGGTTCACCGGTGGGTGTACCGAAGGGCATCTGTGCAATCATCATCCAGTCGTCGGGCAGGTTCCAGGTGCGACGTACCTCGTCGTCAATCAAGGGGTTATAATGTTGCAGGGAGGCGCCCAACCCCATATCTTCCAGCATAGTCCAGATGGCAAACTGGTGCATAGCGGAGGTATGCTGTGACCAAGTGGGGAAATTATCCTTATAGGAAGGGAATGCTTCCTGCAGCTTCTTGACTACAGAAGTGTCTTCAAAATAGAGCACAGTACCGTGTCCGCTAGCAAAACAGCCGTCAATCTTGGCTTCCGTCTTGGCAAAAGCCTCGGCAGAGATGCGTGCTTTCAGGGTTTCCTTCACGATGTTCCACAATTTCTTATGTTCGTCGCCCAGCAGCAATACAATTCTTGTAGACTGTGAATTGAAAGCTGACGGCACATTCTTTACGGCTTCACGAATAATGTGTACTATTTCTTCATCCAGCACCGACGAATCGCTGCCGATAGAGTAATAACTACGGCGATGCGCCATGGCTTCTGCAAATGTTCTCTTCATTTTTTGTCCTTTCTTTTTTTATTGAGTTTTCTCTTATTTATTTTATATCCGCCATACAAAGAAACAAATAAAAGAGTTAAGTTGTTCGGATTTTCTTTTTTACCTTTGTCCGCAGTTATGAAGAAAGAAAAATATTACGTCGTATGGGCGGGAGTCAGCCCGGGTATCTACACTTCCTGGACAGACTGCCAACTACAGACCAAAGGCTACGAAGGAGCAAAATACAAGTCGTTCGAATCACGCGAGGAAGCGGAAAAAGCCTTTGCCTCTTCGCCGTACGCGTACATCAAGCGGTCGGCCCCTTCTCCTGCCAAGACTATTCCCGGCGCCGACGCTCCCCTTCCTGCCGCCGTCGCAGAAAACAGCCTTGCCGTAGACGCCGCCTGCAGCGGAAATCCCGGTGCCATGGAGTACCGGGGAGTACACGTCGCCAGCCGTCAGGAAATCTTTCACTTCGGGCCGATGTATGGAACCAACAATATCGGCGAATTCCTCGCCATTGTCCACGGACTTGCCTTGTTGAAACAGAAAGGTTTCGACATGCCCATCTACAGTGACAGCGTGAACGCCATCAACTGGATAAAACAGAAAAAATGCAAAACCAAACTGCCGCGCGACGCCAAGACCGAAGAGCTTTTCTGCCTAATAGAACGTGCGGAAAAGTGGTTGCGCGAAAACACCTACACCACCCGCATCCTGAAATGGGAGACAAAACAATGGGGAGAGATTCCGGCCGACTTCGGAAGGAAGTAAAAAAACGCGGGACCCCGGATTCTTCATCCGGTGGTGCCCGCGTCAAGAAAATGATGCGGCCGAGCTTATGAATGAATAGCCGCCATCATGTTTTATTTGCTATACGATGCTTTCACGAAAGGAGCATCGAGCAAGTAGTCAAGACTCTGCTTCACACTCTCTTCTACGGGACAGCTGTATTTCTCAATCTCAGCTACGATGTGGCGCACGCCGGCAGTATCCGTATTCTTGAAGATAGCATCATAACCTACCATACCACTCTGTCCAATCTCGCGGTGATCCTTGATATGGAGCATGGTGAAACGTCCGGGATACTTGTTAAAGTAATCCACCGGGCTGTTCTGGCCACGCACTACCCAGTAAACGTCCATCTGGAAGAATACATATTCGGGATTGGTGTGTTGCAGCATGTAGTCCAGCATCAGCTCCTTGTCTTCCACTTTCTGGAATTCATGGGCATGATTGTGGTAACCGTATTTCAGACCGGCAGCCTGGCAACGCTTGCCCACCTCATTGTAATAGTCGCAGTAGGTCTGCAAGTCTTTCAATGTCTTGGGAACGGAGAGATACGGAGTCACGATATACTCCATACCGGCCTCCTTATGGGCAGCAATGCACTGGTCCCACCATTTCAAGGCTTCCGTAAAATCGCCCGAAGCCAGTTCCTCGTCCGACAACCCGTGGGTAGTGTGCGAAGAAAGCACGGTCATACCGTTCTTTTCCACCATCTGCTTGAACTCCTGAGGAGTCTTGCCGTAGAACTTACCGTCATTGTAGTTGGCGGCCTCCACACTGGTATAGCCCATATCAGCCAAATCCTTCAGAATCTGGTCGAGGTTACTGCCGTCCTTCACCAAGTCTCTTACAGAATAGAGCTGGATGGCTACTTCCTTTTTCGTCGTTTCCGGCGCCGTTTCCGTGCTGTGGCTGCTGCAGCTTGTGGCCATCATGGATAAGCACAGTGCCGACAAAATCATCATATGTTTGATTCTCATAGTACTATCTTTTTAGAAGGAATTAGTCGAGAACCTTTACACGGATGTTGCGGTACCAAACATCGTCGCCATGATCCTGCACACCGATAAAGCCTTCGTGGTTTTCGCCGCCACAGTTGTTCAACAGTTCGAAAGCCAAGGGCCACTTCTCTTCGCTGAACTTGCTTGCCTGCAACATTTCAGTCCATTGCTTAGTCCACAAGTGATATTCCAATACGTTTTCATCGTTCTGTCCGTGAACTACAGTACCTTTGTATACCATAATCTTGGCCTTGTTCCATTCGCCGAAAGGTTTGGCGTTCTGCGGAACGGCAGGAATCATGTCGTACAAGGAAGCAGCCTGACGGTTGTTGTCCTTACCCAGCTTGGCATCCGGATGATTGGCGTTGTCCAGCACCTGGAATTCGGGAGCAGAGATATAGATGGGTTCCAGCACTTCGTTGCCGTCCTTGTCCTTTGAAGTAACTTCCTGAGCCAGATAGAAGATACCGGAGTTACCACCTTTGGAAATCTTCCATTCCAGTTCCAGCTCAAAGTTCTTGAACTTATGGGCGAAAATCAAGTCACCGCCCTCACCGGTCTGTCCTTCGCCGGTACCGGTTCCACAGAATTTGAGGCAACCATCCTCAATAATCCATCTGGAAGGCACTTTGTCCTTACCGTATCCACGCCATCCGTCCAAGCTCTTTCCATCAAAGATAGTGATATAACCGTCCGCATCAATCGGCAGGTTCAAGCTGTCCGTTTCAGGCGCTTTCAGAGACTTGGAATAAGACACCGCAGTAGTAGTAGGAGCCACTGCTTCCTCCGTAGCGTTCGATTTTTTTGCACCGCCGCCACAAGAAGCGAGTATACCGCCAATAAGGCAGCAAGCCAAAGGATAATATATTTTCTTCATAATCTGAAAAATTAAATGATTAGTATTCGTTTATGAGCACCGGAACCTGGTTTCCGGTGCTCTTTTTAATGTTTATCTGGGCATATCGGGCAACTTCCAGCCTTCACGGTAGTTGTGCTTGATGAGCTCTTCTGCAAAAGCCTTGGCATTTACCGGGTCTGTCCATGTCTTGTCGAAGCTCGGATGGCCGTTGTGTATCTTGAAGCCGTCCTTGATGACTGTACGCAATGTCTCGTCGTCGCCGATATTGGTGAAGCGCATGTTGGCTCCGTCCCATTCCAGTGTCTTGTTCAGGCCCTGCAGGCGGATGGCCAATACACCCATTGCCACCATTTCGTTCATCGGTCCGGCTTCGGAGAAATCAGACTTAGGCATCACGCGGCTGGAAGGACTTTCCTTACAAGCACGTACCCAATCCATCTCATGACCGCCATTCATAGCCTTCGGCACACGGCGGCAAACCTTCGGTGCATTGGGCACGCGGCCAGAAAGTAACCACGGGTTCTGTCCGTAGCAACCGCAAATCAGCGTATCCTTCGTTCCGTGGAAGATAGTCAGACCGCCACCGCTCTGCATCAGTTGCTTTCCTTCGGGGAAGCCTTTCGGACGGTCGGGCATCATGCCACCATCATACCAGTGAACTTCCACTTCGGGCATAGCCACCTTCGGCATATTCTCACGTGCGGGGAAAGTCAGCTTCACATGCTGTGCTTGCGGAGCGCAGGCATTGAGCAACAATGTAGATGAACCTTCTACCTTGGTAGGATACAGCAACTTCAAAGCTCTGAACGGCTGGTGCAGGATGTGGCAAGCCATATCGCCCAAAGCACCCGTACCATAATCCCACCATCCGCGCCAGTTCCAGGGATGATAGATTTCGTTATATGGATTCATCTTGGCAGGACCGGTAAACAAATCCCAGTTCAGGGTTTTGGGAATGCGGTCTTCCTTTTCGGGAACATTCAATCCTTGCGGCCAGATGGGACGGTCGGTAGCACATTCCACCTTCGTCACGTCACCGATTTCGCCGTTCCATATCCACTCGCATACCAAGTCGGTACCCTCGTCCGAAGAACCCTGGTTACCCATCTGGGTAACTACTCCCGTAGAAGCGGCCAGGCGGGTAAGCAGACGGGACTCATATACGGAGTGCGTCAACGGTTTCTGGCAATATACATGTTTGCCCATCGTCATGGCATCAGCAGTAATGATGGCATGTGTATGGTCGGCAGTAGCGATGATAACGGCATCGATGTCCTTACCCATCTCATCGTACATCTTACGATAGTCCCAATACTTCTTCGCATTGGGAAGCTCATCGAACACACCTTTCGCGTAGCGCCAGTCTACGTCACAAAGCGCCACGATATTTTCCGTAGCCTTCACATGGTTGATGTTGGTGTGTCCCATACCGCCGATACCTACGGCAGCAATGTTCAAACGGTCACTGGGAGGCACGTGTCCGTGGCTCTTACCCAAAATGCTGCTTGGAGCAATGGTAAGACCCGCCAAAGCTAAACCTCCGGTCTTAAGAAATTCTCTTCTTGTAAATTTCGACATGGTTCTTTAGATTTTAAAATCGGTTAATATAATGAGTTTTAAAACAATCCTTAATTACAGTAGGCATCAGACTACCGTCTTCTTCGGACGGAGCAGTCCGTAACCTTCTTTCATATACCTCCGGCGCTCCCTGATTTCCTCCAGCGTCTGCAAGTCGCCTATGCCGGGCAGGTCGTGGCGGCGCGCATCCTCCAGGAAGGTCCATCCGTATTGGGAAGCAATGGCCGAGTCTCGCATCTGCGGCAATCTCGGATCGCGTTTCCCGCTCTCGATGGAGTCTGCCATAATGTTGCAGAGCTTGTCCAGGTTCTTTCCGCCAAACGGTTTCTCCAGGCGAAGCGTACGGTTCACGCCGTGAAGTTCCACTACGGCAGTCCGGAAATCATGCGTCATGCGCACGATACCTTTTGTACCGATAATGTCCGTATATGCATTATGAGTCTGGTTTCTGGAGAGTTGTCCGTAGACGAAGCCTTGTGTGACATCGAAGGCGATGCCGTTCTCGAACGTACCGTGGCACTGTACCCACCAAGGGTCCTTGTAGTCCCACATCCGCATGCCTTGGGCATGCCAGGTCTTGTATTCACTGTCGGCATACCAGCGGGCAATGTCTATGTAGTGCATGCCGCAGTCGTGGTAGGCGGGACCCTCATATTCGTGTCCCTCGCCCGGCGCCAATCCCGGAGTCATGTGGCAGATGCGCAAGATAGCCAGTTCGCCAATCTCGCCTTCATCGATAAACTGCTTCATAGCCTGGTGATACCAGGAGTTCCGCAGATAAAGGTTGACAGCGGCAATGCGATCATACTTTTCAATCAGGTCCACAATTTCCCATTCCTTATCAATGGTATCGGCAATGGGTTTCTCCGTCAGGATATGCTTATTGCTCCGGACAGCTTTCTCTATTTGTTCTTTTCTGGAATTTGCCAATGCAAAAAGACCAACAGCTTCTACACTCTGGTCATCAAAGATTTCTTGTTCATCGGATATGATTCTGGATGAAGGGGAAAGGTTTCTTGCCAATTCTCGGGAGGCCGGATCGGTATCGCAGATATATGCGATGTCCCATCGACCGCTTTTCTGCATTTCCTCCCAATACATTTGCCCCATTCTGCCGAACCCTATCAAACCAACTTTTATTTTCATGGTAGGCGAATATTAAATATTTACAGTTATAGTATTATCGGGGTCGATTGAATTACATGATTAAGAGTACTTGGACTGATAGTCATAGTAGCTGTCGTCGTAGACGTTGGATATAATTTTTTCATGATATTTGCAATGTTTATGTATGTGTTCTTTGCAAAAATAGGATAATTAGTGATAGAATGGAAGCAAGCAGATATTAAAAAAGCGTAAAAGGCAAAAGAACGCCCTTTATTCATCATTGCCTAACAAGCCGTGAAACACTCTGCCGGCAGCCATCAACACCCACCTACATCATAGATTCTGCGTAAGAAGTATAGAAGAGAAAGAAGAATTAATATGCTGTTTGCAGGAAATTAACTTCCTATTTAGTCATAACAGCCTAGCACAAGCGGGTGGAAGCAAAGTACGCAGAATTTTATTGCTATGAGAGAGACTGCATATCATTCAGTCTCTTATAATAGCCGTTCTTCTCGAGAAGTTCCTCGTGCTTACCACGTTCCACGATTTCACCTTCATAGAGTACACAAATCTCATCCGCATTCTTGATGGTGGAAAGGCGGTGGGCGATGGCAATCGTGGTACGGGTCTTCATTAGCCGTTCCAGAGCCTCCTGCACCAGTCGTTCGCTTTCGGTATCGAGTGCTGAAGTGGCCTCATCGAGTATCAGGATAGGCGGATTCTTCAAGATGGCACGGGCAATACTGATACGCTGGCGCTGTCCGCCGGAAAGCTTGCCGCCACGGTCGCCAATGTTGGTCTGATAACCGAGTTCGGTCTCCATGATGAAGTCGTGGGCATTGGCAATCTTTGCCGCTTCGACCACCTGCTCCATAGTTGCATTTTCCACACCGAAGGCAATGTTGTTGAAGAAGGTGTCATTGAACAGAATGGCCTCTTGGTTCACGTTTCCTATCAACGCACGCAGGTCGTGGATGCGAAAATTCTTAATATTCACACCGTCAATTGTAATCTCACCTAACTGCACATCGTGATAGCGCGGCAGCAAATCCACCAATGTCGACTTGCCGGAACCGGACTGGCCGACAAGTGCAATGGTCTGTCCTTTGGGCACCATCAGATTGACGTGCTTCAACACTTCGCGCTTGCCGTCGTAACTGAAGGAGAGGTCCTTAAATTCAATCCGGTCATTCATCCCGTGCAGCGGCAACGGGTTTACCGGTTCCTTAATGGGATTCTCGGCTTTCAGTATTTTGTCCACACGTTCCATGGATGCCAGACCCTTTGGAATGTTGTATCCTGCCTTTGCAAAGTCTTTCAACGGATTGATGATACTGTACAGAATCACCATATAGAAGATGAACGTTGATGCTTCCATGGAAGTGCCGTCGCCCAGAATAAGCAGACCACCGAACCACAGTACCAATACAATGAGTAGCGTACCGAGGAATTCACTCATCGGATGTGCCAACGACTGACGGATGGCTACCTTGTTGGTGGCATCACGCAGCTCGTCGCTGCATTGCTTAAAACGGTCTACCATCTTGTCTTCGGCTATGAAAGCCTTGATTATACGCAGTCCACCAAGCGTCTCTTCCAGTTGCGACATGGTATCACTCCATTTCCCTTGGGCTTCCAACGACTTACGTTTCAGTTTCTTGCCGACTTTTCCCATCAGCCAGCCCATACCCGGCAATACCAGGACAGTAAACAGAGTCAGCTGCCAGCTGGTTACAATCAGAGTGGAAAAATAAAGCAGAATCAGGATAGGATTCTTGAGCAGCATATCCAGTGAGCTGGTAATGGAGTTTTCAATTTCGCCTACGTCACCGCTCATACGTGCAATGATGTCCCCTTTCCTTTCTTCAGAGAAAAAGCCGAGCGGCAAGTGCATCACTTTGGAATAGACCATCACGCGGATATCGCGTACCACTCCCGTACGAAGGGGAATCATAATGGCGGAAGAACCGAAATAGCAGGAAGTCTTCAGCATGGTCATGAAAGCAAGGAAGAGCCCCATGAACAGCAATGTCATCTGTGGCCCGTGTGTCTCAATCATCTGAGTGACGTAATAATAGAAATTGTTCACCGCCACTTCCTTCAAGCTACCGCTTCCCCACTCCATGAAGTGATACACTTGGGTGTTCTCCCCCGTCTTGAAAAGGATATTGAGAATAGGAATGAGCAGTGTGAATGAAAAGACATTGAATATAGCGGACAGCACATTGAGCACGATTGCCCAACCGATATATCTCTTGTAAGGCGACACAAAGCGCCGCATCAGTTGTAGGAATTCCTTCATTGCTTGTAGTTAAGTGAATTATGAGGTCGCAAAGATACAAGAAAACGAGGGAATGGAAAAGGGTTTCAGGTTATTTCTGCCTAAATGCCCACATTCTCTACTTTCTTTTGTGTCCTTGCATACTTCTCCAGCACCATGTACACTCATACATTGTCATCTTAATAATAGCCGGCTCATTTATTTTCCATCTTTACTCCTAACTTCCACACAATTTTCTTCAAACTTCAATATGCCCAAGCAATTATATGAGTAAATAATGAAAAAGATGTACCTTTGCACCCGACTTAACTGAGAACTTTGTTCACCACATGAGAAAAGCTATTATCACAACCCTATCTGTCCTAATCGTACTTCTGTCCATTGCTTGCAATACCCGAGTGAACTATAATAAGTACCTGATTGCAATTGACTCGCTCATCGTTCAGCAACCGGACACTGCCCTATCTATGCTCGAAGCATTCCCGACAAACAGCCTGCAGACCCAAGCTGACAGTGCTTATTATGGCCTATTAATGACAGAAGCAAGAGATAAGAACTACATTATCCAAACCAATGATTCCCTGATACAATCGGCCCTGACCTACTACAACGGCACAAACGACATAGAAAAGCGGGCAAGGGCCCATTACTATTCCGGCTGCGTCTACCGGGATTCACGAAAGAAAAAAGAAGCCATGACCCAGTACCTTATAGCTCAACCTTTGGCTGAAGAAGCAGGAGAGAAACGTCTGTTAAGTCTTATCTACCTGAATATAGGTTATCTATACTATTCACAAAACCTAAATACACAAGCCGATTCCAGCTATCAATTGGCACAACAAATAGGTATTCAGCTAAAGGACTCTGTTCTTCAAGCAGAAGTTCTGTCACGACGAGGACTCATCTGTATGGAAAAAGGAGAAGAATTCTATCCCGAAGCCGAAAGAATGATACTGGAGGCACTTGGCATTGCTGAAAAGCTATCAAACATGCAATTAAGAGGAGAGATATTCTCAGCACTGGGTCTATTGTACAATTGGATGGAAAATGGAGAAAAGTCGATAGAATTTGCCAAACGGAATCTTAGCATACAAAAGAACCGCACAACATGCTACGAAGCTTACGACCAGCTTGGAAGCGCATATTATCAAATATCACAATACGACTCCGCTCGCTACTATCTACAAAAAGCTCTCCCCACAAAGAATGTTGCTATTAAGGCTGGTATATATATGTATCTGGCCAACATAGCCAAAGAACAAGGAGATTTAGCCACCTCCTTAGAAATGGAGCGTAACTACTCTGCCTATTTGGACAGTATACAGAACAGCCGCTACCCTTACGAAATTATTGATGCAGAAAACAAACAGCAAATTATACAACAAAAAGAAAAATATGATTCTTCCATCAACAAGCACACCTACATTTTCCTTGTTTCGGTTGGAATTATCATCATCGTCACCTTTTTCTCTTTAGAAAGATACCGCAACCGTGCTAAACAACTTCAAAAGGATAAGAATAAATTAGCCACTGAGCAAGTTGCCATACAAGAACAATACAGAATACTCAAGCTAGAACTCCAAAGCAAAGAGGAAAAAATAACATTTCTGCAAAATAAAATAGAGAAATACCATAACAACAAAGAACAGCAGCAGAAACTATGCGGCGAATTGCACAAGTTGAATATCGAAAGAAACTGCTTATTAAAAGAAAGCTTCAACCATTCGGATATCCACAACAAGATGAGACGCATCATTCTTTCCTGCAAGGAGCACGATAAGTCCGAAGAAACAATGGAGGACGAAGATTGGCTACAACTGATTGCAGAGACCGACCGTTGCCAAAGCAACATCACCCTATACTTACAATCTGAATACCACCTGACACCAGAAGAAATTCATCTCTGCTGCTTATACCTGACCAATTTCCCTATTATGCATTTAGCCTACTTACTGAATTGCACGCGGGACACCATCTACAAAAAGGCAAACCGAATTCTAGAACAAAAGATGGGATTATCACGCAAAGAAACCTCATTGAAAGAAACTCTAAACAGACTCTGCCAAAGGTAAATTCACTACATTTTTACACATATAAAACATTATACAGCTGGGATTATACACTTTTTATACACCTCTTCTTTAAATGAAGTCATACTTTTGCCACTACTATAGCATTATTGTTTATTTTGTTAATTTTCAATCAGTTGCAAAGTTTATTTTAGAAAAGGGTAACGGTTTAGCAACGTGCTGACTACCTTTGTTTGCTTGGTTTTATCGAATTCAAATAACCTCAATACAAAGATAAAGATTATTTTTCAGTTATCAAACTGTAACCATGAATATAAATAAATTTATATCTGTTTCCGTTTTGCTATTTTGCTTTAATTTGCAGCCTACTAATTCTAATAACATTTAATGATTATGAAATTGAATTTTGCAAAAAGGATGTCCTATATAAAGGCTTCTGAAATAAGAGAAATACTCAAAGTTACAGAGCAAGAAGATGTAATTTCATTTGCAGGTGGCTTGCCTGCCCCTGAACTTTTCCCAATAGAGGAAATTAACGAAGTAACTCAAATTGTTTTAAACGAAGCTGGGACAAAAGCACTTCAATATACTACAACCGAAGGCTATGTCCCTTTACGAGAATGGATTTCTAAACGAATGAACGAACGTTTAGGAACTACTTTTGACAAAGATAATATTTTAATAACTCACGGTTCACAACAAGGTTTAGATTTATCCGGAAAAGTTTTTTTAGATGAGGGAGATGTTGTTTTGTGTGAAAGCCCAACATATTTAGCTGCAATTAGTGCCTTTAAGGCATACGGATGTAATTTTATTGAAATCCCGACAGATACGGATGGAATGATTATGAATATCTTAGAAAAGGTTCTAAGCAATACAAAAAATATAAAATTAATATATGTAATACCCACCTTCCAAAATCCGACAGGAAAGACGTGGAGTTTAGAAAGACGTAAAAAGTTAGCTGAACTATCAGCTCAATTTGGTATTGCCGTAATAGAAGATAATCCATATGGGGAATTAAGATTTGAAGGAAAACCTCTACCTGCTATAAAATCTTTCGATACGGTTGGTAATATCTTATGTACAGGTAGTTTCTCTAAAATTTTCTGTCCCGGTTTTAGAATTGGTTGGATTGCAGGTGATAAAGATATTATTCGTAAATACGTATTAGTGAAACAAGGCACAGACTTGCAATGTAATACTATTGCTCAAATGACAATTTCTGAATACTTAAAACGGTATAATATAGATAAGCATATCGAGAAAATAATAGAAATATATAAACAGCGTAGAGATATTGCTGTTAAGTGCATAGAATGTTATTTTCCTGAAAACATAAAGTTTACCCACCCAGAAGGCGGCTTATTTACTTGGATAGAGCTTCCTGAAACTATTTCAGCACGTGATATTTTAGAAAAATGCCTTGAAAAGAAAATCGCTTTCGTGCCCGGCGGTTCATTTTTTCCAGTTGAACACAAAGAAAATACATTTAGAATAAACTATTCAAATATGCCACAAGATAAAATAAAAAAAGGACTTAAAATTCTTGGCGAAGTATTGAAGGAGCATATCTGTAAATCAAAGTGATTTACAGATAATATTTCCTAATAACTTTAAGCGTTCTTCAATAGAAGGAATCCATCGTTGCCCATAACTTAGGCGCATACAGTTTTTATATTGGTCTTGTAGGGTAAACATACGTCCCGGAGCGATACTTATTTTTTGCTGCATGGCTCTATAATAGAGTTCCGTCGTATCTATTCTTTTGTCTAATTCTACCCAAAGCATAAATCCTCCTTGTGGAGTTATAATTTTAGTGTTTTCAGGGAAATAATTCATCACGGACTGAGCAAAATGGAAGCTGTTTACATACAGTTCATGCCGTAATTTGCGTAAATGGTTTTCATACCTATCATTTTCCATAAAATTGGCAATAGTCTCTTGATTAAGGGCAGGTGTAGAAATAAGATGAATATTTTTTTGACGAATAATATCATCTTTAAATTTGCCGGGAGCAATCCAACCTACCCGATAACCGGGAGCTAATGTTTTAGATACAGCCCCACACCATAGCACAAGCCCTTTGTTATCGAAAGCTTTACAAGGTTTAGGACGTGAAGCACCAAAAAATAAATCTCCGTACAAATCATCCTCAATCAAAGGAATATCATATTCTGCCAACATATCTACAACTGCCTTTTTGTGTTCATCAGGCATACAACTTCCCATCGGGTTATTGAAATTACTTATAAGTAAACATGCATTTATTTGAGGTAAAACTTTCTTTAAAGCATCGGGGTCAATACCAGTGACAGGATTTGTTGGTAACTCTAATATGCGCAGTCCTAAGCTATTGGCTAATTGTAATATTCCAAAATAAACAGGACTTTCAACTGCAATTGTATCTCCTTTTTTTGTGATTACGGACAATGCTAAAGCGATTGCATTGGTTACTCCAGCAGTTGTAACTATATCATTTTCCGTCAGATTTCCATTCCAACTATATGTAAAACGGGCTACATATTTTCGCAACCGAACGTTTCCTTGTATTTCATCATAACGTGTTCCATTACCCGGAAGTGAACGCATTGCTCTGATAAGTTCTTTGTTTAATTTTGCGATAGGTAACAAAATATCTTCTGGCATTCCCAATGAAAAACGAGTAATAGATTTATCTCCTATTTCTAAAGAGCTATATACTTCAGCTATTAAATCTACTACCTCTTTGCCCCCTAATTTTACAGATGGTTGTGTCGTTTCCGGAGCAGACAAACGTATAGGTTTGTAATTGACAAAATATCCCGATTTTGGTCGTGAGATAACATAACCGTCCTTTTCAAGTTCGTAATATGCCTGAATTGCAGTGTTTAAACTCACTCCATTTTCATAGCTTATAGTGCGTAAGGATGGTAATTTCTCACCTACTTTCCATACACCTTTTTTAATTTGCAGAGCAATAGATTTTGCTATTTCTTGATATAATATCTGTCCATTCATGTGTTCTTATCTGTATCCTGCAAATATACAAAAACTATATCTGTATCCATAATGTTTTTTGAGCTATTTTTGCAAGGGAACATTTTGCCGTAATAAATAATGTCTAAGTGGAAACTAACCGACAAACGAATATATCAACTATTGAAACATCCTTATCAAGTTGATAAAACAATAGTTGAAGATATGACTTCTGCATATTTAGAATTTGTAGAAGAACTATTCGATTACTTAAATAAAGAAAGTGATAATAAAATACGTATCAGGCAACTCAATATGAGTTATATAGACTTTGGAACACTTAAAGCATTGGAAGAATCATGTCCTACCGAAAATAGTAAATTGAAATTAGTTTTTTTAGATAAGCTACTATCATTAATTACTATGGAACAAGAATTAATTTATCGTCAAATGGAATATCCTAAATTTTTTATCAATATTGAATCAGACTGGAAATCTCCATTTTATATAAATAATGATGTCATCAAAATTATAGATATAATGGAGTTGGTTTGTGGAGTATTTTATGTGTCTGATGGGATTATCCGTGCTGATAATAAGGATATCTTCCTTAGTGATATTGCACGTACTTTTGAAAGAATGTTTAATGTTAGCTTTGGGAATATTTATAAGAAAGAGATAGCAGTTATTAAGCGGAAGCCAACTAAAATAACAGAATTTTTAGATAGATTAAAGGCTGCCATTATTCAAAAGAGCAAAGATGAAGGTTATTATCATCCGTAAATTCCAAATAAATATGACATTAATAATCAGTTTGATATAGATTATTTATAGGGTATTGGGTGTACCATTCCCCCATTTTATTTGCTTTCCTTTTCCGAACTTTGCTTCATCAATCGATTGGTAATCATTTATGTATAACTTGAAAAATGAAGCAAATTATGTATGTAGATAATTACGAGTTCAAAGACTGGATGCAAAAACTACTTGATAAACTGGATGAAGTAGGCAAAGATGTAAAGAGTTTGCAGACTAATCCCGAAGTAATGCCGAATGACAAACTCTTGGATAATCAGGATTTATGCCTGCTATTTAAAGTCAGTACACGAACATTACAGAGATTGAGAAGCAAGAAACTGCTGCCCTTTATGATGATTAGCGGAAAAGCCTACTATCGGGCTTCCGATGTGCGAGAGTTCATAAAGGAACGGTTCGATGTAGGTACGCTCCGAAAGTTCGAGAAAGAACACGGAAGCGAATAAGTAACAGTAAAATTCATCCCGAAACTGTACACGTGACAGTTCCGGGATGTTTTTTCTTTTGGCAAGTATGTATTTACTTCTCTGCCGATATTATCCCCTCTTCCTTATAAGATGCTTCAAACTGTTTGGTAAGCGCAATAATCTGCTGGTTCGTCTTTACCAGTTCAACAGTGTACTGTTCCAGTTTGTAAAGCAGGGCAAGTGCTTTCTTCTCCGTAAAATTGGAATGAAGTTCTTTCACCGTTTGGTTATACAGTATGCCTATGCTCTTGAATTGTGAAAACAGTTGGGAGAGTTGAATGTAATAATCTACCTTGCTTTTATCAATCCTAAGCACCTTAAACGACTTCCCAAAGATACAATTCTTAATGAAATGCGCCTTTACCTTGTAGCCTGACTGGTCGTAAAAGGCTAAGAACTTGGCGTTCTCCACATCGTCCAAATTCAGTGAATAACGGTGTGTTCGTGGGTCGAGTTTAGGCTTGCGCCCACCTTTGTTAAATGGCTTCTTTTTCTGTTCCATAATGATAATTGTTTACTGGTTTTACGACTTCGGAGTAAAACTAACCACCTGAAAAGGTGGCAAGGTTTTGAGGCACAAAAAACGAAGTGCGGACCTCAAAACACAACTTGCTATGTTCCAATGAACATAAAAATCTTCCCTATGGTCAGATTGCCAAAGCAAGCGGTTCGGCTTCCTCCTATGTCTGTTTATCAGTTACAAAATTACAGACAGCAGTTAATCCCTGAAATATAACCTATTACGCCAAATTACGACACAAACAGACAAAGTAACCTTGTTTTTAAAAGCATCTGTTTTTACCCTTTTCTTTGCCGGAAATTGATTGAATGAAAGCAATATATAAGACTGCCAAACAATCTTTAGAAAAGGTTTTAAACTATGCTTGAAAGCTATTTAAAGAAAAATCAATATAGCGATAAAACTGACTGGCTTTCTTTCAATCAGCATCGGAAATCAATCAACCTATTTATAAACCATTAAAAATTAAATGAATGGAAGAAGTAAAACAATCATTACAGGAAACAGCAAGCAAGGAACGGGAAAGCTATAAATCGGTGTTCCTCAAAAAACGGTCGGTTTGCAACCGTCAAAGCGTGTACATAAGCGGAGAGATACAGAAACGTATCATGCAAATTGTAGGAGTGATTACAGGCAAACAGGTAAGTATCGGAAATTTCATTGATAACGTACTGGAAGAACATTTGAATACACACAATGATGTTCTTTCGGCTCTCTACCGGGAAGAAATGCAAAAAGGAATATTCAACCAGCCAAAAGAGAAAAACCTATGAATATCATAACTATTGAGGAACAGACCTTTAAACAGGTGTGCGATCGGTTTTCCGGCTTCGCCAGTCAGGTGGAACGGATTTGCAAAGAGAATACCCGCCAGCCGGATGAATGGCTGTCAGGTCGTGAAGTGTGTGCCCTGCTGGGTATCAGCATCCGAAGTTTGCAGAACTACCGGGATAGCGGTAAACTGGGCTACTCCCAAATAGGTAACAAGCTGTACTATAAATCTGCCGATATTGAAAGACTGATTGCAGAATGTACGGAAAACAAGATAACGAATTATCAATCAAACAATAAATAAATATTGCCCTATGGAAAAGAAAGAAGAAAATAATGCGGAAGTAAACCAGTCATTCAAATTGTCTGCCATTGTCGGAATTTGGGAAAGTTTGAACCTTCATCCTACGGTGATGATATACCAAAGTAAGAAAAAGTATTTCCTTTCGATGCTCCATGTATCTGATAACGGACAGGCGAAACCAGCCGTTTACGAGATACAGAAAGAAGATAACCGTTACTTCATCGTTGAAGCCTTTAAACGGCTTTATATCGGCTATGATGCGGTAAAAGATAGTATTTCCATATTTTACTATGGCGAGTATCTGCGTAACTGACAGGTGTATGTCTGTCAATCATTCAAACGAATTATAAATCAATATAACGATATAACAATATGGAACTGATAAACGGCAACAGTGAAATAATTAGGGACTTCTTTCAGTCTATGGATAGAATATTAGACGGTATCAGCCGACTGGCAAAGGAAAGCAGACCGCATTTGAACGGTGAAAAGTTTCTAAGCAACCGGGAAGCAGCCAAATGCCTGAAAGTAAGCATCCGCACGCTGCAAGAATGGAGAGATACGGGCGTTATCCCTTACATTCAGATAAAAGGCAAAATAATCTACCGTCAAAGCGATATAGAAAGGCTTTTACAGACCTACTATAACAAGGAACGGCAGGAATAACCTACCATCCTTAAAAAAACACATTTTTTTCCGAAACTGACTAAGAACATTAACTTTATTAGTGTAGTATTTCGTCTGTGCAAGTCTTTAACTAAAAATACAACCCGGAGCGCAGCGCAGGTGTGGAGATTTTTAGTTAAACCCGTAGGGCTTGGACTTGAACGGACGGAATACGGAGCTTACCTTTGTTAATGTTTTATTCAGCTTTGGAAAAAGTACGAAAGCCGGATAGTAATCGTTTGTATTTTATTATCTTCGTAGAAATTTAACTTTTAAAGTGATACCAATATGGAAGATTTAAGCGAAAATGAAAATACGGTTGCCGTACTGACTATTTATTACAAGGAAAAACAACTGACAAACCTTGTTTTTAAAAGGCGTGAAATGGCTGATAAATTTGTTGATACTTTGCAACAACTATTGAACGAAGAAGGGAAAAAGGATTTTTCTTTCAGTGGTTCGATTACTACGGTTTATGACAGTCAGACACTTAGTGAGGAATTGGGCGGTTTCCTGAACAGTACAATCAAGCCTAAAGGCACATTGTCGGAGATAATGCAACTAATCAAGGTGGCAGGGATGAATTAAAAAGAAGATAGGTTTTGCCTATCTTCTTTAACCTGTATATTATTTCTTTTCGGGAAATATCTGCTTTACTTTCAGCCATTGAGAAAATTTCTTGTGTGCTATGTCCGAAGTAATATCACTTTCAATCACTTGGTATTTACCGTTCACTTTGGTAAACAGTCTTTTCATGTCCTCGTTTACTTTCTGATTGGTGATTTTGGCGTATATCTGCGTTGTTTGGATAGAACGGTGTCCCATGAGTTTACTTAGCGTTTCTATCGGAACTCCCTGAGAGATACACGTTTGGGTCGCATAAGTATGGCGTGCCATGTGATAGGTCAAATTCCGTTCTATACCGCATAATCGGGCGATTACTTTCAGGTTTGCTTCGATGCCTGCAAGGTTTGTCATATTGAAAACTTTATCGGTTTTCCTTTCATCTTTATACTTCTCTATAATCATTAAAGGAATACTTAACAATTTGATGCTGCATACCGTCCCCGTCTTTTGGCGTGGTATCTTTATCCATGTGCTGCCGTCCTGTTCCGTTGTCAGGTTCTCCACCGACAAAGCGCACATATCCGCATAAGACAGCCCCGTAAAGGAAGAAAGAAGCATCTAAGCAAGGGGGATAGGAATGAAGAGAATCAAACGCAACCCGTTGTAAACAAGCGGTTTTGCAGTTGTTTGCCATTACAGCCAAACAGCAGGGAAAGGCAGGATAATGCAAGGTTTCCGCTACCAAGTCATTACCTGTTCCGCTACCTGCCTGAAGCCTGAAAAACAGCGTTCCTAATGCTTGTAAACAAGCATTATACGTGCGACAGGGGCTTCAAATCCGCAGATTTAACAGCGTCCGTTCCGTTTGCGCCGTTCTGCCCCGTTTCCAATTCTGTCGGTCGGCAATGTATCACTAATATTGCAACCAAAAAAGTTATGGCAATGAAGACAGAAATGAAAGTGCTGCTCTACATCAAGCGCAGCGGACAGGACAAGGACGGACGGTCGCCCCTCATGGGCAGGATAGCCGTCAGGGGAAAGAACAACTCCATCGCGCAGTTCTCCTGCAAGTTCAAGGTGGACGTGAAGCTGTGGAACGCCACTTCCCAACGATGTACGGGCAAGAGCCGGATGGCGGTCATGGCAAACCGAGAGATTGAACGCACGTTGCTTCTACTCCGCCAACGGTTCAACGAACTGAAAGACATCAAGGAGGTTGTTTCGGCAGAGGAAGTGAAGAACGCCTACCAAGGTCAGGCTGAATCGCAGGACACCATCATGAAGCTGTTTGAGGAACACAACAGCGACTACGCCTTGCGCGTGGGCGTGAACCGCGCCGTGAACACCTATTACCAGTACACGAACACTTACCGCCACCTTGCCGTGTTCCTGAAATACAAGTACCGTCTTTCGGATATGCCCGTCAAGCAGATTGACAGTACTTTCATCGAGGATTTCGACATGTACATGCGCACCGTCAAGCGGTTCAAGCCAAGGACCATAGTCGGGCATATCAACCGCCTGAAATGCGTGATGATGCTTGCCGTGTTCCGTGGCACCATCCCTTTCAGCCCGTTCAAGGGTTACAGTCCGCAAAAGCCGGAGTTCAAGCAGATGTACCTTACGGAAGAGGAACTGGCCAAGTTCGCCAACATGACCTACGACACGCCCAACCGCAACTTCACGAGGGATATGTTCCTGTTTTCATGTTGGACTGGCATCTGCTACTGCGACATGAGGGCGTTGACGGAGAAGAACCTCGTGAAAGCGGAGGACGGAAGCCTGTGGATTCATACAGAAAGGCTGAAAACGGGCACTCCCGAATGTGTCAGGCTGATGGAGATACCACTCGCCATATTGGAGAAATACAGGGACATGGATGCCAACGGGAAACTGTTGCCCATGCTCACAAAGGAGAGCATGAACCGCCACCTCAAAAAAATGTCGGTAATGTGCGGCATCAACCGCCCGATTTCATTCCATTGTGCCAGACATACCTTCGGCAGCATAATCTGTTTATCACAAGGAATACCCATCGAAACGGTAAGCAAAATCATGGGGCACAAGCATATAAAGACCACTCAACGGTACGCGAAAGTCACGCAGGACAAGATAGACCGTGACGTGGACAGGCTGGGCGAAGCCATCGAAGGCAAGTTCACCCTGTACGGGATTGATTCGGCTCCTTCCCCGATTCATAAGGACATCACCCGGCGCAGGGTCAACCCAAGTTGGAAACAGGCGGTGGTCATCAAACAAATGATGGAGGGATAGGCCATGCGCAGCACGTTCAAGCTATTATTTTACATCAACCGACAGAAGTTGAAAAAGAACGGAAAATGCCCTGTCATGGGACGTATTACCCTTGACGGCAAGGTCAACCAGTATTCCACGGGGCTGGAAATCGAGCCTGCGTATTGGAACGCTGATACGAGCAGGGCTTCCACTGACGGACGCAAGGAAAACCTTGCAGGCGAGAAGAAAAAGGAATTGGTACGGTTGAATGATGCCTTGTCCGCATTGGAAGCCAAAGCCCGTGCCGCCTACAAGGAGAACGTGGACATTTACGGCTTCGTTTCGGCAGAAATCATCAAGAACGCCGTAACGGGCAAGTCGCAGGTAAAAGAGACCCTGCTCGCATTGATGGACGAACATAATGAGGAATACGCCAAACGTGTGGGCATCGACAGGACAAGGCACACTTATATCCGGTACCTGACCACACGCAAGCACATCCACAATTTCATGAAGTACAAGTACGGCATGGAGGACATGCCGTTGCGCTCGCTGACCATGCGCTTCATGACCGACTTCACGTTTTACCTCTCCACGGTGTTGCGGCTGAAAGTGTCGGCATACAACGACTACCTCATCCTACTGCACAAGATGACGCGGCTCGCCTTGAAAAGGCATATCCTCAAACGCGACCCGTTTGCGGGGCACAAGATAGAGAAAATCACGGTGAACCACCGCTACCTGACAGGCGAGCAGTTCGAGAAACTGTTGAAAGCCAAGCTGCCCACGTACAGGCTGTGCCATACGAGGGACTTGTTCGTCTTTTCGACTTTCACGGGCATCGGGAGGGCGGATTTGGCGAATCTGACGGAGGACAACATCATCACGAAGGAGGACGGCAGCAAGTGGATTCACATCGCCCGTCAGAAGACGAAAGCGGAGTGCCACATCAAGCTGCTGGACATACCACTACGCATCATCGAGAAATACCGTGGCGAGGGAAAGGACGGGAAACTGTTCTTCGTTCCGCAGACTTCGAGCCTGTGCCGTAACCTGAAGATGATAGCCGAACAGTGCAATCTGGGATGCCATCTTACCTACTATATGAGCCGCCACTCGTTTGCGACCCTGATTTGCCTGAACAACGGCGTGCCGATAGAAACCATCAGTAAGATGATGGGACATTCCTCCATCCGCACCACGCAAATCTATGCGGAAATCACCAACCAGAAGGTGAGCCGTGACTTGGCTGTATTGTCCGAGACCACCAAAGGCAAGTTCTCCCTGCCTGACGATGGGATGCCCTCGCGTGTGTTCAAGTGCGGCAATTACAGCGGTTGGAAAAATGAATGTGAACGTAATTCAAACAATGAAAAATGATGCAAGTATGGAAAGAGGAATAATCACAATCACTGAAAGTGGGGCGGTCATGATGCCGACCGCTCCCGTCTGGATGACGCAGCAGGAGATGTCCGATGCGTTCAATGTGTTCGGCTGCTATATTCGTAAGGCTATTGCTTCCATATACAAGAACAATGAATTGTCGGAAGAGGAAACGGTGCGGCACGTCAGGCAGGACGGCAGGATTTGCTATGACGTGTACAGCCTTGAAATGGTGGTTGCCGTGGCTTTCAGGTTACGAAGCAGGGAAAGCATGGCTTTCCGAAAGTTCATCATGGAAAGGCTGTACACAGCAAGCCGTGAAAAGCCTGTAAATTTGTTCTTTTCGCTGTCCGTAGCCAGCCCACGGTGTACGTGTTAGCTGTATAACATTACACAAAGAAAGCCGATGGCGACAAGTGAATTGTCCGACCATCGGCTTTCTTTGTTTTTGCACATTCAGATTTACGTATCCAAGCGGTATGCGTTCCGATAGCCGCTCATCACCATCTTTTCGATGTCCGATTCCTTGTACAGAATCTTGCCGCCCAACTGGTAATAGGCAATCATCCCGTTGTTGCGGTAGTCCTGCAAGGTGCGTCGGCTCACTTTGAGCCATGCAGACACCTCCTTGTCCGTCAGGAACCGTTCGTTACTTGGCGAAGCCTTGTGCTCCGCGTCCATTCTTTCGATGCCTTCAAACAAGGCATCCAGTTGTCCGATGAAGCCGACCTCCAGTTCACGGTCGGCAAGAATCAAGTCGTTCATAATTTACAGTGGATTTAGTGGTTGTACATTGTGTTTTCTGATTAGATGCTACAGCCACGATAGGCTGCATCCTTACGCCTGTCCTCCACGAGCCGGACGATGCGCTGCACGTCCTCCGGCTTGTAGAAAATCTTGTGCCCTATCTGCGAGTAAGCCAGCGTACCGTTGTCGCGGAGCGTCTGCAAGGTTCGCGGACTGATGCGCAACTGTTGGCAGACCTCTTGGTTGTCCATCCAACGGCTGAGCCGTTTTCCCTCTCTCTTGCAAAGGATTTCATTCACCCGGTCGGACAGGCGGTTGAGCTTGCCGACCATTTCCTCATACTTGCTTTTTGAAATGATTACTACTTCCATACTCATTATATTTACTGTTTGTTCTTCTTTTTGTCTGCAAAGTAAATCCGTTGTTCGCTTGAAACAATGGATTTGCAATGAGGTGGCAGCTTGTGGCAGCAAGTGGTCGGGAGTGGCGTTATCCACTGAACCCGTAACGGCTGCTTCAAGTGTCCGTGCTGCAAAGAAAAGCGAAGTCCGGCATAATCCAACCGCTTCGCACTTGCGTGGCAGCATTTGGCGTCGGTGTGGTAGCCTGTGGCATTCTTCGGGTTCCTATATACTCCTTGAAAGGGACTTCATCTGTTTCACGCCAAGCCATGTCCTTAAATCTGTCCCAACCATTCCAATTAAGCCCTTAAAAATACTAATGCCATTTCTTGCACTATGGCAAAACGATGCAGCCTAAACCGTTCCGGCAATGTGTAAAGTGCAAAATCGTACATTGTTGCCACAGCCAATCCATTTGTTTGACAGCCTGCAATACAGACATTTCCTTTGCAACCGATAATCGGTCAACTGTGCGCACAACGACCAACATTGTTAAACATTTAATTCAAACAAGTATGAAGAAGAATCTAAGCAGCCAAAGTATGGATGCAGCATTACAGGACTTTTTAGGCAACAAGCCGAATTTGGAAACACCGAAGCCCGAACCGCAGCCTGCCGACACGCAGGAACAGGCAGGTGAAGTCGTGCCGGAACAGACGGACGGAACTCCGCAGGTGGTACGCCGCATCAGCGGCAAGCAACGCCGGGCATCGTTGGAGGAGTACAAGGAAGCTTTCCTCCCTGTTCCGACCATTGAAGACCGCAAGCCCGTGTTCCTCAGCCGCAGCACGCGCGACGCTCTTGACCGTATCGTCCGCATGTTCGGCGAGCGGCGGATGAGCGTGTCAGGACTGGTGGAGAACATCGCCCGGCAACATCTTTCCGCCTACGGGGAGGACATCGAGGCATGGCGTAAACTCTGAGAATTAAGGGGCTGATTGACTGGGAGCAATTCAGAGTTACCCTGAACCGATCCAACGGAGTTTTGAGGGGAGCAAGTTTGTGTTTCGGGCATACCGAAACCTCCTGCTCCCACTCCCAAACTCCGTGTAAGCCGCATCCCGTTGGTCTAATGAGTATCTGTACTATAAATAGTAATAAAGAATGGAACAAAAACAAAAATCCAATCGAAGGAACAAGGGAGGTCGTCCCAAGAAGGGAGCGGCTGACAAGCTGAAATACCGCCTCACGGTGAAGATGGCGACATCGGACTACTACACGCTGAAAGGCAAGGCACGAAGTGCGGGCATGTCCGCTGGGGAGTTCCTGCGCAGCTGCATGAGGGACGGGCAGGTGAAGGAACGGCTCACGCCGGAGCATACGGGTTACATCCGCCAGCTATGCGGCATGGCGAACAACCTCAACCAGCTTGCGCACAAGGCTAACGCGGCAGGCTTCGCCACCGTGAGATTGGAATGCCGTGTGCTGGTAGCACGCATCGAGGAACTGCTTAATCGAATACTCCTATGATAGCCAAAATCGTCAAGGGAAGCAACTTCAAGGGTGTGGTAAGCTACATTCTTGACAAGGAAAAGGACGCTAAAATCCTCGTCTGTGACGGCTTGTTCGCCGAGAATAAGGAGACAATAGCGGGCAGCTTCGAAGCACAGGCAAGGATGAATCCGAGGGTAACGAAGCCTGTCGGACACATCGCATTGGCATTCTCCAAGGAGGACGAACATCGCCTGACCGACTGCGCAATGGCAGGGATAGCATTGGAATACTTGAAAAAAATGGGGATAACCGACACGCAAATCCTCATCGTGCGCCATTTCGACAAGGAACATCCGCATGTGCATATCGCCTTCAACCGCATTGCCAATGACGGCAGGACAATCAGCGACCGCAACGAGCGGATACGCAGCACACGCATCTGCAAGGAACTGACGCGGAAGTACGGCCTGTACTTTGCCGACGGCAAGGAACAGGTGAAACGCCACCGTCTGAAAGAGCCGGACAAGACCCAATACGAGCTTTATTCCATCCTTAAATCGGAAGTGTCAAGATGTGGAAACTGGCGGCAGTTAATGGCTAATTTAGAGAAACAAGGCGTGGAAGTGCAGTTCAAGTACAAGGGCTGTTCGGACGAGGTGCAGGGGGTCGTATTTTCCAAGAACGGATATTCGTTCAGCGGCTCCAAGATTGACAGGAGGCTCAGCTATTCCAAGATAGATGCGGCATTGAATGCCAACCGTCATGAGGAACGGCAGAGAATGGCGACCAACCAAACGGCAGACCACGAATACCCCATGCAACAACCTCCGCAATATGAGCCAAGAAGCAATGATGACTTGTACAGCGGTTCCATCGGCTTGTTCATGCCTGCCAATGCAAACGCACAGGCGGATGAGAACTATTTCGAGGAACAGCTAAAACGTAAGAACAAGAAAAAGAAACAACGTAAAATAAGATTCTAAATATGGATAATAATGAAGTTTATGCACTCTTCGAGGACATCAAGAATGGCTTAAAGAGTATCAACAGCAAATTGGAGAACGCTCCAAAAGTAAGTAACAGCCAATCAGGAGAACCTGCTCCTGTAATGGATTTGGCTCCCATAAAGGACTTGTTCGACAGTTCCGCGAAGGAGCATCAGGCTCAGACCAAAGCCATGCTGACCAAGTATGCGGAAGCGGAAGTAAAGACATCGAACAGGATTCTGCACCTGTTGCGTGATTTGAGAGAAATGTTTGTCCGAAATTCGGAAGAACGGACGGACGAACCGCAGGAGCATATTCACCGCCACATCTTTGACGTCATGTCCAATAAGGCCTTTTCTCTTTTGGTCGGCATGGGTGTCATGTGCAGCCTATCCATCTGGGGCAACATCGAGCTTTGGCAGTCCAAACGCCAATATGCAGACGATGCCTTGAAATTCCGCGTCATTCGCTTATGGGGAGGATGCGATGCGAAGCGCATCCTTTGGCTGAATGATGTGTTTGACATCCGACGTGACGAGGAAACCATTGACTGGCTGCGCCAAGAGGCTGATGGCTATGACAGAAACTTGAAATCTGTTTCGGACAGCCTGATGCAGGAGAAGTTAAAGGTGAAATAATAAACGGTATGGCATAACCTACTTTGAAGAAAACGGTTATGCCATACTTGTTTCGTTTCACTATATTTAATTTGCACTCCGATATTCATTCGGCGTACACCCCGTCTGCTTCTTGAACCATCGGCTGAAATGCTGCGGATATTGGAAACCCATCTCGTAGGCAATCTCGCTGACCGTCTTCGAGGTGTTGAACACGTGTTCCTTGGCCGTTTCCAAGGTCTTCTGCTGGATATGCTTCAAGGCGGACATTCCCGTCTCTTTCTTTAGCAAGTCGCTCAGGTAGTTGGGGGAAAGGCAGAGCTTGTCGGCACAGTATTGCACGGTGGGCAGCCCTTCCGAGGCAGGTTTGCCGGAATGGAAATATTCATCTAATAAGGTCTCGAAGCGGGCGAGGATGTCGCTGTTCAGGTTCTCGCGGGTGATGAACTGACGGTCGTAGAAACGCTCGCAATAGTCAAGGAGCAACTTGATGTTGTCGGCGATGAGTGCCTTGCTGTGCTTGTCCACCGGGTATTGCAGTTCCTCCTTGATTTTGACCAGACAATCAATGACCGTCCGCCGCTCCTGCTCCGAGAGGTGGAGGGCTTCATTGGCGTTGTATGAGAAATAGGAATAGTCTTTCATCAGTCCCGCAAGCGGCGTCTTGCGCAGAAATTCCGGGTGGAAGCACAACGCCCATCCTTCGGGCTGGTGCAGCTTGCCGTCATCTTCCGAACCCATCACCTGACCGGGGGCAATGAACAGCATCGTGCCCCGCTGGTAGTCGTACATGCTGCGTCCGTATTTCAAGTTTCCGCAATCCGCGTCTTTCAGCAACACGGTATAAATGCTGTACAGTTTCCGCCCGAAATGCAACGGCTTGGCTTCCCGTGCGTCTATCACGCAGACCAGCGGATGGCGCGTCTCCACGCCGAAATAATCGTTGTATGCCTGCACCGAGTCTATCTTCAATAAATCGCTCATCGTTATTTCTCCTTTCTTTCCAATACCCTTATCACTTTGCACGGATTGCCCACCGCCACGCAACGGGAGGGGATGCTCTTTGTCACTACACTGCCTGCACCGATGGTCGTGCCTTCGCCAATTTCCACTCCCGGCAGGATGGTCACGCCGCCTCCAATCCATACTTTCGAGCCAATCTTGATAGGACGGATGGTCGCCTTTCCTGCTGTGCGCTCCTCCGGGTCAAGGGGATGGTTGGTCGTATAAAAGCGCACGTCCGAGCCCACATACACGTCATCGCCGAACTCCACGCCGCCAGCAGGCTGGAAGGTGCAGTTGAAATTGATGAACACGCGGTGGCCGAAGCGCACGTAGTCCTTGCCGTAATTGCAATGCAGGGGCGCGAAGATGGTCACGTCGTCCATAGGTCTGCCAAACACTTCTTCCAAGATGCGCTTGTCCCCGGTCGTGTTGAACTGCATCAGGAGGCGCATCGTGCGCATCCGTTCCTCTATCTGTTCCTTGTCCCATGCAAGGTATTCTTTTTCGGGTAATAAATTCTTTTCCATCTGATTACTACTTGTTTGATATCGCAAAATTAGCCAAAATCTCTCATTCCTAAAGTACAAAAAACTACGATTTGACAACCAAAATCACAGAAAACGTATTCTCCGTTTCCCATAGCTACGAAATTGGTTGTCCTATCTGTGGTTCAGGTAGGGGCAGGAGAATGATTGCGGGATAACTTTGCAGCAGAAAATTATAAAAGACTGGAAAGATGAAAGCAATCGGATTATTATCAAGCATTTTCCTTGCCTTATTCTGTATGGCAGGAACAATGGAAGCGCAAGAAAACGGAATCCTGTTGAGCGAAAAGCAGCGGCAAGTGGCAGCTATCAGCTTTTACACAACGCAAGGCGACCAAGAGAGACTGAAAACAGCCCTGTCCGCCGGATTGGATGCCGGGCTGACGGTGAACGAGACGAAGGAAATACTCGTGCAACTTTATGCCTATTGTGGTTTTCCGCGCAGTATGAGCGCGCTCGGCACATTGATGTCCGTATTGGAAGAACGTAAGAATAAAGGTATAAATGATGAGGAAGGCAAACTGCCTTCTCCGCTGTCGGAGCGGAACAGCGTGGAGTTCGGTGCAGCCAACCAGCGCAGGCTGTTCGGCAGGGATGCGCAGGGAGCGGTATTGAAGTTCGCGCCCGCCATCGACGAGTATTTGAAAGCACACCTGTTCGGCGACATCTTCGGGCGCGACAACCTCGACTGGCAGACGCGCGAGCTTGCCACGGTAGCCGCCCTCGCCGTGCGTCACGGGGTGGACAACGAACTGCGGGCGCACATCGGCCACGCCAAGACCAACGGGCTGACCGACGGACAGATAAACGAGATACTGGCTATGGCACGGCGGTGCGAGAACGGCCTGGTGCTGACGGAAGCACAGGAGCCGCCCAAGACCTTCAAAGCAGACCCGAATATCAGAGTGGAAAAGGTATTTTATAAAAACAGGTATGACATTACGCTGGTTGCCGATATGTATCTGCCTGCCGACTTTGACAGTGCCAAGCGATACGCTGCCATCATCGTGGGGCATCCTTTCGGGGCGGTCAAGGAACAATGTGCTGGGCTGTATGCGCAGGAAATGGCACATCGGGGATTTGTCGCATTGGCTTTCGATGCCTCTTATCAGGGAGAAAGCGGCGGAACGCCCCGCCATATGGTGTCGCCGGATGCGCTTGTGGAGGATTTCAGTGCGTCGGTGGACTACCTCGGCATCCAGCCGTTCATCGACCGCAACCGTATCGGCGTGATAGGCATCTGTGGCAGCGGAGGCTTCTCCGTCTGTGCCGCCTCGCTCGACCCGCGCATCAAGGCGTTGGCCACGGTCAGTATGTACGATATGGGACGCGCCACCCGTAACGGGCTGGGGGATTCGATGACGGACGAACAAAGGCGCAAACTCTTGGAGGATGTGGCTGAACAACGCTGGAAGGAAGCCGAAGGCGCGGAACCGCTTATCCGTTTCGGAACTCCTGAAAAGCTGCCCGAAAACGCCTCACCTGTGCAAAAGGAGTTCTTCGGCTATTACCGCAACAAGGAGCGCGGCTACCATCCCCGTTACCTCGGCACATGCTACACCAGTCAGGCGGCACTGATGAATTTTTATCCGTTTGCTATGATTAAGGAGATTTCTCCCCGTCCGGTCTTGTTCATTGCCGGGGAGAACGCCCACTCCCGCTATTTCAGCGAGGATGCCTACAAGCAGGCAAATGAACCGAAAGAATTATATGTCGTGCCTAATGCCAACCATGTGGACTTGTACGACCAAACGGACAAGATTCCGTTTGACAAGCTGACGGACTTCTTTACCCAATACTTGCAATAATAATCATTCTAAATATAAGAGCATCATGAAGAAAGAAAATGACAACCGTACAGAAATGAGCCGCCGGGGATTCCTGAAAGCGGCGGCGTTGACAGGGGCGGCACTCTGCGTGTCCCCGGCATTGGAAAAAGTTCAGGCGGCGGAACGGGCCATCGGCAAGGCATCCGCCAAAGACATCCCGGCTGGAATGGCGGCAGTGCGCAAACAAAGGACTTTGGGCAAAGGCAAAGCAGCCTTCACCGTGTCGGCGATGGGCTTCGGCTGTATGGGCTTGAACTACCACCGCAGCGAACATCCCGACGAAGCGGCCTGCATCCGCTTGGTACACGAAGCCATCGAACGGGGCGTAACCCTCTTTGACACCGCCGAGAGCTACGGCCCCTTCACCAACGAGGTGCTGATGGGCAAGGCGTTGAAAGGCTATACCGACCGTGTGAGCGTCACCTCCAAGTTCGGCCACAAGTATGTGAACGGGGTGCAGGTGAAGACCGAGGAGGACAGCAGCCCCGCCAATATCCGCAAGGTGTGCGAGAACTCCCTCCGCAGCCTTGGCGTGGAGAAACTGGATATGTTCTACCAGCATCGTGGCGACCCGAACACGCCCATTGAGGTGGTGGCGGAAACCATTGCGGAGCTTATCAAGGAAGGCAAGATACTCCATTGGGGGCTGTGCGAGGTGAATGCCGACACCATCCGCCGCGCCCACGCCATTTGCCCGATTACTGCCATCCAAAGCGAATACCACCTGATGCACCGCACGGTGGAGGAAAGCGTCCTGCCACTGTGCAAGGAGTTAGGCATCGGCTTCGTGCCATACAGCCCCATCAACCGGGGTTTCCTCGGCGGTCTTATCAACGAACACACGAAGTTCAGCCCCAACGACAACCGCCAGACGTTGCCACGCTTCCAGCCCGAAGCCATCCGTCAGAACCTGCGCATTGTGGAAGTGCTAAACCAATTTGGACGGACACGCGGCTATACTCCGGCACAAATCGCCTTGGCGTGGCTGATGCACAAGGGCGATTTCATCGTGCCCATCCCCGGCACTACGAAGCTGGCGCACCTCGAAGAAAACCTCCGTGCCACGGAGATTACGTTCTCGCCCGAAGAGATGCAGGAATTGGAAACGGCGGTGTCTGCCATTCCCGTTGTAGGCAGCCGGTATGATGCGTTGCAGGAATCGAAAGTACAGAAATAATACAAGGATAGTGCTATGAAGTCCATTTTGATACTATGTCTGTTGTTCCTGCTTGCCGGGTGCAGCGGAAAAGACAGAGATGTCCTGATGATTGCCGAGCAAGGCAGCTTCGCCGTGGGCGGCACGGTGCTGAAAGATTCCGTGGGGCATACCTACCACGGCGACCATGCCTACGTGTTCTATCAGAAGCCCGTGGATGCCCGGAAATATCCATTGGTATTTGCTCACGGAGTGGGCCAGTTCAGTAAGACGTGGGAGACCACGCCCGACGGACGGGAGGGTTTCCATAACATCTTCCTGCGCAAAGGCTTCCCTGTCTATCTTGTTGACCAACCACGAAGGGGCAATGCCGGACGGAGTACGGAGACCGTTACCATTTCGCCAGCCTTCGATGAAGAACTATGGTTCAACCGCTTCCGCGTGGGCATTTGGCCGAACTATTTTGAGGGTGTGCAATTCAGCCGCGACCCTGAAACGCTCAACCAGTATTTCCGACAAATGACCCCGACCATTGGCACGATAGACCTCGACCTTTATTCCGATGCGTATGCCGCCCTGTTCGACAAGATAGGCCCTGCCGTCTTTGTCACCCATTCGCAGGGAGGCGGCGTAGGCTGGCTGACGCTTCCCAAAACGAAGAATATCCGTGGAATCGTCGCCTTCGAACCGGGTACAAACGTGCCTTTCCCCGCAGGGCAGATGCCAGAGGAAGGGAAAGTTCTGACACTCTCCAAGAAAACGGAAGGTGTGGAAGTACCGATGGAAACATTCAAGAAGTTTACTCGAATACCTATCCTCGTGATTTACGGCGATAACCTGCCTGAAACGGATGAACGTCCCGAACTGTACGAATGGACGCGCCGCCTGCATCTGATGCGCAAGTGGGCGAAGATGCTCAATGACTTGGGCGGGGACGTGACGGTTGTCCATCTGCCCGAAGTAGGGCTGCACGGCAACACGCACTTCCCGATGTCGGACTTGAACAATCAGGAAGTGGCGAAATTGATATACAAATGGTTGCACGAGAAACAATTGGATTAAAACGGTAAATATATGGACAGGCGAAATTTTATAAAGGCTGCAGGATTAGCAAGCGGGGCAGTATTTCTATCAAACAGGCTGTCCGGAACTACCCTAAACCCGACTGAAAATCCCCATAAGCCCGTTCTTCATAATGGGGTATTGAATGGAGTATGCGATTTGCACATCCACGCCGCACCGGACATAAAGGAACGGACTGTAAATGAATTGGAACTGTGCAGGACTGCCAAGGAGACAGGTTACAAGGCGGTGATGTTCAAGTCCAATGTCTGGTCTTGCCATGACCGCGCTTACATAGTGCGTCAGGCACTACCCGGATTTGCGTGTTTCGGTTCCCTTGTAATGAATCTTGCATTCGGTGAAAGAGTAAACATCCATACTGCAAAGCAGGCACTGAATACATCCGGTAACTTGTGCCGATGTATCTGGATGCCTACACAAGACGCATCCTATCCGCCGTTAGCGGAAGCCGGACATACAGGAAAAACCATACCGGTTGCCGACACTGCCGGAAAAATATTACCGGAAGTAGTGCAGGTGATGGAGTTATGCGCAGAGGCCGACATCATTTTCGCTACCGGACATTCCTCGCCTGACGAATCTCTTGCTATGGCACGGACGGCGAAGGAAATAGGCTTGAAACGGTTTGTGATCACCCATGCCAACTCCCGGATTTGGAAACTCACGCACGACCAAATACGGCAAGCTGTAGATTTGGGCGCATGGATAGAATACTGCTACCTGCCACGCTTGTGGGGGCCGGGAACGGGACTTCCCAATATGGAACGGCAGACGAAGGAGGAATTCCTGTCATACATCCGGCTTGTTCCTGAGCGGAGCTTTGTCAGCACCGACCTTGGTTCTGCCGGATTGCCTGACCCGGTGACAGGTATGGGAATGTGCATCGAAGAAATGGCTTCATCGGATGTACCGCAACAGGAAATAGCCATGCTGGTACGCAAAAATCCGGCATGGCTTCTCAATTTAACTGAATGAATATGGACAGAAGAAAATTCATAAAGACTGCCGGGCTTGCAGCCGGAGCGACTTTGCTTTCAGGAATAGGCTTGGCAGAAGTGACAACAGAAAAGACCAAGAGTATGAAAATAGTCGTATTGACAGGAAGTCCGCGCTTGAACGGGAACACCAATCACATGGCATCCCAATTCATAAAAGGGGCGGAGGAAGCCGGACACGACGTGTACCGCTTCGATTGCACAAGGCATAAAGTGGCGGGCTGCATCGGTTGCAACGCCTGTGGCATGAACGGGGACTGCTTTATGCAGGATGATTTCTCGGAACTGCGTCCGCATCTGTTGGAGGCCGATATGGTGGTGTTCGTCACACCCATGTATTATTTCGGCTTTTCCTCGCAGTTGAAAGCTGTGATTGACCGCTTTTATGCCATTAACGGCAGGATAAAAGGGGCTGCCAAACAAGCGGCTTTCATCATGGCGTATGCCGATACAGACCCGAAAGAGGCGGAACCGATGGTGTCCCATTACAAGACCCTGCTGAATTATCTGGGCTGGAAAGACAGGGGCATGGTCATCGCTCCCGGAATGTGGCCTGCCGGAGCCGTGCAGAATACGAAGTACAGCCGTCAGGCATACGAATTGGGCAAGAGTTTATAGAAAGATGTTCAACCGTTTTAATCTTGAATAATGATGTTTGGAATAGGAACACAAGAGATAATCTTCATCGTACTGATAGTCCTGCTGTTTTTCGGCGGCAAGAAAATACCCGAACTGATGAAAGGTCTGGGCAAAGGGGTGCGCAGTTTCAAGGAAGGCGTGAAAGGCGTGGAAAACGACCTTGACATAAAGGATGATAATCCTGTCAAATGACAATATGGAGCAGGCGGCTGAGAAAACTCAAATCGGCGAGATGTCTTTTTGGGAGCATTTGGATGTATTGAGGGCTTCCCTGATAAAGATTGCCATTACGACTGTGCTGTGCGGCATCGTGGCATTTCTGTTCAAGAAAGAAGTGTTCTCGGTCATTCTTGCTCCCAAAAGCGACTCGTTCATCACCTACCGCCTGTTCAGCCATATTGCGGAATGGGCTACCGGAACAGGCAATCCGGCCTTTTCCGTCCAGCTTATCAACACCGGACTGGCGGAACAGTTTGTCATCCATATGAAAACATCCGTCTATATCGGTTTCCTGCTTTCATCTCCCTATACCTTGTACCTGTTGTTCCATTTCATTTCTCCCGCATTGTACGAGAATGAGAAGAAATACTCCTTGCGTGTGGTTGGGAGCGGATATGTAATGTTCATTTTGGGGGTACTGCTCAGCTATTTCCTGATATTCCCGTTGACATTCCGTTTCTTGGGAACTTATCAGGTCAGCAGTGATGTCGCCAATATGATAACGCTTCAGTCCTATATGGGAACACTGCTGATGATGAGTATCTTGATGGGCATCGTGTTTGAATTGCCCGTGTTGTGCTGGCTGTTGGGCAAACTCGGCATATTGTCCGCCGGATTCATGAGACGTTTCCGCAAGCATTCAGTCATCGTTATCCTGATAATCTCCGCCATCATCACTCCGACATCGGACATATTCACTCTTTCATTGGTGGCATTACCCATCTGGATGCTTTATGAAGTCAGTATTCTGATTGTCGGAAAATCAAAAGGGAACAAGAAAGATGAGATTTGAACAAAAGTTACAGGTTAGAATTGCTCTCGGATATGTTGTAATGCTCGTTGTTGGGATAATCATGATTGCCATTATGTTACACGAGCGTAAACGGATACATAAAATAGAAGCAGAGACTGAGGATATTCGTCAAGTGAGCCGCGACATCAACACCGTCCACCGCCGCATCACCCGGCTTACCCTGCTTGGCGAGGGTGTCATCGGCTGGGACGAAGCGGACCGCCGCCACTACCACGCCCAACGTCTGCGTGCCGACAGCCTGCTGCAAGCCTTGAAACCCCAATGCACGGCGTATGTGCATACGGCACAGATAGACACGCTCCGCTCGCTATTGGCAGACAAGGAAGCCCACCTGCTGCACATCGTAGAAGCGGTGGAACGGCAAGGGGACGCGGACAGCCTCTTGGTGAACCACTTGCCAGACGTGGCGAGGCGTGCCACCCGTGTGCGCACCGTCATACAGAAAAAGAAAGGCATTGCGGGATTCTTCGGAGGCAAGAAAACCGTACAGGTGTTCCCTTCTGCCAAAGAATTGCATGATTTCAGCGACAGCCTGATAACCCTTCAACAAGAACAGACGGCGGAAATGGAAGCATACGCTGACAGCCTGCGCAGCCGCAACCGGGCATTGAACACAGAGTTGAACCGACTGATACGCGACCTCGATACACAGGCACAAAAAGCCTTTACGGAACGGGAACGAAAGATTGCAGAAGCGCAGACAATGTCCGTGCGGCTGTTCACCATTACCATATCCGCCGCCATAGTGCTACTGTTCCTCTCCTACCTTGCCATCCATCGGGAGATGAAACGCAACGCCGATGAAAAGAAGCAACGTGAAAAACTCATCGACGAATTGCAGGAAAGCAACGAGAAAAACAGGCGGTTGATACGGTTTCGTCGCAATCTCATCCAGAATGTCACCCACGAACTTCGCACCCCACTGACCGCCATCAGTGGCAACGCCGAACTGCTGCTGAACGATGCAGAAGTAGACAACCGTATGCGCCATGCACAGACCATCCACGATGCCGCCGGACGCATGGCAGGGATGATTAACAGCCTGCTTATGTATTTCCGATTGGACAGCGGCAAGGAAACGCCTGTCGTCAAGCCGTTCAAGCTATGCTCCATCGCTGAGACTTTGGCAACAGAGTTTGAGCCATTGGCGAAGAACAAAGGACTCAACCTCAAGACAGAAAGTGAAACGGACGAGATTGTGAGCGGAGACAAGAATCGCATCCTTAGCATCGGCGGCAACCTGCTATCCAACGCTATCAAATTTACACAAAGCGGAACAGTCACATTAAGCACCTATTATACGGATGGCACATTCACGTTGTCGTTATCGGACACTGGAACGGGAATGACAAAGGAACAGCAACAGCGGATATTCACCCCGTTTGAGCGGCTGGGCAACGCCGTGACGGAGGACGGTTTCGGATTAGGGCTTGCCATCGTCAATGATACAGTAAAACTGCTAAAAGGAAGTATTAAGGTGGAAAGCGAACCGGGCAGTGGAAGCCGCTTCACCGTAAGCCTGCCCTTGTCCAAGGCGGAGGAAACGGCTTCTGTTGAAAAGAAACAAGACAGCCATGCATCACTTTTCGGTTACCACATATTAGCGATTGACAACGATGTCCTGTTGCTCAATATGCTTCACGATATGTACAGGCAAAATGGCGTGGAATGCGACGCCTGCCAAAGCGTGGATGAACTGACAGACCTGATGCGCACGAAGGACTACGACTTGCTGATAACCGACTTGAAGATGCCGGAAGTAAACGGCTACGAAGTATTGGAACTGTTGCGCACGTCGGAAATCGGCAACTCGCAGACTATCCCCATAGTAGCCGCCACCGCCGCAGGCTATGTGGAGGAAGAAGAACTGAAAAGGAAAGGTTTTGCCGCCGTGCTGTACAAGCCCTATTCCATAGACGAACTGCTTGCCGTTACGGAATGTTGCATCAAGCGGAACAAGACAAGCCGCATAGACCTTTCGCCCCTTCTCGCTTTCGGCGACAAGCGTAGCATATTGGAAAAGCTGGCGACCACGACACAATCCGATATGGACGAAATGCGCAAGGCGGCGGAAGCCAAGGACATGGAGGCGTTGGATAACTGGGTGCATCATCTCAGAAGCTCGTGGATGCTGATAAAGGCGGAACAGCCGCTGAAAGTGCTGTATGATGTTATCCATAGGGAGAGCATATCGGATGAAGAATTGAGTGCAGCCATCGGTACTGTATTGGCACAAGGCAGACTGATTGTAGATTTGGCAAGGAAGGAGGCGGAACGATGGGACGGGTAATCGTGATAGAGGACAACCACATATTTGCCGACTATGTGTGCCGTCTGTTGGCAAGCAAAGGCTTCCAAAGCGTCAGCACCTTTAACTGCAACGGCGCACGGAAACTGTTTGCCAAGATGCAGGAGGACGACATCGTGCTTGCCGACATGCGCCTGCCCGACGGTGACGGCATCGCCTTGCTGGAAGAACTGCGGAAACAAGGCAGGAACAATCCCTACATCGTCATGACGGAGCATGGCGAAATTCCCATCGCCGTCCGGTCGTTGAAATTGGGCGCAGAGGACTTCATTCCCAAAGACCTTTTGGAGATGAACCTGCCGTCACTGCTCCGCAGTTTGCAGAAAAGGATGGAACGGCAAGACGCACCCATTCTTGAACGAACAAGCGGAGCGCTCAAAAAGATATACGACAAGATAAGGCTGGTCGCGCCCACCAACATGAGCGTCCTGATACTGGGCGAGAGCGGCACGGGCAAGGAACACATTGCCGAGAAGATACACGCAAGGAGCAAACGGACGACGGGGCCTTTCGTACCCGTGGACTGCGGCCTGCTCTCAAAGGAGCTTGCAGCATCCGAACTGTTCGGACACGAGAAAGGGGCGTTCACGGGAGCCGAAAGCAAGAAGCAAGGCTTCTGGGAGGAAGCCGCCGGAGGCACATTGTTCCTCGATGAGATAGGCAACCTGCCGCAGGAAGTGCAGCAGATGCTGCTCCGCGCGTTGGAAGCCAAACGGTACAGACCCACAGGCGGCAGCAAGGACAAGAAAGCCGATGTCCGCATCATCGCCGCCACCAACGAGGACTTACAGACCGCCATCGCCGAAAAGCGTTTCCGTGCCGACCTCTACCAACGTCTGAAAGAATACACCATACAGATACCCCCGTTACGGGAATGCCGTGAGGACATAATGCCACTGGCAGACTTCTTCCTGCAACTTGCCAACGATGAATTTGAAAAGCAGGTGAAAGGCTTTGACGCGGAGGCAAGAAAACGGATGCTCGCCTATACGTGGGGCGGCAACGTAAGGGAACTGAAACGGGTCGTGCGCATGGCGGTGCTGCATACCGAAGGCGATACAGTCACGGCAGATACATTGGAATTTGATGAAATGCCGTTGGCGGCTGACGATTCATTGGCATTGGACGATATGGAGAAGAAACAAATCATCCATGCCTTGGAACAAGCAAAAGGCAACCGCACATTGGCTGCGGCATTGCTCGGCATCGGGCGTACTACGTTGTACAACAAGATGAAAGCATATGGGATAGAATAATATATCAGATATTTTGCGCTCAATTCGAAAAATATGTCAAGATTTAGATTATTTCTGAATTCTATTTGCTACTTTTGCATCAGTTGATTGACTTATTGGAGATAAGCAGAATGGCGAAGCTCGGTGGTTTCTAAACCATTACCTATTCTCTTTTTGACTGATGGTAACTTTCTGATTTACAGTTGTATTTTATTTAGTGCAACATTTGTGAAGCACGAAAAGACAAACCAGTCCCTTGTGCGGTAATATCTTTTAGTCGCTATCGGAGTGGTGAGTAACTTTTGAAATTCATCTTCCGTCAAATGCCTGTACTTTTTCAAAGGCTGTTCCGCTACATAGTTTATAAACGGATTGCGTTTTAGTGTCCCCTGATTGATGGCACGTGTGATTATCTTTTTCAATGCAATCATGCGGCTTAAAACGGTGCTTGCCTGCATCCGTTTTTCCACCCTCAAATAGAAATCAAAATCATTTATAAACTTATGCGTAAGGCTGACTAACGGCACATCTTCCGAATTGTATTTCATGCGGATAAAGTTTGAAAGATGTTTGTATGTCAATAGATAAGAATAATAAGTATCATAAACACGGTTCACGCCTACACGTTTTTCAAATTCGGCATTATGTTCCTGAAATAACTGTAACAGGTGGGATGCTTTTTCACCTATACCGTTCAGGGCGTTCTTTATCCTTTCGGCTGTTACATACCCCTCTGTTTCCACTATCCGGGAATAGTGGGCTTTTACTTGCTTTTCCAAACGGTCAAGCGTCCGGTTTATATCGGAAAGTTCCTTTCTTTCTTTTTTCGCCCGTCCTTTCTTTGCGTCCCAATCAGGGGAAGAAAGATTAATTTTCGTGCTGAACTGCACGGAATTTGCATCTACCGTTATACGTCCGACTATCGGGCAAGTACCGTCTTTTCTACGTTTGGACGTATTGAGATAAAACAAGATAGCAAAGGTGCTTCTTTTGGCTTTTGTATTCTTTTCCATATTGATAGTTATTTAGAATGATTTGTTTATTGCTCTACGCCAACCAACCGGAATTTATCCTTTATCCGTTCTTCCAGTTTGTCGGTGTCCTCCGATATTTTATTATTGCTGATTTTTGCGTATATCTGCGTGGAACGTAAATCCCTATGTCCTAACATACGGCTTACTGTTTCTATCGGTACGCCTTGAGATAAGCAAATTTCGGATGCGTATGTGTGCCTTCCGGCATGAAAGATGAGCTTTCTTTTCAGTCCGCAAAGTTGGGCGATAACTTTCAGGTTCTTGTTCAACCTGCCGCAACTCTGCATTGGCAACAGTTTCCCGTCAGGGGCTAAACCTTTGTATTTGTCAAGAATTTGCATGGGTATTTCCATCAGGGGAATTTCACAAGGCGTTCCGGTTTTCTGCCGGGTGGTTTCTATCCATAGTACGCCATCGGAAGCCCTGACAATATTCTTTTCTGTAAGGTTGCAAATATCCCTGTACGCCAATCCGGTGAAAACAGAAAATAGAAACATATCACGGGTTAAGTACCTGCATGGATGGTCTAAGGGCGTGGTTATTATCTTCTGCAATTCGTCACGTGTCAGATATTTCTGTTCGGCTTTGGGTCTTTCAGGTGAATAACCGTCAAACGGGTCACGGGTTATAATCCCCTCACCAGTGGCAAGTTTTATCATTTTACGCAAATGGCGCATGATGCCTAATATCGTGTTGGGTTTTAATTTCAATTCCACACGCAGATAAAAATCGTATTTCTCGATGAAAGAGAAATCAAGCTGTGTAAATGGAATATCCGATAACTTGCATTTTAATGACATAAACCGTTTAAGATGGTTCAGGGAGTTTTCATACTGTACCTGTGTGGATAACTCACGGTTCACACCTACACGTTTCTTAAAATCTTCATTGTGGCGTGCAAAGTAGCTGATTAGTGTTTCCTGCCCGGATGCGATGCCTTGAAATGCGTTCTTTACCTCGCTTGCGGTGATAGCATTTTTTATTTCTTGTAATTTGCGGTAACTGGTGTTTACCGCTACATTGATTTTATCCAGTGTGGCGTTTATTTCGGTAGCGTGTTTACTCTTACCCGTTACCCTGCCTGAAACAATATCCCAAAGGGATGCTTTGGCGGTAAGTTTTGCGCTGAATTGTACAACGTCTTTTCCAATAGTGATTTTTCCTATAACGGGACACTCGCCGTTTTTCTTTTCATCGGTTTTTCTTAGGTAGAAATGTACTTTCAAATCTGTTTTCATATCTCTGTTTTTTTAAGTTGATAAAATTACATTCAACAGAGTTATTTGAAATGATGCAAGCCACTGACAAACAAACCGTTCAAAGGTCTAATAAGGACAGCGAAAAGAGAGAAACGAGCCGATTTACAGAAGTCCGTCCTAATTCCTTGTTTTTCTGCCTGTTGCCGACCTCTAAAAAGGGTAACGGATAAGCAACGGAACTACTACCTGAATACGCTCTTTTTTTCTTTTTCAAGGGTGGACAGCTAACGACTACAAGCGACAAACATACATGATTATCTGCGCTTTACGTTTTATTGCTAATGATTACCTTTTCTGTATATACTTTTGCGACATCAATAACCTAAAAACATATTATAATGAAAAAGATTTTAGTATTATTTGTTTTGTCTATAGCTTGTATTATGGGGACTCATGCGCAAGAAGGACTCAAATGGGGAGCGATGGCAGGTATGAATTCCAGTAAATTTTCTACTGACGGTCTTGACAGCAAGGTGGGTTTCCATGTCGGCATCAAGGCTGAAAAAGAATTACCTCAGATAGCCCAAGGTGTTTATCTTGACATGGCTGCATTACTCTCTTTAAAAGGTGCGCAAATAAATGGGAATGATGCATCTCTGAAATTCAATCCCTACTATTTAGAAATACCTATACACATGGGCTACAAATACGCCATCAATGACAACTTTGCCATCTTTGGCAATTTCGGTCCTTACTTTGCAGTAGGTCTCTTCGGTAAAATGAAGGCAACGGGATATTTGATTGATGAAGTGGAAGGATTGACAAGCATTCATGATTCTGCCAAAGTATTCGGAAGCAATGCCATGAAACGTTTCGACTTTGGTCTCGGACTCAAAGCAGGAGTCGAATTCTTTCAAAAATATCAAGTCTCTATCGGATATGACTGGGGATTACTGGACAATATAGAAGATAGCGGAAACAAAAACCGCAACTTGATGCTCTCCGTGGGGTATTTCTTCTAAGATTTAATAGTGTGGAAAAGGGCACGAAAAACCTCTCCACACTTTTTATTGCCGATATACAAGAAACAAACTGGTCAACATAGAAATAAAATCACTACTTACGAAAACAGAGACAACCACTGAGCCGAATCTATAAAAATATGGCATTTTGAAGTAATTCTTTCCATGGATATTCCACTTCATCATCACAAAGCACCACCATTTTCTCTGAATTATCTCCTAAAAGAGCACCATATTTACCTAAAGTCCCTTTACTGGTAATCTGATGCTTGCAACGAGCTATCAGAAACAAGTCCATATACCCCTTATCAGAACCGTTTATATCAACAATCTTACAATTACCTTCCGTAAGATAAAGTTGCGGAATAAGTTCATCCCTCACCCAATCCGGCTCATCTGAAAAGAAATAGAAGAAAGAAGACATATCCCTATCCTGCATATAAGTCACTGCCGACTTGAAATACTCCAATGAAGCAGGTTTGCCGTAAGCCGGAATTTCTACTTTCAAGTCCCCACGCCTTACGTGAACAGCTACGGAACAAGGACGTGAATCAATCTCTGAATACAGCAATTTATTCTGTGCATCCAGCACCTCGGGCATTACTCTAAAAAGCGACCGGAATACCGGAAGCCAAATATCAGCCGGAACATGATAATAACCACCTAAATAGACCGGAGGCTTCTTTTGTAGAAAAGAGAAGTCATCCTGCCTGCCATAAGTATTATTACCCAAATTGAAATATTTCTTCTTATAGACAGACAAAGCCAGTTTAGAAGCGGACTTCACTTTTAAGTAAGGAAAAGCCTTCAACAAATCGAAGTTACGTACAAACTGGTAATTCATATCTGTTCCCCACTCTTCATAGAAAGACAAATCATAGAGCACTTTATGTCCTCCATTTTCAAAAATTCTACCCAGCAGATATTGGTGCATCTGAGAACAAACTCCGCCATCCATAAGTACTATCACTTGAGGGGCTATCAGTCTATGTTTTATAGCCTTTCTATACAGGCTTTTCTTCCACCTTTCTATGATTTTCATTTCTCTATAATTTATTTTTCCAATTATAATAATACAGTCTCCAATATCCCAACAACGATGATAACCTATAAGTAGTAACTATCTTCTTCTCACGGCGTGATAGTAATTTCCAAAATTCCGGATAATCCCCAAGCTCTATCATCAACCGATTCATTTCTTTATTAACATCCTTTACCTTTTTCCAATGGAGTCGCGCTTGAGTATTCTTTATATGGAACAAAGCTAATTCTCTTGCAAATTCCTCATGCAATCCGTTCCGTTCTATATAGTCATCAAACCAGCGCACATAAACATTGAAATCAAGATATGCTCTCTCTCCCAAATCGTGAGATACCGAAGAGGAATAAACATAATAATCAAGAATCGGAGTATTTATAGAAACAACTTTTCCCGAACGAACTAAAATCTGCGTAGACAAAGCAACATCTTCTCCAAACGAGATGCCGAGCCTTTCAATCCCCTCATCATATAAAGAACGTAAATGAAACTTGGTCCACATAGCCCAATATGCCCTTGAACAGAGGATACATTTTAAATATTCAATCCCGGACATTTGTTCAAACTCCATGCTGTCCGATTCCTTTCTTCCTCCATCTTCACAAAAAAAGAAAGGAGCAACAACAACATCGGCTTGAGTCTCCTCAGCACGGTTCACCAAACATCCTATCGCATTGCTCATCAAAACATCATCACAATCCAAATACTGTATATATTTCCCCCGTGCCCGATTCACACCTATTCTTCTCGCTTCGGATGTTCCTCCATTCTGTTTGTTTATAACAATAATACGACAATCCAACTTTACATAATTTTCTATAATGACTGGAGTATTATCCATACTTCCATCATTGACCACGATGATTTCTATATTCTTGTAGGATTGGGACATAGCACTTTGAAGGCATCTCTCTAAATATTTCTCACCATTATAGACACAAATTATAATAGAGACTAAGGGAGAAAGGGTATCGTTCATCATATTTACAATTACATTCTACAAGCCCAACAAAGTACAGAAACTTGATGCAAAGTTATCAATACCATACTTTTCCTCTATTGCAATGGAATCGATGTTTTTGGAGAGCATTTTTCTAACGTTTTCATCCCGCAACATTTCTATCTTTTCTGCTAATTCCGCAATATTTCCTTTCTGGTAAAGGAGCCCATTCACTCCATCCTCAATGCGTTCCGGATTTGCCCCCACATCAGAAAGGATTAATGGCAACCCGCATTTCTGAGCTTCTACAGCAACCCTACCAAAAGTTTCAAAAGTGGAACAAACCAACACAACGTCAGCCAAAGCATAATAAGAAACCACCTGTTGCGTGTAAGAGACAATTTTTACATTGTTATCCAGACCATTATCTTGAATATATTTTTGGCATTTGGGCATAAAGCCAACATCCGGGCCAACCAGATAACAAAGAATATCCTTCCCTTCAGCCACTATTCTCTTTACCGCCTGCAAAAGTTCCATCTGTCCCTTATTAGAGTCAAAAGCGCCGACCAACAAGATAGTATACCGCGTATGTCTATCACATTTCACATCCACTCCAACCGTTATCGGCAATTCTACAGCTTGGGTGATGCTGCTTATTTTTGCACTTGTCATCACCTTTTGATAATGAAACTCTGCATATCTGGAAGTTACCAATATCTTATTTGATAATTTATCAATCGCTCTAAAGATAAAACGAAATTCAAAAATAGGATTAAGATTCAGCCAAGTCACATCAGGTATCTCATGGATAAACCAACAGTGCTTTATCCCTAACATCTTACATGATATTGCCAAATGAGGAAAAACCACAGTATTTGTCATTCCATAGTCCGGCTTTATCCTTCTCAAGTAACGGGTTAATTTAATGGAATACTTCGATAGTTTACGAATATAAGAAAGCTTCTCTCTCGTGCCGATATCCATGTCCTTACCTACAAGCCACCATTCCATTTGTAAGAACCTATAGCCATCAATATAAGGGGAGCAGGCATCAAGCAAATCTCCCGGACCAGGAAGAACCATATAGAGTTGCCAATCAGGGTGAATATGCTTAAGCCCCCGCAATAGATCCAATAAACATCTTTGTGCTCCTCCGGCACAATCACTAACATGTGATAAAAAAACCAATTTCATAGCAACCACAATTAGCTTACAAGATATTTGTACACATATTTAATACAGTGCTGTAAATGTTTCCATGAATAAGGGTAAGCTAAAAAGTCCTTCAGCACCACCTTCGCCTCAGGATATCCCGCTTTCAATAACTTACGCAAAAAGACACTGAAGGTATATTCTTCCTGCTTCCTCATTTCTTTTTCTCCCAATTCAAATCCCTCTATTTTCATTGGAAGCATCTTATTCCACTTCAATTTGTGCATTTTAATCGTATCTTGATACCAACTTTGATTAAAATTCCCTTGTGAAGAATGCTCTATCAAGACCTCAGAAGAACAACATACATAATTTTTATAACAACGATCCGCAGCTATTTGCAATGTAAAATCCAAGTCATAACAATGGAAACCCGTCAACAATTCCTCATCAAAAGGATATTTAGCCCATACATCCTTACGCACAAACATGGCAAAGCCATCCAATACCAGCACTTCCTTAAAAGGATGCTCCATAGTAACCGATGCTACACGAAATTGGGTTTCAGTTCCAACGCTCTGATAATAGAATATAACATCCCACTTATACACATCTCCCCATCCCGAATAGCATTTCAATTTCACCTTACTACCGGCAAAACCTATCACCCCACAATCCGGTTCCTTAAGTTTCTTCTCAATGCACTTTCCCCAGCCTACCGAATGAAACTTTACATCCTCATGGACAAAAAACAGAAAGGGATAATGTGCCCGAGAAGCTCCCTCATTATACGCACGCGCTATCGGCCATTGTTTTTCACGATTATCAATAGCAATGATTTCATAATCAACACCAATAGTATCATGAATATTCCGGGTTACTTGCTCCAAACGTTCGGGAGATACCGAACAAATTATGATTGAAAGCATAATCTGATGCTATTAGTTTGTATTATTTTGCAATATCTCATCATAAACAGCCAGTCTTCTCTCCAACATTTCCTGAGGATTATAAAGTTCACGCAAACGCTTCAATGCTTGCGTCGCCAGCCTGACTTGTAATTTTTTATCCGCTTCCAAACGAATGACTGCTGCTGCAAAATCAGTTGCGCTATCAGCAATCAAACACTCTTCATTGTGACGTAGGTCAATTCCCTCAACTCCTTTTGTCGTAGTTACAAAAGAAGCCATAGAGGAAACCGCATCCAATATTTTCATCCTCATACCACTACCAATACGAATTGGCACCAGAACGATACTCCCATTCAAGTATTCCCGCAAATCCTCCACATAACCCACTAACTCCATTTCCGGACATACTGCCTGAAGACTTTTCACGTAACGGCTCTTCCATGTCCCAATCACTTGAAAAACAAATTTAAAACCCTGAACACGCAAACAAGGGGCTACTTCATGACAAAACCAATCTACTGCATCCTGGTTCGGGTAATGATTTTCACTTCCAACAAATGTCAGACGAACAGAGGCCGGCTTCACAATTCTATCATAAGCAGACTCTATCTGTACCACTGCCGGAGAAACATAAATTTTGCATTCTTGTCCAACCAAGTCTGCCAACAATAAACGGTCAATATCCGTCAATGCAATTACATGCTTATATTGACGTAAAGCGGCTTTCTCCATATCCTTAGCAATGCCATAGAGCATCTTATCTTCATCTGTTACATGAGTAAGGCATTCCATTTCATTTTCATTACGTATATACCTCAGTTCATGATGCACAAACACTGTTTGTACATCTTTTGGCAATAGATACCCCAATGTTATCAATGGATAGAACTCAACCTGAATAATATCAAATCCACGACGTGAGATGTCAGACACATACTCTACGTATGCCTTGGGAAAAGGTTTAAAACAAGAATTCTTCAACGTCATATTCTTATACGGACGCTCTTGCTGAAAAGAATACAGTTGCCGTTGCATCTTGCGGGAAATGGATTCAGACATTTTTTTTAACCAACGGTAATATCGGGGGCAACGAGTCTTAGGTTCTGCATCTCCTTCCCTAAAAAGATAGAAATCAACATTTGTCCATAAAGCCCTTAAACTTTCGACATCATTCATCTCCTTATTTTCCGGAGAAAGCAACAAAGACACAGACATTTTGTGCCGGATATATTCCACCATATTGAAAAAGGCCTGATTACCTCCAGCAGTCAACGGATAAGGCACACAAGGAAGTATAAAAAGAATTTTCTTCATTATCTCTTTCGATTTCTAAGTTTCAACTTACACATGCGGAATGCCACACTTAATGATACAGAAGGGCAAATATACCATAAACTACGACAAATACCCATAAGATCATGTAATTTATAACGATCTTGCAAACTATAATGCAATATCGTATGGGCATATTTCTTTATCGCATGCTGTAGTTTTCTATCTTGAAGTCTGTCCGAGTAAAAAACTGAAACCCATTTTATAAATTGCCTTGTAGCTACTATCTTCTCTTCATCATAATTGAAGGAACAACTTATATTCTCGCCCATCACATTTCGCCAACAAACCGGCTTACCCGGCAAAGGAATCATTCCACCTGCATTTTCACCTATGCTTGTCCACGTTGCATCGTCTGAACACCACGCCAATGGAAACTTCACAAAACCGCCTATCCGTTCATATATATCACGAGTAAAAACATATTCACAAGCAGCCGAATAAATTCTTCCTTCCAATTTATCCAACAAAAACTGATAGCCCGAAACCGGATATTCCTGCAATGAAGGATTTTTATGTATTATCTTGCCATTTTCATCTATCACAGCAAGGGGAAAACGGAACATCCCATGCCTCGTACCATAGCATTCTAATGCTTTTATAATACGCTCTACCCCGTCCTGCGGCATCAAATCATCATCTGAAAAGAACCAAACAACCGGTTCTTTTGCAAGTGCTATACAACGGTCCCAATGCCCCGGCAAATCCACTCCACCCAGATTAGTATCAAAACGTCGATAGACAATATTCATTTTATCCGCATAATCAGAAACAATTTCCTTCAGATTCTGAGGACTTGCATCATCACCTATGTAAACAGTAAAACTCCGACAAGTCTGTACGACAATAGAATCCAATGTCTGTCGGAGGAAGCGGCACTTATATGCCGGAATAACAATTGCTATCTTTTCTTCCATAGAAATCATCCCTCTACAACATTCTTTTTTATCACTTCCAGATAACGTTTTCCATAATGTAAATCCGGTTCCAGATAGTTCCCTTCAGCCCATTCATTCCATGATTTTACAAATGCAAGCCGATGGTCTAAAGGCTTATTCTCAATACGCTTTATCGCTTCTTTCATATGTCGGGCAAAATAAGAAGGTTCAGCGTGATTCAAGACCAACGATTTACCACGGGAACGTGGAGAATGATCCCAGTTAGGAATAATGGTAGGTATAATATTCTCTTCATATTCTTCATCACCTACAAAGAAAGAACTGGCCTTCTTATACTCCACAACCTTAGGAATACGAAATATTTTATGTTTCCATTTCGCATATTTATAAGTCAGAGCAGCTTTCTTCTCAAAGTCAAACAAGCGTACAACATTAATAGCATCAAACCCCATTTTCATAAGTCTCTCTTTTTCTTCTTTCAAATGATAGGTTTGTCCTATGAAATAAACCCCCTTCAAGCCATTCTGCACAGCTAAAGTACGCCAGAGTTCAATGAACTCTTTCATCTCCGGATGATCCAAAGGATGATAAACCATAAACAACGGTTTCTCATCCACTGTAATATAGCGATGGTCTTTAAAAGCAGGTAATACCTCGTGGAAATGAGCTATATAATCTTGTTCTCCCGGATAAAGCTGATTTATCAAAGTATCTTTGCTCTTTATGCCGTGATAAAAGCCCCTCCATGACTCATTAGCCCAAGCCAGACAAAAAGGAAAATCCGGTTCATCAGAAGACAATACTTCATTAAACGGGCGCTCTAAGAGTCTCTTTCCATTTCCAAACCAATAATGCCAGTAACAAAAGCCTTCGATACCATATTCTTTTGCCATGTCAGCTTGCGCCTTACGTGTTTCCGGCACTCGCAAATCATAATATCCCAAATCTGCCGGCACCTTAGGCTGATAATGTCCTGGAAACAATGGACGTGCTTTTCCTACATTAGTCCATTCCGTAAAACCTTTCATCCACCATCTGTCGTTTTCTGGTATTGGATGAAATTGAGGTAGATAAAAAGCTATAACCCTTGCTTTATTCATTATTGAGATTCAATTAAAGTTATAATGTTTGGAATTTATACCGTTTAGATTTGAAGAATGTCCTCACTAAACGGTAAATACATCTATAAACCTTTAGATGACAATACATCATACGGCGCTTAAATATATGCATAACATCCAATTGCGGCCACGACACATTATCAAACTCCTGCATTCTGGCTAATACATCATTGATAACATCATCTATCAAAGAAGATTGAGGAAGCATCATCAAATGGTCAATCAAATGAATTCCCCGTTCATGTACACAATAAGGAGCTTTATCCCATATTTCTTTTTCTCGCACAAATTTCACTTGTTCATAGACAGTTTGAAAGAGCAGATATTCCTTTTCGTAATTATACAATTTACCTTGAGTAGTACTTCCTTCACGTTTCAAATAATGATATTTAGGACAGTCTTGCATAACGACTTTCTGCGTTTTATAAAATATCTGATAAGAAACTGCAATATCTTCAAAAACTCTATTTACCGGAAAATATATTCCAGCAAATAATTGACGCTTATACAACTTATCCCACATATAATTTCTTATACGCTTATCTTCTACCAATGTTCGGATAGCTTCTTCACGAGAAAAGCTGGAGAATTGCCCAGAAGAGTGCTTCACTCTGGTCTTTACGGCAGTTTCTATATAATGCGAGCAAATGGATATATCCGCCCCATTCTCTTTCAGTAAGTGATACAAGAATTCGTACATATCCGGTTCAATCCAGTCGTCGCTATCCACGAAACCAAGGAGTTCACCTTGAGCTACCGCCAAACCTCTGTTTCTGGCTGCACTCTGACCTGCATTCGTCTGGTGGATAACCTTTATCCGCCCATCCCTTTGGGCAAATAAATCACAAAGCTCTCCCGAACCATCGGAAGAGCCGTCGTCAATCAATATTATTTCCAGATTCTTATAAGTCTGCCCGCAAATGGATTGCAGACATTTCTCCAAGTAATTCTTTACATTATAGACCGGTACAATAATACTTATCAGAGGTAGTGTCTCAGTGTTCTCCATAAGCTATGACAATTACCACAACCGCAAAGTGGCCATCAACGGATAGCCCACCCGCCATCTCAATTTAAACTTACGCACCAGATTCCAGGGCTTGGTTCTGGTCTTACCCTGAAAATACCAGATGTAGTTGTTTACGGCATCCAGTACCCGTGAAGAGGACTCACCGTCCAGATGGGCTTCATGCTTGTGCACATAAGCACGCATCCGTTCCATCAGTTCCGCCGGACGGGAAATGGCCTTTTCTATCGCTCCCTCTACAGCATCCGTGTCAGTGACATTCAGCAAATGAGCTCCCGGCATGGTGTTGCAATAGGTCACCACCGGTTTGTCCAACATCATTGCCTCAACAATCACAGACGAAGCATCGGACAACAGCACATCCGCACTGTTCAGCAGCTTGGCATCGACAAGTCCGCTCTCGTGGAAAGTAATGTTGGGACAGGATGCAGCCAGTTCCTTGTATTTCTTGAGGACTTCCATATCCGAGAATTTCGGATGGAACGAAATAATCCAATCCCAATCCTTCTCGTGCACCAGTCTCTTGATGGTATCAAACAGATGAGGGGCGGAAGTTATATTCTTTGTAAATGTAGAAGAGTACAAGACTACCGGACGTGCATTATGAGGAGTGTGCGCACGTTCTTTCACGAAAGTATCCGCCTTGCACCAGCCCGTTTCGTATACCTTGAAGAAGCCGTATTTCCTCTCAAGTTCCTTGAAAGGAAGAGTGCTCGTTTCTCCTTGCGTGCAATAGACATCGAACCATCCGCGGACAGAAAAATGGTCGTCCTTTTCATCGCCACGCTTATTGATGGGGTAGCCATGAAAAAGGGAAACTTTCACTCCCGGGAAGAAATCATAAATATAGTTGCCCGGCGCAAACACGGCAATAGGCTGATAATCCATCACTTCCTGAACAGATTGAAGCCACCTCTCATCTTGATCCAACAGAACCGGGCAGTCTGGCTCGATAAACCATGCAACATCGTCTCCTCTACGCTTGATTTCGTCCTGAAGCGGGCGAAGTATAGGATAGGAATAGGCTACCGAAACGAAAAATAAATAATGCTTCTTCATACACTCAAAATATCACGGCAACGACACAATCGTCACCTCAAATTACCAATAGAACAATAAAATCCAGCCCTTAGTTTGTAACAGTTTTGCTTTCTTTGCTTTAAACGTCTGCAAAGTAAATACAAGAATTCTGCATATACTGCATCAATCCAGAAAAAAAAATGACTTTTATCAACTTTTCTCCAAAAGTTGCTGTTTATGAAGCTTTTTCTTCTCTAAAATATCTATCTTTGCACCCCAATATTTTAAAAATACTATTTTATGAGAAGAAATCTTTTTCATTGCTCCAACAGTCAACAAGGGGCAACAGATAAAGTGACTCTTTTGTTCGGAATCACCATTTTTTTCAAATTCCTGCTATTCGATTTCATCTGGAGCATCCCCACCACATTCGCTTCATTCTCTACCATCGAATTTTATGCAACCAAGATAATAGCCACCCTCGTACTTCTCGTCCCCTATAAGTTCTTCCGGCTCTGGAAAACAGAGATAGTTATCATGCTTTTGCTGGATATACTACTGATTGTCAACCTAATGTATTTCCGCACCTACTATACTGCCATCCCACTTAACAGCTATGGACTTTCTGGAAACCTCGCCGATTTCACCGGAAGCGTTTACGACTCCTTCCGCTGGTACGACATCTTCTTCCCTCTATCTACCATTGCCAGTATCCCCCTTTATTGGCATTACAAAAGAAATACCGCCGGAAGAACATCATACAAGTATTACGGAGGAGCTTTGGGAATCGGTATCCTGCTGTTTGCCATCACCACCCTGGCCAAAGGAGGATTCAAGGAAGCATACAACACCGTCCGCCAGAAAGCCTATCTGTGTGCAAGCACCACTTCCATGTATACCGTCTTCGGAAGCCTATGCTATGACCTCATCAACCAGAAGCAGGAGGCCACCCCACAGATACAGCAAGAGATAAAGGAGTGGCTGAGCCAGAAACCCGGACATCACCCTTTGGCCGGACGTATCGGAATCCGCAACAACTGCATCGTCATCCTGGCAGAATCTTTGGAAAGCTGGGTACTCGAAAGGGAAGTGGAAAGGCAAGAGATTACTCCATATCTCAACAAACTGCTGCAAGACTCCACCACCTTATACGCTCCCCACGTACTGACGCAAGTGAAAGGAGGACGTTCCATTGATGCACAGCTGTTGCTTTGCGCCGGTATGCTGCCTATCAACAGCGGCACATACAGCAGCCAATATCCTGACCACACCTACGGAACCCTGCAAAAAGCCATGCATCAGCAGAAGAACTCGCGCAACTACCTCCTGACCATTGATAAAGTATCGACCTGGAACCAAGGCGTCATAGCCTACAGTTTCGGGACCGACACCATCATTGCTTATCATGACTTTGAACTGACAGAGGCCTTTGGCACGCACAAACGTACCGGAGACGGCTCCTTCCTGGCGCAATGCAGCCAAAAAATAGAGAAGGGGGAAATCTGGAAGAAGGGGGAGAATGTTTACATGCAGCTGGTGACCTACTCCGGCCATGCTCCCTTCAAATTGCCTGAAGAATTGAAAGAGATTCATTTCTCTCCGGCCATTCCACAGAAAATGAATGACTATATGACCACTGCACGCTATACGGACAAGGCGATAGGAAAATTCGTGGAGTACCTGAAAACACTCCCACAATACGACGAGACCCTTATCGTCATCACCGGTGACCACGAAGGACTGGCTACCTACCGTGAAGAATTGTGTAACGCCCCCGGTGGCAAGGGTATCGTATCCGACAAGACATTCACCCCTTTCATCATAGTAAACTCTCCGGTAGGCATGCGTTATGATAAAGTGATGGGACAAATCGATATGTACCCCACCTTACTGAACCTGCTCCAACTGGATGATTACTACTGGAGTGGATTGGGCCAAAGCATCCTCGACCCATGCAAGAAAGGATTCGCCATCAGCCCCCAAATGGAGGTGGTAGGTGAAGAGCCCACCCCGGCAGAAGCCGAGTTCGCTAAAAAAGCATACGATATTTCCGACCAGATGATACATTTTGATTATCTTTGCTCAAAAGCGAAGATAGGCGGCACCTCAAAATAAAAAATGAACAAGTTCATTTTGTTCTGCTTTCGGTTTGCACTATCTTTGCACCGTTCAAAAGAAGTAAAATGTAAATAAAAGCAATGAAGGTACATATTCATCCGCACTATGCCGCCTACGAGAGTTATATCCGAGCCATCCCATCGGAAGAATATGAACGGGAAGAGGTTTATTGTAACCGAAGGAACACAGTCGAAAGAGTGCGGTTCGGAGACAAGGACTTCGTAATCAAGAAATACAAAAGACCTGCCCTCATAAACTGTCTCATTTACACTTGGTTTCGCAAAAGCAAAGCGCAGCGCGCCTTTGAATATGCAGAACTTTTTCTGCAACGGGGAATAGAGACCGCCCCTCCGGTAGCTTATATAGAAATCAAAAAGAATGGTTTCTTCCACACCGGATACTTTATTTCCGAATACCTCCCCTACCCGCTTGTTACGGATATGTTCGGTACGGAAATGGAGGAAGAAGAGAAAAAACGGCTAAGACATGACCTCGTAGACTTCACTCTCCAATTACATCTGAACAAGGTCTTGCCACTGGACTATAATCCCAAGAATATATTTTACCGGAAGACAAACGGCAAATATCACTTCGCCCTCATTGACATCAACCGCCTGAAGCTCGGTAAAGTGCCCGGTATCAGAATGTCCATGAATGCCTTCAGCCAACTGGGTATTCCCGCCGATGACTTCATGAAAATAATACCTCTATATGCCGAGCAAAGAGGATTCGATATTGAAGAATGCATATTCTTCACTCTCTTCAGCAGACTGAAATGGAGAAAGCAAAGACAATTTAAAAATTTCGTCAAAAGCAAGCTTCATTTCTGAAATGTCGTATCTTTGTACCAACGAGATTAGAAAATTATGCAAGATTATATCACCCAGTCCATCCAAGAAGGTATCAGGCTCAAAGAAAATATCCTGAACAACCGGCAAATGCTTACCGACATCGAAACCGTCGGCAATCTGATAGTACAAGCCCTTCGACAAGGGCACAAAGTCTTGCTTTGCGGTAACGGCGGCAGTGCAGCCGATGCCCAGCATATCGCTGCCGAACTCGTCGGACGTTTCGTGACCGAACGGGAAGGCCTGCCCGCCATCGCCATGACAACCGACACTTCCATCCTGACCGCAGTCAGCAATGATTATGGCTTCGACCGCGTCTTCGAACGGCAGACAGCAGCCTTGGGAACGAAAGGTGATATTCTGATAGGCCTTTCTACCAGCGGCAACTCTCCCAACGTAGAGCATGCCTTGCAGAAGGCACAATCTATGGGCATCACCACCATAGGGCTCCTGGGAAGGGATGGAGGAAGGTGCAAGGAACTTTGCAATTACCCGCTGATTATACAGCACGCCGAATCTGCCAGGATTCAAGAAGTGCACATTACCATCGGACATATCTTGTGCGGCATCGTCGACAATAAACTGTTCTCCCATGAATAAAGCGATTTTCCTTGATCGGGACGGTACCATCAATGTTGATTTCGGCTACGTTTACAAGACCCAAGAGCTTGAATTATTGCCCGGTGTAGCCGAAGCACTCCGTATTTTTCAGGAATTGGGTTATCTGCTGATTGTCATCACGAACCAATCCGGTATTGGACGTGGCTACTTTACGCTGGAGGACGCCGAACAGTTCAACCGGGCACTCGCCCAAGAGCTGGAGAAACATGGAGTTATACTGAATGATTTCTATACTTGCCCTCACGCTCCGGAAGAACATTGCGAATGCCGTAAGCCTTCTCCTTTCATGGTGACGGAAGCGATGAAGAAATATGAAATCGACCCATCCCAATCCTATATGTTCGGAGATAAGAAATCGGATACGGAATGCGGCGAAAGAAGTGGTGTCAAGTCCTTCCGGGTCACCTCTGAGCACTCACTTCTATATTGGGCCAACCAATTAAAAAACAACCTATTATGAATACAGAATTGAACAGTATAAAGGGAAAGAAGGTACTCGTTATCGGAGACGTGATGCTGGATACTTACCATATAGGGGACGTGAAAAGGATTTCTCCCGAAGCCCCCGTACCAGTGGTCCGTGTCACCCGCACCTACAATGTATTGGGAGGAGCGGCCAATGTTGCAAGAAATCTGTTGGGACTGGGTTGCTCGCCGTATGTCGTCAGCCTGCTTGGCAACGACCACAACGGAAACACAATGCAGGAGATGTTCGCTGATTTGGGTATCAGAAACGAACTGTTCTATACGGACCACCCGACCATCACCAAAACCCGCGTAATAGGTAACAGCCAGCAAGTAGTACGGCTGGACTTTGAAACAGAAAATGAATGCCTGAACGAAGAGATTGAGCAGAAACTGCTGGATGCCGTGAAGCGTGCACTCCCCGAAGTGGACATTGTCGTGATTTCGGATTATGGCAAGGGAGTATGCAATGATACAGTATGCCAGCAGGTTATATCCGCCTCTGCCGGGCAAGGGAAGAAGGTCATTATAGACCCCAAAGGGACAAATTGGGAGAAATACCGTTCCGCAACCATCATCACCCCCAACCTAAAAGAGCTTTCGGCTGTTTCGGGAGTGGATGTGAGAAATGAGGATAAAGAAATCCATAGCGCAGCAGACCGGATACTGAAGGAGTATAACCTTACTTCTCTATTAGTGACACGTTCCGAAAAAGGTATGTCATATATAGCTCCGGAAGCCTCACAAGACATTCCTACCGAAGCAAGGGAAGTATATGACGTTTCAGGTGCAGGCGATACTGTCGTGGCAACTTTAGCAGCTGCGCTGGCAGCCGGTATCCCTATTGCAGATGCCATTTATCTTGCCAATAAAGCGGCCGGCATTGTAGTCGGGAAAATAGGCACCAGTCCCATTCTGTTCAAAGAGTTGCAGGACGAGTTACAAATCGGGAAACCGGCCAGCAAACTTATTCCTATTTCCCAACTTGCAGATACTATAAAACAACTGCGTGCGCAGGAGCGCAAAATCATATTCACAAACGGCTGCTTCGACATTCTGCACAAAGGACACGTGTGCTATCTGGAAAAGGCCAAAAGACTGGGGGACGTACTTATCGTAGGATTGAATTCGGACAGCTCAGTAAAACGTTTGAAAGGGGAATCGCGCCCTATCAATGATGAAAGCGCCCGCTCCACAGTCCTGGCAGCCTTGGAAGCAGTGGACTACGTAGTGATTTTTACGGAAGATACCCCTCTGAATCTCATCAAAACAGTTGCACCGGACGTGTTGGTAAAAGGTGGCGACTATGCCATAGAAAACATTGTAGGCAGGGAGTACGCCCAAGAAACAGTAACTATCCCTTTCGTAGACGGTTATTCCACTACAAAGACTATAGGCGCCATCAACCAAGAGAAGCAATAATCTTTTCAGCGACTTGTTGGGGGGTAATATCCACCATACACTTCTGATAAACAGCCAGCTTGCATTTACCCCGTCCGTCTTTGGTGCACGGACGGCAAGGCAGGGCTGTTTCGAGTATTTCCACCGTAGGTCCCGTAGGGAAACCGAAGGCCGTAGGTCCCATCAAGGCAAAAGCAGGAACACGGAACAAATCAGCGGCATGCATAAAACCCGTATCAGCGCTGATTACCAGATTGGAACGCAACACTATGTAAGAAGACTCCATCAATGAGGTTTGTCCCGCAAGGTTAACTACCCGTTCCGGTGCAGCACTTCTGATTTCCTCACAGAAAGTATCCTTCGGACCAGCCAGAATGACAAATCTATACTCAGGAAGAAGGGCAACCAATTCTTTCCAATAGGAAACGGGCCAGCGTTTCATTTCCCAGTTGGCAGACGGCACCAGCGTAATCATATCTTTGGTTACAAAGTTCTCATACTTGCTACGTATTTCATCCGGGAAATGCCAGTCGTGATAGTTGTCCGGAAAATGCGTAATTCCCCATTTCTTCAATGGTTTCTGAAAAGACACCATCCCCCTGAAAGGCTTGTCGAAATGATTGATTCCCAGTTTAAACAACAAAAAGCGTTTGCCTCTCTCTTTGCTCCGCAGAGCAACGTAAGGTTTCACAAAAGGCAATGGAGACACTATCAGCTTCAATATGTTGGAACGGATATTACTATGAGCGTCATAAATGTAGTCGAAATGCTCTTTTCTCAAATCAGCCGCCATTTTCAACAACCCGGCAAGTCCGGTCTCCTTGTCAAACGCCCAGATTTTATCAATCCTGCCATCCATCGACAAGGTCCCCACCATATCTTTCCGGGTAATCCAATGAATTTCCACATCTGCAAACCGTTCACGTATTCCACCGATAATTCCCATACACTGGATAATATCCCCTATCGAACTGAAACGGATAATTAAGAATTTGGTCATAACAAATTTATTAGAATTGCTGATTCGGCACAAAAGTAATAACTTAATTCAAGTTTCGCAAATAGCGATATAGGCTAATCATACAATATAGAACATCAGCCTACACAAAACACAAACATAAAAATTCAATCCAAGTCCAAACTATTGTCTACAAGAAATCTAGAGGTATTATATATCACTCATAAAACAGTATATTTCACACCAATATTGTTTTTGCATATTATAAAATATAAATGTTTTCAAGTAATTATAATCAAAAACTCCATTTATATAAATATCTTTGTACTTATTTTCTCAATTAGCAAAAGATGACAGCTATAAAATCTCAAAACAGATTATTTTCAATCGTTATACCTACATGGAATAACCTTGCTTTCCTAAAACTATGCATACAAAGTATCCAAAGAAACTCTTACTACAATCACCAAATCATTGTACACGTAAACGATGGAAGTGACGGAACCTTAGAGTGGATAAAAAAAGCAGGTATTGATTACACACATTCTGAGCAGAATATCGGAGTATGTTTTGCTATGAATATGATGCGCACTAAAGTCAAAACTGATTATATTCTATTTTTGAATGATGATATGTATGTACTCCCTTTTTGGGACAAGGTTCTCTATGACGAAATAGAAAAACTGTCTGACAATTATTTCTTTCTTTCAGCTACATCAATACAACCACATACACAAAGCGCATCAACCATCTTAGCCAATTATGGAGACAGTATCGAAACTTTTCAAGAAGATAAATTACTGAAAGAATACATGAACTACAAAATAAACGACTGGATGGGAGCTACCATTCCTCCCAATATCGTACACCGGGACATTTGGGATTTAGTAGGCGGTTATAGTATAGAATACTCACCCGGAATGTACAGCGACCCAGATTTCACCGCAAAATTATATATGTGTGGAGTCAGATTCATGAAAGGGCTACAAGCCAGTCGCATCTATCATTTTGAAACAAAATCAACTACCCGCATACGCAAGAATTGTGGTCAAATGCAATTTCTATTAAAATGGGGCATGACTTCATCCACATTCCGCAAAGTTTTCACTTACAAAGGAAAAGATTTCAAATCCCAAAAGATAGGAACTTTCAAAACAGGAAATAGATTCAAAATAAGCCTAATACGCGGCCGCCTAAAAGCCATATTTTATTTATTAACCAAAGATTTCGGTCCCTTATGGAAATTTTGGAAAAAAACATTTGTCTAACATTTCCCTAAAAGAGCAAAATTATAAAATAGAATTGGAACTTTCTTGTGAAGAATAGGGCTTATCCAAATCCAAATAGTGGAAATTATGCTGTCTCTGCCCGCTTTGTTTCGGTATAACCATGTAGTCTCCATATTTTCGGGTCAGATAGGCGTCATAATCTTGTACTCCCCACACTGTTTCGCCCTCAAACGAAACGGGAGTCGGAGCTCCCAGCTCTGCCTTGGGCATAATACCGCGCATACCGTCGTCATAATCACAGACTAAAGAAGACTTGTCAAAGTCATAGGTGGTCATCACATTTCTGATACTCCTCTGTACGCCGGCAGTAGTAAAAAGTCTCCGGCACAGCAGCGGCAACCATGAGCCGGGACCTTTTCCATGTTTATAAGGGTCGCGGTAGATAAAATAGAGCACCCGCTTGTAAAATTCATACCGAGCAAAATGAATCCTCTGTTTCAGGTTGCTTTGCGGTACACCGTCCAATGGAAATACGTCCAAGTAGATACCTCCCAAGTATTTCAAATGCATACGCTCGATAAGAGTCGTATCCGCATCTTGTATCTTGGCAAAAGGTAATGGATAATTCGGATCATTTTCTGCGCAGACAGCCTCATAAGGCTTGGGAAGCCATTCCTTGGAATGAGACATCAACAAATCATAATCAGCCCTCGGCATACCGATATCCAAATCATCGTCCCAAGGGATAAATCCCTTATGACGGACTGCACCAAGCATAGTACCGGCCATTATATAATAGCGCAAACCATGTTCTTTACAAACTTTATCCACAGCAAGCAATATCTTCAAAATACGAAGCTGCAAAGGACGTATATCATAATCTGCCATAAAAATCAGCCCATTAATTAATAAAGTTGTGAAGGAATCAACCGCTGTGCTTGTTCAAAGTCATTCACCGTATCAAGCTCCACAGAAAAATATTCGGTAGTGTCAAGCGCATAGAAAGAGTGTCCTTGTGGTATGAGACGCTCAAAAGCACGTTCATAGAAGATATTATCCAAACCTTCTTTGGTAATCATAACCTCCAATTCCCGGAAAAGCGCTTCTGTATAAGCGGCAGACATCTTCTCGATGCCAATAGACTCGCCAATAGCTCGGGATATGGAGCACGTCTTACTGATTTCCAACACCTTGCCATCATTGTCCGCTATTACCTTGATTTCCTCTTCCCCCAATGTATGATGGTTCAGAGCCAACGCATCCGCTTGACCATATCCAAGCAACTTGGCTACAATCTGCGGGTCAAAAAGGATATCGCTGTCCAGCAACAGAATGTCCTCTTTATCTACATAAGGCCGTGTAAGCCATAAAGAGTAGATATTATTGGTAGAAGCATATTTCTCATTATAGATAAACGTAACCTCCAATGCCGGATAATGAGCTTCCAGAAAGTTCACAATCTGCTGCTGTCTATAACCGGTGACAATGACAAACTCCCGAAAGCCATTCTGCAGCAATGCATCAAAGGCTCTTTGCAGCAAACAACGCTCTCCAACTTTCAACAGACATTTTGGAGTGGTATCAGTCAACGGACGCAAACGCGAAGCTATCCCTGCAGCCAATATAACCGCTTTCATTGTAATGCAATTTTTTTAATGGTGTCAATGACAATACGGTTCTGTTCAGGACGCCCCAAGGTAATACGCAAATGGGTATTGATGTCTGGTTCATTCATGAACTTCACCTTATAATCCTCGTCGGCAAAAGCTTTCTGTAAGCGTTCTTTCAAGACAATCGGATATTTTATAAGGACAAAGTTCGCCACCGACTCATATACCTTGAAACCAGGCAACGTCCCTATCTCCGCTTCAAAGCAGGCGCGACTCTCATTCATCAGCCGTGCTATATTCCGGTAATGCGCATCCGATTTCAGTGCGGCAATAGCAATATCCTCAGAGATACGGTTATAACCCAGATATTTGTTGCTGTATTTGCCAAAGTTGGCCAACTCCTTACTCATAAACCCAAAACCCATGCGCAATCCGGGCAATCCGTAGAACTTGGAAAGCGTGCGTGAAATAATCAGGTTGGGATATTTATCAACCAGCATCTTAATATAGTCCGTATCAGTAGATACGAAAGAGGCATAGGCTTCGTCCACCAAAACGATGGTTGTTACGGGCAACTCAGCCAACAAAGCGTCCAATTCTGCAGGGGTCAGACCGTTACCGGTGGGATTATTGGGCGAAGCGATTAATAAGACCTTGGGATTCTCACGCTGTACCATCTCTTTCATGGCAGCGAAATCATATTTAAAGGTATTGCCATCCTCATACAATGGATACTGCAACGTATGCCCGTCCACTTCATCAGCAATGGATTTATAGTACCACCACGAGAATTTAGGAATGAGCATCGTCTTGTTCCCATCCTCTTGGGTCAGGAAATAGTGGACTGCTTGTTTCAATATATCTTCTCCACCATAACCCAACAGCACCTGCGGCTCATCGATTCCGTAAGTCTCGGACAGATAAACGGACAGAATGCTCTTCTTGCCTTCGTCGTAGATACGGGTATAGAAACAGAGTTTGTTTATATCAAAATTCTTCAGAGCCTCCACCACCTCTTGCGAAGGTGCGTAGTTAAACTCATTGCGGTCCAAATAATTCATATCTTAGGTTTCTTTTGTTAATACTTTCCGATAACACTCCATCGTCTCACGCGCCATCTGCTCCTCCGTGAAACGCTGTGCCCACTTCAGCCCCTCCTCAATCATGGTGGCACGCAAAGAAGGCTCTTGTGTACGGGCAATCGCTGCCGCCAATCCCTCCACATCATGAGGACTCACATACAATGAATGCTCCCCCCCCGCTTCTTCAAGACAAGAGCCGGTTGCTGCTACCACCGGAATGCCGGAATGCAAAGCCTCAAGAATAGGGATGCCAAAACCTTCGTAAACGGATGGGTATACAAAAGTCTCGGCCGACTGATAAATGGCAGGTAAATCGTCCGAAGGGATACCATGCAGAAAATGTACTCTGTCTTGCAATCCGGCTTTTGTCATAAACTCTTTCAGCTGATGGATATAGGCTGTGGGTCTCCCTACCAGAACAAAATGCAGTTCATCGGGCAGATACTCCAAAGCCTTCACAATGGCCAGCGCATTTTTACGCTCCTCAATGGTGCCCACCGACAAGATATAGCGTTCGGGCAACCGATAACTCCGCATCACCTCCTTGCGCTTATCCTTACCGATACGGCAGGCATACAGAGAACTACACCCTTGGTAAATAACGGAAATTTTATCCGCAGGAATTCCATAATAATGTATGATGTCACGCTTGGTACACTCACTCACGGCAATGATGTGGTCTGCATGCTTGCATGCATAGCGGCATTTGTAGTTATAAATCAAGCGGTCGACCAACGAAAAACAATGTGAAAGTCTCAGGAAAATAAGGTCGTGAACAGTCACCACACTCTTTACTTCCCGTACCCGATGGATGGTCAAGGGAAGTTCGTTACTCAGTCCGTGGAACAGCTGTATGTTGTCCCGTTTCAAAGTCCTGCGTATACCTCCCACGCGCCACAACGAAGTCATTCCTCTCCAGAGCCAATGAGACGGATAATGTACCGATACCGTTCCCCGGCTTTCGGCCACCATCGACGAGAGTTGCTGATTTTCACGGTGTACCGGAGCATACAACCAATACTCGTTTTCCGGAGCAAAGGCTGACAATGACTGCACCACATACCGGCTGTAATTGCCCAATCCCGTAAAATTCTGCACAGCCCGTTTTCCGTCGTATCCTATTCTCATCTCTAAAAAGTTTCAGCTGCAAATGTACAAGATAATCCTCATATAGCAGTCTATTTCGCTTTCCTTTTTTGACAAAAACACAAATTCACCTATAAAACATAAGATAGAGATGAGCAATCACTTGCTGTCTGTTACAAAAACCAAGTACGGAGTCGGGCACATCCCCATTGCCCAATCCGTACTGGCCCATTGTTTTATCCTTCAAACACCTTATCTCCTTCCCGAAAACTACTTTATTCATCATCGGCCCACTGTTATGAACCAATTCAACCACACTAGTGAGCTGTTTAGTTCACTCAAGTGAACATCACGGCTCACTAACGTGGGCTGCTGAAGAATCCAAAAGTAAAACGAAAGAATGAAAAGGATGCAACAGAAGAAAGAAGGATGCGGAACGGAAGAAAACACGGGTGAGAGCAAAATTTACCCTCACCCTTTTCGATTGCTCTCACCCACCCCTGCAATGCCGATGAATAGGGAAGTTGAAGAAAAGAGTGAGAGCGGTGAGGGCAGAAATGCAAACTTAAAACGGAAAAAGCCGAATTATTTTCCGGGCATTACTTAGCCACTTTGACGGATTAGTCGTATCTTCGCACGATGGAGAATCGTCGAAAAGAACAGCAGCATTATGAGAGTCATTGTTGACAACAAGATACCTTTTATTAAGGAAGCCATCGAAAAAATAGCCGACAGCGTGATTTATACTCCCGGCAGAGACTTCACTCCGGAGTTGGTAAAAGATGCCGATGCACTGATTATACGTACCCGCACCCGCTGCAACAAGGAATTGCTGGAAGGCAGTAAAGTCCGCTTCATTGCTACCGCCACCATAGGCTTCGACCATATAGATACGGAATATTGCCGTGAAGCAGGCATCGCTTGGACCAATGCCCCCGGATGCAATTCAGCATCCGTAGCTCAATACGTGCAATCAGCCTTACTATTATTGCAACAACTCAAAGGAGTACAACTGTCCGAATTGACATTAGGCATCATCGGCGTAGGCAATGTGGGTAGCAAAATAGCCCAAGTAGGGCAAGAACTGGGCATGCGTGTCCTGAAGAATGACCTGCCCCGGCAAGACAAGGAAGGAGAGAGCGATTTCAGTTCCTTGCAAGCACTCGCAGCAGAATGTGATATCCTCACCTTCCACGTACCTTTATATAAGGAAGGGCCATACAAAACATTCCATTTGGCAGACCATACTTTCTTCCGGTCATTAAAACGCTGTCCCGTCATTATCAATACCTCACGTGGAGAGGTGATTGAAACCAATGCGCTCCTAAATGCCTTAGAAGACGGACTGATTTCCGATGCCATCATTGATGTATGGGAGAACGAGCCTGATATCAATCTTACCTTATTAAATAGAGTGTTCCTTGGAACTCCCCATATAGCCGGTTATTCAGCCGACGGAAAAGCCAATGCCACCCGTATGTCCCTGGATGCCCTTTGCCGTTTCTTTCACATCAAAGCCGACTACCGCATCGCTCCCCCCCAACCCCGGAACCCGATTATTACCGCCGACAGCCTGGCAGAAGCATATCTGCAAATGTATGACCCGAGAAGGGACAGCGAAGCACTGAAAACACATCCCGAACAATTTGAAAAATTGCGGGGAGACTACCCGCTACGAAGAGAAAAAGATGCTTACATTTATATCCCAAAGTAGCACATACATTTAGAGATACAGCCCGATAATACAAAAGACGTCACTATATAAGCTCCTCACGCCTTTACTATCAATGCCGAATCAGAGGAAACTATAGGCAAAACATTACAATATCAATGCAAAAAATACAGTTAGAGAAATCACTCAGTGAAGGATTTATTTTTTATGCAATTTCAACTCTGACGATTGCCATACAATTTCTATTTTATCTGATTCACAGTCCCCGGCTCGCCATGATGGACGTGGGAGGCTGGATGTTTTATATAACGGCCGCTTGCTCACATGCCGCCTTGTGGGCACTTATTCCTTACATCATATCCTTAATCGTAGCCATTACCGTCCGGCGCCATCAAGCCGCCGCCATCACACACATTATTCTTGTATCATTACTCAATATACTTGCTTACATAGACGGCAGTGTGTACAGTCTTTACAAGTTCCATATCAATGGTTTTGTACTGAATCTCCTGGTTGGAGAGGGCAACAGTGAGATTTTCACATTCAGCTTCTGGCTTTATCTGAAGATTGCAGGAGTATTAGTGGGTATATTTGCCGCCAATACTTTGCTAAGAATACTTGCAGGCCATTGTTATACCCGCTTTCACCGCTGTGGCTTCCGTCCTGTACTTGCCACTCTGATTTTGTTTGCACTATTCTCTAACTTTTATCATGCCTATGCCGCCGTAGTGCAAAAGACTTCAGTGATTCGCAGCGCCCCCTGCCTGCCCTATTACTTCCCGCTTACGGCAACCCGCCTGATGATGAAGTTAGGAGTGGTCTCATCCAAGGATGTCATTAAAATGAACTTCAACAACAAGAAGCAGTCTGCTGACCTCAACTATCCGATAGATTCTTTGAAATACGAAGTCCATTCCAACCCCAAGAATGTAGTGCTGATAGCCATAGACTCATGGAACTACCGCGCCTTTAACCAGGACATTACACCTCATATCAGCCACTTTGCCGACAGTTGCAGCAGATTCACCTCCCATCTAAGCAGCAGCAATGGCACACGTGGAAGTATCTTCGGGCTTTTCTTCAGTCTCTCATCCATCTACTGGACTGATTTTGAGGTATCGGGCATACAGCCCCTGCTCATAGAAGAACTACTGAAGCAGAATTATCAGATAGGTATTTATCCCAGTGCTACAATCGTCAACCCGCCATTTGCCAAAATACTTTTCTCAAAGGTACCCGACTTGCGTACCCATACCGAAGGAAAAACCGTTTATGACCGCGACTGCCGTATTACAGCAGATTATCTGTAAGCACTCGATACGCTGGGCAGCGGTACAAAACCTTTCTTTTCCTTTCTCTTCTATGATTTGGCACACGGATATGAAGTACCGAAGGACAAGCTTTATCGTTTCCAACCGTCCTGGGAGTTCGCCGACTATATGAAACTGAACAACGACATAGACCCTACTCCTTTCCTGAACCTCTACTACAACTGCGTGGCGGAAGCCGACTCACTGGTGGGATGCGTCCTCCACAAACTTGAGGAAAAGAAACTGCTAGACAATACCCTGGTCATCATTACCGGAGACCATGGACAAGAATTCAATGAGAATCATAAAAATTATTGGGGACACGGCAGTAATTATTCACCGGTACAAACACATATCCCCTTCCTATTATATGAACCGGGAGAACAGCCACATACCTACCATCACCGTACCACGCACTATGATTTTGCACCAACCCTAATGAATAAAGTGCTGGGTGTAACCAATCCGCCTTCCGATTACAGTATGGGGCATTTAATAACCGATACTTGTCCACGGAACTGGCATATCGTGGGCGACAATCTCAATTATGCCTTTATCGTAGAAAATCATACTATTCTGGAAAAACACCCTTCCGGATATATGGAGATCAGCGACAGTGCATTGAATCCCCTGGAAAACTACAAGATAGACAACCGTAAGCTGAACGAGGCCATCCTCTCCCTTAACCGATTCTATAAATAACTGGGAGAGAGGCCTTCCACCAACTCCTCTATCACCTTCGGATAGTATTCATACTCCAGCCGGTGGATGCGTTGCGCCAGCTCCTCCGGCGTATCGCCCGGCAATACGGGGCATTTCTGCTGGCAGATAATGCCGCCTTCGTCATAATGCTCATTCGTATAATGGATGGTAATACCGCTTTCCTTTTCGCCGGAAGCAATCACTGCCTCGTGCACACGGTCGCCGTACATTCCCTTTCCACCGAACTTGGGCAGCAACGAAGGATGTATATTTATCATTTTATTGGGATAAGCATGCAGAATATTGTCCGGCACACGTGCCAGGAATCCTGCCAATACCACAAAATCAATATCATGCTCTCGAAGCGTCGACAAAACAAGCTCTCCACTTTCCCAATCGCTCTTGGCGAACCAGGCACAAGGCACTCCCAGCCCCTTGGCACGCTCTAAAACGAACGCATTCTGCCGGTTAGTCAAAACCAGAGCCACACGTGCCGAACCTTTTTCCCGGAAATAACGGATGATATTCTCGGCATTCGTACCACTTCCCGACGCTAAAACTGCGATATTTTTTCCCATAATCCCTCCAATCACTGCACAAAACCGTGAAAAATGTGCAAAAAGGTGCATTTAATTCATCAAATATTTGCGAGGAATGATAAATATTCATTCCTTTGCACCGCAAATTTAAAGAAATAAAACTAATTATTAATTAAAAACTTAAAGTTATGTCTGAAATTGCATCAAGAGTGAAAGCGATTATCGTCGATAAATTAGGCGTAGAAGAATCAGAAGTTACTAACGAAGCTAGCTTCACTAACGACCTGGGAGCTGATTCTCTTGACACTGTAGAACTTATCATGGAATTCGAAAAGGAATTCGGTATCTCTATTCCCGATGACCAGGCTGAAAAGATTGGTACTGTAGGTGATGCTGTATCTTACATCGAAGAACACGCTAAGTAATCTTATCCATTCGTTTATAACATGGAATTAAAAAGAGTTGTAGTAACAGGTCTCGGCGCCATTACTCCCATTGGCAACAGTGTTCCCGAATTCTGGGAAAATCTTGTGAATGGGGTTAGTGGAGCAGGACCTATTACTCATTTCGATGCATCGCTTTTCAAGACTCAGTTTGCATGCGAAGTAAAAGGCTTCGATGCTACCAAATATATAGACCGCAAAGAGGCCCGCAAGATGGACTTGTACACACAATATGCCATTGCAGTAGCCAAAGAAGCGGTAGGTGACTCTGGGCTTGACGTCGAAAATGAGGATTTAAACAGAATCGGTGTCATCTTCGGCGCCGGTATCGGTGGCATCCGTACATTCGAAGAAGAGGCGGGCAACTATGCCCTGACCGGTAAGGAAAACGGCCCCAAATTCAATCCGTTCTTCATCCCCAAGATGATTTCGGACATTGCTGCCGGACAAATTTCCATCATGTATGGTTTCCATGGTCCCAACTACGCAACTTGTTCTGCATGTGCCACTTCCACAAATGCTATTGCCGATGCGTTTAACCTCATCCGTTTGGGTAAGGCAAATGTTATCGTGTCCGGTGGTTCGGAAGCTGCCATCGCCGCTTGCGGTGTAGGTGGTTTCAATGCCATGCATGCATTGTCAACCCGCAATGATTCTCCCGAAACTGCATCCCGTCCGTTCAGCGCAAGCCGTGACGGATTCATCATGGGTGAAGGTGGCGGTTGTCTCGTTCTCGAGGAACTGGAACACGCCAAGGCACGCGGTGCCAAAATCTATGCGGAAGTTGCCGGCGTAGGAATGTCTGCCGACGCTCATCACCTGACAGCCTCTCACCCCGAAGGTTTGGGAGCCAAGTTAGTGATGCTGAATGCGTTGGAAGATGCAGAAATGAAACCCGAAGAAGTAGATTATATCAATGTTCACGGTACATCTACTCCCGTAGGTGATATTTCGGAAGCAAAAGCAATCAAAGAGGTATTCGGACAGCATGCGTATGAGTTGAACATCAGTTCGACAAAATCCATGACCGGCCACTTGCTGGGCGCTGCCGGTGCGGTAGAATCCATTGCAAGCATCCTCGCCATCAAGAATGGCATTGTTCCTCCGACCATCAACCACGAAGAGGGTGATAACGACGAAAACATCGACTATGACCTGAACTTCACGTTCAACAAAGCACAAAAGCGCGAAGTGAACGTAGCTTTGTCCAATACTTTTGGATTCGGTGGTCATAATGCGTGTGTCATTTTCAAGAAATACGCAGAATAATAAGGTCGTGTTACGTAACCAAATAGATAAAATAAGGCTCTTGTTCCGCAAGGATAGAGAGTCTTATTTTTGTTTTTACAGAATTCTCGGCTTCTTCCCACGTGACATCAAGGTCTATCAGCAGGCTTTGCTGCATAAATCCATCTCCATGCGCTCCGAAAAAGGACGTCCCATCAACAACGAACGGCTGGAATTCTTGGGCGATGCTATCCTCGACGCCATTGTAGGAGATATTGTCTACCGCCATTTCGAAGGACGCCGCGAAGGTTTCCTTACCAATACCCGTTCCAAAATTGTACAGCGGGAAACACTCAACAAACTGGCCGTGGAAATCGGACTGGACAAACTGGTGAAATACTCCACCCGCTCCTCATCCCACAACAGCTACATGTACGGCAATGCATTCGAAGCCTTCATCGGCGCCATTTATCTGGACCAGGGCTACGACCGCTGCAAGCAGTTCATGGAAGAGAAGATTTTCAAAAACTATATCGACCTCGACAAGATGTCTCGCAAAGAGGTCAACTTCAAGTCAAAACTCATCGAATGGAGCCAGAAGAACAAAATGGAGGTGTCATTCGAGCTTATCGAGCAGTTTCTCGACGAAGAATACAATCCGATGTTCCACACCGAAGTCCGCATCGAAGGGATATCGGCAGGTACCGGCACCGGTTATTCCAAGAAGGAGTCGCAACAAAATGCGGCACAGATGGCATTGAAAAAAATTAAGGATGCCGCTTTCAAGGAGGAAGTCCAGGCAGCCAAGGAGCGAAACCATGCAACAGAAACCTCCACAGAAGAAAATCCCATGGCAGAAGCTGTTGAAGAATCCCCACAAGAAAAATTAGCCGAAACAGATTCCCATCCGACGTCCCTGGACAACTAAGTCATTGTCTTCCGTCACCAGCTTCAACTTGCCCGCAATCTCCTCCAGCGGTGCAGAAGCTATTTCATTCCCCTTCAAGGTAATCATCCGCCCGAACTGCCCGTTGGCAATCAGTTCCGTGGCATGTCCGCCCATACGTGTGGAAAGGTTACGGTCAAAAGGTGTGGGTGAGCCGCCCCGCTGAATATAACCCAACACAGTCTCACGGGTCTCGATACCCGTCTCATACTCTATCTCCTGAGCGATATACTCGGCGGCACGCTTCCGCCCGTCCGTCTGTATACCTTCGGCTACCACCACGATGGAGTAAGGCTTTCCTTTCTTCAGCCGATTCAGAATCGTTTCTCCGATACGGTGGATATTATAGGGAATCTCCGGAATCAGAATCACGTCACCACCGCCTGCCATACCGGAGTATAAGGCTATCCAACCTGCCTTGTGCCCCATCACCTCAATCACCATCACCCGTTTGTGCGAGCTGGCCGTGCTGTGCAACCGGTCGATAGCATCCGTAGCAATGCTGACGGCAGAATCGAATCCGAAGGAGAAATCAGTTCCCCAAATATCGTTGTCTATGGTTTTAGGTACAGACACAATGTTCAGCCCCATAGCAGAGAGTTTGGCGGCTGTCTTCTGCGTACCGTTCCCGCCGATACAGACTACACAATCAAGCCCCATCTCTTCGATATTCCGCGCTATCAGTGCCGGTTTGTCCACGCCGGACATCACGCCGTTCTTCTTAAAGGGCTTCTCGCGCGAAGTACCGAGCATCGTACCTCCCAAGTTCAGCAAACCGGATAAGGATTTTTCGGTAAACGACTCCACATCCTTGGTCAGCAGCCCCTGAAAACCGCTGTGAATGCCAATTACTTCCATTCCATAATGGTTGATAGCTGTTTTACATACACCGCGAATGGTAGCGTTGATGCCGGGACAGTCGCCTCCTGAAGTCAAAATACCTATTCTCATGATATTTTTGTTTGAATTATTGTTCTATAGGTCCGTAAAGATAGAAAAAAAAGAGAAAAAAGATAGAGATGCCGATAAATAAGATTATTTTTGCGGTTTAAAATAAGATTTCACAAAGAACGATGAATATTACAAAGTTTCTGAATAAGGTATATTTTGCTCCCCGTCTGAAAGAAATCGAACAATACACCAGCCATGCCGGTGAATTGCAACAGCTTGTACTGCAGCGCCTCGTCCGGACAGCGGCAAACACGGAATGGGGAAAGAAGCATGACTATGCCTCTATCCGTACTTATGAAGATTTCAAGAAGCGCCTTCCCATACAAACTTACGAAGAAGTAAAACCTTATGTAACCCGCCTGCGTGCCGGTGAGCAAAATCTGCTTTGGCCTTCGGAAATACGTTGGTTTGCCAAATCATCGGGTACCACCAACGACAAGAGTAAGTTCCTGCCCGTCAGCCGGGAGTCCTTGCACGACACGCATTACAAGGGAGGCCGGGATGCCGTTGCCATCTATCTGGGACAGAATCCCGAAAGTCGTTTCTTTTCCGGTAAAGGGCTTATCCTTGGAGGCAGCCACGCTCCCAACCTGAACACCAACCACAGTCTTGTAGGCGATCTCTCCGCCATCCTCATAGAAAATATCAACCCACTGGTAAACTTTGTCCGCGTACCCAGCAAGCAGACGGCCCTGATGGAGCACTTCGAGCCCAAAATGGAGGCCATCACCCGCGAAACCATCCATGCAAATGTCAGCAACCTTTCCGGCGTACCGTCCTGGATGCTTGTACTCATCAAACATATATTGGAAAAGACGGGAAAGCAGAGCCTTGAGGAGATATGGCCCAACCTGGAGGTATTCTTCCACGGCGGCGTTGCCTTCACTCCCTACCGAGAGCAATACAAAGACGTGATCCGCAGCAGCAAGATGCATTATGTAGAGACTTATAACGCCTCCGAAGGCTACTTCGGCACGCAGAACGACCCTGCCGACCCTGCCATGTTGCTGATGATTGACTACGGTATCTTCTACGAGTTCATCCCGCTTGAAGATGTAGGCAAGGAGAATCCGCGTACCTTCTGCCTCGAGGAGGTGGAGCTGAACAAAAACTACGCCATGGTAATCTCCACTTCTGCCGGTTTGTGGCGATATATGATTGGAGATACGGTGAAGTTCACATCGAAGACCCCCTATAAGTTCGTCATCACCGGACGTACCAAGCACTTTATCAACGCGTTCGGCGAAGAACTGATTGTGGATAACGCGGAAAGAGGACTTGCCAGGGCATGTGCCGAGACCGGTGCACAAGTAGTAGATTACTCTGCTGCTCCCGTGTTTATGGACAAGCATGCCAAATGCCGCCACCAGTGGCTGATAGAGTTTGCACAAATGCCGGACAGCCTGGAGAAGTTCGCCAAAGTATTGGACGATACCCTGAAAGAGGTGAACTCCGACTACGAGGCTAAAAGGCAGAATAATCTGGCGCTGCAACCGCTGGAAATCATCGTCGCCCGTCCCAACCTCTTCCATGACTGGCTGGATAGCAAGGGGAAACTCGGCGGACAGCATAAGGTGCCCCGGCTCAGCAACACGAGGGAGTATATAGAGGAAATGCTGGAACTAAACCGGTAAATTACTATATCATAAAAATCAAGCGCGGATTACGCAAATTACGCGGATAAATTAATAAATCCATGTAATCTGCGTAATCCGCGTTTTACAAATCAGTCAGTACGTTTTGACTTTACTTTTTCATTTCAACAATCAGCCTCAAGGATTAGAAATTATATGCCAGCCCAATTCCCAGCACTTCCTTAAACTGCACCTTGGCGCCCTTCTTCACTCCATTGTCATCAAACGTTTTCACATCATTGTCATACTTCAGAGTTGTATTGATGGTAGCCGACAATACTTTATTGATTTTCATGCTGATAAGTACATCCCAATTCACATCTATGTTTCCAAAATCTTTGCTGTAAGGAGTAAAGAAATCAGCCGTAGTAATCAGATTCACATTCTCCATCACGGGCAATTCAGCACGGGCTTTCACAAAAGCGCCACCCTCTATCTTGAAGTGGTCACCCGGGTCTACACCAAAAGCACCCAAATCGGAAAGATAGTCATCAGTCACGAAAGTCATCTTGGTGGAAACGGGTGAAAGCAGTAGAGAATAGTTACTCTTAGGCCTCCATTCCATACCCAGGGCGATATTCGAATAGGCAGGAGCAAAGAAATTGGAAATCTGGTGCTCTTTGTCGGGATAGTCATATCCTTTGGCAAACTGGGTATTCAAATCACCCATCAGTGTATAGAACCAGACGTTGTCTGTAGAATATCCCAACTGAGTGGAAAGCCCTATTTTATCACTACTTTTCCTCATCCCCTGAGATTTGGTTTTCGACAAGCCATAGTCCAGCACCATGTTGGTGACCCAGAGCCAGTTTCCTTTCTTGTGTGTCAGTGATGCATTCAAGTAGGCATTTCCAGCAATGGAATTCTCACCTCCTGCCGACCAGTTGGCCATGGCAGTCTGTGACATATTAAGACCAGTCACTCCTTTCAATACCCAAGCTCCCTCCTGATAACCCTTATCATCCGTCTGAGCATAAGTTATGGTTGCTAAAGCAGCAAACAACATTACAATATATATCCTTTTCATATTACAGTTCGTTTTAAAAGTTTCTCATAAAAAGACGTCTCATAAAATTAACAACATTTACTATCTTTTGTTCGAGAAGCTATAAAACGAATGTAAGGTTCAGAGAATAATTCCACCGCCCAACAAGTATCCGTCCTTATCATAGAAAGCCGCTGCCTGCCCGGGTGCAATGGATTCCAGCGGCTCTATCAGACGGACACGTAACAGACCTTCCACCGTAAGAGTCACCCTGCACCGGTTTGCCTGCTTACGGTAGCGTATCTTCACAATAACCTCGTTTGCACCCAGCACACGACTATTCTCCACCAGGTTCCACTCTCCCAGCCACATTTCCTGCTTGTAGAGGGAAGAGAGCGGAGCTAAAACGACTTCATTGCTTTCCACTCTTGTCTCTTTCACAAAAACAGCCTTGTTCAGATGGATACCCAAGCCCCTACGTTGCCCTACGGTATAAAACGGATAGCCCTCATGCCATCCCAAGAAATCCCCCTTTTCATCGACGAATCTACCTTTACCGGGTAATAGTGTTTCAGGAACCTCACGCTTTAAAAAGGAACGGTAATCCAAAGGGCAAAAGCACACACCTATACTGTCTTTCTTCGCAGCCACCTGCCCGAAACCACGCTCCGCCGCATACGAGCGCGCCTCATTTTTCGTAATATCTCCCATCGGAAGCAACATACGCTGCAGGATGTCCTGCTTCAATCCCCACAGAAAGAAAGTCTGGTCTTTGTCCTTATCTGCAGCAGGAGCTATATAATACTTTCCTCCGGACAAGACTTTACGCACATAATGTCCGGTAGAAATCCAATAAATCCCCTTTTCATCGGCTATTTTAGCCAACAGCGCCCACTTCAGCTCATTATTGCAGACCGTGCAAGGAACGGGAGTACGCCCCCTTAGATACTCTTCCACAAAATAGCGGATAATACGCGAACGGAAAAGCTCGCGTGCATCATAGGTAATGTGTTTCATCCCCAGCTTCAGGGCCAGAGCCCGTGCATCTTCCAAATACCCGGTCTCATCTCCTGCCTCATAGAAACGGAAAGTCACGCCAGTCACCTCATAACCGGCTTCCTGCAACCTCATGGCGGCCACGGAACTATCCGTGCCGCCACTCATGCCAAGCAATACACGTTTATCTGACTTCATGGATACAAAAGTAATAAACGAAGGTGAAATCCGTTGCATTTACTCTTATAAAACAGAATATCATTATAGATTTTCACAGATTTATTATACCTTTGTACTCCTAAAAGAACTAATAATCAACTGTTATGGAACATCAACTGACCATTTACAACACTTTAAATAGAAAAAAAGAGCTGTTCGTACCGCTGCATGCACCGCATGTAGGCATGTATGTCTGCGGACCGACCGTGTACGGTGACCCGCACTTGGGACATGCACGCCCTGCCATCACTTTCGACCTGCTGTTCCGCTACCTGACGCACATCGGCTACAAGGTGCGCTATGTCCGCAACATTACCGACGTGGGCCATCTGGAGCACGATGCCGACGAAGGTGAAGACAAGATTGCGAAAAAAGCCCGTCTGGAACAACTGGAACCAATGGAAGTGGCACAGTACTACATCAACCGCTATCATAAGGCGATGGATGCATTGAATGTGCTGTCTCCCAGTATCGAGCCACATGCCAGCGGCCACATCATCGAACAGATAGAACTTGTAAAGGAGATATTGAAGAACGGATATGCCTACGAAAGTGAAGGTTCCGTTTATTTCGATGTAGAAAAATACAATAAGGACCATCACTACGGCAAGCTCTCCGGACGCAACCTGGATGATGTTCTCAACACCACCCGCGAACTGGACGGACAGAGCGAGAAGCACAACCCCGCAGACTTTGCCCTCTGGAAATGTGCGCAACCGGAACACATCATGCGTTGGCCTTCCCCGTGGAGCGACGGCTTCCCCGGCTGGCACGCCGAATGTACAGCCATGGGAAAGAAATACTTGGGCGAGCACTTCGACATTCATGGTGGCGGCATGGACCTTATCTTCCCGCATCACGAATGCGAGATTGCACAATCCGTAGCTTCCCAAGGGGAAGATATGGTACATTATTGGATGCACAACAACATGCTGACCGTGAACGGACAGAAAATGGGTAAGTCTTACGGTAACTTCATCACATTGGAAGAGCTCTTCAAAGGCACACACCCCATGCTGGAGCAAGCCTACAGCCCAATGACCATCCGCTTCTTCACCCTGCAAGCCCACTACCGCAGTACGGTAGACTTCAGCAACGAAGCTCTGCAAGCCGCCGAAAAGGGATTGGCAAGACTGATGGATGCTGTACATGGACTGGACAAGATTACCCCTGCTGCAACCTCCACCATAGACGTGAAATCCCTGCGTGCCAAGTGTTACGAAGCCATGAATGATGACTTGAACTCACCGATTGTCATCGCCCACCTCTTCGACGGCGCCAAGATGGTAAACAATATCCTGGCTGGAAACGATTCCATCACAGCCGAAGACCTGAAAGAATTGAAGGAAACCTTCCACCTCTTCTGCTTCGACATCTTAGGATTACAAGAAGACAACGCCTCCAACGAAGAGCGTGAAGCTGCCTTCGGCAAGGTAGTGGACATGCTATTGGAAGAGCGTTCAAAGGCAAAAGCCAACAAAGATTGGGCTACATCCGACAAAATCCGCAATGAACTCACCGCGCTCGGTTTCGAGATTAAGGACGGTAAGGACGGAAGCGAATGGAAGCTGAATAAATAACGAAGGTATCATAACTCACCACAGAATCATACAGATTGGGGTAAGTTTTAGGCAGAAGAACAAAAGAACATATTTTTCTCTTGTTCTTCTGTTCTTTTAACTGAAAAATAAAATCTGTATAATCCTATGGTGATTGTGTATTTTGATACATCCCTGTTAGAATACGAATCCGAACCCAGCATACCACCCTACTTTCTTCGTCTGGTTGGACCAATTCAACTGTATCTCCACTGGTCCCAGAAAACTCTTGTACATATAGCCGATGCCTACCCCTGCCATATCAGCCGATTCGGAAGAGTCAAGAATCTGATGAAACTTCCCGGAGTTTCGCCCATAACTGCCCATCACTGATATATACTGGTTTTTCAAGATACGCTGTCTGAGGTTCAGCCCTGCAACCAGCAATGCGGCTTGTGACAGTTCCGCACGGTTGATGCCCGTAAACGGTATCTGCTGTGGCATATAGCGCCCCGGTATGGTCCCCCCCACCATATTGATGATGGCAAAAGGATAATTATCGCTTCCGGACAATACGCGTCCATAAAACGAAGGAGTGACGGTGAGCTTACTCGACGGAGAGAAACATCCCTGCCAACGGGCATCGAAAACAGAAATAGGATTGTTGTCTTTATACTGGAAGAGGTTATCCGTATAGAGATGGTAGGATACCGCCCACGACATGCCTTTTGTAGGGGCGCTCCTCTCATTCAAGTTGTTGAACACAAGTCCGGCAAAGTAACTGAATAAGGACGAATTCTCAAACAGTGCCGAAGCCAACGGGTCGAGCGACAGCAAATCATGATAGTGGTAGTAATCAAAGTCAATGCCCAAACTGACCTGGATATTGTTCCAGTCCTTCGCCGCCCCCATACGGACCAGCTGATGTGTAAAAGTCAAATCCAGCGCCCGTTTGCCTTCATTATAAATATTCATATCTTTATAGTCGAACTGATAGGCAAGTCCTGCCTGCCATCCACCGTCCCACTGGTAACTATATCCGAGTCGTGCCAGTGTACGCTTGCCCAGACGGGCAGTAAGGCTGACCAGCGACTCGCGCTGCCGGCCGAAATAGAAGTCCGTATTTGCCTGCAACGCCGCCAGTTCTTCTGTATCAAAGCGAAAACCGACATTCAGCTTGTTCTCCCGCACAGCAGGGGCGGCTATTTGGGAATCAACGGGAATCTCCCTATCAACAGCCACGCCGGGTAAGCGGAAAGGTCCCGGACGGCGAGGCTGATAATCGTCTGCAAGCCCCAGCTTCTGTTTTAGGGCAAGCAGTCCGTCCCAACTGTCCATGGCAGCACGTTCTCCCCGCACCATCAGAGTGTCGATGGCCTCTTTGGTGAAACTTGCAGCCGAATAGCCGGTGACATCCACCTTTATCAACACATCGGTATTACGCAGATTCTCACGGTATTTCTTCTCTCCTTGCAGATTAATGATTTGCCCGAAGATGTCTTTCACCGATTTCAGCTCGGAAGCCTTAAGCAGCGGACTCTGCACATCCACCCCGATAATGTAGTCGGCCCCCATGGCAAGCGCCACATCTACCGGATAGTTATTCACCATTCCACCGTCCACCAACACCATTCCATCCAGGTCTACCGGAGCAAACACACCGGGAATGGACATGCTGGAACGCATGGCAGTGGCCAGTATTCCCTCATGGAACACTACTTCGCTGCCATTCACCAGATTTTCCGACACGCAGGCAAATGGAATAGGAAGACGGCTAAAATCCACAGAATCCTGGTAACCTTCTGTCAACGTGGAGAACAAACGTGCCAGGTTCTTCCCTTTTATGATACCCGCATCCGAAACAGCGGCAGATTTCAAAGAAAACGGAATGGAGAGTACATAGCGCTCCGACTTCAACCGGTCATCCAGCAACACATCCTTAGGATTGGGGGCATCCGAGAGCAAGAATTTCCAGTTCTGGGCATTCACCATACTGTCCAATTGCTGTGGGGTATATCCGATAGAATACAAACCTCCCACAATGGCCCCCATACTGGTACCCACCACATAATCTATAGGGATACCCGCTTCTTCAATTACTTTCAGAGCACCGATATGCGCCGTCCCTTTGGCGCCACCCCCACTGAGTACGACAGCCACTTTCGGACGCCCGGACGCCCAAAGGACCATCGGCAAAAACAACAAACAAGCCCATAGTCTATACTTCATCTCCATCATTTACTTAATACGTATTGGTAATTTATTCCATTCTGAATCAAACAACCCGCTCCGACAAATAGTTCACTATCAGTCGAAGCGGGTCGCAAAAAACGTTCAAGCAATTTATGGAGGATTATCTATAACCCATTTCCAATCAATAAGGTATCATATCCTTCAAGATACCTTCCTTATACCAAGGATCATCAATCTCTTTCAACACTTTGCCCATCTCTGCGCAAAGGTCTTTTACAATTTCTTGGTTTTCTTCCAAAGAAAGGTTATTCATCTGATACGGGTCCTTTTCATCGTCAAACAACAAACTTTTGACCAGCTTATGGTTTTCGCGGTCAATGTAGAGCGCCAGCGTATAGCGCGCCGATTTAAAGCCGCGCGACGAAGGGAAGTAGGAACGGACCATGCCTTCCGCATCCTTCTCACCGTCCAGGTTCTGGATGTAGAGAGCGCCGGTGGGACGTACAATATCCGCCTTTTCATCGAAGAAAAGCGGTGCATAGTTGCGCCCCTGCACCTCGGCCGGAATGGAGTCGGCAAGACCGGCAAGCCCCAACAAGGTAGGCATGATGTCCGGCGAGGAAAGCATCAAGTCGTCCACGCGAGGCTTAATCTTATCGGGAAAACGCACCAGGAAAGGAACGTTCATGGACTCGGAGTACGGGGAATTCTTCGGGTCTTCCGTATGCTGGCTACACATGGTCTCTCCATGGTCGGAGGCAAACACGACAATGGTATTCTTGTCCAGCCCGAGTTCCTTCAAGGCATCAAGTATCTGACCGAAAGCACGGTCGACACCCGTCACAGAAGCAAAGTAGTAGCGTGCACTCTCTGCCTTGAGCATCTTGGAGTCGGCATTCGGACGGACGAGCAAGCTGTCCAGAGGCTGGTTTTTATAGAGATTGAAATCTTCCTCCATACAGTCGTCCAAAGAACGGTACGGACTATGGGGAGGATTCATGCCTACCATAATGAAGAAAGGTTTCTTCGGGTCGCGTACATTCCCCTCGTTCTTCAGATAAGACACCACCTTGCCCGATTCGTGTAACGGTGACCACTCGCGCGGGTCGTGGCGACGGCCTTCCGTATCCCAGTAATGCGGATTCTTGTGTTCGTCAAAGGTACCGTAAGAATACCAGTAATTGAACCCATGACGACGTTCTTTCCGCGTATAGGCATCCCATGCAGGTACACGGTCTTCCACATACTGTCCGGGACGTTCGGGGTCGTTGGGGGTAGGAAAGTCGGCATGCAGTTTGCCAAAGTAGGCACAGTCATATCCGGCATTGCAGAAAACATCACTCACACACACAGCATCCTCACGCAGGGAGCTGATGGGACGGCTCGAATTGCAATTCAATGGAATACCACTCTTATTAGGATACATTCCCGTCAACAGAGAACCACGGTGGGGACTGCTCAACGGGCAGTTGCTCATGGCGGATGTCAATACCACCGACTCCCGGGCAAAATCATTCAAGCGCGGGGTGTGCACCGGGTCATTCCGAAAGTTTACTTTCTCGCGAAAACCTTCCTGGCCCCAGAACTCCATCGCCTGGTTACGGTATTGGTCGGGAAAAACGTAAATGACATTCGGCTGGACGGATTGTTCCGCCTGCGGGGCTTTACAGCCCTGCAAGGCGAACAAACCTAAACCACCTAACAAAATATTTAATTGAGTTTTCATTTTTCCAAGTCTCTTTTACGCATCAATCCTTCCAGGAAGTAATAGTCGGCATAATTCAGCGGTACATCAATCTCCGCACCATGAGGAATACTGCCCACAGAGTGCATCAGGATGAAGTTGCCGTTGGTACCCACCTTGGCACGGTAGGAAGGAGAAGCGAGGCTTTCCATAATCCGGTCGGCGGTTTCCTTGTATCCCTTATCCGGCAGATAAGTGCTCAGCTCGTAAAGGGCGGACGCCGTGCAGGCAGCTGCCGAAGCATCGCGAGGTTCATTCGGGATATTGGGGGCGTCGAAATCCCAGTAGGGAACCAAGTCTTCCGGAAGATTCTTGTTGTTGAAGATAAAGTTGTAGACCTTTTCAGCCTGCTCCAGGTATTTGGCATCGTGTGTATAGCGATAGCACATGGTATAGCCGTACAAGGCCCACGCTTGTCCACGTGCCCAAGCAGACTCGTCGGCATAGCCTTGTGCAGTCTGTCTCTTACGGACTTCACCGGTTTCGGGGTCATAATCCACCACATGATAGCAGCTGTTGTCCTCACGGAAATGGTTAGCCATAGTCGTATCGGCGTGCTTCCGGGCTATGTTGTAGAAAGTGGAGTCGCCGGACAGCTTGGAAGCTTCGAACAGCAGTTCGAGGTTCATCATATTATCAATGATAACGGGACATTTCCAGCCACGTTCAGCCTGCCACCCCTTGTCTGCATCCCATGACTGAAGTACGCCTGCTGCAGGGCGGAAACGGGTAGACAATGATTTGGCTGTCTGTATGATGACCGGCTTGTACTCCTCCTTACCCGCAAAACGGTATCCGTTCAGGTAGCTGCTGCCAATCATAAAGCCCACATCATGGTGCCAGGTAAGGTATTGTACCGAATCCAAATCCTCGGTATACTTCTCTGCCAGCGGCAGCCACTTCTGGTCACCGGTCAACTCGTACATATGCCAGATATTACCGGGGAAGAAGCCGGAACACCAATCGTCGATAGGTACATAGACAATGTTCCCATCCTTATCAATGGTACGGGGATTAAGGATTTTACCGGATTTTTCGATAATGTCTGTCTGAATTGTCTCCTGAGCCACAGCATTATCAATGTTTTCTTGGATAAAGTTGCTTTCAGCCTGCTTTTGCCCTGCGCAACCTGCCAATACAAGGAGGGAGATTCCCAATGTAGTGAGGACTGTTTTCATAATAAGGGATTTATTTATTAAGAGTTTATGATTTTTCCTGCTGCAAAAGTAGAGCAAGTGTACAGATTTGACCCGCCTAAATAATTCAATTAATGGCTAAAATCGTTACTTTTGCGTCCGGAAGCACATATTTTCCACCCATTAATCATTAATCACTAAACATTAATCATTACTCCCCATGACCGCACAAGAGTTTTTTAAGAACGACCGCTTCGCCACGAATGCAGGTGTAGAACTGATAGAAATAAAGGAAGGATACAGCAAGGCACGCCTGGTTATCACGGCAGAGCATCTCAATGCAGGAGGCCGTACGCAAGGAGGGGCCATCTTCACCCTTGCCGACCTGGCACTGGCAGCAGCAGCCAACTCCCACGGAACATTGGCCTTCTCTCTTTCGTCCAATATCACCTTCCTGCGCAGCAGCGGACCGGGCGATGTACTGTATGCCGAAGCACGCGAACGCTACATCGGCCGCATCACCGGATATTACCAGATCGACGTCACCAACCAGGAGGGAAAACTGATTGCCACTTTCGAATCCAGTGTATTTAGAAAAGGGGATAACATCACTTTTTCCTTACCACAGACGTCATCGGATAGCGGTTGCCCCGGACACTCTTGAAGAATGCCTTGGCCGAACCGAAATTCAAATACATGTCCAAGCGAATGGGAAGGTGGTTCTTATCATCGGATACGAAGAAGGTGATGACCTCCTTCTCCTTACCTTTCTTGTACTCTACGAAAGAGAATACCAAGCAGCGGTAAACGGTGTCGTTATTCGCCTTGACCTCCTCCTTGCCGCGGTAAATCAACGTCTGCTCTTCCACCCTGCGTCCCGTGGCCATGGGAAAGAGTATCTTCTGCCCTACCTTGTAGTCTTTAGGGTCATAAGAGCGCGCCTGCGCCAAAATGCTCAACATATCGAAGATACAGCGACTATCACTGTATTCCATCTCCTGAGCCTCACGCACGGGATTGTGCCAGGTGCGTCTCTGCTTTACATTCGCCAGTCCGTCCGAGTAGGAGAACCAAGCCTCGTCCACCGTATGGCGGCTTCCCTCCTCTGCCGCTTTACGGAAGTAGAGCGGCTCCAACCTATCGCTGACATAACAAGTCAACGTATCACGCATCTTGAAGAAAAAATCGGTCTTTTTACTGCCTACACAAAGCAAGTTAAAGCGAAATGCAGGCTCGGAATGGTAAGTCGTGGCATTGGTAGTGAGGCTTGCCAGACCCACCTTCTTCCAAATGAACTTCCAATTGAAATATAAATCGTACATGACATGCTCGCCCGACTGGAAAGCTTCATTCTTTGCAGTACATTGGGCCTGAACAGACTGGGAGGTTCCCAAACAGACCGCTCCCACCATTAATAGAATGAACAATTGCTTCCGCCTAATAGCTATGGCCTCTACCACTGTTGCGGCTGCTATTGCCACTGCGGTTATTTTTGTTCCTGTTTTGCTTTTTCTTGTCTTCATCTGGTTTTTGTTTTTTTAGTTCGTCCGGCTTCTGCCTATCCAGGGACTTGGCCTTAATATCCCATTCCTGGGTCAAATCAAAGTTCGCTTTAAGCTCCAGAACCATCGGATAATAGTAAACCATTTCAGGCTGGCGCTTCTCGGCATAGTTTCCCGTATCCCAGACGCCATTCCCATTCGTATCATTTATCAGCCGCGCTCCATATTTGCCCGGATTGAGGAAATAGAAATCGGCTTTCCCATCCACCACCGGCACCGTGCGCAGCACTTTGTCCTGACCGTCCAGTAGTTCCACAAAAGCCAGAGAGTCCGCTCCATGCACATTAAAGAATATCTGCCCGTACTCTTCCAGCTTCTTGGCCTTGAAGTCCTTCTTTATCTTGTCGGAGAACAACCCGTACAACCCGCGTATGGCAGCAGAATCCACTTCAAATGTATAGCTTTCGCCGGGTGCCCATTCGGCAAACAGATTATAACGCTTCAAGTCCAAAGAGTCGCGCATAAAGTCGAACGGGATATCCTGCCACAACGAGTCCACTTTCAGTTTCAGATGGAAAGCGGTGGTATCTATGCTTGCCACCGGCTCCGTAAACGACAGAGTAAGATAATCATATACATCGATTGCAGAAGGGGCATACACATCTACAGCCAGGAATTCCGTCGGCTCGGGCTCTTCCACCTCACCTTCCTTCAACTTCTTCTTTTTCTTCTCACGCTCTTTCTGTTCCTTTTCCTTCGCTTCCTGCTTCTGCTTCTGCTGCTTGTCGTATGTCAACTTCGCCAGCACATTCAAAGTATCGGTACGGGGTACCAATCGTTTCAGGCTATCCGTATACAAATAGGTGATACTCATTTTCAGGGAATCCTGCTTATAGAGCAGAGAATCCTTTATCCAATAATGAATCGTATCGTTCCGGCCGGTAGGCTGTTCTATAACAAACGCATCTTCCTCATTAAAGTTCAATCCTTTCAATAAAGGCAACGTGTCTGCCGGAGCAGTGAAATAGAGCGAAAACTTCTCCGGAGTCAACCGTTCGGCCTTCAAAAAACGTTGCGAGAAGGAAAGCTCCTTGAAAGCACGCAGCAGAACATCATCCGGAAGGTAGTGGGTATATTGACGTTCTACAATCGTATCTACTGTCAGCGAGTCTATCCAGGTCGTATCCTGGCGCATGCGCTCTTCCATGGAAGGAATGATGATAGAGTCATTAAAAGCTATCACTTCCGTCGGCTGGGAATAGGCAAAATTCTGGTCGGCATCCTGCAAGGCATAAATGCGATACTTGCCGGGAGCCACTCCACGGATAGAGAAGCGTCCGCGACTGTCCGTACGCCCCACCCGCTCAAAAGGAAGTTTGGTAAAAGCGGAGTCGGCCAGATTGGCATGCAGACCGACCAGCATTCCTTTCACCGGTTCAAGATTGGCCGCATTCAGTACTGTACCGGCCACAGCCATAGAGTCGAGACGGTCGCCCGTAGAGAAAGAATAGAAGAAATTCTCCAAGGGATTCCCCTCATTATTATCCTGGATGGCATCACCAAAATCGAATGTATAAGTAGTATTGGGTTTCAATGTATCCTGCAGAGTGATGACCACCTTCTTCCCATTAGACTTAATTTCGGGCTGCTGCACCTGCGGAGGGGATATTACAATCTTCTCATTCGGCTTGTCAAGCTTGATAAATTCATCGAACTCAATGGAAAGTTTATTTTTATTGTGATGGAGTGCGCCGGGCGTGGGAGTACCGGAAATAAAACGCGGAGGAGTCTCATCATAAGGTCCTCCTTCAATACGGCCCACACTGGCACAAGAATACAGTGCGGCAGCTATGGCAACACCCCCCAACAACCTGCGGAAAAGCGGCTTCATTTTAGTATGGCGTTTACGTTCTAACATGCTGCAAAAATAAAGGTTATCTGCCAATTAGCGGTATGCTTTACAGTATTTTAATCAAAAAATGTCCTTTCGTTCTCATCTATGTATGAAACATAGTTAAAAAAGGAAGTGTTTCACACCTTATATACTAAGAAAAGAATATTTTTGCAGACGAAAACTGAATAGGAGTATTCAGTTTTCTTTTTCCTGCCTTATTTCTAAATCATGAATTACACACAAAAACGCCTTTCAAGAATCGAAAAAAAGAAGAATATAAAATTATACAGAGAACAAAAAAGAGTATGAAGAGTAGATTAGTATTATTGGCATGTTGCCTGGCACTGCTCAGCAGTTGCGGACAAGGCGACAAAGGAACGGGTAAAGCTCCCGAATTTGCAGTGATTGAGGCAAAGACCACCACTGCCAACTTGACAAACAGCTACCCTGCTACTATCAAGGGTAAACAAGATGTAGAAATCCGCCCGATGGTGAGTGGGTTCATCACAAAATTGCACGTGGATGAAGGCGCAACAGTGCGCAAAGGACAAGTGTTGTTCAGCATCGACCCCGTACAGTATCAGGCAGCCGTAAATTCGGCCAAAGCTGCTGTTGAAACAGCCAAAGCTGCCGTAAACACACAAGAACTGACTGTAAACAACAAACGTGAACTGAACAAGAAAAACATCATCAGTGACTACGATTTGCAAATGGCCGAAAACCAGCTGGCACAGACAAAGGCACAACTAGCACAAGCCAATGCCCAATTGGTCAATGCCAAGAACAACTTGTCATACACCAGTGTAACCAGCCCCAGTGACGGTGTAGTAGGTAGCATTCCCTACCGCGTAGGTAGCTTGGTTAGTCCTTCCGTAGCCAGCCCGCTGACTACCGTTGCCGACATCTCCGAAATGTACGCCTACTTCTCCATGACCGAACGCCAACTCTTGTCACAGATTCGTGAAGGCGGTAGCACCAAGGAAATTCTGGAAAAGATGCCGAATGTACAGTTGCAGCTCATCGACGGAACCATGTATGCCGACAGTGGCCGCGTGGAGACAATCAGCGGAGTCATTGACCAGACTACCGGTTCGGTAACCATGCGTGCCCTCTTCCCCAACAAGCACAACGTGCTGCGTAGTGGAAGCACCGGCAATGTGGTATTCCCCAACCCGCTGCATGATGTCATCATGATTCCACAGTCTGCCACTACCGAAATCCAGGACAAGCAGTTCGTATTCGTACTGCAACCGGACAACACGCTGAAAAATACCGAAGTCAAAGTGTTCAGCTTAGACGACGGCAAGTATTATTACGTGACGGAAGGTTTGAAAGCAGGCGAAAAAATCGTTATCGAAGGGGTACAGAACCTGAAGGACGGACAGTCCATCACGCCTATCACGCCTGCTGAAAAGGAAGCTGAATACCAGAAGGCCCTGAAAGACCAGAAAGAAGGCAATATTCAGACTGCGTTTCAATGAAAGAATGAAAAATAAAAAAATTCTTCAATTTTTAATTCCTTAATTGTTCATGAAATGAAATTAGATAGATTTATTAACCGTCCGGTACTATCAACGGTAATTTCCATCCTGATAGTAATCTTAGGAGTTATTGGTCTGGCTACCTTGCCTATCACCCAATACCCGGACATTGCACCTCCCACCGTATCGGTAAGTGCGACTTACCAAGGTGCCAATGCCCAAACGGTGCTTAACTCCGTTATCGCTCCGCTGGAGGACCAGATTAACGGTGTGGAAAATATGATGTATATGAGTTCGAGCGCCACCAACAGCGGTTCGGGCGACATCTCCATCTACTTCAAGCAAGGTACCGACCCCGATATGGCAGCGGTGAACGTACAGAACCGCGTTTCCATGGCGCAAGGCTTGCTGCCTGCCGAAGTTACCAAAATCGGTGTAACCACCCGTAAACGCCAGACTTCCATGTTGATGGTATTCTCCATCTATGATGAAAAAGACCAGTACAACATCGAGTTCCTGGAAAACTACGCCAACATCAACCTTATCCCTGAGGTGAAACGTGTCAACGGTGTGGGCGATGCCATGGTATTGGGACAAGACTACTCCATGCGTATCTGGCTGAAACCTGATGTAATGGCCCAATACAAACTTATCCCCAACGATGTGGTTGCCGCCTTGAGCGAACAGAACATCGAAGCGGCTCCCGGCCAGTTGGGTGAGCGCGGTAACCAAACCTACCAGTATACTCTGCGTTACAAAGGACGTCTGCAACAGACTACGGAGTTCGAGAACATTGTCATCAAGGCCTTGGAGAACGGTGAAATACTCCGTCTGAAGGATGTAGCAAATGTGGAACTGGGCCGTCTGTCATACGGATTCAACAATATGGTAAACGGACATAAAGCCGTGAGTTGTATCATTTTCCAGATGGCAGGCAGTAATGCCACGCAGACCATCTCGGATATCGAGGCCCTACTGGACGACTATTCCAGCAAACTGCCCGCCGGCTTGAAGATAAACATTGCACAGAGTGCCAACGACTTCCTCTTCGCTTCCATACATGAGGTAATCAAGACATTGATCGAGGCCTTTATCCTGGTGTTCATCGTAGTGTATATCTTCCTGCAGGATATGCGCTCCACGTTGATTCCCGCCATCGCCATTCCCGTGGCGTTGATTGCCACCTTCTTTGTATTGAAACTGATTGGCTTCAGTATCAACTTGCTGACCCTTTCGGCCATGGTGCTTGCCATTGCGATTGTGGTCGACGATGCCATCGTCGTCGTCGAGGGCGTCCATGCCAAGCTGGACCAGGGCTACAAATCGGCCCGTACAGCTTCCATCGACGCCATGAGTGAACTGGGTGGTGCCATCGTCTCCATTACGTTGGTGATGATGTCCGTATTCGTTCCCGTGAGCTTCATGGGAGGTACGGCAGGTACTTTCTACCGTCAGTTCGGTTTGACCATGGCGATTGCCATCGGTTTCTCGGCTCTGAACGCCCTGACCCTGAGTCCTGCGCTGTGTGCCATCTTCCTGAAACCTCACAACGGCGGACACGAAAGTCTGAAAGAGCGTGTAGGCGTTGCCGCCAAGGAAGCCCGCAAGATTATGATTGCACGTTATGCCGACTCTATAGGCCGGTTGATGCGTCCCGGCATTACACTGCTCTTCGTGACGGTAGCTATCCTGGGCATGATTTTCGGTCTGTTCAGCTTCAGCGAACACCCCATTCTGTGTAGCTTGATGATTATCATCAGTGTGCTGGCGTTGGCAGGTATGACTACCGACAAGTTCAAACAATCCTTCAATGACTCATACAACGGTATCCTGGGCAAGTATAAGAAACAAGTGCTGTTCTTCATCCAGAAACGCTGGATATCGGCAGGACTGGTTATCGGCTCTATTGTACTGTTGGGCGTATTCATGCAGATAACCCCGACCGGTATGGTGCCCAACGAAGACACCGGTACCATCATGGGCGCTGTGACACTGCCTCCGGGCACTTCACAAGAACGCGCACAAGAGATTTTGAACCGTGTGGACAGCTTGGTTGCTGCAGACCCTGCCGTACAGTCACGTACCGTTATCTCAGGTTATAGCTTCTTGGGCGGTCAAGGCCCCTCCTACGGTTCACTCATCATCAAGCTGAAGAACTGGGAAGAACGTTCCACGATGCAGAACTCCACGATTGTGTACGCCACTTTGTACATGCGCGCCCAAAAGATTATCAAGGAAGCGCAGGTATTGTTCTTCGCGCCGCCTATGATTCCGGGTTACTCGGCTTCAAGCGACATCGAGTTGAACATGCAGGACAAGACGGGTGGTGATTTGAACCACTTCTTCGACGTGGTGAACAACTATAACGCAGCCCTGGAAGCACGCCCTGAAATCAACTCTGCCAAGACATCCTTCAACCCTCACTTCCCGCAATACCAGCTGGACATTGACGCTGCCGCTTGTAAGAAAGCAGGCATCAGCCCCAATGACATCTTGACTACCTTGCAGGGATATTACGGTGGTTTGTATGCTTCCAACTTCAACAGCTTCGGTAAGATGTACCGCGTAATGGTACAAGCCGAACCTGATGCTACCAAGAATATGGAAACACTGCAAAGCATCAAGGTGCGCAACGGCAACGAGATGGCACCTATCACGCAGTTCATCTCCATCAAGAAAGTATATGGTCCTGACGTCATCAGCCGTTTCAACCTCTACACCTCCATGAAGGTGATGGTGGCTCCCGCATCAGGCTACACTTCCGGTCAGGCTCTGCAAGCCATTGCCGAAGTGGCGCAGGAAAACCTGCCTGCCGGTTTCGGTTATGAGTTGGGAGGTATGGCGCGTGAAGAGGCCGAAACGAGTGGCAGCACTACGGGACTCATCTTCATATTGTGCTTCGTATTCGTTTATCTGTTGCTGAGTGCCCAGTACGAAAGCTACATCCTGCCTTTATCCGTATTGCTGTCCGTGCCGTTCGGTCTGCTGGGTAGCTTCCTCTTTGTAGGCGGTATAGGCGCATTGGGCAGCATCCCGGCACTGAAAATGATTCTGGGTACGATGTCCAATGACATCTATATGCAGATTGCCCTCATCATGTTGATGGGTCTGTTGGCCAAGAATGCCATCTTGATTGTAGAGTTTGCCCTCGAACGCCGCAGAATGGGTATGAGTATCACCTGGGCAGCCGTATTGGGTGCCGCAGCCCGTCTGCGTCCTATCTTGATGACGTCGTTGGCAATGATTGTCGGTCTGCTCCCGCTGATGTTTGCTTCCGGTGCGGGTGCCAACGGTAACCGTACGCTGGGTACGTCTGCCATCGGCGGTATGTTAATCGGTATGATTCTGCAAATCTTCATAGTGCCCGCACTGTTCGTGGCATTCCAGTACTTGCAGGAGAAATTCAAGCCGATGGAATGGGAAGATGTGGACAACTCGGATGCAGAACCTGAGATTGAACAATATACAAAATAGTGATTAACGATTAGCGATTATGAAGAAAATAATATGCCTGATGTGCGCAACTGCTTTATTGAGCAGTTGCCACATCTACAAATCATACGACAGACCCGAAGACATAACAACTGCCGGACTGTATCGCGACACGGCGTCCGTGAACGATACATTAGCCGCAGATACGGCCAACTTCGGTAATCTGCCTTGGAGAGAAGTGTTCACAGACCCGCAGCTGCAGACACTTATCGAGCAAGCACTCACCAACAACGGTGACCTGCGCAGTGCCGCCTTGAACGTGAAACAAGCACAAGCCGCACTGATGTCTGCCCGTCTTGCCTATGCTCCGACGCTTGCCTTGTCTCCGCAAGGAACCGTCAGCAGCTGGGACAAGGGAAAGGCTACACAAATCTACTCCCTGCCCGTCACCGCAAGCTGGCAAGTCGACCTCTTCGGTCAACTGCTGAACCCGAAGCGACAAGCAAAGGTTAGCTTGAAGCAGACGCAATTCTACGAACAAGCCGTTCAGACGCAAGTCATCGCCGGCGTAGCCAACATGTACTACACCCTGCTGATGCTGGACCGCCAACTGCAAATCACCGAAGGCACCGTCGAGATTCTGAAAAAGAACCTGGAGACCGTGCAAGCCATGAAAGATGCAGGCATCTACGGAACCACTTCTGCTGCCGTAGAGCAGAGCCGCACTGCCTACGCTCAAGTCATGGCATCACTGCCCGACATACGCCAGAGCATACGCGAAACCGAAAACGCCCTCTGCCTGATGTTGCACCAACCGGCACAGAGCATCGCACGCGGTGTGCTGGAAGAGCAACAGCTGCCTACGGAATTTTCAGTAGGTATCCCCTTGCAGTTGCTATCCAACCGTCCGGACGTGAAAGCTGCCGAGATGTCACTGGCTGCCAACTACTATAACACCAATAGCGCCCGTGCCGCTTTCTACCCGCAGATTACATTGAGCGGTTCGGGAGGCTGGACCAATAACTCCGGTGCAGGTATCGTCAACCCGGGCAAACTGCTGGCTTCCGCCATCGGTTCGCTGACGCAACCCTTGTTCTATCGCGGTGCCAACATTGCCCGTCTGAAACAAGCCAAGGCACAAGAGGAGCAGGCTAAGATTCAGTTCCAAACCGCCCTGCTGAATGCCGGAAATGAAGTGAGCAACGCCCTGCATCTGTATCAAATGGAGAAGGACAAAGCTGTTTCACGCACTATTCAAGTAAATTCTGCCCGCCAAGCTGCCTCAGATACAAAAGAATTGTTTAACTTAGGCACGTCGACTTATCTGGAAGTCTTGTCTGCCGAGCAGTCTTATCTCAGCGCACAGCTTGCAGAAGTATCCGACACCTTCAGCAGCATGCAGGCGGTTATCAGCCTGTATCAAGCGCTTGGAGGAGGAAGAGAATAAAATGAGCGATAAGTGATTAGTGGTTAGCGATTAATGAAATAGTAAATCCTAATCACTAACCATTTATCACTAATCATTAATCATTAATCGCTAATTACTATGATAAGTCCGTTAGCTTATGTAGATTCTGCCGCAAAAATCGGCAAGAATGTAACCATCCAGCCCTTTGCTTTTATCGAAGGGAACGTGGAAATCGGTGATGACTGTATTATTATGTCGGGGGCAAAAATTCTGCACGGTACCCGCATGGGAAAAGGGAACAAAGTGCATCACAATGCCGTTCTGGGTGCCGAACCGCAAGACTTCCATTATACGGGAGAGAACAGCATGCTGATTATCGGTGATAATAACGACATCCGCGAGAACGTGGTTGTCAGCCGTGCTACCCATGCAGGAAGCGCTACCCGCATCGGCAATGAAAACTACCTGATGGATGGTGTACACCTCTGCCACGACGTGCAGATAGGCAACCATTGTGTACTGGGTATCAAGACTACCGTAGCCGGAGAATGTCAGATAGACGACTGCACCATTCTGAGCAGCAACGTCATTCTGCACCAATACTGCCACATTGGAAGTTGGGTACTGATTCAAGCTGGCTGCCGCATATCAAAGGATGTGCCGCCCTATATCATCATGAACGGTAATCCGGCAGAATACCACGGTATCAACGCTGCTGTGCTTCAACACAAACACCAGGTGACCGAACGTGTATTGCGCCATATCGTAAATGCCTACCGTCTGGTATACCAGGGAAACTTCAGCGTGCAGGATGCCTTGCAGAAGATTGAAGACCAAGTACCGATGAGTGACGAGATACACAATATCATCAACTTCATCAAGAATTCCAAAGGAATCGTGAAGTAAACACCCTTCTTCGGGCACGAATCACGCAGACAATACGGATGGATAAATTCTTTTCCGTAAGTCTGCGTAGTTCGTGCCTTTTTCTATATTCCTCTACAATAGTTCCTGCATTGTCTTTTACTATTTTTTGATGTATATTCATTCCAGGCAGTATGCTAAGTAAAACAAACTGTTTCCTTTAACTAAACATTTTGTTTCCTTATAGAAAACACTTTGTTTCCCTTAACAAAACAGTTCGTTCCATTATATGAAAACAAAGTGTTTTTCTATACTGAAACAAAGTGTTCTCTAATGCTGGAACAAACTGTTCAGTGTTGTGAACTAACGGATTAAGTATATAAAGGGTATTTATTATACTGTTTCTGTAGACAATGGTCTGTCTTGTCCTATAAAAGACGGGGAAAGAAGCAGGAAGCAACCGGGTACGCTCGGAAGGGTGAGGGTAAAATTTGCCCTCACCCTTTTTATTTGCTCTCACTCACCCTTGAAAGGGCGATGAATAGGGAGTTTCAGAAAAGCGGTGATAGTGGTGAGGGCAGGTTGAGTAATTTTTTGTTCTACTACTACTCGAAATGCAGTGCGCCGAAGAACTCCGGACAATGGAAGTTCGGCTTCTCCAGCCCTATCGGATTCCAGGAAAGGAAATGGGGAGTCTGAAGCTTGTCGCCGCATTTATAGAAGTTGGCACGGAGCGTCTTTCCATCCAACGAAGTGATGTCATGCAGGAAGAAAGCGGAATAAGGGATGACCAGGGCCACTTCCCAGGCACACTCACCTACTCTTTCGTCGAAAGCCTCACGTCCCAAAGAAGCCCAACGCTGTACTTTATCGAGCACCTCTTGCGGGGCATGCTGGCGGTTTCCACGTCCGGCACCTGCCCCAATAAGCAGAGTCCCGGCACAATTACACTCCATATTGTAGTACACTCCGTCATCGGCAGGCACAGAGAAGAACTCTACACACGCATCTTCCCAAACCGGACCGTTATCGTGGCCTGCAACTGCGCGTACACTCGCTTCCCTTACCTTGAAATGCAGCAGAATGGCATCTTCCGTATGCGCTATGCGGAATTCCACATCGGGAGTATAAGGAAAAGCAGCCCAATTCACTGTGTTTACGGGCTGAAACGCCACCTTCTCTTCATCCAGAAGAGCCGGAACCGACTCTACCGGTATATTGGCCGCACTTACTTTCTTTACATTCAATTCTTTCATTTTACTATTTTGGGGATTAATTGCAGATAGCGGCAACATGCAAAGAGCTGCCGCTATCGTCATTAAAAACTTTTTCAGATACATGAGTCAATGAATTTTTTCATCTCCGGTGTATGCTCCTCCACGCTCTGCAACAGTTTGAACTGAGCCTTGGTACGCACAAGATTGTGCTCCGGATACAGGATTTTATAATAAGTATCACCGTTGATATAATCTGCCAGGAAGCGTACGCACTGCATGTATGGGAACAAGGCAGCCGCATAAGGCAGATTCTCAATCTCTATCGGCAACAAGAAGGATTTGCCCGATTCCAGATAACCCTTGGTAAATGCCTGGAATATTTCCATATTGAAGTTCACATTATCCAGATTCTTGTCGTCTTCCAACCCCGTGTTGGCACCTGAGCGAAGGAAATCGCCATAATCGGAGAAGATGAAGCTGGGCATCACCGTATCCAGGTCAATGACACAAAGCACCGTACCGTCTTCGTCGAACATCATGTTGTTTACTTTCGTATCACAGTGGCATACCCGTTTGGGCAGTTTGCCTTCACGGTACAGACGTTCTGCCTTACACATTTCATCAGCGCGTTTTTCTATCTCATCCAGAAAATACCGCACCTCCTGCACACGTCCCGCAGCATCGGCAGCCACAGCGTCACGGAGTTGCTTCAGGCGGAACTCCATGTTGTGGAAATCGGGAATTGTCTCGCCCAATGTATCTGGAATGTCGGCAAGCATAGCCTGGAAATTACCGAAGGCAGTTCCCGCATAATAGGAATATTCGGGGTTCACCGTCTCGTAAGTCTTGGCACGGGGAATAAAAGTCATGATACGCCAGTAGTTCTCACCGTCATACCAATAGGTTTTCCCTTCGGCCGTGGGGATGAAATGAAGCACTTTACGCTCGACATCGGCCTCTCCTTTCTCTTCCAGCTTCTTACGGATATGCCCGGTCACAGCCTCGATATTAGACTGTAACATCTCTACATTCTGGAAAATGGCATGATTGATACGTTGCAGAACATAGTCCGGCGCATCGGCCTCAACGGTGGTCACTTTGTACGTATCGTTAATCAGGCCTGAGCCTAAAGGCTTGATTTCACGAACCGTACCCTGCATTTGAAAATGAGATACAATAGATAAAAGGTCTTTCATGATAATAAATGAATTAATTTGTTTACAAAGATACGCCGATTGCCATCTATCAAAAGACAAGTATCGTTCGGCGCGCTTCCAAAATTATACATTTATCCAAACATAGCCGCAAAAACTGCCTAATAAATAAGAAGTCTTGTACAAAATATACCTATATTTGTAACTGAAACCTTAAAAACTACCCGAAAAGTGCGAACGTTTATCATCCGGCTGCTTCTTGTTTCAGTAAGCATGATTGCTGCAACCCTGCAGGCGCAGAACATCACCTTCAACCATCTGACAACCGACGACGGTCTGTCACAATTCTCCGTGAACAGCCTTTACATCGATGAAAACGGTGTCTTATGGATTGGAACCCGAGAAGGCTTGAACCGTTATGACGGAGAAGACATACAAACTTACAAGCTGCAGAAGAACGACCCTTACAGCCTTTTCTGCAACACCGTGCTGCGCATGGCCGGCAACCGTAACGGAAAAATCTACCTGCTCTGTACGGAAGGAGTAGCCGAGTTCAATCTTGCCACCCAAAGATTCACCACCCTGCTGCAAGGAAATGTACACAGCATATATTACAAAGAGGCCCTTTTCATCGGAAAACAGAATGAAATCTACCGCTATAACGAGCAGACCGGGAACTTTGACCTCTATTACCAGCTTCCCGGAAAAAGTCTGGAAATCTGCTGTATGCATCTGGACAAAGGACAAATGTGGATTGGAACGACCACCGACGGAGCATACCGCCTGCAACTGGACAAGAACGAGCTGACCCACCCCATCCTGAAAGGCAACATCACCAGCATATACCAAGACAGCGAAGGCGAGTTATGGATTGGCAGCTGGGAAGAAGGGCTGCACCATGTAAAGACCGACGGAACCATCGAAATCTTTGAATACGACGCAAAGAACCCTTACAGCATCTCTTCCAACTTCGTGCGAGCCTGCTGTGAAGACAATCTGGGAAACATCTGGATTGGGACATTCAACGGATTGAACCGGTATGACAAAAGTACGGGACTCTTCCAGAACCACACTGCCAGTGATGCCCAGAGCGACGGACTGACACACTCTTCCATCTGGTGCATCGTAAAGGACAACCAAGGAACGCTGTGGCTGGGGACCTACTTTGGCGGCGTCAACTACTTCAACCCCGAGTACGAGATATACAGCCGCTATATGTATTCGCCCATCGAAAAGAAGGGGCTGAGCAATCCGGTTGTAGGCCGCACCATCGAAGACAAGGACGGCAATCTGTGGATTGGCACCGAAGGGGGCGGACTGAACTATTACAACCGCCGTACCCGTGAGTTCAAATGGTTCCGCCCGGAAATCGGTCCCAACAGTATTTCCCATAACAACATCAAGGCTCTCTATTATGATGCCTCCAAAGACATCATCTGGATAGGAACCCATCTGGGCGGACTGAACAGACTGGACATACGCTCGGGGCGATTCACACACTACCGCATGGAAGCAGGTAATCCGGAGACCTTGCCTTCCGACATCATCCGCGATATCGCGCCTTACCAAGACCACCTGGTGATAGCCACCCAAAACGGAATCTGCCTCTTCGACCCTGCCAACGGGAAATGCCAACAACTGTTCCAGGACAGCAAAGAAGGCAAAAAAATCAAGATGGTGGCAGATGTCACTTTCGACAGCAACGGTACGCTCTGGATTGCAGCCACGGGCGAAGGTGTGTTCAGCTACCGTTTCGATACCGGCAAACTGACCAACTACCGCCATGATACTGCCGACCCACACAGCATCAGCAACAACAATGTAAACAACATTACCCAAGACAGCAAAGGCAATCTGTGGTTCGCCACTTCGGGCAGCGGACTGGACTTATACCGCCCTGCCAGCAACGACTTCGAGAACTTTGACCAAGCGAAGAACGGCCTTTCCAGCGACTGCATCTACGAGACGCAGGAATCCCCCACCAGCGGCAAACTGCTGCTCATCACCAACGAAGGCTTCTCCATCTTCGACTACCGGCAAAAGGCATTCCTGAACTACAGTGCCGAAAACGGTTTCCCAATGACTGCCGTCAATGAGAATGCCCTTTGCGTGACCCGTGACGGAGAAATATTCCTGGGAGGCACGCAGGGAATGATTTCTTTCCACGAAATGGAGTTGAACTTCACACCAAAACCCTACAAAATCATCCTCTCCCGCCTCATTGTGAACGGAACGGAAATACAAGTGGGAGATGAGACCGGTATCCTGCAGCAAGCCTTGTACTGCACCCCCGAGATTACGCTCAACGCTGACCAGTCCATGTTCAGCATAGAGTTCGCCACTTCAAACTATGTAGCCGCCAACAAAGACGACATCATCTATAAGCTGGAAGGCTTCTCCAACGACTGGAACAGTGCCCGTGGACTGCACAACATCACCTATACCAACCTGAACGCCGGAACCTATAACTTGATTATAAAGCCCAACGGAAAAGACGAGAGCCTTTGTCCGCAAGTCCACCTTACCATACACGTGTTGCCTCCCTACTACAAGACTCCCCTTGCCTATCTTATCTACCTGATAGTGACGGGAATCCTGCTCTGGTATCTGGTGCGTACCTACAAGTCCAGAATCAAGTTGCGTGAATCACTGAAGTACGAACAGAAGCACATTCGTGACGTAGAGGCCCTGAACCAGTCAAAGCTACGTTTCTTCACCAACATTTCCCATGAATTCCGCACCCCGCTGACACTCATCGTGGCCCAAGTGGAAACGCTGATGCAACTCCAGAACTTCACGCCTGCCATATATAACAAGGTACTGGGCATCTACAAGAACAGCATACAGCTACGGGAACTCATCACCGAGCTGCTCGACTTCCGCAAGCAGGAACAAGGGCACATGAAGATAAAGGTAAGTCCACACAACATCGTGAACTTCCTATACGAAAACTATCTGCTTTTCCTGGAATATGCCAGCGCCAAACAAATCAGCCTCTACTTCGAGAAGGAAACAGACAGCCTCGAAGTATGGTATGACCAAAAACAGATGCAGAAAGTGATAAACAACCTGCTGTCCAACGCCGTCAAGCATACCAAGGCGGAAGACAGCATCACCCTCAGCATCAAGACCGAAGGCAGCAATGCCGTCATCCGCGTGACCGATACCGGCAGCGGCATAGATGCCCGGGAAGTGGACAAGATATTCGACCGCTTCTACCAGATAGACCAAATGGACTCTACAGATGCAAGCAAGACGGGTACGGGTATCGGCCTGGCATTGACGAAGGGTATCGTGGAGCTCCATCACGGCACCGTCCGTGTGGAAAGCGAACTGGGCAAAGGTAGCAGCTTCATCGTAAACCTGCAATTGGGGAACGCACAGTTTGACGAAGAGCAAATAAATAAGAATGCAGACAGTGTGCAACAAATAGAAATTCCCAAACCGGAAAACGATGCCCTGCTCAAGGCGGAGCTGGAAGAGAGTGCTCCCATCAAACGACTCCCGGATGCAAAAATCCTGATAGTGGAAGACAACGACTCCATCCGCGACATGCTGGCAGGTATCTTCAAGCCCTTCTACGAAGTGCTGACTGCGGCCGACGGAGCGGAAGGACTTGCACTGGTGCGCAGCGAAATGCCCAATATCGTAGTCAGCGACGTGGTGATGCCCAACATGTCGGGAACGGAACTGTGCAAACAGATAAAGAGCGACTTCAACACCTGCCATATTCCCGTGGTACTGCTCACGGCACGTACTGCCATCGAACAGAATATCGAGGGACTGCGCATCGGTGCGGATGACTATATCACCAAGCCGTTCAACACCAATCTATTGATTTCGCGCTGCAACAACCTCGTGAACTCGCGCATCCTTCTGCAGGAAAAGTTCAGCAAGCAGCCGCAAGCCTTTGTACAGATGCTTGCCACCAACCCCATAGACAAGGAGATTCTGGACCGTGCCATGGCAGTCATCGAGCAACATCTGGACGATACGGAATTCAACGTCAACGTCTTTGCCCGTGAAATGGCAATGGCACGCACCAATCTGTTCACCAAGCTGAAGGCTATCACCGGGCAAACTCCGAACGACTTTATCCTGACTATCCGCCTGAAGAAGGGTGCCCTGATGCTGCGCAACAATCCGGAGCTGAATATCACTGAAATTGCGGACCGGATCGGTTTCAGTTCTTCACGCTATTTCTCCAAATGCTTCAAGGACATTTACCATGTCAGCCCACTGGCCTACCGCAAAGGAGAGAATGGAGGAGAGGAAAGTACGGAAGACAGTGAAGAGACATCTTAATATTGTACATCAAGCCATCGCATGATACGGTTTGTACTTTTTCTCCCTTCCCTTGTACTTCCTTATACACCCGATTCCATAAAACCTCTTACCTTTGACCTCAGAATTACAATCTAAAGTCAAAGAACTATGAAGCATTTTTCCCCCTTGTGGTCTCTGATTCCCGGTGCAGCCCTGATAGCGGGATGCGGAAGCCAACCTAAAGACAAGACTTCGGAGCACTCGCCGCAGAAGCCCAATGTAGTATATCTGATTGCTGATGACCTGGGTATCGGCGACCTGAGCTGTTACGGTGCCACCAAAGTAAGCACTCCCAACATTGACCGCCTTGCCGGACAAGGCATGCAGTTTACCAACGCTTATGCCACTTCTTCCACCAGCACTCCTTCCCGTTTCGGCCTGCTGACGGGCATGTATCCCTGGCGACAGAAGAATACCGGCATCGCTCCGGGCAATTCCGAACTCATCATCGATACCGCCTGCGTCACTATGGCCGATATGTTCAAGGAAGAAGGCTACGCCACTGCAGCAGTGGGCAAGTGGCACCTCGGCCTGGGCCCTAAAGGCGGTACAGACTTCAACCACTCCATCAAACCGAACACCCAAGACATCGGCTTTGACTATGAATACATCATCCCCGCTACCGTCGACCGCGTTCCCTGCGTCTTTGTAGAGAACGGACATGTAGTAGGCCTCGACCCCAACGACCCTATCACTGTGAGCTACGACCACAAGGTCGGTGACTGGCCCACCGGTCTCGAAAACCCCGAACTCGTCAAGATGAAACCCAGCCAGGGGCACAATAACACCATCATCAACGGCATCCCCCGCATCGGCTGGATGACCGGCGGCAAATCCGCCCTTTGGACAGACGAAGACATTGCCGACGTGATTACAGACAAAGCCAAGAACTTCATCACAGCCCATAAAGACGAACCTTTCTTCCTTTATATGGGTACGCAAGATGTACATGTTCCCCGCGTGCCACATCCGCGTTTCGCCGGCAAGAGTGGTTTGGGCGTACGTGGCGACGTCATCCTCCAGCTGGACTGGACCGTGGGTGAAATCATGCACACTTTGGACAGCCTCGGCATTGCCGACAACACCATTTTTGTATTCTGCAGTGACAACGGTCCCGTCATAGACGACGGCTATCAGGACCAGGCACGCGAACTGCTGAACGGCCATACTCCCATGAAGCACTACCGCGGTGGGAAGTACAGCGCTTTCGATGCCGGTACCCGCATTCCCTTCATTGTACGCTGGCCCAATGGCATCAAGCCCGGCAAACAACAAGCCCCCTTCTCCATGATTGATGTATACGCTTCACTCGCCGCCCTGCTGGACCATCCGCTGGAAGCAGGCATCGCTCCCGACAGCCGCGACCAGCTCAACAACTTCCTGGGAACCGACACTGCCGGATGTGACTATATTGTACAACAGAATCTGGACAATACACTCTCCATTATCCAGGGAGACTGGAAATACATAGAGCCCAGCGACAAGCCGGCACTGGAGTATTGGACGAAAATAGAAATGGGCAACGCCCCGCAGCCTCAACTGTACAATCTTTCCATTGATCCGTCCGAAAAAGACAATGTGGCAGAAGCCCATCCGGACAAGGTAAAAACGCTCTCTGCCCTACTGGAAGAGGTGAAGGAAGCAAAGAACCAAAGTGAAAGGGAATAAAAGTACAAGAGTGGTATAGTTCGCAAGTTTTGTACGAATTCGTACTTTTTGCGAACTATTAACTAATGCATTTGTATATTCCATCCCCTACATTTGCGATGTGATTCAACTCTGAAGTGAGTACAAAACAAAGAAACAACCTTTATTAATAACTAATTAAATTAATATTTATGAAACAGAAATCCAGCTTCTTTAAAGCATTAGGTATTATGTTGCTTTCTGTCCTATTTGCCACGCAGGCCAATGCACAGAATCTCACAGTAACAGGTACAGTGACTGACAACTTAGGTCCGGTGATTGGTGCTTCTATCCAGGTGGAAGGAACAAGTAACGGATGTATCACAGACATTGACGGAAACTACACCCTTCCCAATGTTCCGGCAAACGCAACTCTCGTATTCTCCTATATCGGATATCAGACACAAAAGATTGCCGTAGGCGGAAAGACCAAAATCGACGTAAAACTGGCAGAAGACAGCCAATTGCTGCAGGAAGTTGTCGTAGTGGGTTACGGCGTTCAACGTAAGAGTGACCTGACCGGTGCAGTTGCTTCTGTAAAAGCAGCAGATGCATTGAAGAATACCCCGACCGGTAATGTATCCGATGCATTGCAGGGACGTATGGCCGGTGTATCAGTTCTCTCTGGTTCCGGTAATCCTACTGAAGACAATACCATCCGTGTACGTGGTATCAACTCTATCACAGCAGAAACCGGTCCTTTGGTTGTTATCGACGGTTTCATCGGTGGTTCCCTTCAGTCGTTGAATCCTTCCGATATTCAATCTATCGAAGTATTGAAAGACGCATCTGCAACAGCTGTTTACGGTTCTCGCGGTGCAAACGGTGTAATCTTGGTTACTACCAAAAACCCATCCCAAGACAAATTGACCGTATCTTTTAATGCATTTGCCAACATCAAGACTGTAGCCAAGTATGCTGATAATCTTTCTACCTATGAATATGCCAACCTGGTTAATGACTATGGTAAGGAATATTTTGGATACGGCGACAATCACTATTATAGTGCAGAGCAATTAGCAGCCTTCAAGTCTGGCAAAGCAGGTTATGATTACTCAAGAGAAATCTTCCGCAGCCCTGCCGTTACACAGAACTATGAAATGTCTATTGCAGGTGGTGGCGAAAAGACTACTTTCCTGGCATCTCTCCGCTATCAAAACGATGAAGGTATCATCAAGGAGTCAAGTAGCCAAATCTACAGCTGGCGTTTGAAAGTAGATACCAAAATCAAGAAGTGGCTGAAAGCTGGTATGAACATCTATGGTCACTACAGAGAAACAAGTACTCCACGTGTCAATGAATATGATGGTTTAATCCAACAAGCAATGTACTTTCCCAGTACTATTGAACCGCAAGATGAAGATGGAAACTACAATAATTCATTTTTTGAGGGTAGTTCAACTTACAATCCAATGGGGCATATTTGGGAAGCAGACAATGCCAACAAGACAATAAATAATCGTATACAAGGTTATGTCCAGTTTGACATCATGGACGGTTTGAGCTTCCGCTCACAACTGGGAGTTCTGCTTGACAATAGACTAAACACTTCCGTACAAAATGACAAAAGTTACTATGCTTTCAAGAATAGCAATTTATCGCAAGGTCAAGCACGTAGTTACTGGAACACTTCCTGGTTAAACACCAACACATTAAGTTATGTAAAAGAATTTAATGCTAATCATCGTGTCAACGCAACTGCTGTTTTCGAACAGTCTTATGATAATAATTTCAATCATACCGGTACTGCTTATGGTTTGGATTATATTGATAGGATCGGTATAAACAACTTGGCATGGTCAAATGCAGAGCTTGCTACCAATAGCTCCGACCGTGTTATCAATACATTAATGTCAGGTATGTTACGTGTAAACTACGTATTTATGAACCGTTACATGGTTACTGCATCTATTCGCGCAGATGGTTCTTCACGTCTTGTTGATAAATGGAGCTATTTCCCATCTGCAGCTTTGGCTTGGGACTTGAAACAAGAAAGTTTTTTGAAAGACAACAGCTTTATCGACCAATTGAAACTTCGCCTCGGTTATGGTTCTGTAGGTAACCAAGCTGTAGAAGCTTACCGCCCCTATTCCAAACGTACTCCAATAAGAAATAGTGATGGCTCCACCTCTTATAAAGTAGACCGCCCTGCTGCTCCTTACCTAAAATGGGAACGTAACGACCAGTTCAATGCAGGTGTTGATTTTGGTATACTCAACGGTCGCATACGCTTGACTGCCGATTGGTATAGCAAATTATCCAAAGATATTTTGTTGGATCTGGCACAACCAACACACATGGGATTTCCCTCATTGTTGATGAACTCTGGCGAAATCAAGAATACTGGTATAGAGTTCACAATCAGTGCAGACCCATTTACCGGTAAAGGCTTCAGCTGGCATACCGACGTTACTTTATCGCATAATAAAGGAACTTTCAACAGCATACCTACAGCTAACCATCGCCAACAGCAAGCCGGAAGTTTCCAAAATCAATTATTCCAGATGATTGAAGGTGAAAAATTAGGTACATTCTGGGGATATACTTTCGGAGGTATCTGGCAGGAAGATGAAGTGAACGCTCCATTCGTAGACGCCAACGGTCAAACAAATGGCAAAACAAACGGTGAAGTCTATAAAGTCGTAGCTGGTAACTCTAAATATGTAGATACCAATAAAGACGGAGTACTGAATGATGCAGACCAAGGTATCATCGGCTGTGGTCAACCGACATTTAACTGGGGTTGGAACAATAGCTTCAATTACAAGAATTTTGATTTCTCATTCTTTATGGTAGGTTTCCATGGCTTTGATATATACAATGCAACTCATCAAATGGGATTCAATACAGTTTCCGGTCAGAACATGGCTGCAGTAACTCCAATGCGTGACTTCTTGAACCGTTGGACGCCAACCAATACAAATACAGATGTACCGGGTTTCGTACAAGGAGGCACAGAAAACAAAGTATTCAGCAGTCGTTTTGTAGAAAATGGAAGCTTTATCAAGATGAAAAGTATCACCTTGGGTTACACTTTGCCCGAATTAGCCTGCAAATCACTTGGTATCAGCAATCTCCGACTTTATGTTTCCATCCAGAATCCGTTCCATATCACCAACTATTCCGGTCTGGATCCTGAAGCAACAATGGGAAGCCCACTGATACAAGGTGTTGATTGGGGCTCATATCCTAACAGCCGTAATTATCTGATTGGTTTAAATTTTGCATTCTAATGATTTACCTTTTAAACAAGAATAATATGAAAAAATTAGCATATATAGCAACAATAGCCTGCAGTATGTTCCTGACAACTTCTTGTGTAGACCTGACCCAAGAGCCACAGTCTTTCATTACTGATGAAGATTACATTGCCAGCATGGACCTAACAGGTCTTCAACAAGCTGCAACAGGACTTTATAACGATTTATGGAATGGGAACTATGGTTTTAACTGCCGTTTACAACGCATAAATGTATGTGCAGATGATATTACTTATCGTGCGGCAAAAGCAAATAATGAATTGGCCAATTACTATAGACTATCTCCCAATATCACAGCCAACACTGCAGATTTCGATACTACTTGGTCACTATTTTTTGCCGTTATCAACCACTCCAATACACTTATTAATAAGACGGTATTACCGGAAAATGCAGACCAAGCCAAGAAGTTTGAAGAAGTATTAGGAGAAGCTTACTTCCTCCGTGGACTTTCTTATTTTTATTTGGTACGCATGTATGGTGATGTACCCCTAATTCTAGCAGAAACAGACGCTTCAACGTACATGCCGAGAACTGCTGTTGCAGAAATCTATGATCAAGCGATTATTCCTAGCTTGAAAAAAGCAGTAGAAATATTACCGGCAAAAAGTCGCAGCGGCTTCAGCTCTACTCCTTCCAAATGGGCAGCCGAAGCTTGTCTGGCAGACGCTTACATGACAATGGCCGGTTGGCCTTTGAAAAGAGGACAAGAGTATTACTCACTGGCAGCGGCTGCAGCTAAAGACATCATAGACAACTCTGGTTTGTACCTGACCGAAGAATATGCAGAATTGTGGAAAGAAGCCAATAAAGCACAACCCAATGAAGTAATGTTTGCCATCCACCATAATGCGAAGATGAAGACGGCAAGTAACTATGGAAAGTCTTACTACCCCAGCGATTTTGCCCCCAATGCCGGTTGGTCTGACTACTATGCAAACGAAAGCTTCTTTCTAAATTATCCGGATGATGCACGTAAAGAGTGGAATTATATGACAGAATGGGAAACTAAAAACGGTCATGTCACTTATAAAGAAAGTGCCGATAAGCTTCCCGCCATTTCCAAGTATTATGACTATGACAACGGCGCACCCGGTAAGAGTGCCCAAGCTAATGGTATCACTTGTATCTACCGTTACGCCGATGTCCTGCTGATGTACGCAGAAGCTTCCACCCGTGCCACAAACAGTGTAAACGCACAAGCTTTGGATGCCATTCAGAAAGTACAGAAACGTGCCGGTTATGCACAAGACCAGCTGACCACAACTACTGATCCTACAGCTTTCACAACAGCTGTATTCAACGAACGCGGTTGGGAATTCTTTGCAGAAATGAAACGTTGGTTCGAACTTGTTCGTCTGGAAAAGGTAAGTGAAGTTAGAGCCGAGACTTGGAATGGTTCGCTTTTCCAAAGCAACAACCATTATTACTTCCCCATACCTTATCAGCAAATCCGTCTGACACAGTGGACTAATAATGCAGGCTACTAATACTGATAAAAACGTAATAACACAAAACTTCTAACCTTATTTATCAAGAAATCAAATAGACCTTAATCAATTTGATATGTACGAAAGGGAGGGGCCGTGAGGTTCCTCCCTTTTATTTATCAATACAATGTAATACTACCCAAACAACATCCAACTAAATCAGGGAAAAGACATCCAGCTGGAAACTAAAAGCTTCATGCTGAAAACTAACAATATAAGACTATCCCTAATAGATAAAACAACGATATCACTCTATTTCCAATACTCTCATTAGAGCGTGATAGATAGGTATGAAAAAACACCTATCACACCCTAATAAATTTATAATCACATATATACTCCTTTGCGTGATAGCGTGACAGATGTTTTTATTTTTTTGTGTAGAAACAAAAATACCAGTAAATGCTATTTCTTTTCCGTACTTTCAAAGTGGCGTTGCTGCTGTTCCACCTGCTTCATTTCATTGATACGTTCCTGCTCTTCCCTGGCAAGGCGCTCTATTTCATTGAAGTCAATCTCTCCGACTTCAGTTTTTCCAAAGATTTCCGTCTTTTGCGGAACCGGAAGCTCTCTATACAAGGCTACACGTTCCGCAGGCAAAGTAGCTATTTCAATCACTGCCTGGGGATGGAACTGTATACCTGGATGCAAAAGACGTGCTTTTATTTTGATAGTACCTGCTTTCGTTGTTGTACGGATCAGTGCAGGTGCAGTCCCCCAACGACTGACACGGGGATTGGCTTCTACCTCTCTTCCACCGACCAACTCTCCTTCTCCTTCCACCTCAAAAATAACGGTTTCTTGAGAAAGGCGCTTTACATAGCCATCCTTATCGGTAATGGAAGCAATCACCGTGACCATATCCGAACCATTGGCACGCAGGGGCAGTCCAGAATCAACAGTCAGTACAAGCTGTTCATTACGTTTGGAAGGCATATTCTTGGTCCTAGCAACAATCTTGCCATCCAGGAATCCCTCAGCCACAATACTACATTGTTCCGGTTTCCCGGCCCGATGAAGTGCCCGGACATCCACAAAGCTATAAGCACCCTTAAAAACAACGGGAGGATGACGAATCCCCTTCTCCTCCAGCAACGGCACTTGCACAAGGGTGTCTTTTTCGTTCACAATGACACGTACACTATCACAGTTGGTATAAACCACTATATCCTCGGGGGAAAAAGGAGTCATGGCATTAGCTATATACACCATCGGCCCACTATCAGCCTGCTCCAAGTGCAGGTGCGGATCACGCTGGCTCATCATCATGTAATAGGAATACTTTGGCTGACGGAACATATCCATCAGTCCTCCCCAGAAAGGGTCAGGATGATAACCACGCTGGTGGTCAAACGAATGCCACAAGGCACCTCCTATATGCCCCCGAGGAGATTTGTAGAACTGATCAACCGTAAGAGAGCCGCCATAATCCTTGCGGGCATAGTGCTGGGCCTGGCGAATCTGTGGCTCTTCACCCCATTCACGTGCCACACGGCTGTAAGAATTGTGGGAATTCCAGTCATCCACACAGTCACCATACTCCCGGGTAAAGCAGGATTTGCCTGCATTCCGGTAAAACGCCTCGTTCTTGGGGGCTGTATAAACTACATCATATCCCATTGCTCCTTTGCTCTTGTCATCAATGGCAGCATAGCAACCCGGAGCCGGATACTCTTCATGAGTAGCCCGATAGGCATTCTGTGCAAAAGACTCCGGAAAAGCCGTCTCATTAAGTACCGGTTCCCACAGAAGGACAGACGGATGATTACGGTCTCGACGGACCATATTACGGATGTCGGAAAGGATACGTTCTTCAAACACCGGTTCCGGATTCCAGTACTGCCAGCCGGGAGTGGCTACAATAATGAACATGCCCAGTTCATCGCAGGCATCCATAAATGCAGGGTCTTGGGGATAGTGTGCCGAGCGTATAATCCGGAAACCAGCATCACGCATTTTCTTCACGTCCAGCCAATGCAGGTTGTTGGGTACGGCATTCCCGATATAAGCATAGTCCTGATGGCGGTTTACCCCCATCAGCTTGTCTCCGAACGGCTTACCGTTGATATAGAGACCGTCGGCACCGCGAAACTCAATGCTTCGGATACCGATACGGGAAACAACAGCGTCGCACAGCTTGCCGTTAAGATAGACAGAGGTGCGGAGCCGATACAGATTCGGAGTATCGGGATGCCACAAAGACGGATTTCTGACAGTGAGCTGCTGCATGACGTGTCCATCACTTCCGGCAGACAAGCTGAGACTTTTCCTTGTACTGGCCACCTGCTTGCCAACAGCATCCAGCAGGGTTGACTCCACTACCACCCGGCAACCACTCTCTCTATCATTGACGATATGAGTCTTGACATTCACCCGAGCCTTTTGGTCCGACACATCCTCATAGCTGACAAACACGCCTCCCCCAGCCACCTGGCCAGCCTCATTGGCATCGCTTACATGCACGTCACCGGTACAGATAAGATAACAATCACGGTAGATGCCACCAAATACACAAAAATCCATCGTATACTGTTTGCGCCCCGGCGGGAAAGAAGGGTCATCACTGTTATCAGCACATACGGCAACGGTTACCTCATCACCTGGACGCACACCAACAGCAGTCAAATCTATACTCACCGGGAGAAAACCACCGAAGTGCTCCTTTACCTTGTAACCATTGATATAAAAGCTGCTTTTACCCATAACCGCCTCAAAATAGAGGGACAACCGCTTACCTTGATACCGAGTATCGACAGTGAAACGCTTGGAATACCAGGCCGGCCCCTGATAATTGCGAGAACCGCTCGCCTCGGAAGGAACCAGCTGTACGGTATGCGGTAGGTTTACCAGCTCCCACTTGCTGTCATCCAGTTGCAAAGGATCAGCTTTTAAAGGAATATCCCCCCGATGAAAACGCCATCCGGGATTAAAGTCCAATACCTCGCGGCCGGAATTGGGCACCGGATAAAAACTGGCAGCAGAAAAGTGTTCTTGTGCTTGCAGTACACCGATGCAAGCCCAGAAAATAATTAATAAAAGAATCTTTTTCATAATCTATATCATTGATTTGTCATTCTATCCACACGTATTACCCCCGGTTTTCCACAAAACATCCTCTGCGGCATAGGTACTTTGATTTCCCTTCCATTGAGAACAATCCGAATCCCTTTCAGAGCCGCATTCATGCAAGCATCGGTGACAGAAACCACAATCTCCCCTGCTTCTTCCCTTATCAGCACCGCACACGGGGCAGAAGCGGAAAGAGACAAACCTTCTGCCTGCAAACCTTTATTGCCGGGATACAAGACAGCTTCCACCACCTTTCCATCCATAGAGCAGACCGCCTGCACCAAGGTATCATTCTGCAATACCCGGAACGGCAGTTCATCCGATGGTATCTGCCGGCCTGCATAAACCACATAGCCATAGGTATCATCAACCGGACGCTGTCCATGATTTGCCCACAGACGGAGGATTCTGGCTTCTGAGGGCAAGCCTTGTTTCTTTTCATTCACCTTGTTCCGCTTCACCCAATCTGTGGGACGAGTCTCGCAAGTAACAAATGCTTCACGGGTATACTCAGGAAGTATCCGATAGGCAAACTTACCTTTCTGCACCAGCCAGAGGGGAGTACCATCTGCCGACAAAAGCGAGTGAGTGCCGGAAGCGACAAGCTCCATTTTTCCCCTTTTCATCGAGAAAACTTCATCCGTCCAAGCCGTCTGGTCGATGGTGGTACGAATCTCCCCATCCAGTTCAGGACGCTTATTGGTTACGCCCGCACCCAAAGCTACCATGTAATCTCCCAGAATGAAATAAGACTTATATGCCTTGAAGCCATAAAGAACCTCGTTCAAGCCCTCACTGTTCCCCTTGTCGTTCACACCCTCTTTCGCAGAAGCGTTCATCTTTTCGAAGATATATCCTGCAACGGCATTACTCCCGCCATCCGTAGCACCGGCAGCAAAATTACTCCTGCTGCAATAACCACGCCAATTCTCTACGGGAACCAGCTTGTCCATGCCTTCGCGTGCAGTCACACCCGGGGAAGCGGTGACATCCCAACCGCCCATAATCCGGAAATACTCATCGCCGCTGCGCTGGAACAACGTCATTCCATCCGTCGGATAGAAATTGTAGGCATCAGCAAAACTGGCGGCACTCTCCAGTCCGTCACAACGGACAGAGGCCATATTAATCGTGATATGATAGTCGGGGGTCTTCTTTATCAAGTCGTCGTTGTTGAAGAACCAACGGGTACCGGAATAGATGCCCGGAGCATACTCCTCCATCATGATGCGATTCTTCTTCACCTCTTGCTGCAATTGCAACAGTTCCCGCTGCTCTTCGGGGGTGAAAGAGTCCATCCAGTTGCCGATAAGGTTATCCAGCATTCCGGCATAAGGGATGGAAAGCTCTGTGGGATTATATACATACGAGCCACGGTCCAGGCAAGGAAGGCGATATCCCTTATAATAATACCAGGCACCACCACGCAGGAAATTAAGAAGTGCCTGCACATTATCCCGGCCCAGATTCTTGGCCCAGGGAGAGCCTTTCAGCATATTCAGCATTTTAAGTGCATTGGAAGTCCCGTCAATGGGATAGCCCCAAATCAGGCATTGCTTTCCATGTCCCCAACCTGCCCCGTCGGCAGTGAATCCCTCAGTCCAGAAAGCATCGGAATACGTAGTTTGGGAGGTCATACTGATACCGCGCTGGCAAACTTCCGCCAGCAAGTCTATCATAGGAATGGAACGGTACATGGCGGCCACGGGCAATAGGGAACGATAGGCCAATGCATTGCCGCCCACCCACCACACATGGTTGCGGAAACGGGAAATGGAAACTACATTCTCATCGGTTTCGTCGTGGCGGAGAGGTTGGGTCCAAGCTTGTAAGGCAATGGTTTTCAACATATCGCACGCCTCTTGCAGCAATGTGCCGCCTTTCCCACCTTCAGCATCGTCCATCTGTTTCAGATAGCAGAAATTAGTATTGACCGCTGCCGTAGGTATGGCAAAGCAAGATGCATGGAAACGGGGACCGTCATTGGGGCGTCCTGCCTCGATACCGCCGTAATGCAAGATTGCCTTCAGCACTTTACCGGACAAGGCTTGCTCTTCTGTCAGTTCACCTTTACGATAGGCATCCGCTACTTTCCAGATACGGTTGAAGGCATCCGCCACGAACAAGCCTATTTCGGCCTGCGGGTTGGAGTAAGGCTTCTGAAAGGCATTCTCTTTGCGGAATTGCTCTTCCTGCTCCCTTAAACCAGAAAAGATACCGTCGGCAGTGAGTTGTGCCAGACACTCCTGCGCACTCAACCGGGTGTCCAGGGAATGATAACGGTAAGGATGCTGCGCAAAGGAAGCGCGGAAAGCCTTGATGGACTTCTCCTTCTCTGCATCCCCCCGCTGCCGGGCTTCGTTGTAGTAACGGTGATAATTATTGAAAGCAAACTGCGTTTCCTTCTCCTGCGGAAAAGCGGTTGCGGCCAAGCAAAGGCCGAGAATGGTCAGAATAAGGTTTCTCTGCATATTAGAATCGTATTGGTTATTGTATAATGTCCGATTATATTTTCAGCAAATATAATGAAAGGCAGAGGGAAGAAATGACGGCAATCATACAAAACAGATGCAGTTTTCGTACGGAACTGGCTGAGTGCGGCAACAGGCATAAAAAGATTGGCTATCTTTGTTTCATCATAATAACCTTATTAACAACACTCCCCATGAAAAGACATCATCTGCTTTTTCTCTTTGCCGCTTTCATAGCTATAACGTCTTCTGCCCAGAAGCTGGACAATCTGGTAGAACTGAAACAGAAGTCGGAAAACCCACTGTTTCATCACTTAGACAAAGCTCCACGTACACCAGCTTTCGAGTGCGAAGGCTATTGGGCCTGGGGAAGTTCGGTAGTGAAAGGAGATGACGGCAAGTACCATATGTTTGTTTCCCGCTTTCCCAAGAGCTTGCCGTTCCATCCGGGATGGATGGTAGCCTCGGAGATTGTACATGCCGTGTCCGAGGTACCGCAAGGACCTTATCGGTTCAGCGAAGTGGCCCTCCCTGCCCGTGGTGCGCAATACTGGGACGGACGCTCCACACACAATCCACGCATTTTGAGGCAGAACGGAAAATACTACCTTATCTATATGGGTTCCACCCACCCCTTTGCCGACCCTACTTACGAACAACTCACCCTGGAAAGCCCCTGGTGTACCGTTGCCCGTGCCAATAAACGTGTGGGACTGGCCGTTGCCGACTCGCCCTACGGTCCGTGGAAACGCTTGGACGAGCCCATCTTGAAGACCAAGCCCAATACTTTCTACAGTTTTCTGACCTCAAATCCCTCGCCTATCATTCAAGAAGACGGTTCGGTGATGATGATATTCAAGGGGCGACATTACACGAACGGTTACCTGCACTCGGCCATGAGCCTCGGAATGGCTTATGCTCCTACCATAGAAGGCCCTTATCGGGTGCTGAACAATGACCGTCCCATCTTTGAAGTAGACGGTCAGGGCGAAGCGGAAGACCCTTTCCTCTGGAAAGATGCAGACGGCTATCATGCCATCTTCAAAGACCATGTAGCCAAGTTTACCGGCGAACGGGGCGGAGGCGTCATGGCACATTCCAAAGACGGCATCCAATGGACGGTGGACAAAGACCCGAAAGCCTACTCACTCACTGTGGAGTGGGAAGACGGCAGCGTGGAGAAGCAAGGACAACTGGAACGCCCCTTCATCCTCTTCGAGGACGGAAAGCCTGCCTACATCTTCTTTGCCACGATGGACGGGCCCGGAGGATTCGAAAATGCATCCCGTTCTTGGAATATGGTGATTCCCATCAAAGATCGGAAGTAAAAATGTGTATCTTTGCAGCCATGAACGAGAACATATTACCCATCCACTTCGCCCCGCTGCAAGGCTATACCGATGCCGTCTACCGGCGGGCGCATGCACGCATTTTCGGCGGCATAGAGACCTATTACTCTCCTTTCGTACGCATGGAGCACGGAGAAATCCGACGGAAAGATGCCCGTGACATTGAGCCGGACCACAACCCGGACCTGCACCTCATCCCCCAGCTCATTGCTCCGGATACGGACAAGTTGGAGCACATAATATCCCTTTTCATCGAAAAAGGATACCGGGAAGCGGACATCAATCTGGGTTGTCCTTTTCCGATGCTGGCCCGGCGCCACAATGGCTCCGGCATGTTGCCCTATCCCGAAGAAGTGAAGGCGCTGCTCTCCGAAGCCATCGACCGGCATCCCGACATCCGTTTCTCCGTGAAGCTGCGTCTGGGTTGGGAGCAGGCGGAGGAGTGTCTTGCCCTGCTACCGCTGTTCAACGAACTCCCCCTCGCACACATCATCCTGCACCCGCGTCTGGGCAAGCAGCAATACAAAGGAGAGGTAGACCTGGAGGGATTCGAGGCTTTCTACAAGGAGTGCACCCATCCTCTGTTCTACAACGGCGACCTGCATACCGCGGAAGATATCCGTTCTATCACCACACGGTTCCCCCGATTGGCAGGTATCGTCATCGGCCGCGGGCTGCTCGCCAATCCTGCCCTGGCGCTGGAATACAAGCAAGGAACCCCGGTTTCTTCCGATGAAATGGCGAAAAAGGTGGGACAACTGCACACCGAAGTGTTCAACAGCTACCGGGAGCTACTGCAAGGAGGAGACACGCAACTGCTGACGAAAATGAAAAGCTTCTGGGAATACCTGCTGCCGGACGGAGACCGCAAGGCGCGAAAGACCATACACAAGACCACGAAGCTGGCAAATTATGAGGCGGCGGTAAGCAATCTGCTCGGAATGTATTAAGTCTTTATATCCGTATTTTTTACCATCCATACTCCTATCTTCCGACATTCCTTCCACCCCCATCCAGAACACCTTCTGAAAGGGGGTACAATGAGTCAGGGACTGAAAGGCATTCAGTCCCTGAGTGAAAGGCTTTCAGTCCCTGACTGAATCACGTTCGTTCAGCAAGTGAAATGGAAAGCCTCCGCAAAGCACTCTTTTACAGAACACTTTTATAAATATAAAAGACCAAAAAGCAAAGCTACGTTTTACCTTTATCTCTTCAATTCCACGTCGAAACTTGCAGCATCCCGGCAAGTAAAGCGCAACACTGTCTGCTTCTTGTCTACCGACAACACCTTGCAATAGGGAGTCTCGGCAACCTTCCACTGTCCCTTCAAAGTAACGGTTACGGGAATCTCCTGACTCTCATTGTCAGTCCACAGGCGTGAATAGATACTGCGTTCAATACGTTTTCCGTCTTTATCGAAAGCCTCGTCACTCGGACCACGATACAAGGCCAAGTCGGGCTGGGAAACAGTCAGCAGAAGCTTGTCCTTATATTCGCGTATCATGACAAGGCACGATGTATCGGCTTTCTGCAACAATCCACCGTCGGGCAGAGCCTGCGGAGTCTCAAACAAGACGTAAGAAGTAAGACCGTCTGCCGGAGAACGCACAATGTGGGCGTTGCGGTCTTGCCGGAGAATCTTGTAAGTGGGTTTCTTGGCGAATGCCTTCAAAGCGGCGGCATCCGTGTGGGGCAGCACTGCATATTCGTAGGAAGCGCCTTTCGGGGCTTTGCCATGTTGCAATGTCAAGGACACCCAGTCGCCGGAAGTAGGCTTGGTGCTACGCTCGCCTACGGTCACTTGCGGGAAGTTCTTCTCATATCGGGCAGTAGGACGGGAAGCTTTGGAAATGTAATAACCTACGCCGTTGGGGTCTATATAAGTCTGTCCGTCACTCTGATAGGACTCCCAGTACCGGCGGGTTTCGGGAGTGGTGGCGGCAAGCTGGAACACGGTGGTTTCCGTTGGATATTCGGTATTTAGGTTTTCGATGTCCGTACCGAGGCATACAATGGTGCCGTCGAAGAAATGGAACGACTTGCGGGCACGGTGAGAACCGTTATACTTATCATGTTCATGCAGCACCATACCGAAGTTACCGTTCAGATGTGCTTGGGACAAACCGCCGGCAAAAGCTTCGTCGGAATAGAGCATCTCCTCCATGCCGGAGAAGGTATCGACATTCAATACCCGGGCACGCAGCTGGTCGAAAGGCAAATGAATGCTCGTGACACCCGGAATACGATTCCAGTCGAAACCGGCCTCCTGCCAGCCACTGGTGGCAAAAGTAACCATTTCATCGGGTTTTCCGGTAAGAATCTGCATGCTGCCATGTGCCAGATAACGGCCATAGAAGTTGGCGGGGAGATAGTGCTCGGCAGCCCAGAGGTAACGGGAATGTCCGCGTACTACGGCAGCCCAGTTGCTGCGACGCTGTACGGATACACAACCGTAACCCAAAGCCAGATTGCCTTGCGGGTCGGGTTCCGGACGGAAGCCTTGGGCTTCGAGCAACTTCTTCATCTCCAATTCGTGGCGAGTGGAAGCCTTCGGCAGATAGTCGGGCGCATTCTTGTCCGGAGCTTCTGTATAGGCAACCAGGCGCAAATAGGCAGCGGCCATTTCGGGGTCATACTTCTGCTTGCCATCCGGCGTACCGGCAATGGCCATCGTGGCATATTGGATAGGTATCAGACTTCCTCCCCCGTTGGGATGGCGTCCGGACATGGAGAGAGACCATTGCTTCAGGTTGCAATAGAAACGCATGGTGAGAAGCACTTTCTTCACCGTCTCGTGTGCCTGCTCGGACAGGCGGAACTCGGTACCACTCAGCAAGTAAATCATATTAGTGGCACCGTCCAGACCGCCCACTGCATAAGCAGGATAATTGTTGCAATGATGGAAGCAGGCACCGTCCGGCTTGAAAGAACCGGCCAATCCCGGCGCAGGAAGACAGCCTTTGTCCAGCCAACGGGAGAAGGAACGCAGGTATTGCAGTTTCTCCGGTGTATCCTCCATAATCAGAATGCTGGCTATGCGGCCTTGCAACTTGGTGTTGAACGTATCTATATCAATACCGTTGACGGCAGGTTCGGGATATACCTCATTGGTGATGGCATACCAGTTGAGCGTACGTACCGCCTCTTCCAGCTTACCTGCCTCACGCAACACGTCCTTCATCAAGAAATAAGCCACAAACAGACCGCGCATACTATATCCGTAATGGTGGATATTCCCCCAGCAACTGCCGTAGGCAATACCCTGGTCGGTGGCGTTATCGTACATGGCGATGAATTTCTGCTTCAACTCGTGTTTCAGCGCCGCATCTTCCGCATTGTTGTAGGCGATGGCGACGCGTTTCATCAGGTTGAAATAGTCGCTTATCTCTATCCCCAGTCTGGAGAACATATCTTTGTCCCAATCGGGTACCATACGTTCGTATGCCTCGGAGTGACGTACGAAATAGATAGGACGTCCTGCTACCTTGCCGTTCTTGTAGGTAATCCGATAAAAATCATACTTCTCACGGATGGACTGCATCTCCTTGTCCGAAAGCGCGGAAGGTGTGTAGAGCATGCCGCGGAAACGCTTCTCCATAACCCGTATATCCTGCTTCTGCGCCTCGGTCACCTCTGTCAGAGGGATGTCCGGTTTCCACAAGGAGTGTTCGTAGATAACCAGCCAGTGGTTGGTGGTTCCCTTATTTACAAACGGTACCTGCAAGTCGGCAGTCTGCTGGCGGGCATCCACCTTGCTGGCAGTAATCAGATGGTCGAAAAAGAGTTTCCCCTTCACGTCGGGGGCTACAATTCGGATTTCGTCCATCCCTTCTTCCGGGGTACCTTGCATATCGCGTTCATAACATACCCATGCTCCGCGCCAACCGGTAAAGTTGATGCCAAAAGGAAAAGAGGTGCATACCTTGCCATCCTTCAGGAACTCAAACAGAATCTGCTTGTCCTGGGCCTGCTCATTGTACACCCATACGATGAAAGCCGAAAGATAGGTGTCTTTCCCCGTCGGGTCTTTCTTCTCAAACTTCAAGTCTTTTTTGATAGACAGTGCGGCACCCGGCTCGAAAGTCCAGCTCAAACTGTGGTCGCCGTCCCTATAATGTTCGTCGCTAATGCCCAACTGCGAACCGGCTGCCGTAGTGACAAACGCCGGAACCTGCTTCTCCTCAAAAGAAAGCAAGCGCTCATTCTTCACGATTTGTGCGTGTACACTGCCCGGCAGCAACATGCAAACGAGCGCTGCCGCTCCTATTTTCCATTTACTGAATTGCATCATGTCTGTTTATTTAAGGTTATCGATATTTGCTACTTGGAAATCTGCAAAACGTACGTGGTTCTGCCACAACCGTAAGGCGAAATAGCCGTCTCCTTTGCCATCGGCAACCGGTAAGCTGAAAAGCTCTTCACCATCCATGGCATAAGTGGTGGCTCCATTCTCCACACGGATTTTAACTTCATACCAATGGTTGGGCTTCAAAAGGTGGGCGGCATCGGTATACTCTTTCAAGATGGGTTTAATCTTTGCATCGTCCACTCCGTAATACTCTCCATGGTATTCACGGAAACGCGTAGTTCCATTATCATTACCGCCGTAGCCCACATAGTAAAGGTCCAGCGTATTGTAATTCTTGAACTCGCCGTTGCGCCATGCACTGCGGGCAAAGAAGTCATCCGGATGCCGGGGGTCATCGGCCCCCCAAAAACAATTCAAGTCGCTGAGACGGTCGTAGCTACCATTCTCAACCACCACTTGTACCCGGTAGGTAATCTCATAGTTTCCCGTCAACCGTTCCTTATACCAAAGGGACAGCCCGTCCGGAGATACAATATCCATCGTATCGCCGATACATGTAATTTCCACTTTTCCGGAAGAATCCTCCACGACCCAGGCGGTAAGCCGGCAGGAAGCGCCCATCTCCATACCGGGGAGGACACATAAGAGAAGTTGCATCAAAAGAAGTTGTAACCGCATATTTCAATGTATTAGTACAGTACAAAGAAACCCCTCTTTTTGGAAAAAGAGGGGCATAAATCGTACAGAAGAAGGATAAAATAATGATTGAGGCGGATTTCTGCCCCCACTTCATCAAGGATGAAGTTCTTCGAAAGCCTTGTTTTCCTCTTGTACCGCCTGAATAGTTTCTTCCAGTTCATTGATAGGGAGATCGAAGTTGTACCAGTCGTTATAGCAGTCGGTGACATACCACTTGCCATCCGTCAGTTCAAAGACCACACGAAGGGAAGGTTCTGATTCATCATAGCCTGCTTCGAACTCTTTATGGGCAGGCTCATTGACAGTGAAGTGAGAAATATAGGTACCTCCCTCCTCTTCGGTAGTACGTCCTTCCTTCAGCGTTTCTTCGTCTAGCAATGCCCACTTCTCGCGGGTGAAGGGAAAAGTCTGTTCCGTCTCACCGTCATCCTTCAAGAGGGTGATGGGAGACTTCAAAGGAAACTTGATTCGGGAATACTGGAATGAAGCACTGGACGTGAATTTCTGGAGAAATGTCTTGAAATCCTCCTCTTCGGCAGCCAGACCATTGAGAGTCGTCAGCATGAGTGCCGCAAACAGACAAAAAACAAAGCGGATAGCCTTCATATACTCGGATTATTTTTCAATGCGCAAAGATAATATAAAAGTAATAAAATGCTAAGGCTATGGGGCGATAATTATTATCATCTATGTTTCAGATACTCGTAACCAAACCGGCAACGCAAGCAGTCTTTCTTGTCACAATATTCCTTTTGAAGTTGAAGCAGAGCCTGCGAATCGGCAGCGGTAGATACCGGCAAACCGGCACCATCCCAAAGTCGGGTTACGTGATTGTTTTCGGCCTTCAAGGATTCAAGGAAACGGGTGGCACGGTCACACAAAACGTCATCGGCCTTGTGCAGGCCATAAGCATAAAGAAACGGGATGACCGTATTGATGGCAATCAGATTCAAGGCACCGTCCCCTACCCGCTTTTCCCTCCGGGGTGAAACCTTTCTGAAATTGAAGTGCTCCTCCCAATACGCGGAAGTCTTGGCAGCCAGTATCTTCTTCACCGCCTCCAGCGTTTCAGCCTCCATAACACGCGAGAAGAGCGACTGCTCCTTGTGATACAGACAGGCAAGCTGGGCGAGGCGTACATGTGGAAAGTTATCGGGACGAAGACGCAGAAACCGCCACTGCTCAACAGACATGGGAGCTGGCAGCTCGAACTTGTGTTGCAGGTAGCGGAACTCTTTCTGAAGTATCAAATAATAATCATCTGCCTCTGCCGAGACCTCCTCCAGCAGGCCTGCCTGCCCCAGGAAGAAAGCCTCCACTTGAAACAGACTGTCCCGATGCTTGTCTACGGCGCGGAATGGAAGGCGGTTTGCCCATGCCTCGAAAGCATCCCCATTCAGCCCGAAGCCGAAGTTACGAGCAAGAGTAATGAAGAAAACATCCTCCCAATGATGATTGCAGCGTTCGAGCCGCTGGGATATAACGCATGCTTTCTGCTCAAAACGCTCTACCTGCAAAGCGGACAGCCAGGAGTGGACGGTCAGCTTCGGAAGGGAGGCAAGGATGGAATAGCAGGGAGGATAAATCTCTGTCTGCCGAAGCTCTTCATAGCGCAAGCGGACAGTGTCGGGGCAAGTGAGCACCATCTGGGGAACCAGCTCACCGTTCGTGCGGTACACATCACAATTCGATTCGCCCACCACGTGCAGGATGACGGTATCATACGCCTTGTCACGGTCGTGCCTATGGAGCAGCCAGTCTGATGCCTGCGTATGCACTTCGACGTTGCCCACCCAGAGCGTACCGTCTATTTTCAGTTTGGCATTAAAAAAATCGGGGCCTGCATTCATGTTCGGCAAACCGGGATCTATCACTTCTACCGGCCGGCCGGAGGTTGTCTGGAGCAATGACAAAGGAAATATTTTGTGCTTCCAAACATAATGCAGTAGTTGTTCCATGTTAACAAGACGTTAATGTTGAGCACAAATGTAAGAAAAAGATTATCTTTGCGACCTATAGTTTGTTGATAAACTAAATAAAAACAGATAGAAACAATGAAAATCGCATTAATCGGCTACGGAAAAATGGGCAAGGAAATCGAGAAAATAGCCCTTGGCCGCGGACACGAAATTGTAAGCATCATCGATGTCGACAATCAGGAAGACTTTGAATCGGCAGCCTTCAAGAGCGCCGACGTTGCCATAGAGTTCACCAACCCCATGGTTGCATACAATAACTATATGAAGGCATTCCGCGCCGGGGTCAAACTGGTATCCGGCAGTACGGGCTGGATGGCGGAACATGGAGACGAAGTGAAGAGACTTTGTACCGAAGGCGGCAAGACACTGTTCTGGTCGTCCAACTTCAGTCTGGGAGTAAGCATATTCTCTGCCGTCAACAAGTACCTCGCAAAGATAATGAACCAATTCCCTGCCTATGATGTGACAATGAGCGAAACGCACCACATCCACAAGATGGACGCTCCGAGCGGAACGGCCATCACGCTTGCCGAAGGTATTCTGGAGAATCTCGACCGTAAGGACAAATGGATAGAAGGAACTTTCCAGGCTCCCGACGGAACCGTTTCGGGCTCTACGGAATGTGCAGCCAATGAGCTACCCATAAGTTCTATCCGCGAAGGAGAAGTACCGGGCATCCACAGCATCCGCTACGACTCCGAAGCCGACAGCATCACTATCACCCACGATGCCAAGAATCGCAGGGGATTTGCCTTGGGAGCTGTCCTTGCTGCCGAATATACCGCCAAGCACGAAGGTGCTTTGGGAATGAGTGACTTGTTTCCATTTTTAAAAGACTAAAACATCATGAGAAAAGCAACACGCACCCAATGGATTAAATTCAGTATAGTCACCCTGCTCTACCTTGCCTTTCTGGTTTGGGTAAAAAGCTGGCTGGGACTGATTGTACTACCCTTCATTTTTGACATCTACATCAGTAAGAAGATACCCTGGGGGTTCTGGAAGAAATCGGAGAATCCTGCCGTACGCAGCATCATGAGTTGGGTGGATGCCATCGTATTTGCGCTGGTAGCCGTCTACTTCGTAAATATCTATGTGTTCCAGAATTATCAGATACCGTCTTCCTCACTGGAGAAATCCTTGTTGGTAGGCGATTTCCTTTACGTCAGCAAGATGAGCTATGGCCCGCGCGTACCGAATACGCCGCTTTCCATGCCGCTGGCACAACATACACTACCGGTATTCAACACCAAGTCGTACATCGAATGGCCTCAATGGGAATACAAACGTGTGCCGGGCTTCGGCAAAGTGAAACTGAACGATATTGTGGTGTTCAACTTCCCGGCAGGCGACACGGTAGCCACCAACTTCCAGCAGACAGACTTCTATACCCTTGCTTACGAAGAAGGAAAACGCGTGTATCCCAACAAGGTGAATATGGACAGCCTGACACGCAAGCAGCAACGTACTGTCTACGACCTGTACTACAATGCCGGACGTAATCTTATCCGTTCCAATCCGAGAATGTACGGTGACATTGTCATACGCCCCGTTGACCGTCGTGAAAACTATGTAAAACGTTGCGTAGGCCTGCCCGGCGATACGTTGCAAATCAAGAAAGGACAAGTATACATCGACGGCAAAGCCATTGAGAACCCTACAGAAATGCAATTCAACTACTTTGTACAGACAACGGGACCTTATATCACCGATGATATGTTCCGTGAACTGGGCATCAGCAAAGAGGACCAGACACTGATGACCGACGGTCTGGGCTGGGAAGAGAATCTGATTGAAATGGGATTGGACCGCCGGGATGCCCAAGGAAGACTGGCACCGGTCTATCATCTTCCGCTCACCAAAAAGATGTACGAGACCCTTACGGGCAACAAGAAACTCATCAGCAAGATTATCATCGAGCCGGGAGAGTTCTCGGGACAGATGTATCCGCTGAACCTTTACACCAAATGGGACCGCAACAACTACGGTCCAATCTGGATTCCCGCCAAAGGTGCCACCATCAAGCTGACCGAGGATAACCTGCCCATCTACGAACGCTGTATCGTTGCCTATGAAGGCAACAAACTGGAAGTCAAGGAAGACGGCATCTACATCAATGGTGAAAAGACCGACTCCTATACCTTCAATATGGACTACTATTGGATGATGGGCGACAACCGCGACAAGTCCGCCGACTCCCGATACTGGGGTTTTGTGCCGGAGGACCATGTCGTAGGAAAACCGATTGTAGTATGGCTGTCATTGGACAAAGACCGCAACTGGTTTGACGGCAAGATACGCTGGAACCGGATATTCAAGTGGGTGGACGGCATTAAATGAAAAAAGGGTGTAAGATAGCAACCACAATAGTTGGAGTGGCACTCGTCGTGGTGCTGCTTCGGGGTTGTGTGGCAACTTCCTATCTTATCCCCTCTTCCGGCATGGAGAACTCACTGTATCAGGGTGAACGTATTCTTGTAAACAAGTGGAGCTACGGTCTACGGCTTCCTTTCATGAAGTTATGGGGATATCATCGCTGGGCGGACAGTCCGGTGCAGAAAGAGGATATTCTTGTATTCAACAATCCTGCCAATCTTTCAGAACCCGTGATTGACCGACGGGAAGTCTTTATCAGCCGTTGCATCGGTACTCCTGGAGATACCTTGCTGATAGATTCGCTTTTTTCAGTGATTCCTTCCGAAAAGAATGCACCCGACCAGAAGTTTCTTTATTCTTACCCCAGTCAACGGGAACGACAGTTGGATTCATTGCTTTCCATCCTTTCCATTGCTCCCAACAAACTATTGGGGCAGGATTCAACAAAGAATATATGCAGTTTCAGCCGTTATGAACACTACTTGCTGGAACAAGCCATGAACGGAAAGTGCTGGATAGAACCTATTGTCAAGGAAGATTCTATGGAGATGCTGAAACCTCTGATAATCCCCAGCAAAGGCAAAGCCGTGCGCGTATATCCGTGGAACAAGACTTTGTTGCGAAACACCCTGGTACTTCACGAAAAGAAACAAGCCGAAATCAAAAACGACACCCTTTATGTGGAAGGCAAACCCGTGCAACACTGCCATTTTACCAAAGACTACTACTGGGTAAGTGCCAACAATACCATCAATCTTTCGGACTCCCGTCTTTTCGGTTTCGTCCCCGAAGACCACATCATAGGCAAGGCATCTATCATCTGGTTCTCCAAAGAAAAGGGAACAGGACCTTTCAGCGGTTACCGATGGGGCAGGATATGGAAAAGAGTGGAATGACAAACAAATGAAAGAATAAAAATGAAAATACAAACAATGAACAGTAGCTTCAATCGTAAATCGCAAATCATCTAATCGTAAATATACTGATGAAAACAGTTTTTCTTTCTTCCGCCTATTTGGCTCCCATAGAATATTATACCAAATTGCTGGCATACGATAAAGTATTCATCGAACAGCATGACCACTATATGAAGCAGACTTACCGCAACCGCTGCACCATTGCCGCACCGGACGGCGAGTTGGCACTTTCCATCCCTACCGTAAAGCCGGATAGCCTAAAATGCCCGATGCGCGATATCCGTATCTCCGACCACGGTAACTGGCGGCATCTGCACTGGAATGCGCTTGAATCTGCCTACAACCACACTCCTTTCTTTGAATATTATAAAGACGACTTCCGCCCTTTCTATGAAAAGAAGTATGAGTTTTTAGTCGATTTCAACGAAGAACTTTGCCACCTCGTCTGCTCCCTGATAGACTTGCAACCGGATATGGCACGTACTACCGGATACCGGACTGAGTTTGCTCCGGATGAGACAGATTTCCGCGAACGCATTCATCCGAAAAAGGATTTTTCTCTGGAAGATACAGAATTCTCACCACAACCTTATTATCAAGTGTTTCAAGAGAGACTCGGGTTTCTGCCCAACTTGAGCATCATAGACCTGCTGTTCAATATGGGACCGGAAAGCTTATTGGTATTACAGAAGTCCATCGCTCTAAAATAAAAGACATGAAACCGAAAACAACAATACAATGGACGCTTGCATTCCTGCTTCTGGCATCTTGTATGCAAGCACAATCCATTTGGAACACAGCACACCTTGCAAATGTAAAGCACTCTATTCACGAGCCTTTCTATGCCACAACTTACGAGATATTGAAAGCGGAAGCGGACAGGTTATTGGACGCCCAGCCCCTTTCTGTCATGATGAAAGAAAAAACACCTGCCAGCGGTGACAAGCATGACTATATGAGCCAAGCCCGATACTATTGGCCCGACCCAACAAAGCCAAACGGCCTGCCTTACATCAACCGCGACGGCGTATCCAATCCTGAACTGAACAAACTAGACCGTAATCGGTTGGGAACAACAGCCGGCCGCATCACTACCCTGGCTCTGGTCTGGTACTTCAGCGGAGAAGAGCAGTATGCCCGGAAAGCCACAGAACTTATCCGCGTATGGTTTCTGAACAAAGACACCCGAATGAACCCCAACCTGGAATATGCACAAATGATACCGGGACACAATAACGACAAAGGTCGCTGCTATGGGCTGATAGACACCTACTCCTTCATAGAAATGCTGGATGCTGTGGCACTGCTAGAACAGTCAAAAGCATTTACTACCCAGGACAGCAAACAACTGAAGAAATGGTTTTCCAAACTGACCGACTGGATGCTCGCCAGTCCGCAAGGTAAGGAAGAAGCAGCCAGTGCCAACAACCACAGCGTAGCCTACGATGCCCAAATCATAGCTTTCGCCCTCTATACCGGTAACAAGAAACTGGCGCAGGAAATCATCAATGACTTCCCCCAAAAACGTATCTTCCCCCAGATAGCTCCTGACGGACGACAACCGCACGAACTGCAACGTACCCTTGCCTTCCACTACTCACAGTACAACCTGACCCACTTTATTGACATCATGCTGATGGCAAAAAATCTTGGAATCAAGCTGGATGACATCACCTCTACCGATGGACGTAACTTCTACAAAGCCATGGATTTCCTGGCTTCCTACGTCGGAAAGGGCCTCAGTGAATGGCCCTACCAGCAGATAAGCGGCTGGGAAAGCTCGATACAGAATTTCTGCAAAGACCTCTACCGTACTGCCGTCTACCTGAATCCTGCACGCAAAGACTACCTGAATCTTTATTATGCCCACCGTATCCTAAAACCGCATGACAACTTCAATCTACTGTATATACAAGCCACGGCATTGGACAACCCGATAAGGAAATAGCACTTTCTTCCGGACAACAAATGCATCTTTTTTGTATGATTGTTAGTCAGTGCAACGGATTATTCCGTATTTTTGCAACGCTAATCAAATAAAACACAACGTAATTTTTAAATGAACGAATCATGAAAAACTTATTTGACATTAAAGACAAAGTAGTGGTCATAACCGGCGGAACAGGAGTATTGGGGAAAGCCATCGCCTTTCATCTGGCAGAAGAAGGTGCAAAGGTCGTCATTTTGGGACGCAAGGCAGAAATAGGGGACGCCATTGCCGGAGAAATCAAGGCAAACGGTGGAGAAGCCATGTTCCTGACAACCGACGTGATGAACCGTGAACTGCTGGAACAGAACTTGGCTGACATCCTGAAAGCCTATGGCCGCATAGATGCCCTGCTGAATGCAGCCGGCGGAAATATGCCGGGCGCCACCATCGCGCCCACGGGCACTTTCTTCGATTTGAAGATAGAAGAGTTCCAACGGGTGCTTGAATTAAACCTGACCGGTACCGTACTGCCTACACAAGTCTTCCTCAAACCGATGGTGGAGCAGAAGGCAGGTGCTATTGTCAACTTCTCCAGCATGGCTGCTTTCCGCCCCATGACGCGTGTAGCCGGATATGCTGCCGCAAAAGCCGGTATCTCCAATTTCACAGCCTTCATGGCTACGGAAGTTGCCAAGAAGTTTGGTGAAGGTATTCGTGTAAATGCCATCGCACCCGGATTTTTCCTCACAGAGCAGAACCGTGCCCTGCTGACGAACCCGGATGGAAGCTACACGGAACGTGGGCAAGATGTGATTCGCCAAACTCCCTTCGGACGTATGGGCCGTGCAGAAGAGCTTTGCGGAACCATCCAATACCTCATCAGCGATGCTTCCAGCTTTGTCACCGGTACGGTGGCTGTAGTGGACGGAGGGTTCAACGCATTCGCGATGTAAATAGTAAATTGCAAATCATCAAACAATAAATAACATGATTCTTTGTGAACAAACCTGGCGCTGGTACGGTCCCAACGACCCGGTAAGCCTTTGGGACATCAAACAAGCCGGGGCTACCGGCATTGTAAACGCCTTGCATCATATTCCAAACGGGGAAATATGGACAGTAGAGGAAATCAAGAAACGGAAAGAAATGATTGAAGCCGTCGGTCTGCGCTGGTCTGTAGTAGAAAGTGTACCCGTACACGAACATATCAAGACCCAAACCGGAGACTTCCAGAAGTATATCGACAACTATAAAGAGAGCTTGCGTAACCTGGGCAAATGCGGCATTCACATTGTCACCTACAACTTTATGCCCGTACTGGACTGGACACGTACCGACCTCGCCTACGAACTACCCGACGGCAGTCGTGCCCTCCGCTTTGAACGTGCCGCTTTCATCGCCTTCGACCTCTTCCTGCTACGTCGTCCCGGTGCAGAAGGCGAATACACCGATGAAGAAAAGGCCAAAGCCCGTGCCCGCTTCGAACAGATGACAGAGGCAGACAAACAACTGCTTGTACGCAACATGATTGCCGGACTTCCCGGCTCAGAAGAAAGCTTCACCCTGGAACAGTTCCAACAGGAACTGGACCGCTACAAGGGCATCACTCCGGAACGCCTGCGTGCCAACCTGATCTATTTCCTGCAAGAAATCACTCCGGTAGCCGACGAAGCAGGTGTCATGCTCGTTATCCATCCGGACGACCCACCGTGCTCCATCCTCGGCCTGCCACGCATCATGAGCTGTGCTGCCGATTTCCAGGCACTGATTGACGCTGTTCCCAACAAGAGCAACGGTCTTTGCCTCTGCACCGGTTCGCTCGGTGTAAGCAGCGCCAACGATTGTGCAGTCATCATGCAGCAATTTGCCGACCGCATCAACTTTGTCCATCTGCGCAGTACACAACGCGACGCCGAAGGCAATTTCTACGAAGCCAACCACCTGGAAGGAGACGTGGACATGTATCACGTGATGAAAGCCTTCCTTGAACTGCAACAACGCCGTGGTGTCTCTATCCCGATGCGACCCGACCACGGACACCAGATGGTAGACGACTTGAAGAAGAAAACCAATCCCGGCTATTCCTGTATCGGCCGTCTGCGCGGACTGGCAGAGCTTCGTGGACTGGAAATGGGTATAGCCAAATCGCTGTACGAATAAGGCACAAGATATAGCAAGCATAAGGAAAGAACAGGAAGCCCTCCGTCCGAAACTTTGAAGTTTCGGACGGAGGGCTTCCCTTTATAAGTTTTCTGCCATCAGCCGCCTCTTCTTAAGGCACTGTCTGCCGACATTTATTTACCTTCTTTTGCAGCAAGCACTTTCCATACAACGGCACTCAGCGCAGCACCCACAAACGGAGCTACAATGAACAGCCACAACTGAGAGAGAGCCTCGCCACCCTGGAACAGTGCCGGACCGATGCTACGGGCAGGATTGACAGAAGTTCCCGTAACAGGAATACAAACAATGTGCACTAATACCAACGTAAGACCAATGGCCAATCCTGCAAGATTACCCGCCCCCTTCTCGGAATCCGTAGAACCTAACACAACCAGCACAAAGATAAACGTGAACACAGCCTCTGCAATGAATGCCTGCAACATCATTCCGTCAGCAAACCCATTGGAACCGGTAGCCGTAGGACCACCATGAGCGCCCGTAGACACCAATGCATAAAGAATGGCAGAACCGATAACCGCCCCGATAACCTGAAACACCATATACATGGCTGCATCTTTCCCGCTCATCCTGCCGGACAACAGAACGCCCAGGGTAATGGCAGGATTAATATGACAGCCCGAGATTCCTCCGATAGCGTATGCCATCGCCACAACGGACAAGCCGAAAGCAAAAGCCACTCCCAGCGTTCCGACACCTGCACTAACCGCCCCCGCCGCACTTCCGGCAAAGACAGCACTACCACATCCCATCAGGACAAGAACCATTGTCCCGATCATTTCTGCTAAATACTTCTTCATGATAGTTTTTATTAAACATTGATTTCTGCAAAAATAAATATAAAAGATGAAGATCTGCCCAAACACGGCGGTAAAAACTCACCCATTACTACAAAACATCACTGCTTTGACTCTAACATCCAGCATATCTGCATCTTCCTTAGCCAACCCGAAGAAACTCAGAAATATAAGAAAACATATTGGCTTGTAAAGAGTACAAAGAAAGGGTGCAACCTCACGGCCACACCCTCCATCTACACTATCTTTGATAATAACCTAAAAGGAAACTTTATTTTCCTACATCATTTCAATTCAAAAGGAACCGTTCCCTTCACATCGGCTGCCGAAGCTGCTATGACAGCCTCGAACTTGCCCGGTTCGGCCACCCAAGCGTGCTGGGTGTCATCGAAGAAGCTAAGAGCCTCCTTATCAATGGTAAATGTGACTTCCTTTGTTTCGCCCGGAGCCAGTTTCACCTTTTGGAAACCTTTCAGTTCCTTGACGGGACGAGGCAGAGAGGACTTCTTGTCACTGATGTACAGTTGGACAACTTCCTGCCCTTCGCGCGCTCCGGTATTCTTTACAGAAACCTTCACGGTCAGCGTACCGTCGGCCTGCATGGTCTTGCTGTCGGCCGTCGGCTTGCCATATTCGAAAGTGGTATAGCTCAAACCGTGGCCGAAGGGGAACAACGGTTTCACCTTCTTCTGCTTATCGGCCCAACGGTAGCCCACGAAGATGCTTTCATTATACTTGATGTCGATGATGTCCTTGCTCCGTTTGCCGGTATATTCGCCCAAGCTGTGGGCCGGGCAGTCCTCCAGCTTCACGGGGAAGGTGAACGGAAGCTTGCCGCTGGGATTGACATCACCCATGAGGATGGCGGCAAGGGAACTGCCGGCTTCGGAACCCAGATACCAGTCCTGCACGATGGCAGGCACCTCGTTCACCCACGGCATGGCAATGGCGTTGCCGGAGATGTTGACGACAATCAGATTCTTGTTCGCCTCGGCCAGTGCGGAGATAACGGCATCCTGACCGTAGGACAAGCCCAGACCCTTACGGTCGGAGTCCTCGCAGTCCTGGCCGTTGCTCTTGTTCAGGCCGCCGATGAAGATGACATAATCGGCATCCCGGGCCTCTTTCACGGCTTCAGCTATCAGCTCTTCGGGAGTACGGTCATCCTTCAGATTCTGTCCGGTCACCACCCCGTTGTATTCACCGCTTGCATCGCCCACGTAGCCACGGGCATAGACCACCTCGGCCTTGCCGGCCACACGCTGCTTGATGCCGTCCAACGGAGAGAGTTCGCGCTGTACCTTCAGGGAAGAACTACCACCGCCTACGGTCATCATCTTGATGGCATTCTCGCCCACTACAAGAATCTTTTTAGCCCGGTTCAGGTCTATCGGGAGCACATTGCCCTTGTTCTGCAACAGTACGATGCCCTCCTCACCGATGCGGCGGGCAGCCTCGTAATGTTCCGGAGAGAGCATGCTTCCCCACGGACGGTCGGGGTTCATCACCGTACGGAAGATAAGGCGCAGAATGCGGCGTACCTTGTCGTCCAGTTCCGTGGTACCTACCTTACCTTCGCGGATGAGGTTCAGATAGGGATTTGCCAGATAATAGTTATCGTATGCGTTGCTGGCACCGTTCGAGAGCCCGTTGGTCCAACTGCCGAATTCCATATCCAGCCCGTTGGTGATGGCTTGCCGGGTATCGTGCGTGCCGCCCCAGTCGGAAATGACTACGCCGTCGAATCCCCATTCGCCCTTCAATATATCGTTCAATGTGTATTGGTTGTGACAAAGATGTTGGCCTTTGTATAGGTTGTAGGCACCCATGATGCTCCACGCTCCGCCTTCCTGCACGGCCATCTTGAAAGCAGGCAGATAGATTTCATAAAGAGCACGGTCGTCCACGATGACGTTGGTGGTGTGGCGGTTCACTTCGTGGTTGTTCAAGGCGAAGTGTTTCACGCAGGCAGCCACGCCGTTCTGCTGCACGCCCCGGATATAGGGCGACACCATCTTTCCGGCCAGATAAGGGTCCTCACCCATATACTCGAAGTTGCGTCCGTTGAGCGGTGTGCGGTAGATATTGACACCGGGGCCCAGCAGGACGGACTTGTTGCGGTAGCGTGCCTCTTCACCGATGCTCTGTCCGTAAAGGAGAGACATTTCGGGGTTCCAGGTTGCCGCCAGACAGGTCAGGGCAGGGAAAGCCACGCAGGAGTCGTTGGTGCATCCGGCTTGTTCCCACTCGTCCCACAACACATCGGGACGTATGCCGTGGGGGCCGTCGTCCGTCCATACATCGGGAATGCCCAGACGGGGCACACCCGCACTGCTGAACTTGCTTTGCGCATGGGTCAACTTCACTTTCTCTTCCAGGGTCAGACGGCTTAAGGCGTCTTCCACTCTTTCTTCAATAGGTTTGCTTGCGTCCAGATAGACGGGCTTCTGCTGGGCCGAAAGAGGCAGCGCGACAGCGGCCAGAACCAAACCGAATAATACTTTTTTCATTGTTGTATAATTAAGTTGTTATATAAGTAAGCAATCATAATCAGTCCGTACCATTGATAATCCCCGACATACAAGGGAATATGACTTAGCCCTACCTACATAGGAACTGAAGTCCTTACACCCGTATAGTGAGTACCCATAACATCCGGATGTTGTTGTCCAAAACATCCCCATGTTTTACCCCAAAACACCCGGATGTTTTATCCCAATACATCCCCATGTTTTGCCCTAAAACATCCGGATGTTTTGGGTGCTCAGTCCTATGGTGTGTACAGCTCAGTCCCTACCTCTTTCATGCTAAGTCCCGGCATCTCATCCTCTGGGACTTGATACGTACTGTTTGCAGCGAGGCAGCACCCGCTACTTCATTCCCAATGACCGGATATAACCCTCCTGAACCACACAATTCTTCAGTTTGCATGCCTCGATAAAGTCCATCATCGCCTTGCGGGACATGGCCTGCGCGGGACGTGCCTCACGGATTTCCTTGTACGTGGCACGCGGTGCTTCGGAGAAATACACGATGTTTGCCCAGTTCTCCGGCGGAGTGATGCCGACGAAAGAAGAACCGTCCATCTTCTTGTAGGGCCAGAAGGTATAGCCGATGTTGTTCTCGCGCATCGTCTGGCAGAAAGCGGCCTGCCATTCGTCCGTATTGTGGCCTATCTCACCCATGTACATGGGCAGGTTCACACTGTCGCGGAAGTTGATAATCGTCTGGATGGCAGCTTGGGTAGGTTCGCCTCCGTAACGGTGGCAAGTGTACATTATCTTGTCGTCGAACTTGGAGTCCTTGAAAGGCTTGAAATTACCGTTCCATTGCGCACCGCCCAGCAGGATGATGTGGTTGCTGTCCACCTCGCGGATGGCGGCTACACCTTTCTTGTATACATCTTCCAGCTTGCCGTTGAGTTCCTCCATGTTCTCGAAGTAAGGGGCAATGGGCTCGTTGAAGAGTTCGTAACCGAGGATGACCGGTTCGTTCTTGTAGCGGTCGGCTATCCGGCGCCAGATGTCACAGTAGAGTTGCTGGCTGACTTCGCTGTCGAACAGCCAGGGATAGCCGTAGCTGTCGTCGATATTGTCGCCCGTCTGTCCGCCGGGAGCGTCGTGCATGTCGAGGATGAGGTACAAGTCCGATTCGCGGCACCACTCTACCAGGCTGTCCACGCGGGCAAAGCCGTCTTGGTCGGCAGTCAGCCCCATATAGTCCTCGTCTGTAAACAGTTTGTAATGGAAAGGCAGGCGGATGGTGTTGGCACCCTGCTCCTTGATGAAGCGGATGTCCTCGCGCGTTACATAATTGTCCTTGAATGCTTTCCAGAAGTCGGCCGTAAAGTCCGGTCCCACCAACTGGCAGAACATCTCATTGATGAAACGGCCGGAATTGGTCTTGTTGAACTTGAACATGTATCCTTCCGGATTCAGCCAGTTGCCCAGGTTGGTACCCATGATGAAGAGTTTGGTACCGTCGGGCTTTATCAAGTCCTGACCCTGAATGGTTACGAATGCATCCGAAGTTACTTCTTTTGTCGCTTGTTTCTCACCGCATCCCGCAAGGCCCAAAGACAGCAAGGCGATGGAAATGCTTGTCGCTAATAAATGTTTCATGGCAATAATTTTGGTTATAGTATTAGTTGCGATATTCGCTTTTGCTTCCCCAAAGTTAGGAAAGATAAGAACACCTCGTACCGGCGAATCGGGAATAGGTGGAAGAAGTGAAGAAGCATGAACAAACAAACAACTAATAATCAGAAATATAATCAGAAGAAGAGAAAGGCAGAAAGTGGATTCAAAAAGCCGGTTTGACGTATTGTCAGCGTATCTGCATCAGCCGTATTTCAAAGTCCTCGCGCGAAATGCGGGCCTTGTTCTTCACTTTGGCACGGTAATTATAGATGGTGTTTACGGAATAACGGAGGAATTCTGCAATCTGCGAACTGTCGTCGATGCCCAGACGAATCAAGGCGAAAATGCGGAGTTCCGTATTCAGCAACTCGCCTTTACGGAGCACGATGCGTTCTTCGGGCTGCAGCAAGTCATTGAATTTATCGACAAAATCGGGGAAAAGGTGCAAGAAGGCAGTATCAAAGTTATCATAGAGTTCCTTCAGTCCGGTGTCCAGTACCTCGCGGGAACGCACCATCTTCAGCAGCTCTTCCATCTGCCCGGCAGAGATTTTCTTGTTGACCATCCGCCGGTAGGTATCCAGCCGGTTGATATAAACGGAGCAGAGATTCATGAAACGGCCCACATACTCCTCCTTGATGTTGTTTGAGAGTTGCAGTTGCTCGTTGGCATGCTCCAGCTTGTTCCGTGCGGCAGAGAGTCGCTGCATCTGCCGGTAGATAAAGCCCACTGCCACCACCAACAGCACAATCAAAGCGCTGATGAGCCAGAGGTACAGCCGGAGCCGGTCATTCTGCTTCTCACGCATGGCCTGATAAGTGAGGTCTATCAGTGAAAGGATGCCGGCAGTCTGGAGGCTGCGGCTACGGGCGTTGTATCGGTTGGTTTCGTCCCACGAGAAACGGATGTAACGGTAGGCATGCTCCATATCCCCTTCCTCATAAAGAAGTTCCGCCAGGTTCCAGAGTGAGGCATGGTCTGTGATGCTCAGGCGAATATCGGTCAGTGCAGACAAAGCCAGATAGCGCTTCTCCTCCTCCCGGTTCCCGAGCCGGCGGTAGAGCAATGAGCGCTGATAGGTCACCAGCGCATATTCGGGAGTATTGGGCTTGGCATGTGCCAGACGCGTATCATTGATGCTCAAGGCTTCGTCCGGATGGCCTGCAGCGGCCTCCCGCGTCTCTCTTCGTTCCAGATATAGGGGGGATGAAGGCAGAAGTACCTGCATCAAAGAATCGTCATAATGGGTAGCCAAAGCCTGATAATGCTTCTTGAAAGAATCGTCCAGCGTATAGAAACTCAGTTCTGTGTAAAGTTTATGACAGGCATTGTAATAGTCCGGCAGCAGATGGGAGGGAAGGGAGGCTTTGTCCGTCTGCCTCAAGAGTTCGGCGGCTTCCTCGTACATGCCTGCCGAAGCCATCAGGTGGGCAAGCTCCAGCCTTGTTTCGAGTGCTCCATTCCGTTGGCCATAGCGTTCTGCCCAATCCAGATTGACACGAAGATAATGGATGGCAGAGTCGCAGATATATGCCTTGTACTCCTTATAAATTTCTCCATTCCATCGAAAAAAAGAGAGATTGGCGGTGTCGGCATCCAGCAATTGGCACTTCAGCCGGGCAATGCGCCCTTCACGCACGGCGACATAGTGCCGATGCGCCTCGATAGCCTCATCCAAAGAAGCCGTCAGTGCAGTGAAAGACGACGTGCCGGCAGCCAAAGCCACACTTTGCCATACCACGACGGCAAGAAAACAAAAAATGAACAATCTCCTTTCCATGACCATAAAGTTCATGCAAATATAGCAAGAAATCCTGCAAAGCAGTAGCATCGGAAAGAATAGTTTCCTATATTTGCGTTCAAAACCCCCAAACAAATTATCTATCATGAAAAGCTTAACACTCCAACGGATTGCCGCGGTAGACGTATTCCGCGCACTCACCATGTTCCTCATGCTCTTTGTCAACGACATTCCCGGACTGAAAAACGTGCCCCACTGGCTGATGCATGCCAGGATGGACGAAGACATGATGGGATTCTCCGACACCATCTTCCCTGCTTTCCTTTTCTGCATGGGCATGTCCGTATCCTTTGCCATACAAAACCGGTACAAAAAAGGAGACAGCACCCTGCAAGTCGTGGCCCATATCTTCTGGCGGACAGTGGCGCTGATTGCCATGGGACTGTTTTCACTGAACAGCGGAGGCATCGAAGGCGGTCTATCGCACCAATGGTTCTCCATCCTGATGGTCATCGGTTTCTTCCTCACCTGGGGGGTATATCCCAAAGCGGAAGGAACGAAAAAGACCCTTTTCACCGCAATGAAAACAGCAGGCGTGCTGCTGCTCGCCTTCCTCGTCATCTACAAGGACATGAACGGGAAACCGTTCCAGATAAGCTGGTGGGGCATCCTCGGACTTATCGGCTGGACGTATGCGGTATGTGCAGGCATCTATCTGTTCACCCGGGAAAGCCTGCGGAAGAATGCCATTGCCTGGTTCGTGGTCGTATTGCTTGCCGTAATCAGCCATTCAGACCTGATACCGGGAGAGTACGGCAGCCGGATTATCCTGCTTCCCTTTATCCCGAGTGACTGGACACTGCATGCCTTCGGTATGTCCGGCGTATTGACCTCCCTGCTCATGCAGCGCTATGCCGACCGGGAACGGCCGGGACGATTCATCGGCATGCTTTGTGCCCTCGGCGTAGGAATGCTTGTCCTTGCCCTCGTCTCACACCCGTTCTGGATTATATCCAAAATACAAGCCACGCCGACATGGTTGTTCTACTGCCTCGCCATGTTCTTCCCGCTGTTCGGCTTCTTCTACTGGCTGACGGACGTGAAAGGCAAGACCAACTGGTTCGATATCATCAAACCTGCAGGTACGGCAACGCTGACCTGCTATATTATTCCTTACATCTGGTATGCTGTCCAGCAACTGCTGCATCTGCACTATCCCGAAGCATTGGGAAGCGGCGTGCCGGGACTGATCAAGTCCCTCGTGTTCTCGCTTGTCATTGTCGGGCTGACCGGCTTGCTGGTGAAAGTAAAGATTAAACTGAAAGTATAATGTTGAAAGTCCAAACACCCAACGGTGAAGACAAGGTGCTGCTGCATTCGTGCTGCGCACCTTGCTCCTCTGCCATCATCGAGTGCATGCTGGAAAACGGCATACGCCCCACCGTATTCTACTGCAATCCCAACATCTATCCGCAGGCGGAATATGAGATAAGGAAAGAGGAGGCTATCCGCTTCGTAACCTCCAAAAACCTCGATTTCATCGATGCGGACTACGACTATGCACACTGGCTGCACACTATAAAAGGACTGGAAAACGAGCCGGAACGTGGCAGCCGATGCCTAAAGTGCTTCACACTGCGCCTGACAGAGACAGCCCGCTACGCCTCCGAGCATGGTTTCTCCGTATTCACCACTACCCTCGCCTCTTCGCGCTGGAAAAGCCTGGAGCAAATCAATGAAGCCGGACGCCGTGCCGCCGCGCTCTATCCGGATACCCTCTTCTGGGAACAGAATTGGCGGAAAGGCGGGCTCCAGGAGCGGCGCAACCAACTGCTGAAAGAGTATGACTTCTACAACCAGCAGTATTGCGGCTGTGAATTCAGCATGCAACGGTTGGAAAAGAACGAAACGATATAAAATCGGCCGGATTATGTACGATATCGTACTAAAACTAGGTACGTTTCCCGTAACTTTGTTTCATGTTAACAATAAGAACTAAAGAAAACATGAAGAAACTGACTTTTACATTATTCATCGCCCTAGCAGTGGCATGCCTCTTTTCAGTTCCCTGCAATGCCAAGGGAAAAGCAAAACACGTAGTTTTCATCGGTCTTGACGGCTGGGGTAGCTACAGTGTTCCCAAAGCAGACATCCCCCACATCAAGCAACTGATGGCAGACGGTTCTTATACATTAGAAAAACGGACTGTACTTCCCTCCTCCAGCGCCGTCAACTGGGCAAGCATGTTTATGGGGGCAGGTCCTGAATTGCACGGATATACGCAATGGGGCTCCAAGACTCCCGAGCTTCCGTCACGCGTACTGAACCAGCACGGCATATTTCCTACCATCTTCCAGCTGCTACGTGATGCCCGGCCGGAAGCGGAAATAGGCTGCCTGTATGAATGGGACGGTATCAAATACCTTGTAGACACTCTTGCCTTAAGCCACTATGCGCAAGCGCCCGACTACAACAAACATCCCGAAGCCTTATGCGGTATGGCAGAAAAGTATATCAAGGAGAAACAACCGACCCTTCTTGCCATTTGCTTTGACAACCCCGACCATGTAGGCCATCAAGCCGGACACAATACTCCTGAATATTACGCCAAACTGAAAGAACTCGACGGTTATGTGAGCCGCATCATCCAGGCCGTTACAGAGGCAGGCATGCTGAAAGAAACCATCTTCATCGTTACTGCCGACCACGGAGGCATTGAAAAAGGACATGGCGGCAGGACCATGCAGGAAATGCAGACTCCCTTCATCATCTCCGGAAAGAACATTAAGAAAGAAGGCGAATTCCACGAAAGCATGATGCAGTATGACGTTGCCTCCACCATTGCCCACATCTTCGGGCTGAAACAGCCACAAGTATGGATAGGACGTCCTATGTTGCAGGTTTTCAAATAAAAAAAGCGGTCAGCGATAAATGAGCGTCGAAAGATAGTCCTCGGCAAACATCTCGTTCGCCACCTCTAACAGAGCTTCCGAAGTGAGCTGTTCAATGCGATGGAACACGGCTTCGGAAGTTTCGCATTTATTATAATGCAGGAAAGTCTTTCCCATACCCAGCGCATTGTTCTCATTATTATCCGAAGCTACACCGATTTGCCCGATAAGCTGCTTCTTGGCGGCCGCAAGCTGCGAGGAAGTCATCCGGACATCACGCAAGCGTTTCAATTCCTTATATACCAGGCGGGTGCAGTAGTCCAAATCTGCAGGGTCGCAACCGAAGTAGATGCAGAAAGTTCCCGTATCGGTATAGGAAGTCAAGTTGGATTCTACGTTATAGACCAGCCCACGACGTTCACGGAGAGAGACGTTCAAGCGGCTGTTCATGCCCGGGCCACCCAAGACATTGTTCAGCAGGTAAAGTGCGGTGCGCTTGTCATCGTATGCATTATATCCCCGGCTGCCAATCATGACATGTGCCTGGTGAGTATCCTTATGCACTACAAGATGCTCGGGCACATAAAGGGGAGGCGGAGTACGACCATAATGCACCGGTGTTGCCGGTATATCCGCCAGAAGTTTTTTTGCCATAAGCACAACTTTCTTGAAACTCAGATTGCCCAGAACAAAGAAAACCATATTGTTGGGATGGTAGAAGCGGGCAGTGAATGCGGCAGCATCCTCACTGCGAAACTGCTTTAACTGCTCGGGATTGCCAAGAATGTTGCGTCCCAGGGGATGCCCCCTGAATATCAAGTCCTCAAAATCATCGAAGATTAGCTCGGAAGGGTTGTCTTCGTAGGATTGTATCTCGTCGATAATCACCTCTGTCTCCTTCTCTATCTCGCGTTGCGGAAAGGTGGAGTGGAATACAATATCCACCAGAAGTTCGAAGGCACGGCCGAAATGCTCGGTCAGGAAAGCAGAGTAAATCACCGTCTCTTCCTTGTTGGTGTAAGCGTTGAGGTCGCCGCCCACATTCTCCATGCGGTTCAGAATGTGCCATGCCTTGCGCTTGGCGGTACCTTTAAATATAAGGTGCTCCACAAAATGCGCCATACCCTGCTCGTTTTCAAGCTCGTCGCGCGTACCCGCATCTACGGCAAAACCACAATAAGCCACTTTGGAGGCTGAGGGTTCGTGAATGATGCGCATGCCATTGGGCAGGATATATTGATTGAAAGTTGGCAGTAAATTTTCTTTTAAGTTCTTCATTCTGACGTTTCAAACTATTTGAGGCGACAAAAATACAATAAAACTTATTGCCGTTTATAGAAAATTGCAGATATTTGCAATTGCTATAATTTTAAGCACATTAATCAAATTAGCACATTAAGTATGATTGCATCCATTCAAGAGCTTTTGCAGAAAGAGGCACAAGCCGTACTGAACATTCCAGTGACGGACGCTTATGAAAGAGCTGTAGAACTCATCGTAGAACAAGTGCACCGCAAAAAAGGGAAACTGGTAACTTCGGGCATGGGCAAGGCAGGACAGATAGCCATGAACATCGCTACCACCTTCTGCTCTACCGGTATTCCGTCCGTTTTCCTGCACCCCAGCGAAGCACAGCATGGTGACCTCGGCATCCTCCAGGAGAATGACTTGTTGCTGCTCATCTCCAATTCGGGCAAAACTCGTGAAATCGTGGAGCTGACACAGCTGGCACATAACCTGAACCCGGGACTGAAGTTCATCGTCATCACCGGAAACCCCGACAGCCCCCTGGCACACGAATCCAACGTATGCCTCAGCACCGGGAAACCGCAAGAAGTATGTGTACTGGGCATGACACCCACGACTTCGACCACCGCCATGACCGTCATCGGCGACATCCTGGTGGTACAGACCATGAAAGAAACAGGATTCACCATTGAAGACTACTCCAAGCGCCATCACGGTGGTTACCTCGGAGAAAAATCAAGATCGCTATGCGTAAAGTAATAGGCATCGGAGAAACCATACTGGACATCATATTCCGTGGCGAACAGCCCACAGCAGCCGTTCCGGGCGGTTCGGTATTCAACGGCATCGTTTCACTGAGACGTATCGGTGTTCCCATCTGCTTTATCAGTGAAACGGGCAACGACCACGTGGGCAATATCATCCTCAACTTCATGCGCGAGAACAATATTCCCACAGACCATGTCAATGTGTTCCCCGACGGGAAGTCCCCCGTATCACTCGCTTTCCTGAACAACCGGAGCGATGCGGAATACATCTTCTACAAAGATTATCCCAAGCAGCGCCTGGACGTGGAATATCCGCAGATTCAGGAAGACGACATCGTAATCATAGGGTCGTACTATGCCCTGAATCCGGTACTGCGCGACAAAGTGGTGGAGCTACTGGAACGCGCACACGACATGCATGCCATTATCTACTACGATCCCAATTTCCGTTCGTCCCATAAAGAGGAGGCCATCAAGCTGGCTCCCACCATCATCGAGAATCTGGAATACGCCAACATTGTACGCGGCTCGCAAGAGGATTTCTTCTATATGTGGGGCCTGCAGGAGGCCGACAAGATATACAAAGACAAAGTAAAGTTCTACTGCCGCAACTTCCTCTGCACAGCCGGCGCGGAGCAGGTTTCATTGCGCACCGGCACGATTTCCAAGGAATATTCCATCCCCCCACTGGAGGCGGTCAGCACCATCGGTGCAGGAGACAACTTCAACGCAGGCATCATCTTCGGGCTGCTGAAACATAATGTACGCTACGAGGACCTCGATACCATGGACGAGGCTACTTGGGACCAAGTTATCCAATACGGCATTGAGTTTGCCGCCGAGGTATGCAAGAGTTTCAACAACTCCGTTTCAAAGGAATTTGCAGAAGCACGAAAATACCAGCCATAGACACCCTTACAAAAGGGTGTTCACCACAGATTACATGGCCTGAAAATCCATGCAATCTGTGGTAGAACAGCTTCCGGATTAACAAAATTCTCCCGCTTTTCCTTTCATTTCTGCTTTTTTTTTGCTTTATTTGTCTATCCTTTATACCTTAAGCATTCGCGCTATGAATACAAAAGGAAGCAGACAGCACTCTCCAACCCCTCCTAAGCAGAAATGGCAAAACATCTGCCTTGCCTTGTGCATTCTTTTAGGAATACTCGCCTCTTGCGAAACAGAAGAATCCTTCTATCAACCCCGATTCCCGGCAAACGATGTCCCGTTGACCCGGCAAGCGTTATTCAAGCCGGAAAACTTCTTTGCCTACACCGACTCTACCCTAAAAGCCGTGATTTCCGCACTACGCAGAGTGGAAGAAGAAAAGCATTTCACCGCTTCTTTCCTGTTGAAATACGGCATTCCTCTCTGGAACTTCACCTATAAATTGACTGGAGAAGAGACCTGTATCTTCGTTCCCCTCTACCGCCTTGACAAGCCACACTGCATCGATGCCATCTGGCTGTTGCACATCAAAGACGGATGGATGAAGTTTTTTCCATTGAAGCGTGATGACGAACTCATAAGAGAAAGCGACCAAGTGTTCATATTCGACTTGTTAAGCTATCTAGTATTTGGCGAAGAGAATGCGCAAGGACTCACATTCAAGCCTCATGCCCAGACCCGTTCGGTAATAACCGTCACCCAATGCTGGGATGTATATACCGGACCTAAAGACCAGCTGGAATACAGCTATACCAACTGCGTTAGTCATTCCTATTGGGTGGATGATGCCTTTATAAATAATAGCAACTGGAACAGTGGTGGAGGAGGAAGTGGCGATGTGTGGATTGGAGGAGGAAGTTCTGGAGGTTCCGGCTCTTCACCGGGTACTCCGGCAGGAAATATATTCAAGAAAGAAGCCGACCAAGACTCGCTTTTATGGGTAATCACCGAAAACATGACAGCCCGAATCATGGAAGACTGTTTGGGAGGAGACCTATACAGCCAACTGAAAGAGAAAGTCAAAAACAACAAAATCAATCTGGAATTCGATTTCGGCAAAGGGTATTCCTACAATTGGGAAGAGCATACCTTGCACATCGGATTGGAAGAATTGGAAGCAAACAACCTTCTGCATGAAATGTTCCATGTTTTCCAAACCACACAAGAGCCTATATCATCGTTCAAAAGTTCTATGATGAACAGAGAGATAGAAGCGCACTATGCGCAATACCTGTTCTTGAGGAGGAGCGTGGAGTGGACGGACAAAAAACAAGATAAATATGCAAAAAGCCAACGCCTAAGAGCAACAACTTCATTGACTAAATATGTAAATCAGCAAGGTCATGTTACAACTTCATTCTTGGATATCTTTGAAACCTATATATCTAATAATGTCGTTAATGCTTTCCGTCAGGAAGGATACGACAATTATCCATTTAAAGAGTATTCGGATATCACCAATATTTTTCCCAACATAAAATTAACAACTAAAAATTGTGACGAATGAAAAGACTATTGCTTATTACACTGCTTATAGGATACATCTACCCTTGTGTAGCACAGGACAAACCTATCAGAACAGAAGAATCACTTGAAGGAACAGTCATTTATAAAAAGACCACCACTTTCGAGGTAGATGGTTATACGTACCAATGCGACGTAGATGACGGTAGCCAGTTTGTGACTCTTTATAACAAAGAAAACAAACTGACATACGAAAAGATTGTGTATAAAGACACGGGGAAGACATATATTGGCAGCTGGAGTAGCAATGTAATTGAATATGACAGATTCATGAGTCAGCAAGCAGATTTCATAGTAGACCAAGCATTCACCAAAGCCATGGCAGATGAAATTGGGAAAACGGAACTTATGATAACCATGTTGCTCAGTCCAAATACGGGAGAAGTAATGGAAGTGAATTTCAATTTTTTCACCTTTGAGCCATACGCCAAAGTGCCACTACATGTATATAGGGAAATCGAAGTAAAACTGAAAGAACAAATTCATTTTAAACCCATAGAGGAAGGAAAACAACTCAACTACATTATGCTGGCATGGATGCAAAAGCCCCAAGGGAAACTCCCCCCATTACCTCCTCCCGGTTCGCTAATGTAAGCAACATACAAAATTAACAACTAAAAATTGTGACGAATGAAAAGACTATTGCTTATTACACTGCTTATAGGATACATCTACCCTTGTGTAGCACAGGATAAACCTATCAGAACAGAAGAATCGCTTGAAGGAACAGTCATTTATAAAAAAACCACCACTTTCGAGGTAGATGGTTATACGTATCAATGTGACGTAGATGACGGTAGCCAGTTTGTGACTCTTTATAACAAAGAGAACAAGTTGACATACAAAGATATTGTATATAAAGCCACAGGAAAAATATACATCGGTAGCTGGAATGAAAAAAAAGTAATTGAATACAATAGCTCCATGAGTAAACAAGCAGACTTCATTGTGGACGAAGCTTTTACCAAAGCCATGGCAGATGAACTCGGAAAGCGTGAGTTCACAATAACCATGCTACTCAGTCCGGATACGGGGAAAGTAATGGAAGTGAATTTCAATTTCACGACCTTTAGCCCATACGCCAGAGTACCACTGCATGTATATAGGGAAATCGAAGTAAAACTGAAAGAACAAATACACTTTAAACCCGGAGAAGTGGGAAAACAACTCAATTACATCATGCTGTCATGGAGACAAAAGCCCCAAGGGAAACTCCCCCCATTACCACCTCCCGGTTCGCTGATGTAACATTGTAAACCAACCTGCCTATGCACGAAAGAATCTATAGCAGTTTTTTTAAAGTTCAAAAAAGAAATATAAAAGCTTGGCATTGCTGTTACCTTCTGTGGGTAAATTACATATATTTGTGATTAACGACATCAGAGAGGTTACGAATTATGTATAAGAACTTATTGAACTTGCTTGTTTTGGCAGTGCTGCTCCCTTCCTGCAATGGCACTGCCCCTCACATTTCCGTTGTATGCGAAGAAAACAACGTGGGCAACTGCATTGTAAAATGGGAAATGGCCCCTCTCATCAAAGGAAATGTGAAGGTATATGCTTCGACCAATCCCAACCATATCCCCGAAGATGTTCCCGTTGCCGTCGCCAACATCTCCGACCTGAAGATGACTGTCATCACTACCGACCCTACACAACGATACTACTACACACTTGTATTCGCTGACAAATACCGGGTAAAGATTGCCACCCGCAACATCAACATCCCCGGCATACAGAACTTCCGAGACCTGGGAGGCTATTCCTCCTATCCCACCCAAAAGAAAGTGCATTGGGGCATGCTGTACCGCTCTGCCGAAATAGATAAACTGAAACCGTGTTCGCGCAAAGAGCTCAAGAACATAGGCATAAGGACTATCATCGACCTGCGTTCATCTGTCGAAGCGAATAGACAAAGCCCTTTGCAACAGGCATTCAAAGTGATCCATATCCCCATTCCTACCGGCGACATGGAGTATATCCTGAAAGGTGTACAGGAACAGAAAATCAAGAGCGATACTGTCTACCGAATCGTGGAGCAGATGAACCGCGAACTCATCAACAACTACACCAAAGAATATCGCCGGATTTTCGATATCCTGCTGGACAAGAACAATTATCCCGTCGTAATCCATTGCTCTTCGGGCAAAGGGCGCACGGGCATCGTATCGGCACTTGTGCTTGCCTCCCTTGGAGTGGACGAAGACATCATCATGGAAGATTATCGCCTCAGCAACGACTACTTCAACATCCCGGCGGCCTCCCGATATGCTTACCAGCTTCCGGCACGCTCGCAAGAGGCCATCACTACCGTATTCTCGGCACGCGAAGATTTCCTGAATGCCGCCATTGAAGAAATGAAACGAAGGTATGGAGATACCGACACCTACCTGCAAAGAGGCATCGGTCTGACAAAAGAAGAAAGAAAGAGACTGCAAGACATTCTTTTAACGGATAATTGACAATGGATAATGGATAATGAGTAGCCAATAAAAAACGATTTTATCATGTAATTGCATAATTATCAACCATCAATTATCAATTATCCATTGAAAAGCACTATCTTTGCGCCCGAAATATAAAGATAAAGATATACAGAAGATTTAATGAAGACATTTGAAGAGCTCGGTGTGTCGCCGGAGATACGCCGCGCCATCGAAGAAATGGGTTACGAGCAGCCCATGCCGGTACAAGAGGAAGTAATTCCCTACCTTTTAGGAGAAAACAATGATGTAGTAGCACTGGCACAAACAGGAACAGGAAAGACCGCAGCGTTCGGCCTGCCGCTCATACAGAAGATTAACGTCAACAACCGAATTCCCCAATCACTTATTCTCTGCCCCACCCGCGAACTTTGTTTGCAGATAGCAGGCGACTTGAACGATTATTCTAAATATACCGATGGCTTGCGAGTGTTGCCCGTATATGGAGGCTCGTCCATCGAAAGCCAGATACGCGCCCTGAAACGGGGTGTACACATCATCGTAGCCACACCGGGACGACTGCTGGACCTGATGGAACGCAAAACCGTGTCCCTCGCCACCATACAGAACGTGGTTATGGACGAAGCGGACGAAATGCTGAACATGGGATTCACAGACAGCATCAACGCCATTCTCGCCGATGTGCCGCAGGAGCGCAACACCTTGCTGTTCTCCGCTACCATGAGCCCGGAAATCGCACGCATCTCCAAGAAGTACCTGCGCGATGCCAAGGAAATCACCATCGGACGCAAAAATGAAAGCACCAGCAACGTGAAACACGTAGCCTTCTGTGTACATGCCAAAGACAAGTATGCCGCCCTGAAACGTATTGTGGACTACTATCCGCAGATATACGGCATCATCTTCTGCCGTACCCGCAAAGAAACGCAGGAAATAGCTGACAAGTTGATGCAGGAAGGCTATAATGCCGACTCGCTGCACGGCGAACTGAGTCAAGCGCAGCGTGACACCGTGATGCAAAAGTTCCGCATCCGCAACCTACAACTGCTGGTTGCCACGGACGTTGCCGCACGCGGCCTCGATGTGGACGACCTGACACATGTCATCAACTACGGATTGCCCGATGACACCGAGAGTTATACCCACCGCAGCGGCCGTACGGGACGTGCCGGCAAAACCGGGACTTCCATCGCCATCATCAACCTGCGAGAGAAAGGCAAAATGCGCGAGATTGAGCGCATCATCGGCAAGAAATTCATTGCAGGCGAAATGCCCACCGGCAAACAGATATGCGAAAAGCAACTGCTCAAAGTGATAGACGATCTTGAAAAGGTGAAAGTGAACGAGGAGGAAATCGCCGACTTTATGACCGACATCTACCGCAAGCTGGATTGGCTGAGCAAAGAGGACCTGATTAAACGCATGGTTTCGCATGAATTCAACCGTTTCCTGGATTACTATCGCGGCCGTGACGAGATAGAGACAGCAACCGGTAGTGAGCGTGGTGCAAGAAGTGGCGAGAGGGGCGACCGCAACGACCGTAGAAGCAGCCGCAAAGCAGAACCCGGCTTTACCCGCTTGTTCATCAACCTGGGTAAAATGGACAACTTCTTCCCCAACGAATTAATCAGCCTGCTGAACAACAATACACGTGGACGTGTAGAGCTGGGACGAATTGACCTGATGCAGAAGTTCTCCTTCTTCGAAGTGGAGGAAAAGGAAGCCACCAATGTAGTGAAGGCCCTGAACCGCGCCAGCTGGAACGGCCGTAAAGTATCCGTAGAGGTTGCTGGAGACGAGGGTAAGGAGGCTCCGAGGGGCAAACGTCCGGGTACAGCCGGAAGCTATGGGAAAAAAGAGTTTGACAGCAAGAAGCGCAGCTACAAGGAAGACGGCAAACGGAACGATGCCACCGGCAAACGCAGCGAAAAGGCCGAAAGTCCTGCAAACGACAAGAAGAAAGGCAAGCCCAGCCGCGAAGAGCGGGGTTACACCAAAGCCCGTGGCAAAAAGGATGACTGGAAACAGTTCTTCCAGGGCAACAATGACTTTAAGGATGCAGAGCCCGACTTCAGTGAAGAAGGGTGGGCAAGACGGACACCGAAGAAGAAGTGATATAAAGTATAGAAAGATAATAGGGTGATAAAACCGGCAGCATCCGCTACCGTTTTATCACCCTATCCTTTTTCACGACTCTTTATCCTTTATTTCGTGCAGCTTTTCGTACTGAATGCAACGAGCATCCAAACCATTTTCTCCTGCTCTTTCAGGTAGCCGGTCATCAAATCTGCCGTCACGTCATCGCCAGCTTCATTTGCCAGTTCAATTACCTTTCTCTCTTCACCAATCAGGTAGCCGTAAGTCTCGAGGATATGGTCCACAGCCTCACTGCCGCAAGAGATGTCGGACACTTCCTTCACGTTGGCAACCTTCAGGTATTCACTGAACTTATTCTCGGGCACGCCACCCAGCATCAAGATGCGCTCTGCAATCTCATCAATCTTCTCGGCGGTATCGTCATACATACTCTCGAACTTCTCGTGCAGCACAAAGAAGCCGTGTCCCTTGATGTTCCAGTGCATACCGCGCAAATTGGTGTAATGTACCTGGAAGTCGGCCAATAATTGGTGCAATGCTGATGCTACGCCAGCCACTTTCTTTTCATTCAAATGCAAGTAATCTAAAGTTTTCATAATTCTATTGTTTTAAATATTTATACTATTTTTCTTTTGGGTATTGCAAAGATAAGGGGTAAATCAAGGCTTGTCAAACAGATAATTTCTATCTTTGCATAGACGAACTCTATACATAACCTTCAAATGCCTTGTTCATCATGACTTTACAACAATTGGAATACATCCTTGCCGTCAACCAGTTCCGCCACTTTGCCAAAGCAGCCGAATATTGCCGCGTGACACAGCCCACCCTCAGTGCCATGATTCAGAAACTGGAAGAGGAACTGGACACCCGGATTTTTGACCGCAGCCAGCAGCCGGTATGCCCCACTCCCGTCGGTATCCACATCATAGAACAAGCACAGAATATATTGGTTCAAGCCAACCGTATAAAGAATATTATAGAAGAAGAAAAACACTCACTGACCGGCACCTTCAAGCTGGGCATACTTCCCACCGTAGCTCCTTACCTCCTGCCCCGTTTCTTTCCGCAGCTGATGAAGAAATACCCCGACCTCGACATCCGGGTAGTCGAAATGAAAACAAACGACATCAAGAAAGCCCTGCAGACGGGAGAAATAGATGCAGGTATCGTAGCGAGTCTGGCAGGTATGGAAGAGTTGCAGCAGACGCCGTTGTTCTATGAACAGTTCTTTGCCTACGTGTCGCGCGAAGACGCCCTCTTCAACAACGAGGTAATCCGTACTTCCGACCTGAACGGCGAACAGCTTTGGCTGCTCGACGAGGGCCATTGCTTCCGCGATCAGCTGGTGCGTTTCTGCCAGATGAAGTCGGCACGTGCCAGCCAGCTTGCCTATCACTTGGGCAGCATGGAGACCTTTATGCGCATGGTAGAAAGCGGCAAAGGCGTGACCTTCATCCCCGAACTGGCCGTTCTGCAACTGGGCGATGCCCAGAAAGAGCTGGTACGTTCCTTCGCCATCCCCTGCCCCACCCGCCAGGTCGTGCTGCTGACCAATAAGAACTTTATCCGCCACACGCTGCTCGAAGTGCTGGTTAAGGAGATAAAACTTTCCGTACCCAAGGAAATGCTCTCACTGAAAGCAACCCAAGCAGTCGTATAGATTTCATCTATCGCTCCATAAAATCTTTCAATCGGATTTTTTGTTCTATCGGGGAAAAATGCTATATTTTTGCAAACAGAAAAAGCGAAGGTCGGTTGCACCTCAGCATCATCAAGCAAACTGGCTTCTACATTCTGTCTGCACAATCTTCGCATTGGTAAAACAAAAAACTAAACCTATTAAAAGAGAAAAATTATGGAACCGATCATCAACTCACAACTCCCTGAATTCAAGGTTCAGGCTTTCCAAAACGGAAGTTTCAAAACAGTATCCCACGAAGACGTAAAAGGTAAATGGGCCATTTTCTTCTTCTATCCGGCAGACTTTACCTTCGTATGCCCTACCGAGCTGGTAGACATCGCAGAGAAATATGACCAATTCCAAGCAATGGGCGTAGAAGTATATTCTGTAAGCACAGACTCGCACTTTGTGCACAAGGCATGGCACGATGCTTCCGAAAGCATCCGCAAGATTAAGTACCCCATGCTTGCCGACCCCACAGGCGTACTGAGCCGCGCATTCGGCGTGATGATTGAAGAGGAAGGCATGGCATATCGCGGCACATTCCTCGTAAATCCCGAGGGTAAAATCAAGATTGCCGAGATACAGGACAACAACATCGGACGCAATGCCGACGAGCTGCTGCGCAAGGTAGAAGCTGCACAGTTTGTTGCCACACACGATGGAGAAGTATGCCCTGCCAAGTGGAAGAAAGGAGCGGAAACTTTGAAGCCGAGCATCGACCTTGTAGGAAAGATTTGATAAGTAATAGGAGGAGCGGGCGCTTTCACCATAGAAAGACGTCCGCTTTCCTTTAAGACGTCCGCAGTACTTGTACAGAAGTACTGTAGTACTTTCAAAGGAGTACCGCAGTACTTTCGAAGGAGTATTGGAGTACTTCCTCACAAGTTCTGCAACTACTCTATATCAAACATATTAAAAGACTATTTTCTCACCCCAAACACCCTATTAATCATGTTAGAAACAACTATATTAGACCAGGTGCGGAGCGTATTCCAGCATTTGGAAGCCCGCTACGTCTTTCACATCACCTATCATCCGGGTCACGAGCAGGCACAAGAGCTTATCGGATTCTTGAAGGATGTGGCAAGCTGTTCCGACAAGCTCTCCTGCCGGATGAGTGAGATAGAGAACCCCGTGTTGGAGTTCACATTGCTGAAAGACGATGTGGAAACCGGCATCAAGTTCCGCGGCATCCCCGGCGGACACGAGTTCACTTCCCTCCTACTTGCCGTGCTGAATGCCGATGGAAAGGGGAAAAATCTGCCGGACGAAGCAATTCGTCGCCGCATCCGGGCGTTGCAAGGCGACATCAGCCTGCAAACGTATGTATCGCTTACTTGCACCAACTGTCCGGATGTGGTGCAGGCACTGAACATCATCGCATTGCTGAATCCGCACGTCACCCACGAGATGGTGGACGGAGCACTTAATCAAGAGGAAGTGGATGCGCTGAAAATACAAGCCGTGCCGTCAGTCTACGCTAATGGCAAGCTGCTTCACGTAGGTCGCGGTTCTTTAGGAGAACTTTTGCAGAAGCTGGAAGAAGCCTTCGGCAGTGCTCCTCAGGAGGATGAAGTGCCGATAGAGAGAGATTTCGACGTGCTGGTATTGGGCGGCGGACCAGCCGGAGCTTCCGCAGCCATCTACTCTGCACGCAAGGGCCTACGGGTGGCGATTGTTGCCGAGCGCATAGGCGGACAGGTGAAGGAAACGGTAGGCATAGAAAACCTTATCTCCGTGCCGCAGACTACCGGAACAGAGCTTGCCAACGCACTCCGCACACATATAGAGCACTATCCGATAGAGATTTTCGAGGAGCGTAAGATAGAGAAAGTAGAGTTGCAGGGAACGGAAAAAAGTGTCTCCACCGTAGGCGGCGAGGTGTTCCATGCACCGGCGGTAATCATTGCCACAGGGGCAAGCTGGCGCAAACTGAATGTGGAGGGCGAAGCGGAATACATAGGACGCGGCGTGGCATTCTGTCCGCATTGCGACGGTCCGTTCTATCAAGGCAAGCATGTGGCGGTTATCGGTGGAGGTAACTCGGGGATTGAAGCTGCCATCGACCTGGCAGGCATCTGCCGGAAGGTAACGGTATTCGAATTTGCCGATACACTGAAAGCCGACCAAGTGCTGCAAGAGAAAGCCCGGAGCCTGCCGAATGTGGAAATCTTCACCTCGTCACAGACCGTAAAAGTCGATGGAAACGGGGAAAAAGTAACTTCTATCCGCATCAAGGACCGCCTTACCGGCGAGGAACGCGACTTCCCGTTAGACGGCATCTTCGTGCAAATCGGTTTGGCAGCCAACAGCGCTCCTTTCCGCAACAAGCTGGAAACGACTCCGACCGGGGAGATTAAGATTGACGCTTTCTGCCGTACCACACTTCCGGGGGTATATGCGGCAGGGGATGTATCGAATGTTCCCTACAAGCAGATAGTCATTGCCATGGGCGAAGGGGCAAAGGCAGCACTCTCGGCATTCGATGACCGTATCCGTGGAGTGATTTAGAAAATATCACCCATAAAAGTATAGGCAGGGGGCACACGTTAAGGATTGGCAAGCTTCAGTTCCTGAATCAGATTTCCTGCCTTCCCATACTTCTCAATCATAAACAGTATGTAGCGTACATCTACCCCGATGGTGCGCTGCATCTTCGGCTCATAAAGGATGTCGCTGCTCATGGCTTCCCAGTTCCCATCGAAGGCAAGCCCCAGAAGTTCTCCTTTGGCATTGAACATGGCACTGCCGGAATTGCCTCCCGTAATGTCATTATTGGAGATAAAGCAGACATTCATTTCTCCCTTCTCATCGGCATATCTACCGAAATCACCGGAGGAAAGAAGGGATAGCAACTCAGGCTGCACTTCAAAATCCACATCGCCTGCATGGGCTCTGACTTTCTCCAGAATACCTTTCGCGGTGGTATAATAATCATATTCCGCTCCGTCGAAGGGGGCATAACCGCAGACAGTGCCAAAACTCAAACGCATGGTGGAGTTGGCGTCGGGATAGAAGTTACGGGATGCGTACATACGTCGCACGGCAGAGTTGAACAAACGTTCATTCCGCTCGATTTCACCGGAAGCCTGCTGTACCTGCATATTCATCTCAAATAGCTTCGTGATGAGGTCGATGCCCAAGTTGATGGCAGGGTCATTATATATCTGATAGGTGGTGTCCTGCTCCAGAAAACGCTTCAATCCACGGGGGGTGGTCAGCTCCGAGCGGGCATAAAGACTATCCACATAGGTACGCTCGTTACCTCCGTATTCTGTCGCAATCGTCTGGTAGAGCTCGGGCAGATAGGTGGAATCCACTTGGGAGCGGTATTCTTTCAACAGTGCTGTAAACACTTCCTTGTCAATGCCCAAGTCCAGATTGGCATATTTCTCAACGATAGCTTTCAGATTGGCAACCACCGTTTTCTCTTCCCCCTCAAAGTCGAAGTTGAGGATGGACAAAGCAAGCTGCACCAGTTCCGGACCGTTCAGGAAAGATTCGGCAAAGTAAGCTCTGGCACGATAAGCATCACGGCGGCTCTTGTAGTTCAACTCCAGGTCGGAAAAAAGATGCAGCAGATGTTCCCGCTCCTCCGGTGTCTGCTGTATCCAGCGACGGAGTTCGGTCTCCATGGCACGCTTCTTGTCCAGCACATGCAGTTTCTTGATGGTGCGGTTCACTCCTATGCTGTTCTTCCAATAATTGGAACTTTCGTCGTATTTGGAAGCGTACTTGATGCGGATGCTGTCACGGCTATCCATTTCACGCTTCCAGATGGCCTGCTTCACACCACGGACATCTATCTGAGCCTGGTTGGTGGTGGTCATCATCTCTTCGATGCCAAAAGAGGAAAGATAGCGTTCCGTACTGCCCGGATAGCCCATCGTCATACAGAAGGAACCCTCACGATAGCCGTCCAGGGATATCGGAGCCACGTATTCGGGATGGTAGGGAACATTGTCGGGAGAGTAGTCGGCAGGACGGTTGTCTTTGCCGGCATAGATACGGAATACGGCGAAGTCGCCCGTATGGCGTGGCCATACCCAGTTGTCAGTGTCCCAGCCGAACTTGCCCACTGAAGAAGGGGGTGCAAATACCAGACGCACATCATTGTAGTCGCGATAAACGGAAAGCCAGAATTCATTGCCTCCATAGTAAGCATCCACAATGCCTATCAGCGTGGAGTCTTTACGAGAAACCTCTTCGCCAATGACCAGCATCACCGAATCTACTACACTTGTACGCTCAGATTCGTCCATATCCGGTTTTACTGCTCCAAGTACCCGACGGGTCACGTCTTGCTGGTGCAAGAGGAAGCGGACGTAAAGTTCCGGATTAGGCAGTTCTTCACTAAGATTACGTGCCACAAAGCCGTCTTTCAGATAGTCGTGCTCCACAGACGAGTGTTGCTGTATGCTGCTGAAGCCGCAGTGATGATTGGTAAACACCAGCCCGTCCCCGGACACCACCACTCCGGAACAAAAGCCTCCGAAGCTGACTACCGCATCCTTCAGAGACGGGCGTTTCGTATTGTATAGCTTGTTGACAGACATCTGCAAGCCCAACTCTTTCATGGTCTGGCGTGTCTGCTTGTTCAGATTTCCCAGCATCCACATCCCTTCATCCGCTTGTCCCGGCAGAGAAAAAAGGAAGCAGACAGCTATCAGTATAAATCTTATTTTCATTCCGTCAATTCTTGTATTATTCAGTAATCAGCCTCAATTGCTTGGCACCCGTACGCGCCTTGAGCCACTCCGCAATCTTTTCCTTCTCGTGCGCACCCGGATGCTTGCCGAATTTCAAGACGGCAAGGGTCACAGTATCCACCCGTACAGAATCTACCGCCAGTTCAATCGCATGAGATATTGATACAGTCTTTACCGACGGGTAGAGCACTTTCAGTTCCGGGATAATCTTCTTGCCCAATTCATCGAAGGTTTTGTATCTTTCCAAATTCTGCTCCAGTGTGGCAATCTTCTGTTTCTGTTCCACCAGACGCTGCTCGCTGTTCTTGTAGAAGTCTTCCATCACCATGGCACGGATGGAAGAAATATCCACCGCTTCATTGTTCATACCTTGGAGGACTATCAGCTTGGTATTGTCCAGCTTATAGTCTTTCATCTTGCTGCGGGCAATGGCGATGGAAGCTTCGGGCACCTCCTGCCCAATCAGCACGACACGTATTTCGTGGCCCTTGCCCTCGTGATGGATTTTCTTGTCCAGCACCTGCGTATTCTCAAAGGAGAGCTGCTCGTTGACAAAACGGTTGGCAGCACTCTCAAAGAAGGTATCCTGGACGATACCTACCGTCAGATAGACAGCGGGACACATGGTCAGGATAGCAATCAGGACGATATATTTACGTACTTTCTTCTCCCGGTTCTTATCCACAAACTCCTTGCGCTGGAAGTGCATCACGCGCACGCCCAGGAAAGTGGCAAGACTGATAAACACGGAATTGATGAAATAAAGATAGAATGCACCGAGGAAATAAATCAAGTTACCCGTTGCCAGCCCGTAGCCTGCCGTACAGAGAGGCGGCATCAAAGCCGTAGCAATGGCAACACCCGGAATCACATTTCCTTTCTCTTTGGTAGAGAGCGCCGTCACACCTGCCAAGCCACCCATCAAGGCGATGAATACGTCATAAATGGTGGGTGACGTACGTGCCAGCAATTCCGACTGCCCCTCGGCAACGGGACTCACCAGAAAGAAAATGGTAGCAGTGGTCACACTGAACAAGGTAGTTATCAAGAAGCTCTTCAAAGACCGCTTCATCAATTCAAAATCATTCAACCCCACAGAAAGCCCCACGCCCATGATAGGCCCCATCAGCGGCGAGATGAGCATGGCACCGATAATCACGGCTGTGGAGTTTACATTCAATCCCAACGAGGCCATGAATATGGCGAATATCAGAATCCAAAGATTGGCTCCTTTGAATTCCACTCCCTTACGGATGGAATCTACAGTTTCCAGTTCATTGTCCTTGTCTTTGCGCAAATCAAGATAGTCTTTCAGAAAAGTCTTGATAGCGAAGGTATTTCTGTTGTCGGTCGTCTTTTCTTCCATTATCAATTATCAGTTTTCAATTTTCTCTCAATGAAACGCCTCGTAAAACACTGCTGGTCATCTCGGCAGCAAAGTCCTTTGCCTTAATGCCAAGAGTTGGCAAGAAATCTGCCAAAGCACGTTTTTCCGGTGCCCCAAGTTTACGTTTAAGCATAGCAGTGTTCATGCGAAAAAGAGCTTGGTCGCCCTTACTACGTATGATTCCGAACCCCTTGTCATCCACACCACGCTCGTAAAGAACACCAAAGAGGCGTTTCTCTGTCTCTGCCAACTTATGGCGAGCCTGGACACGGTCGTAGTCAAGAAGTCGTTGCTCTATTACCTCTGCCACACGTGTTTGTACAGCAAAGTAATTTTGGGCAAAAGCAATCTCCGACTTACGAGGGTCACCATTTTGTGCCACGAGGTAGCAGGCATAGCGAGTGAGCATAAAGTCTTCAATGTCCTTTGATGCACCTTTAGGCATAAGTATCGTTTTACTGATGCCGGTAAAATGATTACTCGTCTCTACACCAGCGTTTTGGCAAGCCTCCTTAGCTTTTCCTAAAACATTCTCAAACGTTTGCCATTTGGCATAGCCCAGAATGGGATATAATTCGCGAGCACTCCAGCACTCCACGCCTTCGTATTCACACGCAATGGATTCGAATCTTGCGAGGAGATTCTGAATTGCTTCTGATTTAATCATACTTGATTCTGAATTTATTGTTTGCTCTTCTGCACAATCCTTGATTTCAAAACAATCTTTATGCGATTGATTTTTCTGTCCATTGTGTCACTTCAGTTTTAATAACAGTACAAAAGTAATGCTTTTCTTGACAAAACTGTTAAATACGCAATGTTTATCAAGCTAACTTCTCTAACCTCACTTCACCAGCCTACCAATGAACGGAATCTGCCTCAACGGCAAGTCGCACTTCACGATATAGGCCACAAAGAGCAGCAACAAAACGGTACGGTACGCCATACGCAGGTAAATATTTTCTATCGGGACATATTCGGCAGCCAGATAGAGTACTGCCGCAAGCAGCACATAACTACCGATAGCCTTCAGGTCATACTGAATGGGATACTTCTTCTGCCCTACGAAATAGGACAGAAGCATGGCGATACCATAGCCACAGAATCCTGCCCAGGCACAAGCCATATAACTGTATCGGGGAATCAGAAGTATGTTCATCACTACCAGCACCGTGCAACCTATTAAGGAGAAGTAGGCTCCCCAACGCGTTTCGTCAATCAGCTTGTACCAGAAGGAAAGATTGAAATAGATACCCATAAAGATTTCGGCAGCCATCACGATAGGCACTACCCGCAATCCCGGCCAGTAATCAGGGCCGATGATATAGCGCAAAATATCCAGATAGAACATGACAGCCAGGAATGCCAGCAGTGTAAAGATGATGAAAAACTTCATGGCCTGCGCATATACCTGCTTATTGTCTTTGTCCCGGCTCTTTCCGAAGACAAAAGGCTCGTATGCATAGCGGAAAGCTTGTGTAAGCATCGCCATCACCATAGCAATTTTGCTGGCAGCTCCATAAATGCCCAACTGCACGGTAGCTTCCGCCTCATCCGGATAGACAAAAGGAAAAATAATCTTATCGGCCACCTGATTCAAGATACCCGCCAAGCCAAGTACCAGTAACGGCAGACTGTAAGCAAGCATCCGCTTCAACAGTTTTTTATCCAGCACATAAGCAAACCCGCGTAACTCCGGAATCATGCAAAGCATAATGGTAGAGGTGCATATCAGATTGAAAAGGAAGGCATAGCCCACGTCATCCCCTTTCATCCCTACATAATAGACCAGATTCAGTGCTATATTCAAGAAGATGAACAGCAATTTGAGTGCCGCAAACTTAATGGGACGCTTTTTGTAGCGCAAATAAGCGAAAGGAATGCTTTGAATAGCATCCATCGCCACCACAATCATCATCATGCCCACGTACCAGGGATGCTCACTGTACTCCATCCATCCGGCAATAGGGTCGAGAAACAGCAGCCCCAATGCAAGGAAAGTAAGCGCCCCCATACTCACACTGAGTAATGTCGTGGAGTACACACGCATCGGGTCATCCTCCCCTTTATTGGCAAAGCGGAAGAAACCGGTTTCCATGCCGCACGTCAATAATACCAGCATGAGGGCCACCCACGCATATACATTCGTCACTACGCCATAGCCGCCACTCTGTGCGGACATCGCCATGGTATATACGGGCACCAGTAGGTAATTGAGGAAACGCCCCACAATACTGCTCAGCCCATAAATGGCAGTTTCTTTTGCCAATGATTTTAATCCGGCCACTTCTTTTTAATGATTAATGGTTAGTGATTAATGATTAATGATTAATGAATCACTCGTCGCCAAACAAGGTACGCTGGCTACTATAGAGACTCCGCCCCAAATGCTTGTAGGCAAGCTCCGTCACCTCACGCCCACGGGGGGTACGTTTCAGGAAACCCTCTTTTATCAAGAACGGTTCATAGACTTCCTCTATCGTGCCGGCATCTTCGCCCAAAGCGGTGGCAATGGTGGTCAGTCCCACCGGGCCGCCTTTGAACTTGTCAATGATGGTGCAGAGTATCTTATTATCTATCTCATCCAGACCGTATTTGTCGATATTCAGGGCTTCGAGGGCAAACTGTGCGATTTCCGTATCGATACTCCCCGAACCTTTCACTTGGGCAAAATCGCGTACACGCCGCAGCAATGCATTGGCAATACGCGGTGTGCCACGGCTGCGGCTCGCAATCTCGGCGGCAGCCCTTACGGAGCAAGGCACATCGAGGATGCCGGACGAACGACGGATAATGCCGCTCAGCACATCATCATCGTAATATTCCAGATGCAGGTTGATACCGAAACGGGCACGCAACGGAGCTGTCAACAGACCGCTACGCGTGGTAGCTCCCACCAGCGTGAAAGGATTCAAATCAATCTGTATGCTTCGGGCAGAAGGGCCTTTGTCTATCATGATGTCTATGCGGTAGTCCTCCATGGCTGAGTACAGATATTCCTCCACTACGGGGCTCAACCGGTGTATTTCGTCGATGAAAAGTACATCATTGGGCTCCAGGCTGGTAAGCACTCCCGCCAAATCCCCCGGCTTGTCAAGTACCGGACCGGAAGTTATCTTGAAACCTACGCCCAGTTCGTTGGCTATGATATTGCTGAGTGTTGTTTTTCCCAATCCGGGAGGGCCGTGAAGCAACACATGGTCCAGCGCCTCGCCACGCAGGCGGGCAGCTTTCACAAATATGCGCAGATTGTCCACCACCTTGTCCTGCCCGCTGAAATCCTCAAAATTCAACGGACGGAGAGCGTTCTCGAAATCACGTTCTCGGCTGGTGACGGGCTGCTGGTTGCGTATATCAAAATCTTCTTGTTCCATTCCAGATTCCTTTGTTTTCTGCAAAATAACTAATTTATTTTGAGATAAGCGATAGAAGTTAGTTTTTTCATGGCTATCTCTCCTACCCAAAAAAAACTGCATGAAAGAAAACTCATTCATACAGTTCTTAAAATCATCCATAAGCTAATCTTGCTTACCTTACCCTATGCAATACTATGTTACATATTAATACCTATTTATTGTTTTTGATATGGTTCCTAATCAGCATAGTATTTCACAATCATTTCTTGCCTTTCGAATAAACGATATAATCCCAAGACTTCAACAAAGCATTAGCACCATCTTTTATGACTTCTACCTTTACTTGATGTTTACCCTCAGGCAGCTGATATTTCCAAAATATATCTAACCGCCGATCATGGAAGTAAGTCGGAAATGCAGCAGCCTTCTCGACCAACTCCCCATCAAGATACAGATTAACTTTCAGTACTGCATCCGGCCGATTCATGTCCCTACGAATAGCCTCCCCACGGAGTACAAATCCCGTACCCTCAAATTCAAAAGTCAGTATATCTATATCGTGTTTAGACAATTCAACCTTAGCCGTGGGATACATATCTGTAAAACTCTGCTCCAAACGTACAGTCTCGGGCCTCTGTACGGCAATTGTCACATTCTCCTTTTCCACTTTTCCTCCATTCCTGCGAATCATCTCCAAAGCATGTTTATTGCTGATAGTGTAAATCTGATCCAAACAGAGTAACGTATACTTGAAATTCTTGCCTTCCGCCCCTCTCAAACCTTTCATCCAATATTCAGGGATAGCATCATAGCCTATCATTGTGCCTAATATCCCTCCTGCAGAAGACGGATTACAATCTGAATCCTGACCTGCCCGCGTTGATATTTCCATTGTCTTAGTGAAATCACCATTGCCATACAATAATCCTAAAACGATGTAAGCGGCATTAATTTTAGCATCAATATCTAATGGATGAAATACTCCATCCGGACAACCGATCTCTTCCGCATGATGTTTCTGAATTTCGAACCAAGTACGTTTCCAATCATCAGGATACATTTTATACCACTCTATCACATCTGCAATACATTTATAGAAACCACTTTCCTCCGGAATCGTCTTTAAAGCCTCAGTAACAATAAACTGGATATCATCAGACACAAAAGCAAGACTATACATGGCACCGACATAAACACCACTATACCAGCCATCGCCATAACACATAAGATGCCCCACCTTATCACTGATTTGAGAAGCTGAATTAGGCATACCCGGATTCATCAGTCCGGCAAAATCTGCTTCAATCTGATAATCAATGTCATCGGCATGTGGGTTATTCAGCCAATGTCCAGGATTGTCCACTCCATGAGCTATATTATACCTCGCAGCCTGATTGGCATGCCATAAATTATAGTCTGCCGTAGCAAAAGCTACAGCAAAATCTTTCACCGAAGCATCCAGCCCTTTTTTCTCCAATACATCTACAAAAGTGAGGTCCATGTAAATGTCATCATATAAATCAGGCCAGGAATCCATCAATCTTTGCACATAACCTTCCCCCCAAGGAATCGTCTGATAATCCTGAATAAAAGTTCCTTGATACCTAAATTCCGTATAACTACCGAAGCTAACCCCGATAGTCTGGCCGGCCCAACCTCCCTTTATCTTATTCTCTAATTGAACCTTACTCATCGTCACTGATGAAGGCAATTTTGAAGCTGCATTACCCATTACAGTCCCCAGCAGCACGCATATACATATTCCAAAGATTCTAAGTTCTTTCATAATTAATTTTTTAATTTATATTTCAATATACCACCCTATTTATACCCCTCATTTTGTTCCAATTTATTATTAGCTTGTATCTCTGACAAAGGAATAGGAAATAAGTTTAAATAAGTTTCTTTAGAAGGTTCGTGAAAAGTCCATTCTCCTTTTGTATAATTATTATCAAAACGTATCAATTGGCTACGCCTCAAACCTTCCAAAGCAAATTCCCGGCCCCATTCATCCAATAAAATTCCAAAACGTACAGGAACACCATTTACATTAGTTGTTTTCAACAAATCAGCTCCAGAGAGTTTGTTGTCACCGTCAAAAGCACGTTTCCGTACTTCATTGACTAACTGTGCCGCTTCTTCCGCATTGCCATTTGTACGTAAAATACACTCAGCTTTCATCAAGTAAACCTCTGCATAACGCATAGCCACCCAATCATTATCCAACGCACGCGAGGTTCCCATTTTAATTTCATACTTACCGCAACGGTAACCTTCAGCCTCTCCTCCATTTTCAAGATTGCTGACTTCCTTTGTATAAATCAAGGGTTTTCCTTCCCAACCAGGAACAAGTCCAGTGCAATATAAGATAGACCCGTCACTGCCATACTGCTGCCCCATTCTCCAGGTTTTCGGTAAACGCTTATCGCCTTCCTCATAAGTATCTATAAAAGTAGGAACAGCACACACCCCATTATCCAACCATGTCTGCAAATTAAAGGTTTTTACATTTGAAGGATGAAGAGTTTTCTGCAAAGCCATGTAAATGGTACTTCCAGTCTTCACCTCATCTGCCGGATAAGCAAATATAATCTCTTGGGAGCCTTCATTCTGGGCATAGAAAGGTGCACTATAATCATTCTCCAAGGCATATTTATTGGAGTTCATTATTTCTGTACAAAGTGCCATGCATTCCGTATACATATTCTTCCCTATCCATGACTCTGCATTCAAATAAAGACGTGCCAGTAACATCTTGGCATTCCATTTATTGAATCTGCCATAGTAAGTCTTTGTATCGTCACTCAGCTTATCAACATTATTTTTTATACTATTCTCTATAAATGCAAACACCTCTTCGCGGCTACTGGTTTCCGGCAAGAAACCTTCCGGAACATCAAACCGGTCTACAATAGGTACATTACCGAAAGCCTCACATAGTATGTAATACCAATAAGCACGGGCTACCTCCAACTCAGCTATTACACTTTCCTTACCAGTAACTTCGAAATCCAAATTGTCAAGCTGATAAATTACCCGATTACAATTACTGATTCCTCCGTAGGCCTGTCCCCAAAGATCTGAGAAATGGGGATCTTCCGGTTTCCATGTATGCTTATGCAGACGTATATAGATTCCTCCGTCAAACCAAGCTGCTCGCGGTGTTACGGCCACATCAGTCGTTTCTTCAAAGTCCCACCACTTACGCCATTCCAGAAGTCCTCTATAATCCGTATATACCGGTGTAATGGCAGCAATGATATCTTTTTCATTTTTATAGAAGTTGTTGTCTACCAACCTATCATAGATTTTCTCATCAAGATTTGTGCAAGAACCAGCCATTGCCCCCAACCCCATCAGGAACAATATATATAAACTATATTTTTTCATCATTCTTCATTTTAAAATTTAACAATAGCACCGACCGTATACGAACGGACTGTAGGATACAGCTCCTTACGCTCAACTCCAGGATCTAAACCCTTAATACTGACTTCAGGATCCAGTCCATCATAACCAGTGATAGTAAGCAGATTATGTCCCGTCACATATAACCGCACACTTCTCAAATATTTATTATTCAGATTAAGAGTATAACCCAATGTAACATTGTCTAACTTCACATAGTCTCCCTTCTCAACATAATAGCTATGGTACATATGAGAATCAAAAACATAAGACTGGCTCCCGAAAGGTCTTTTCAATACAGATTTCGGCAAATTACCTTCACTAATACGCTTCATCGTTTCCCAATGCATTCTATACTCATTCAATACTTCAAAGCCGAAAGCTCCTCTCAAAGATATTCCCAAATCAAACTTTTTATATAAAAGTGTTGTGTTCAAACCTGCATACATACTTGGCAAACCATTACCGATCACTTGTTTGTCTTCCTGTCCGGCTTCACTGGCCAATTTAGGATTACCATCAGCACCTTCCACCAACCATAATCCATCATCGGTAAGTCCTACTGCTTTCCAACCGTAAAAATTTCCTATCGGTTCACCCTCCTTTACAATATGCGTCGTCTGCTGAATACCTGAACTAGTCCACCCCGTATACCAATAATCTCTTTGATACTTGTCATTGGAAAGAGATAAAAGTTTGTTGACATTATAAGAGAAATTACCTCCCAGTCTCCAAGTAAAATCCTTTGTCCGGATAACCTCTCCATCCAATGCTACTTCAATTCCCCTATTTCTTATCTTGCCTACATTAGCCCACATCGTACTAATGAAGTTAGGTGGCACAGGAACTTGATATTCAGACAATAAATCTGAAGTTGTCCGCTGATAAAGATCAATTGTACCATTCAATCTTCTACTCAAAAGAGAAAAATCAATACCTAAGTTCCATTCCGATTTTGTTTCCCATTTCAAATCTGGATTAGGATTAGAGGCCGGTACTACTCCTTGTGTCCATTGCCCGTTCATCTGGCCTACACCAGAATAGTTCAATAAAACCAGCGACTGATAAGAATCTGACAATTCTGTTCCCGTCACACCAAATCCAACTCTCAACTTCAAGTCATCTACGAAACCGATATTTTTCATGAAGCTCTCTTCGCTAATTCTCCAACCGGCTGAAATAGCAGGAAACCAGCCCCATTTATGATTCACGCCAAATTTTGAAGACCCTTCACGTCTCAAACTTCCCATCAGCATGTACTTGTTATCATAGTTATAGGTAAGTCTACCAAAGAAAGAGATCAGCTTATTGCCATTTTTATAGCTACTGATTGTCGATTTACCATCTTTTGTAGACTGGGCTGTACCAATATTCCAAGGGCCAAATATATCAGTAGGGAAATCCATAGCATACATCTGGCTGCCTTGTCTTTCAAAATCTTGATAGCTATATCCCACCAATCCCGAGAACTCATGCTTTCCTATCGTCTTAAAATAATCTGCTGTCAGTTCCAGAGTCCGATCCATACTGCCGGCTGCCCATTTGGTTACTTCAGCGTTTTTATTTTCAATAGTGGTAGTAAAATAGTTGAAAGTATTCCATTTGTCCCTCATGGAGTCATATCGCTGCATGGCCGCCATCGCACTCAGATTCAACCCTTCAATGGGTGAAAAAGTAATTTTCCCACTCGCTAGAAGTTGATTCCATTTTTCCTGGTCTGTTTCCTCATTCAGAAGAGCTACCGGATTATAGGGCTTATAAGAAGTTCCATATTCTTTATAGGAGCCGTCTTCATTATAAACCGGACGCGTCGGATTCATCAAGCAAGCCTGCAAATAAGCATTATACCAAGTAACGTCCTGCTTTATGGTCGAATTGTTGACATTCAACTGTATTTTCAATTTGTCATCCATCATCGAATGATTCAATCCAATCTTGAATGTCAAAGCTTCCTTGCCTGTATTCAACAAGATACCATCCTGCTTTCTATAGGTTATCGAAGCAATATAGTTTGTCTTTTCAGTTCCTCCACGCAAAGACAAATTATGAGTATGATTTACGGGATTACGGGTAATTGCATCAATCCAATTGACATCAGCACCTTCATCACTGATATTATCCTTAAACAAAGGGTCCTGTGCTAGTCTTCTGTAATCAGATGCTGTCAGTACATCCGTCTGCTTTTGTATAGACTCGAATGCTACATATCCATGGTATTCCAAAGACGCTTTGCCTTGCTTTGCTTTTTTTGTAGTAATGATTATCACACCATTTGTTCCTCTAGTTCCATAAATAGCCGCAGCCGATCCATCCTTCAGTACATCAATGGTTTCCACATCCTCGGGAGCAATGGAATTCAGACTTCCTCCGGGAATGCCGTCAATAACAATCAAAGGGGCTGATGACGCAGAAATCGTGGATACACCACGAATATTGATTTCCACTCCTGCTGTCGGGTCTCCCGATGGGCTTGCCATTTGCAAACCAGCAACCTTGCCTTGCAACAACTGGGTAGCATCTTTTACAACTCCTTGAATAAAGTCTTCAGACTTCACATTCGTAATGGCACTTGTAATTTCCCCCTTCTTCATAGAGCCATACCCAATAACTACCACATCATTTAGAAGATTAGAACTTTCGGTCAACTGGACGTTAATGCTTGTTTTCTCGCCCACAATCATTTCTACGGTATTATAACCGATGTATGAGATGACCAACACATCTTTTGGAGAAGAAACCGTTATGGAGAACTTACCTTCAACATCAGAAATCACACCAGTAGTCTGGCCTTTAACAAGAATATTAGCACCAATAACAGGTACACCCTCAACATCTGTCACCAATCCGTTTAAGGTTCTTTTTCCTCCGGAAGCATACATACATACTGATATTCCCATCAAACACAGTAGAAAGAAATACCGCCACCATTTTACACTTTTCTGTTTCATATTATTTTAATAAAGTTAATAAAGCCAATTTATATTCAAATCATCGGAGAGATCAGTTACCTCCCGAAAATATAATAAGTGAAAGCCCTAAAATAAAGAAGACAAACATTATTGCCAGAAGTCTATTCGTTCCGCGCGGACTTCCTGCAAACTCTTTCCAAATAAACACTCCCCATAAAGCAGCAATCATAGGAGCTCCCTGCCCTAGTGCATATGAAATAGCAGTACCTGCCTTTTCAGCAGCAATATAGCTCAAAGCCGTTCCCAGCCCCCAGATGCATCCACCTAAGATACCAACCAAATGTGTTTCTATTTTTCCCGCAAAATATTCCTTATAAGTAACAGATACTCCCACAAAAGGGTGTTTCATCACCAAAGTATTGAATATAAAATTACTGAAAAAGATTCCGACAGCAAAGATGAAAAATGCTGTATAAGGAGTAGCCATCCCAGGTGTGGGAGAAATAAAATTATTCAAATCCATGGCAGAAGCAACAAAACGGTAAAAGAAGGACATCAATACACCGGCAATCGTTGCTAAAACAATCCCTTTCCTGCTCCCAATAGTACCACTATTCTGCTTCTTACCTGCAGCCATTCCATTACAGACAATGGCAACCACCACAAGAAGAACCCCCACAAATAACCATAGCGGATTACCTTTCGGAGCACTAAAGTAATTGATAAAAACTCCCAGGACCAATGCCAGCCCAACACCCAACGGAAAAGCTACCGCCATTCCCGCCATGGAAACTGAAGCGGATAAAAGAATATTAGAAGCATTGAAAATCACACCTCCTACAAATGCACTGACCATATTTTCCGTACTGACTTGACGAATGTCCTCAAGAAAACTTCTTCCTTGACTTCCGAAACTCCCTAAGCTGAATACCAAAAGAAGTGCAAACAGCAGAATGCCTATGGTATAATCCCAATAATAGAGCTCATAACGCCAACTCTTTCCCGCCAATTTCTGGGTATTTCCCCAAGAGCCCCAGCAAATCATTGTGACAAAGCAGAAAAGAACGGCTAACGTATAACTGCTGACAATAAACATAGTACAAAATATTAAAGATTAAACGATAAAGATATTTCCCTCTCAAGTCTGAAACGTCCGACTTCTTCAAGTGTAGGAATAGATGGCTGAGCACCCATCCGGGTAACTGCGATTGCAGCTGCAACATTAGCAAATTCCAATGCTTCCCTATCCAAACCTCTCTGCGAACAAGCCACGGCTAAGGCACCACAAAAGGTATCACCTGCAGCAGTTGTGTCAACAGCATTTACTTTATAACCAGAAATACGGACAGTTTCTTTTTTATTCTTCATATATACCCCACAGCTACCCAACGTAATAATAACATTACGTGCTCCTGATTCCATTAATGCAGTAGCTATCTCATCAAGATTATCTCCCGTATAACTCATATCGGAAATAAAGGAAGCTTCCACTTCATTCACTACCAACAAATCAACGGAATTCATCAATTCCCTATCAATTGGGCAAGCAGGAGCAGGATTAAGTAAAACTTTCTTCCCTCTCTCATTAGCCAATAAAGCCACTTTCTTCACCGTTTCATAAGGAATCTCAGCCTGCATCACAATCATATCCGCCTCATCAATGACTTTTTCGAAACGTATCACCGCATCTGGCAGTAAAGAATAATTAGCTCCAGGAGCTACTGCAATACAATTTTCGCCACTATCAGCCACAAAGATGAGGGCAGTACCCGTAGGATGGCATTCATCATCCACGATGTAATCCGTAATGATACCTTCTTTCTCGAACTGTTTTTTCAGAATATCCGCATACATATCATTTCCCAAAGAAGTGATAAACGTGACAGAAGCTCCGAGCCGTGCTGCCGCAACAGCTTGATTTGCCCCCTTTCCTCCCAGTAACTGCATGAAACAAGCGTCTCCGACTGTTTCGCCCGGTGCAGGAAGATGGCTGACTTGTGCAACCATATCTATGTTTGAACTTCCAATAACTACAATTTTCATTTTTATCAGATTTATAAATATAACTCAGGTTGGTTTATCTCATAAAGCTATCTCCCGTTTATAAGGAATGGCACTCTGTGCACCCATACGTGTCACTGCAAGAGCTGCCGCAGCATTGGCAAATTCCACCGATTCTGTCAGCGTATGGTTCTCGGACAAATAGACACTAAACGCTCCGCAAAACACATCTCCAGCACCAGTAGTATCAATTGTTTCTACTTCCTTTGCAGGAATCATAGTATATTCTTCCTTTTCCTTTACATAAGCGCCATCTTTTCCTAATGTAATGACGACATTCTCTATTCCTTTCTCACCTATAGCTTTCGCTGCACGCCAAGCACTTTCCTCATCTATCACCTTGATGCCCGACAGCATTTCAGCCTCAATCCGATTTGGAAGTATGGTATGCACACAACTCAAAAATGAATTACTCAGAACAGAAGCCGGGGCAGGATTCAAAATCACCTTCTTTCCATAACTTTTGGCAATAGTAGCAGCATATTCTACAGTTTCAATGGGTACTTCCAATTGCATCAGTATAATATCAGCCTCCTCCAATTTACTTTTTGCTTTATCTATATCTTCGGTCGATAAGGAACGACTCGCTCCTGGTGCAACAATGATGCTATTTTCTCCGTAAGAATCTACAGAAATTAGAGCAACTCCCGAAGGACTCTTTTGGTCCGTAAAGATGAACTCTGTATTTATTTTTTCAGAACGGTATATCTCCAAAGCTTGCAACCCGAACAAATCATAGCCAATCTTTGAAATTAATGTAACCTCAGCACCTAATCGGGCGGCTGCAATGGCTTGATTGGCTCCTTTTCCACCAGGATTCATATAAAAGGTTCCTCCCAATACAGTCTCTCCTGGAACTGGTAAACGTCCAGCCTTTACCACCATATCCGTATTACAACTTCCGATGACTACAATCTTTGGTTTATAAATAAAAGATTCTCTCTCCATAATATTAAAAATTAAGATTATGCAAATGAAATAAATAATAAGAGGGAAAACTTTACACTATTAATTCATTTATATAATTACAAACTATATATATCTTTCTATAAATAGATATAAAACAGATTTTATGGGTATTCTTATCCCATATTTATATAATTACAAGAGAGAAAAAGAGAACTATAAGTGAAGGTATTTTATGGCAGCACTCTGCCACTTATTCTATTTTTGAAGCAGTTCTTTCATATGCATATGCCGTTTCAGTACATCAGACAAGTTTTCCTTCAATATCTTGGCTTCTATCCACGCAGTAAGGTCACAAAGATGCAATAACTGATTCTCATATTTATCATCATACAAAGCCTGCACTTCAGGAAGAAGTTTCTCCCAAAAAGCTTCGCGATCTTTTCTCAAAACTGGAAGATGCTGCTGGTTCAGAAACCACAGAATGATATGCTCCGTTTTGAAAGTATGCTCTTTGGGAGAAGAAAGGCTACGATTGATAGAACGTGATTCATGATATACAAACTCATATTCATGCATTTCATAATAAACTATAAGGCGCACTAGCCGGATAGTCCTCATCAGAGGTTGATACTTTATATTATGATCAATAATGGCATTGCTTATGTATTTCTTTGCTGCTTTGTAATTCTGATTACCTATATGTACAAGTGCAGTATAGAGTAGCAATTCACTTTTACGCACCGGGCTCAACCACGCTTCCTTATCATAAAGTGACTTCTGATAATATGCCATCAGTTTTGTACAATCCAGAAAATCTCCATTATCTAAATAAGGAAACAGTTCATACTGAAAGAGAAGGCAAATGGCGTTCACCTGAAATTCAAATGAAGAAGCATCCGAGATAAGCTTTTTCAACTTGTCCAGGAAGTAAGGTATTTCGTCATATTGTCCACAGACCCTCAAACTGCCAAGTACCCCCTCAAGTACTGATAAATAGTAGATAGGAGGATTCGACCAGAACTGCCGGTTCTGCTCGAACAGCCGGCTAAGCTCTTTATAAGAATTCAAGGCAGCTTTATATTCTCCAGCTCCCATCAAATAGTTGGCTTGAAAAAGTCTGTGATTCCGCATTAACTCAAAATTTCCTTCTATTCCGGAAGAAGCAGCTATGGAAAGTTCATTAACCATAAGGTCATTCATATCTTGCTTCTGTTTTGAAGTTCGGATAGAACCGATATGGCTAAGGCGGTACTTCAACAAGTTATGCAAAGAAGACTGTTCTACAATTTTGCGGGTTTTCTTTAAAGCTTCATTTTGCATAAAGTGTTTATGATAGAGTTCAGATTCAGCCAAATTCGGGAAATTAAGTCTCAGCAAATATTCCAACTCCAGCTTTAAGGCAATGGTCAGCACTTCATTGTTTTCATAATATGTTGCTTGTTCTATCGTGTCTGAAAGTATCTCAAAACATTCTTCAAATAAAGAACGTTCGTAAAGCATACGGGCTTGACACAAATTGTTCAGTAGGTCATAATAGATATCTTTCTTCTTTCGCAAAGTGAGCAAACTATCCGTCAGTCTTTCATACAAATATTGAATAGAGACTTCAAACGAACCACCAGGCCTGCGCTTATGAAATTCCCCCTTTACATTTTTACTATCCAGTTGCTTACTTTTGGTAATGATATCATATATCACCAAATAGTCTTTTTCCTCCTTATCCTTCAACATTTGGACGGAGAAAGCTTTCTTTTCCGCTTTGGACATAGAATATATCAGTGATATGACTGAATCGACCCGTTTCATAGCAGTTTTATAGTTCTTGCTGCAAAAGAACTAATTTATTTCCTAAAAAGTATAGAAATGGAAAAGTATTTACTGTTCCCCCAAAGCAAGCCTACCTTTACATAAAAATGCAAACCCATAAAAATACAGTTTCACGATTTTCATTCCCCATCAGCGCTTCATAAACTCCTTGCGTTCCTCCTCCGGGAACTTCTCTATCGCATAACGCAACATCGTTCGCGGCATCGTCCTGCAATGCTTCTCCAAGAATTGCACCAGCAAGTCCTTGTCCCGCTTACCCATCTCCCGGAGCATCCATCCTACCGCCTTTTGCATCAAGTCATGCTTATGATGGAGCAGCCGTTCCGAAAGGGCTAATATATCGATGAAATCACCATTTTTGATAAGTGTATAGGTAGATACCACAGCAATGCGCTGGTCCCAAAGCAGCGGACTATCCGCCAGCCGGTAGAGGTCCTTGCGAGGTTTGTCTTTCAGATATTCGCCCACAATGCCGGGGGCAGACAAATCGACCAAATCCCAATTATTGATACGGCCCGTTTGCGAAAGGTAAAAGTCATAAATCTCCTTTTTCCCCTTTTCATCGCTCTTTTTGAATCGCTCCACCAACATCAGCAAGGCACAAAGGCGACACTCGTGCCATTCACTCTGAAGCAAGGCTGCCATTACCCCAAAAGGTTCGTGCTTGTGCTGCTTTGCCACCTGCCGGGTGTTGGGTACCACCACTCCCAGAAACTTATCCCCCTCGCCATACTGCCCCTTTCCGGTCTTGAAGAAACGGGGAAGATACTCCCTTTTCACCGGGTCGATATACGCCTCCAATTCCTGCTGAATCTGTACCGAGATGCACGCCACTTCTTCTGCCGAAAGCACACGTTCGCACAAGACGGTTTCCACTGCTTCATTCTTCTTTTTCATCCTTCTCTCATTTGATTTACACGGATTTGAATTCATCCACCAATGGACAAAAATACAACATTTATATAGAAACTATGGAAAGTTATCTTTAATTTTGCAACCGGTATGTCCAATCCTTAAAACCGTACGACATGTATAAAGCTGTTTTGGGAGCAATCTGCTGCCTTTCTTTCGCACTATCCTTACATGCACAATCTCCACAAGAAAAGGGGTTGCAAAGCATCAGCCGCACTTCGGCCGAGGCTATTGTCGGCTTTCTGGCCGACGATGAGCTGCAAGGACGCGAAGCAGGCATGCACGGTTCACGACTGGCTGCCCGCTATCTGGCATCCTGCCTGAAAGAAGCCGGCATTGCCCCACTGGAAAAGGACAGTTATTACCAATCCTTCGAAGCTTACAACAAGGAACGCCAACAACGGGGACGATGGCAAGTGCATCCCGACTCCATCGCCATCCTTAAACAAGGCGTCCACCGCATCCTGCAGATGAATAATGTATTGGGAACCATCCCGGGAGAACGACCGGATGAATATGTCATCGTAGGCGCCCACTTCGATCATCTGGGTGTGGACGAGACGCTGGCAAACGACCGGATATACAACGGTGCAGACGACAATGCCTCCGGTGTCTCTGCCGTCCTGCAGATAGCCCGTGCATTTCTTGCCACCGGACAGAAGCCTCTGCGCACGGTCATCTTTGCCTTTTGGGATGGGGAAGAAAAGGGATTGCTCGGCTCAAAATACTTTGTACAAAGCTGTCCTTTCATCAGCCAGGTGAAAGGTTATCTCAATTTCGACATGATAGGCCGTAACAATAAGCCCGAGCAGCCTCAACACGTTGTCTACTTCTACACCGCCGCCCACCCCGTATTCGGCGACTGGCTGAAGCAGGACATTGCACGCTACAGCTTGCGCCTGCAACCGGACTACCGCGCCTGGGACCGCCCCACGGGAGGAAGTGACAATGCTTCTTTTGCCCTGTGCAACATCCCCATCATCTGGTACCACACAGACGGACATCCCGATTATCACCAGCCTTCAGACCACACCGACCGGCTGAACTGGGAAAAAATGATAGAAATAACCAAAGCAGCTTTCCTCAACGCCTGGAATCTTGCCAACGAAAACAAATATTAATCCACTAGAAACAAAGTAACGATACATGGTTTTAAATTACATCTGGGTAGCTTTCTTCGTCATCGCATTCATCGTAGCCCTCTGCAAACTCATTTTTATGGGTGATGTGGAGATATTCACAGAACTCGTCAACTCCACCTTCTCCTCTTCCAAAACAGCTTTTGAAATATCCCTGGGACTGACAGGAATACTCGCCCTCTGGCTCGGCGTGATGAAAATAGGCGAAAACAGCGGCATGATCAATGCCCTCTCCCGTTGGCTGAGTCCGGTATTCTGCCGCCTCTTCCCCGAAATACCGAAAGGACATCCTGCCATGGGTTCCATTTTCATGAATCTCTCTGCCAACATGCTGGGGCTGGACAATGCCGCTACTCCGATGGGACTGAAAGCCATGAAGGAACTTCAGGAGCTGAACCCGAAAAAGGACACCGCCACCAATCCGATGGTCATGTTCCTTGTCCTCAACACTTCGGGACTGATACTTATCCCCGTCAGCATCATGATGTACCGTTCGCAGATGGGTGCCGCCCAACCCACGGACATCTTTATCCCCACACTGATAACGACCGCCATCTCGACCGTTGTCGGTGTCATCGCCGTCAGCATTGCACAGCGCATCAACCTGCTGAACAAGCCCATACTTATCCTGATTGGCTGCATCAGCCTTTTCTTTGCCGCGCTTGTCTACCTGTTCACACAGATTAGCCGCGATGAAATGGGCGTATATTCCACTTTGATTGCCAACATACTGCTGTTCTCCATCATCCTGCTGTTCATCCTCTGGGGGCTATGGAAAAAGATAAATGTATACGATGCCTTCATCGAAGGGGCCAAAGAAGGCTTCACCACCGCCGTACGCATCATCCCCTATCTGGTTGCTTTTCTCGTTGGAATCGCCGTTTTCCGCACTTCCGGTGCCATGGATATACTGGTGAACGGTATCGGTTATGTGGTAGGACTATTCGGTGTAGACACCAGTTTTGTAGGTGCCCTGCCCACTGCCTTGATGAAGTCACTGAGCGGCAGCGGTGCCAACGGACTGATGATTGACACCATGAAACAGTATGGCGCCGATTCATTTGTAGGACGCATGAGTTGCGTGGCACGTGGCGCTTCGGACACCACATTCTATATTCTTGCTGTGTATTTCGGCAGCGTAGGTATCACCAAAACGAAGAATGCCGTGACGTGTGGGCTGATTGCCGATTTTTCCGGCATCATTGCAGCGATTATTATCAGTTATATGTTCTTCTTCTAAAGAAACTGTCTTAATCACAGGAATGTAATTTCAATCGTAAATCGTAAAATTGTAAATAAAATGATTAGTTATCAGACAGACGGCGTGGAAATGCCATCCATCAAGAAGCGTAAAACCACGGAATGGATAAAATCCGTAGCCGCCACTTACGGAAAAAGAGTCGGTGAAATCGCCTACATCTTCTGCTCGGACGAGAAGATACTCGAAGTGAACCGCCAATATCTGCAACACGATTATTACACAGATATCATCACTTTCGACTACTGTGAAGGCAACCGCCTTAGCGGTGACCTCTTCATCAGCCTCGATACCGTACGCACCAATGCGGAACAGTTCGCCGATAACAACTACGAACGTGAACTGTACCGGGTCATCATCCACGGCATCCTCCACCTTTGCGGCATCAATGACAAAGGGCCGGGAGAACGGGAGATTATGGAGGAGGCGGAGAATAAGGCGCTGGCGATGCGGTAATTCCAAAGAATAAAAACTCTGTCTTGATAAAGTGCTGATTTTACCAAGACAGAGTATTTAAGAAAAACAAGTTACTTTGTCAACACAACGACAACTAACGGGTGATATTTGTCTGCTCCTGATTCGATGCGGGCATCCACACCATCTATAGTTACTCTAATAAGTTCAACACTGCCATAACCATCATTGTACTTCCAATGGGAAATAATGGAATGTTCCTCTCCGTCACCAAAGATATAGGGACAAACAAACGTACGCCTCAATACTTCAGGCTTCTTGTCATATTTATATCCATCCCATAGTGCATCAAAGATTGCCAAAGTAAAAAGTCCGTCCCTGCTTTCCACATAGATACAGTCCGGTCCGGTAAAGTCATCTTTAGAATCGGGTTCTACCAATTTATAGGAGTAATCTTTCTCTCTCAAAGCAGGCTTACCATTTCTTCCAAGACCGGTTTGCATTCCCTCAATCAAATCATTGCCATTTTCATCGACAAATGCTAAATTGTATCCATAATGAATAGGAGGATAAGAGTCTTCCTCACTTTTGCAACCCATGAAAATCAAAGGGAATAAAGCAGTCAATAACAAAAATCTAAAATTTCTCATAATATATTATTTCTGAGGTGAAACATACAAATTTTCTCTATCATATTGATAATTTCTATCTTCTGTAGGACTAACATCATAAGCTGTATACCAACCATTATATCGTCCATATAAAAAACATAAGATACTCTCTATTTATCTAAGCTAACAAGAGCTTGAGGATAAAATTTGTCAAAACCTTCAAGAATCGGACTCTCCACATCATCTATTGTAAGACGGATAAGTTCTGCCTCCCGATAATCAGTATCAAACTTCCAATAAGAAACAATCGTATGTACTTTCTCATCACCGAATATATGCTTACAGGCAAGTTTATGAGTAAGGACTTCCGGCTTCTTATGTCCATACCAGTCTTCCATGCAGACATCAATGCGTAGCGATTGATAGCCACTTACCTTTCCTAATATTAATGATTTGGTATCAAAATAATCATCTTCCGTTGATTTGATAAACTCAAAAGTATAAGTTCCGCGTAATAAAACAGAATCCCTCTCGCTGTTTATTTCAAATGGTACATCTGCAAGCAAATCATTACCCGATTTATCTATGAATGCTAAATAGTATCTATAGAGATGAGGCGGGTAAGAGTCCAATTTATGTTCACAACCGGCAAAGCATATCGCAAACAATAACAATGAATAGATATATACTCTTCTCATAATGCGTCATTTTAAGGGTGAAACATACAGATTTTCTCTGTCGTATTGATAGTTCCTATCATCTGTAGGATTCACATTATTTCCACTAAACCAGCCATTACCAGTGCCATACCACCCCCAGTTCATATGAAAATATATGCGACCAGAACCAAAAGAAGTAGTAGTGGGATTCATATAATTAGGGAATCCACAACTTGAATAACTTGGATTTGTAGAACGGTTTACAAGATACTCCACAAAATAGCTATAGGAACTTCCATATTCTTCCGCACCATCACAAACCCATGCATGCCCTTTCCAAGTTATTCCGATAAAATTTTTCCTGTCACCTGTCATATATACAGGACGTCCTCTAAAATAGATTTCACTTTCTACATCCCACATGTCATGATCCTTTTTAGATACTGCATACCCCATTGCCTCAAAACCTCTTTTGGCATCACCTAAGGAAGCTCCAGATTCGTCTTTACCATATTCCATATTCACGGCTTTACCAATCATCGCTATTAGAGATTGAGATGCAGAAGTCGGTCTATCATTAGCCATACCGCTCCAGTCAAAGGATTGAGGCCATTCATGATACTTCTCAATCTGAGCCATAGCAATGGCAACACAGCCAGCAGGATATTCATTCGGACATAATGCACTATATCCTCCCTCCTGCCCCCATTTTGTATTCATCAAAGGCCCAACTTTTCTGTTATTACTATTATATCCTACTATTGTAAACTCAAGAGGAGAACCATAAAAATTAGCCTTTTCTACAAGACTTTCATAATCTGATTGTGAGAGAAAAGATCTTGCAGAACTTAAAGGACCAAACGAATATCCCGGACACAAAGTATACAATTCGCCTAACCTTTCACGAAACATTGTCCCATCACTATAATGATCAGAAGTAGCATCACGTGTTGTGGCAGGCAGTATTTCGTAAGCCTCCCACATAGAGCGCATATTTGCCAAAGTCTCGGCATTTTGCATATCGCTTTCCTTAATAGCCCAATTTGTTTCATCCATCCAAATAGAAAAGCCACTCTGCTTAGCTTTTTCTATATTGATAGAGTTAGTATCTGAATATGCCAGAATCGGATAGTAATTCTTGGTAGCACCTACTATAACAAAACCACCGCCTTCATAATTTATTATATACATAGAAGGCGTATTGTCTTCACCGTAAACCGTCTTAATATCTTTTACTGTTTTACCAGAAAAGGCATCTGGCTCAATAGAGCCATTTCTTGTTGTCACCGCATCTTTACCATTAGCAGCTAAAAACAAGCCGGCCACCTCTGTGGCTTGACTAACCGGCACAAAGCTTTCATCATTTACAATGTCTACACAATCAGCATCCACTTCTATAGGAAGGGGTTCCATGCTATTCTCACTGCATGAACAAAATGCTGATACAATCCAAGCATACAATAAATACTTTTTCATACGCATTAATTTTTAAAGTTAACAAAAGAGATTATTATAAATATAAGGCAGGCTACGCCTGCCTTATATTTATTTCTTCACCGAAAAGCGATAGATGCAATGACTGTCATACTTTTCTCCCGGCTTCAGCAACGCCGAAGGCCATTCCGGCTTGTTGGGCGTATCGGGATATTTCTGCGTCTCCAAACAGACGGACGCACGATGACCGTACACGATACCTTTCTTTCCGGTCAGTGTGCCATCCAGGAAGTTACCGGCATAAATCTGAATGCCCGGTTCGTTGGTATAGACATCAAGCACAATACCCGTTGAGGGAGATTCGAGGGTGGCACACGGGCGGGTGACATCACCCTTCGTATTGAGTACCCAGTTGTGGTCATAGCCCTTGCCGTTCTTCAACTGTTCAAAGTCATTGTCGATACGGGCGCCAACAGCAGTAGGAGTGCGGAAATCCATATCCGTACCTTCTACGGAAACAATCTCATCGGTAGTCATGAAGGTACTGTCCACGGGGGTATAAGCATCTGCATCGATAGTGAGCAGATAATCCGAATTGGACTTGGAGGGGTCACCGTCCAGGTTAAAGTAAGAATGGTTCGTCATATTGACAACAGTGGTACGGTCTGTTTCGGCACTGTAACGAATGTCGATGGCATCGTCATCTGTCAGCGAGAAAGTGACCTTGCAGGTCAGGTTACCCGGGAAGCCCTCCTCTCCGTCTTTCGACAGATAAGTCAGCTCCAGAACCTGACTGCTCAACTGGCGGGCATCGAACACTTGATATTGGTATCCCTTGGGACCTCCATGTAGGCAATGACCGTAATTGTTGCGCGGCAGCTGATACTCTACCCCATCCACTGTAATCTTACCCTGGTTGATACGGTTGGCATAACGTCCGATGGTAGCGCCGAAATCCGAAGGGAACTTGATGTAGTCCTGAATGGAATCGAAGCCCAGCACCACATCACGCATAACGCCATCCTTGTCCGGCACCATCACTGATACAATACGTCCACCGAAATTCGTAATACAAACTTCCATACCATTCTTATTCTCCAAAACAAACAAGTCTGTCTGCTTGCCATCCACTTCCGTACGGAAGTTCGCAGGTTCCAGTCCAGAAGCAGTCTTTTCACTCGCCTGTTTGCCCGTGCAAGCCGATGCCAATAGCATCACGCTTGCCAACAAAGTCATCATCTTATTCATAAATACAATATTGGTTACTGTTTAGACTATCATTTTTTCAACAAGAACTGCTCCGCACGTCCCGGAGTGAACAACTCCCACAAAGAAGCAACCGTCCAGCCCGGAGCGAAGATATTGTTGTAATATCCCTTTCCGTTACGTCCGTAATCCCAATTGGTATGCTGCACCACTTCCGGGTAATAGCCTACTTTGGCAATGCCACACATGTGTCCTTCATACGGCAGTAACTGGCGCATGGAAGTGGATATCACCTCGGCAAAGTCAGAGAAGCGCGGCTCGTTGTACTCTTTGGAGAGCCAATGCAGCACATCGGCAAATTCGAAGATAAATACATCGATATGGTTATTCTCTACCGACACATTTCCCCAACCACGGGTTTTCAAGCCGATATCTCCCAGCATCTGACCTTCGGCAAAAGGAACATCCCAAGTATAATACCATGACAAGGCAAAATAAGCGGCTTTCTTTGCCAGACCGGCATAGTGTGCACGCTCTTCTCCTTTGGTAACCAAAGCCAGGTAATAAGCAGCCGTAGCAGCATACAAGGAGGCTTCCTTGTCCTCGCAGTTGGCATCCAGCGTAGAAGAGAAATAATCGGCTTTGGATATCAATTCCTTCTCCAGATAGTCTACCGTACGCTTGGCGCTTGCCAGATAACGCTTGTCTTTGAAATACTTGGACGCCATCACCAAAGGCAATGTTGCCGAAGGCGTGCTACCACCGCTGGCATCCACGACAGAGAAATCATCCTTGAACTTGCGCGGGAAGCTGCCGTCCTCGTTCTGCAACTTGAGGAAGCTGTCCAGCATGCCCTTGATGCGTTTCTCCCATTCGGGGTGTTTACGCTTCTGCTGTTTCTCGTAGTTCAAATAGTTCAAGATGGCATACACTCCCTCGGACTGACGGCGGATGCTATGTCTGGTTTCCTTGAAGCCGCGGTTGTAGTGTACCACTTCGTTGAAGAAACCGGCAGGCGAAAAACCGTTCTGGAGATAAGTGTCAAAGATATGGTTGGCATTGTCCACCAGGTCTTGGCGGTTCTGCTGTTTGCCATACTCCAAAGCATTGAAAGCGTTCAGCAATGTACGTCCCACAAAGCCCACTTCGGCAACATCGGTATTGGCACAAGTAGCAGTCTCCAACTCTACACCGGAATAATAATGAGTGGGGGTATTGCCAACATAGCTTTCCACGAAGAAGTTGCTCATCACCTCCTTCATGCGGTCTACCGTGTAAGGTGTGTCAACCGGTTTCGGACGGTTAGTGTCATAACAATACTCCCAGGTGCGCTGTACGCATTCCGAAAAATCGGCAGCATTCCTTTCGGACACCTCCCAAGTCATGGAGATGCTGTCACCCTTACGAAGCAACTGGAAAGCCTCAACGGCAGGAGCCAGCGTCAATTTGCGGATATATGTCTTCGGTGCTTCCTTATAGGGGAAACCGTATGCCAAGACAGTCATACCATCCACATTGCAGAAACCGGTATATCCGATGGAAGTCTCACCGGACAAGATTACCTCTCCCTCCTTATGAGTGGTCAAAGCTTCCTTGTCGAACTTGTCAATACGGATAACCGACATGGACGTACCACTTGCCGGATTGAAAGCTGCCGTCAGCGGAGTGCTCAAACGGTCCTCACGCACCAGCCAACTGTCCGATGTGTGGAAAGAAGGAGCTTCCTTCGGCGAACGCAGGTTGCGGCGATACCAGAAGCCCGGCATGTAGAACTGGCAGTCCGAATGCTTGTAACCGGTCTTTATCTGTTCCCCGTAGTTGAAATACACATTTTCCAGTGCCTTGAGTGTGACGGTAATGCGCAGTTTGCCATCCTTGTCCACCACCTGGCGGATGATGTCCAATGGCAACGTTTCCGAAGCCCGGCAGCTGTACATACCATCCTGCATCTTCTGCAAGGCCAGCGGATATTGCTTGGCATCATTCCCCGGCACTTTCAAGGAAATAGAAGCAGAGATGTCTTCCGGAGCAGCATTTGCCGCTCCGGCACCCGTAATGCCCACCAAAAGCATTACCCCCAAAAACAATCTTTTTAGTCTCATAGTTACATCTGTTTTATTGTTGTTAGAAAAATATCATTCAGACATGAATACATACTTGCCGGAGCCCAATTCGACTACCAGCTTACCGTCAGCCTCCTCCACGGAATGAATCCCCGCCTGACCGGCATCTACCTGTACATGGAAGTCAAGCGGCAGCTTGACCGTAGCGGTTGTATTGGCAGGAATCTCAACGTTCCACTCCAGCTTATTGCCATCACGTTTCCAGGAACTTCCTATTCTGCCATAAGGCGATACATGCGAAGCATTCACATAATTCAGTTTTTCCGGGAATACCGGTTCCATCAGAATTTGCTTGAACCCGACGGAAGCGGGAGTATTCTTTATGCCGGCAAGATCCTCATAGAACCATATCAGCAGATCTCCCAAAAGCATCACATGGTTTCTTGAATTCATCGCCGGATTTGCCGTGTCACCATTCCATAATTCCCAAATGGTGGTTGCACCCTTCTTAATCATGTAGCCCCATGAGGGATAAGTGTCATTGGTCACTATCTTATAGGCAAGTTCCAGTCCACCGTACTCGGTAAGTCCGCGCATCAGATGCTGGATGCCAAGCACACCGGCACTGACATGTCCCTTACAGTCTTTTTCCGTCTTCTCCACGACATTGGCAAATACTTTATCTTCATATCCGTCGGGAACCAGACCCAGTCTGAGGGAAAGCAGGTTCGCCGTCACCGTATTGTTGTCATACTGTGCAGTCCCGGGATTGAAGAATTTCTTGTTATAAGCGTCCTTGATTTTAATAGCAAGTGCGGCATACTCTTCGGCATCTGCCGGAAGTCCGTTCATTTGCGCGAACTTCTCCATCAGTTGCAGAATGCTGTAAAACACCGTTGTACTCAGCACTTCGCCGTTCGTCTTCCGGGCAGGGTCCTCCGAATGAATCAGCTCCGGCGACTCGGGAGGCATGCACCAATCCCCGTATTCATCCTTCACCAGAATATAGTCCTTCATTTTGGTCTCCGTCATGTGGTTTACCCAGCGCTTCATGGACGGATAGCGCTCTTTGATGGAGCTATCATCGCCAAACTGGCGGTAAAGCATGTCGGCTACGTAAAAATAGGCAGCCGGCCAAGTCACGTCATCATGGAAGATAGTCCAGTAACGGGGAGATACCACAGAGATACTTCCATTTTCATTCATGGACTCTTCTATATCCACCAGCCACTTCTTATACATCAAGGCATTGCCGAAAATGAAACTTTCACCATAGGCACCGGTAGTGCGGTCGCCCAGCCATCCAAGACGTTCATCACGCTGGGGGCAGTCGGTAGGCATACCGCGATAGTTTCCACGGATTCCCCAATAGGCATTCTTGTGAAGTCTGTTAATCAACTCCTCGGAAGTCTCGAACGTACCGTTCGTTGCCATTTCATCATACACCACCTTACCGGTGAAATCATCCGCTGCCGGTTCATAGTCCAAACCGGATATTTCCATAAAACGGAAACCATGGTAAACAAACAACGGTTCCCAAACAAACTCACCGTCAGCGGCAGGAGTATAAATATCCGTGACAAGGGCACTGCGCAGGTTGTCAAGATACAGTTCCGTACCATTGTCCTTCAGCACTTCGGCAAAACGCATAGTAATGGGCTTGTCCTTCTTGCCACGCAGTTTCACCTGCTGTATTCCTACCATATTCTGCCCCATATCCACGATATATCTTCCATCACCTACCGATTTAACGGATATTGGCTTTATCTCCTCCATCACCTTCAGACTCGGAGAGAGCTGTGCCACAAGTTTTCCTTTGGGAGCCTCCATCCGTTCGGCCAACTGCCATCCGGAATCATCATAGCCGCTTTCCGTCCATTTACCCAATTCCAAGCGGGCATCGTAATGTTCACCGTCAAATTCGTTGTTCGCAGTTATAGGACCGTGGTTCGTCGCTTTCCAGGAATCATCGCTGACTACCGACACCGTCTCACCATTGTCGTACTCTATATTCAACTGCGCCATGAGACGGGGCAAACCAAAACCTACCATCCCATTGGCGCGCATGGAAAGATAGCGGCCGTTGCCCAGAGCCACGCCTATCGCATTGGTACCGGACTTCAACAAGGGGGTGACATCATAGGTCAGATAAGATACAGAAGCATCGTACCAGGTAGGCAAAGGACCGAATACATCGTTTCCAATCCTCTCGCCATTCATATAGCATACGGAAGAGCCTACTCCCGAAACATAAAGGACTGCACGCTTCGGCTGTGACGGCAAATCAAACTCCTTCCGCAGATAACGTGCCGGAAGGATGGTCCGCTCACCGTCCAGTTTCAAGTTTGTACTGTCGTTCAGTCCAATCCAGCCGGCTTTCCAGTCCGAACTGTCCAGCAAAGCCATTGACCAATATTGGATACTACTTTGCGCCTTGTCACCGGTATTTGTCCATACAGTGACACGCCACCAATATTTCTGTCCCGACTCCAAAGGCGCCCCTGCGTACTTCACCAGCACCGATTGGCCAGACTCCACACGACCGCTGTTCCATACCAGCCCGGAGCCGGCCTGCAAGCCCTTGTCCGAGTCCGCCACTTCAATCTGATAAGCAGTCTGCATCACATCCTGCTTGTCGGTTACCAGTTGCCATGAGAAACGGGGAGCCGATACAGCCACTCCTTCGGGATTCTTCCGCATTTCAACAGTGGTTTCCTCCACTTTCAAGGAACTGCCACCCGATACTTGACAGCCCATCATCAATAGGGCCAACAAGGAGATTAAAATAGATTTCTTCATACTTGTCAAAATTTCGGTTTCTCCGCTTCCGTGGATGCAACGGAGCCTTCTACCGTCGGCCATCCGTCTTCCCAGCTAATCTTATCCAACATCAATACACGGCCTTCAGGCTTCTTTGTGCTCACCGCATGATAGAAGAACCAGTCATTGCCGGCATTGTCCGTCACAATCTCCGAATTATGACCGGTACCCACAAAGGAATTACTTTTCTGAATCAGCACTTCGTGCTTGTTATCCATCATGCTACCGCCATTCTTGTCGACATAGGGGCCGAAAAGATTATCTGAACGGCCTACAACAGTAGTGTAAGTACTCTTCAATCCCTCACAACAACTTCCTATGGAAGCAAAGAAGTAGTAATGCCCGTCCTTCTTGTGAATATAGGTACCTTCGTAAGCGGTTCCTGCCACTTGCTGCGGTGTGGCGCCGTCCTTCAGAGAGAGTCCGTCATCAGACAGTTCAATCGCATAGATTCCTCGAAAACTGCCCCAGAAAAGATATTTCTTCCCTCCATCTTCTATATAGAAAGGGTCGATGGAGTTCTGTACATTGATTTCATTGCTGCGGAACATCTTTCCGTGGTCCGTAAAAGGTCCCTCAGGCTTATCGGCAGTAGCACAACCGATGCCGCAAGTTAACTCGCCTCCCCAAACAGACATAGAATAATAGAGCACGTATTTATCACCTATCTTGTTGATGTCCGGCGCCCACAAACCGCCGTTCGGCTCAAAATCAGGCCGCGTACGGTCGGTAAAGGCAGTACCTACATACTCCCAATCCACCAGGTTCTTGGAACGGTGAATCGGCAGATTGCGTATGTCCTCGGTGGCATACAAATAGTAGTATCCATCATCTCCCTCAATGACAGAAGGGTCTGGCAAACTATAATCTATCACCGGATTGCGATAGACATTCTTCGGCTGTTGTTCTTCCGGTTTATCCTCTTTTGTAGCCGATGACGAGGAACAGGCTATCAGACTGCATAACACTGATAATACAAGAAACTTCTTCATACAATGTATTCTTTTCATTCTTTCATTTTACTTTTCGGGTGATGTACTGCCCAATACCTGCGGACGGATAAGAGAGCCACCGATAGAAACCGTTCCCTGGTCGGAAATGGCAAAATCCTTGATATACGAAGTGCGCGGCTGTACTTTCGTGGAATCCCAATGTGCATGGAAAATGTATTTCCAGCTACCGTCCTTACAGCAGAAGGGTGCTCCATGACCGGTACCCATCAAGCCGTCGGCATGTTGCAGAATCGGATTTCCCTCGTATTTCTTCCACGGTCCCATCGGGCTGTTCGAAGTCGCGTAACCCACTCCGTAGTTCTTGCTTTCAAAGTGATTGGCTGAATAAACCAGGTAGTAGACACCCTCTTTCTTCAAAATTGAAGGACCTTCGGCCACCTTAGCAGGCTTGTCCTGCGAAAGTTCCCAAGGCTCTCCCACCTTAATGCACTCTGTCAGCGTCTCCTGCTTGATCCCGGTTAGGTCATCGTTCATCTCTGCCACCCAGATGACGTTGCCATCTGTAAAACGCACGAAATAAAGGTAAGGCGTACCGTCATCATCAATGAATAGAGAGGTATCGATACTCTTCTCATCCCATATCGGCTGCTTCACTTCCTGACGGAACGGACCTTGGGGAACATCTGCCGTTGCCACGCAGATATGCTCCTCGGTGGAGTAGAACAGATAAAACTTCTTTTTCGATTCGATGTAGTAGACCTCCGGCGCCCAGAATCCCCACGTACCGTAGGAATCTGCTGCCGACAACGCCTGGCCTTCACGCGTCCAGTTTTTCAAGTCATCGGAAGAGAAGCAGGCAAAGCCTTCTCCTTCTACCGTACCTCCAGTGCCGTAAGCATAATACTTGCCTTCGTAAAGCATTACGTAAGGGTCGGCAATCGGCAGATAGTCTGATTCTACAACCGTCTTCTCCTTGCAGCCTGCAAAGCAAAGACAAAGCAACAGTAGCAATATATAATTCTTCTTCATATCCATCTCTTATTTTACTATTTTGGGCGTCATATAGTCCTTGCTGATTCTCATACGGTCCACACCGTCCACTTTCTCGAAAGAAACGTCACTGATGTACATGGCACGTGGGTGGATACTACTCTTGTCCTTATGGGCATGGAAAACTATACGAAGCTTGCCTGCCTTGTCTGTGAAGGTGGCACTGTGCCCCACCCCAACCAGTTCTCCGGGTTTCTGCAGCAAAGGATTCTCCTCGTATTTGGTCCAAGTACCCATCAAATCGGTAGCTGTGGCGCAACCTATGCCGTAGAAAGGACTTTCATAGCTATTGGCAGAATAGGTCATATAGTAGAGCCCATTACGCTTGATGACAAACGGGCCTTCATTCACACGGGGCCATACCTCCTCCCATGCCTGAGAGACGTGGATGCAAGGGTGCATGGTCTCCTTCTTGATAGTCATGAGGTCTTTCTCCAATTCGGCCACCCAGATGTTGAGCCCGTCGTTGAAACGGTCGAAGAAGAGATAAGGCGTGCCGTCATCATCAATAAACAGAGAGTTGTCAATGCATTTCTCATCGGCAATCATCGGTTCCTTCTTACTTTGGGTAAATGGTCCTGCAGGTGAGTCTGCTGTTGCCACACAGATATGCTCGTCTGCCGAGTAATACATATAGAACTTCCCGTTCACTTCGTAGACCTCCGGTGCCCAGAACCAGCGGTCGGCCCAGACATCCTTCTTCTGGAGCGCCATGCCCTTATACTTCCAAGTCTTCAAATCATCGGAGGTATAGACTTCGATGCCTTCATCCGCATGGGTGCCATAGGCATAGTAAGTGCCATCGTGCAACATGATGAACGGGTCGCCCAAAAGCACCGGCGTTTCAACTCCTTCGACAACAATATCGTCCACATCCTTATAGTCTGAAGAGCAGGACTGGCAGGAAGCCAGCGTGGCCAACAGAAACAGATACATACATATAAAATTCTTTTTCATGATTCTTTCTTAAACAATTGTTATGATGATAAATATTTACTTTCAAGAAGATGTTCCGTTACACCCGTATATTGAACCCTATTCAGTCGTATACTGAATCCTATTCAATCGTATACTGAAATACATTCAGTCGTATACTGAATCACCCCAGTCCATCACACTGATTCACAAGGAAATACAAACACCGGCTTCTATATACATCTTTCATTACATATATACGGAACGGCACATCCCACGATCGCGTCTAATCGCGCCTCTGCCCTACATGATAATACAACGTACCACTATAAACCGGAGAGCCGCCCTCCGAACAGAATCCGATGCGGGATGCAGGGTAGCGTATATCCAAAGCTCCCAGCTCCCTGCCGTCGACAAACAGATACAGCTTGTCTGCACGACGCACGGCACGAAAATTATAGGATTCCTTCCACAATTCATGTACACCTATCTTATAGATATGGCGTTCCAAATCCTCCGCCTCCTTGTTGATGAAGCGGATGCCTTCTGCCTTTACCGGAGTAAAGGTACAATAATTATATGCAGGATGTTCTGCTATCCCCCTATCTTTGTTTTCTATCGGATGCCATTCGCCGCCATTCAGGTATTCTATGTCGAACTTGCCGAACATGTCATCCACAAATTCGGATTTATTGCCTGCTTCGTGACGATTCAGGTAAAGTGTATCCAACCATGCAGGTGCGGCAAAACGATAACCTTTCTCAATGAAGTCGGTATACTTCACATCCGGATAGAGCGTTTGCAGGCATCCCAACGGGAATTCCTTCTTCCAGGCAGTTTTCCCTTTCTTCACGGCTGTCACCTCAAGCATACGGGTGATGCCATCGAACTGAGCCTTCACATAGTTATCCTTATCCACATAAACCGGATAGCTTCCTGCCTTGTCTTGTCCGGACAAGCCGGACAACTGGAAGCTGAATTCATAATCGTTCAAGAAATCGCCCTTCAACAACTCCTCATTCCCCGAAAGCTGGAAATGCACATCATCGAAGCCGATGGTATAGGTAGCCCCTTCGAACAAGGCAGACTTTGTCTCGTCAAATACTCCGGGAACACCCGCTTCTTCTACCGGAAGAGCCTCTGCAAAGACATGTCTCCCCGGTGCGGGAATCTCATCCAGCCAAATCTTCAGACAGCCACCGTTACGCTCAATGCGCAGATGATGGTACACACCCCAACGGAAATCTTCAGGCAGGGCATAGGATTCCTTATTTTCCTTACCGCCGACAAGTGTACGCAGGTACCAGCTCCGGTTCTCGGCATCCAGACCGACATAGGCACAGTTATCCGCATCCTTCCACCAGGCAACGATGCCGGCTCCACCCTCGGTCTTGACTCCCGTCTCGAACAAGTAAGCCACGGCCGGCTGTACTTGTTGCAACACACCGAACGAAGCTGTCTCGCCTTTACCCGCAAAGGTAGGCATCGAAGGTTCGGGATGATAACCTGCCGTGCGAGGGCCGGTGATACCATCCACAAACAACGTCTTGTCGAAGAACTGGACACGGTTGATATATTGCCCCCGATGCTCATCGTTCTTGTTTGCCATATAAATCAGCCACCATTCAAATCCGTTGGGGCCTCTCAAAATATTGGGCTGACCGGGAGTCATCAGAATATCATCGGCAATACCGTCTTTCATATCGAACAGAGAAACGTCGAAGAATTGCGAACGTCCCTTGTTTGTTTCTACGGCAAGCAGATTCGTGCCTTCCTTCAAAGCAGCACGCAGCTTCTTGTCCAGGTTCACGATACAATAATCACGCCCCTGCTTCTCGTAGACAAGTGTTCCGTTCAGATAAATCCGGGTATCTCCGTCGTGAGCGACACGCAATGCCAGGTTGCCGGTTTCGCTACCGGCAGAGAAAGTCTTTCGCAACCATAAGGAGGGCGTATTCCACAAGGTGCCCAGATGCCGGGTGGTGGAACCTTTCACTTCACGGGACGAAAAGCCGGTCTCCCCCCTCGCCCAGCCGGAGTCATCGTAGGTCGCCTTTGTCCAGTCGCCCTCCGGCTTGTCCTCCGTATAAGCAAACAACGGCTCATACGTGCGGCCATACCGCAATAAATCCACCTGCTTCTCCTCCAGTTGCGTCTGATTGCAGCCTACAACCGGATAGCTATATTTATTACCATTTTGAAAACCTAAAGGAGAGTCTGCCTCGGCAACTCCCAACTGATAATTGCCCCACTCTGTAGAGGTGTGGTTGGCATTGTACATCATATAGTAGCGGTCTCTATACTTCATGACCCACGGTCCCTCCGCCACTCTGTTATCCATCGTTTCCCATGTGTCCGGCAATGAGGCGAACTGGCACACCGGTTCGCCGGCAAATTCTGCCGGGTTCTTCATTTTACGTCCCCAGATGGTATTCCCATCGGTAAAGCGTACCATATACATGTATAGTTGCCCGTCATCATCTCTGAAAACTTTGGGGTCGATACGGTTATCCATCCATGTCTTCTTGTTCGGCTCTGTGTAAGCGCCCAGGGCATCTTTGCTCTGCGCATGTACAATGTGAACGGCATGCTTGTCCTTCCCCCAATAATTGACCGACCAGTACAAATGAAAATCTCCGTTCAGATAGAACATGTCATTGGCATGAATCTGGTCATTTCCGGCTCCGCTGCCTCTGGTCCAGTCATTGTCCATGGATACGACATGGATAGGTTTCCCCCAATGAACCAGGTCATCGGACACATAGAAATCCCCGTTTGTACGGACCCCGCCAATATAGTATTTGCCGTTGTATTTCATTACGCCGGCATCCGCCACTCCCGGAAGTACCGGATTCTGGATGTTCTGCGCAAACAAAGCGCCGCAACAGGCAAAAGCGAATGGTAATAGTAGTTTTTTACAGACAAGCATATGGTATAAGATTTAAGAAAGAAAAGGCTATGCCGGAAGCATCCTGAATGGGAACAGGCTTCCGGGCATAGCCTTCTTCGGTTATTAATAGTTAGGATTCTGAGTAAGATGTGCAACACCACCTACTGTGCTGTTTTCCACCTCATCTCTTGGAATAGGCAGACGTCTGTGCTTGCCGACAATAAAGTTGTCAAAGTCCTTGTCACGAGCTTTCAGTTCATCAATTCCAGCCTGGGAATCAAGTAATCCCCAACGCTTCAAGTCAGCCCAACGCCAACCTTCGAAACAGAGTTCCAATGTACGTTCCATCTGCAGACGCTTGATAAAGGCATCTTTAGAGCTCAAGCAGTCTTTCCACTGACTGTCTTCCAACTTGGCCAGACCGGCACGTTCTCTTACCTTGTCCACATAAACAGCAGCATCGGCAGGATTGGTTCCCGTTTCAACAAGACACTCTGCATAGTTCATCAGTATATCTGCGTAACGCATGATACGATAGTTGTTACGGGCAAAATAATCTTCTGCACTACGATAGTACGAAGTATTGTATTTACGGATATAGCAGTCTTCCGGGTCAGTTCCCCAACCGTCATTCCAATCGGCATTTTCAAATCTATAGTAACTTTTCGGCTGGTCGGGGAAGTCTTGTGAGAATCCACGGTACAAAATGCTACCGTACAAACGCAAGTCGTTCTTTCCGTCCACACGCTTCTCTTTCAAGAACTCGTCTACCAGCCAGCGGCGTGCCTTACCGTCTCCCCAACCTATACCACTCGGAGCATAGAACTGAGTACGCTGGAAACCGAATGCCATACTGGCGTCATTACCCGTGCCACCCTTGTTCTGGTCATCGAACTGAATTTCAAAGATGCCTTCCTTGTTGTTCTCGTCCAAGTCGGTGAAGTTATCCTCACGGTTGGCAATAAGACCGTACAAAGAGCCCTCTTTATCAATCAGCCATTGCAACTGTTCCTTTGCCTTGTCATACTTATGTTGTTGCATATAAGCCTTGCCCAACAATGCCTTGGCAGCACCTTTGGTAGCACGTCCCAGATTGGCAGCATCCCAAGATTCCGGCAAATACTGCATGGCAAAAGTCAAATCTTTCTCTACCTGGTCCCATATTTCCTGCTCGGAAGCATCTTCCGGTATATAGGAAGCATCTTTAGGCTCCAACGGCATAGTTCCTTTATCCCACAACAGATTTACCTGAAAATACCACAATGCACGCAAGAAAGAAGCTTGTGCCAGTACCTGGTTTTTCGTCGTCTCGTCCATTTCAATAGAAGGAACATGAGCCAACACCTGATTACAACGGAAAATACCTACATAGAAATGCTCCCAATGTATGTTGTTGCCTTCATAAAAATTATAGTTGTTGTAAAGGAAACGTGTCCAGTCGCCCAATTCAATCCAAGGAGAAGAACTCCATCCTTCGTCCGAAGTCAAATCATAGCGGAAAGAGAGCCAACGCATCCAAGTACCTTCCTTATAAAGAAAACTGTAGCAGGCATTCACACCGGCTGTCGCATCTTCCGGCTTATTCCAATAAGTATCATTGGTCACTTCATTGGGATTATCAATATCCAATAAACTCGAACTGCATCCGGTGCACAACGTCAAGGCACCTGCAAGCATTAATCCATAATATATCTTTTTCATAATTTATAAGCTGATTTATAAGTTAAAAGGTCAAATCCAATCCAAACATTACCGAACGGGTATTGGGATATGCAAAGCTGTCCGTACCACTGTTCCAAACGGAATTCGCACCCTTGAAGTCAGGATCCAAGCCGGAATATCCGGTGATGGTAATCAAATTGCTGCCGGTAGCAAACAGACGGAGCTTCTCGACTCCCAAATTCTTCAACCAATCTTGTCTGAAGTTATATCCAATGGAAATGTTCTTCATACGGAAGTAAGAGCCATTCTCCAGGAAACGGTCGGCATCACGGGAGTTGCGGAAATCACCGTAAATGATACGCGGGGTATTGGAGTTAGGATTTACCTGGTAAGGTTCTTCACCCTTTTTAAAACGGATATAGTTGGAGTTGTCTGCAAACAGACGTCCTTGCCAGCGGGATACGTTGTATATCTTATTGCCGAACTGACCATTCCACATCATACTGAAATCGAAGTTCTTCCATTCTGCATTGAATACCAATGACATTTGCATCTTGGCCCAGGGGCTACCACAATAACCACGGTCGGCATCAGTAATCTCTCCATCATCATTCAAATCGAGATACTTGACATCTCCCAATTGAGGACGCTTTCCCTCAATCATAATGGGGGTACCCGTAGATGTCACATAATTATCAATCTGTTCTTGTGTCTTGAAAATACCGTCTGTCTTTCTCAAATAAAATTCAGCCAAAGATCTGCCCGGTTTGGTTCTTGCCTGACCGGAATCAATATAATCCCTATTAGTACCATCACGGCCCAAGCTCAATACTTCGTTATCCATAGTAGTCACATTCAGCAAAGCGCTATACTTAAAGTCCGAAATCTGGTCTTTCCAACCAAGTGTAAACTCGAAGCCCTTGTTGCGCAAGCTGGCAGCATTTTTCCATGGAGAACCTCCTTGGTTACCGGTAGAAATGGCAATCGGAGTCTCTGCCAATACATCACTGGTCTTTGAGTTGTAATACTCTGCGCTGACAGTCAAGCGCTGGTTAAGGAAGCTGGCATCAAAACCTACATTCACCGTTTCTTTCGTTTCCCAAACAAGACCTGCATTCACAAGTTTCACCTGAGTAGAACCCGGAACAATAGCACCTCCGAATACAGTTACAATACTCTGATTGATAGTTCCAATATAATCCCAATCGCCAATGGAAGAGTTACCAAGACGGCCCCAGTTACCTCTAATCTTCAAATCATTAATCCAAGGCACATCAAAGAATTCCTCTTTTGAAATTCTCCAGGCACCGGAGAATGACGGGAAATTACCCCAACGGTTTTCCTTAGCCAGACGGGAGGTTCCGTCACGACGGAAGGTGGCAGTCAGATAGTATTTATCATCATAAATGTAGTTCGCACGTCCCAAATAAGAAATCATCGCATTCTCACTGATACTGTTTGAATTCTGCTGGTTGCTTTGTCCGGCATTCAATACAGTCAGATAATCACCGTTACCCAACATCGGGAAGTTCAGACGGGAAGCCCACAAGCCTTCCCATTCATGGTGCTGGTAAGTAGTACCGACTACAGCATCCACATGATGCTTGCCAAAATCCTTATTGAAGTTCAACGTGTGCTCAATCAACATGTTGTAGGTATTGTCACGCGCCTTCTGGCTTTCCGGATCACGGTGTTCCTGATTCTGAGTCCAGTTACCTTCTCCACGGAACCATGAATTCTCATAAAAGTAAAGGTCAATACCACCATTGAATTTATAGGAAAGGAATTCGAATGGCTTGAATTCCAACCATAAAGAACCATTCAGACGATTCTGGCGGAAATGACGGTATTCCAAATCTTCACGGGCAATCGGGTTCACACCAAAAGTATTGTATTTGGCAGCATCACCATAGCCATATCCACCCGGATTATTCTCATCATAGATAGGAATAGTAGGCATCATACGCAAAAAGTCATTGTAGGTATTGGTCTGGTTCGGGTCTGTGTTTGTGAGTGAATAAGCCAAGTTTTCACCAAAAGAGAACCAGCCCTTTTTACCTTGTGTATTGACACGGAAGCTATAACGGTCGAAAGTATTTCCATAAGAAACGCCGTCATTGTTATAGTAGCCGGCTGATACAAAATAACTACCGGAGTCACCGCCACCGGAGAGTGATACGTTGTAGTCCTGCACCAATGCGGTCTTCAACACTTCATCCTGCCAGTTGGTATCATACTGTGAGTGTTTCTGAGTGCTGTTTACAGTAGCAATGCCATCTTTGATAGCTTCATTATAGGCAATATCATTATACTTGATATATTCTGCCGCATTCATCAAATCAAATTTCGGGCTCCATTCCAATGTTTCCTTTACGCTTACATTCACCTTCATGGGACCTTTCGTACCCTTCTTGGTAGTAACGATAATCACACCATTGGCAGCACGCGAACCGTAGATGGCAGCAGCAGAAGCGTCCTTCAGAATCTGGATGGATTCTGCATCTGCAGGGTTGAAGTCAACTCCCGGATCTGTAATCATACCATCAATTACCCACAACGGAGAGTTATTACTCAAAGAACCGACACCGCGAATTTCAATAGAGGCATCTTCGCCCGCCCTACCGCTACTGCGTACGTTAATACCGGTTGCCAAACCCTGCATCTGGCTGACCAGTGTTCCTGCAGCGCTTTTCTTCATTTCCTTGGTATCAACAACGGCAACCGCTCCAGTCAAGTCGGACTTCTTCACGGTCTGATAACCGATGACAACCACTTCTTCCAGTGCTTTCGAATCATCTTTCATCACCACGCGCAAGGCAGTTCCCTTATAGACAACTTCCTGCGTAAGCATACCGATATAAGAGAAAACGAGTGTACTTCCTTTTTTTCCACTCACTGAGAAATTACCGTCAATATCGGTAATGGCACCCGTGGTAGTACCCTTCACCAATACATTCACGCCCACCAAAGGCTCACTATTTGCATCCGTCACCGTTCCCGTTATGGTCACATCTTGTGAATAAGCGGTAGCTGCAAACACAACAAAGAATAAGAATAAGATTTTCTTGATCATTTTTTATAGAATTAGATTTTAAAACTATGCGGAAACTAACGCCCGCTTTTTAAATACACCGCAGAAAGTGATTAGTCACTTCTGCCAATCATAGAACATTGATTAGGATTTGTTACGTCATAGGCATAGGGGTCATAGTATTATAAATTGTTGGCTTTCGGATGCAAATATATCCGCATAAAGCTAAAATTAATGCAAATATCGCTTCAATCTATGCAATTATAAATCCAAAAAATGCCCCTGAGAGACACCTCAGGGGCATTTGATTGGATTGTTATATTTAGCAAGCATTCCATGCTATCATTTCACGAAGTCTTTGGGCAGAATACCAAATTGTTTTTGGAAGCACTTGGTAAAATAGGAAGGAGTATTGAAGCCGGTCATATAGCAAACCTCATTGATTTTACACTCTCCTTCCTTTAAAAGCTGCGCCGCTTTCTTCAACCGCTCCAGACGGATGTAGTCATTGGGAGTCATATCCAATATGCCCTTTATCTTCCGGTTCAGGCTCGACCGGCTCATGTTCAGCAGGCTTGCCATATCATCCAGGCAGAAATCCGGATTCTGCATATTGGCAACCACCACTTCCTTCAATGTTTTAAGGAAAGATTCATCTGCCTTTGTCATTGCCATACTGCCCGTCTGCACAAAGGGAGAATTGACAAAAGAAGCCCGTAGCTTCTCACGGTTGTTCAGCAGATTGGCCACACAAACTTTCAGATATTCCACGGAGAAAGGTTTCTCTATATATACGTCAGCCCCCAGCTTCATTCCCTCTATTTTGGCTTGAAGAGTCGTCTTCGCCGTAAGCAGGATAATCGGTATATGGCTATAGTCAAGCTCGGACTTCAGATGCTCGCACAGCTCCAATCCATCCATCTCGGGCATCATAATGTCTGAAATGACAAGATTTACAGTATGTTCCTTCAACACCTTCAAAGCTTCCACCCCATTCACGGCAGTCAGCACACGATATTCCGAAGAGAGCTGTTTCACAACAAATGCCTGCATTTCCAGACTGTCTTCCACCACCAAAAGAGTATACCGGTGCTGTTCCAAGGCAGTACCTGCACCACTTTCCTCAGAGGATTCCCCGCCCGTTACCGGTTCTTTATGCTCCATAGCCACCGTCTGCTCGTGCTTCAGCGGAAGTGACAGCAGGAAACAGTTGTTCTCCATCGAATCTTCCATGCACAACGTACCCTCATGGAGTTCGGCCAATGAACGGGCAAGTGCAAGCCCGATACCGGTGCCGGGCACAGAGCGCAAGGTACCGGTTTTATACTGGATGAACGGCTTGAAAATCTCCTCGCGCATCTCTACCGGAATGACAAGGCCGTCATTGCATACAGAAAGCAGCAGTCTTTCACCTTCCGAATATAGCCTGATGCGTATATAGGTCTCCGAATACTTTATCGCATTGGTCAGCAGATTGCTGATAATCTTGGTAAGCCCTTCCCTATCAACCGAAGCATACAAGCTTTCGGGAGTCTCTATACTCAATGCCAGCCCCCTTTCACGTGCCAAAGGCTTGAAACGCTTATACGTCTTTTGTAAGAGCTCAGACACGTCACATTCCACAAAATTCAATTGGAAGCCTTGCGTCTCCGTCTTCCGGAAGTCCAGCAACTGGTTCACCAAATCAAGCAGCCGGTTGGTGTTCAGTTCCATGGTCTCCAAATCATCCCTGATGTCATCCGAAACAGAACGGGAAGCCAATACATTCTCGAGCGGACTCTTTATCAGTGTAAGCGGTGTACGTATCTCATGCGCCACATTCGTGAAGAAGTCTATCTTCGCAGTATACAACTCCCGTTCCTTTTCCCGTTCAAACTTGTCCATAGCCTGCTGATGCTTCTGCCGGGTCCGTTTTCTGAAATAGATAATTACAGCAGCCAGTGAACATAACGCCAATACCGTATAAACAGCATACGCCCAAGTGGAGAGATAGAAAGGAGGACGGATATGGATGTCGAGCACACGTTCCGTCGCGTTCCACTTGCCATCGCTGTTGGAACCTTTTATACGCAATGTATAGCTTCCATAAGGAAGGTTTGAATAGTTGATGATGGAATTCCGTCCTACCGTATACCAGTCACGGTCAAAGCCTTCCAGCTTACATTCAAGACCATTCATTTCGGGTGCCTGGTAACTCAAGGCTGCAACCTGAAAAGAGAAAGAATTCTGGTCGGCATCCAGCTCTATCTCATCCGCATAGGTGATGCTCTTCTCCAAAGGAGAATCCGGACTATCCACCGAAAGCCGTTTGTTGAACAGATAAAAATCTGTAATCACTACGGGAGGGAGAAAAGTGTTCTCCACAAAAGTTTCCGGGTCAAAGGCTATGAATCCGTTGATACTTCCCAAATAGATGCGTCCCTTCTTGTCAATGTAACCGGACTGGAAATTAAATTGGTTGCTCAGCAGCCCGTTTGCCGTGGTATAGACATGTTTGCTCTCCGTATCGGGATTGAAGCAGACCAGACCATAATTGGAAGTAATCCATAAGTTACCCCGCTTATCCTCGACCATCTTGTAGATGGTATTACTCGGAAATCCTTTCGACATGTCATAACGGGTAAAATTGTCCGTTTCCGGATTGTAGCGGCAAAAGCCCTCACCCAGCGTCATGAACCACAGACGCTTCCTGCTGTCTTCGTAGATACTGATTACCTTATTGTAGGGAAGAGAGGTCGAATCATTCTCATTAGACAGATAATTCCTCCACTGCTGGCTTCTTACATTGTAGCAGAACACTCCATTGGAGAAAGTAGCAAACCACAGATTTCCGTTGAAGTCCTCCAGAATGTTATAAGTAAACATATTCTTCAGCTGAGGAATCCGGGTAAAGTCATCTGTAGAGCGATTGTACTTCAACAGACCGGACGTGGTGCCTATCCACACGTCTCCCGTAGTGGTCCTGCAAATGGTAAAGGCGTCATTGGCGACCATGGAATTCTCACTCTCACCCTTGGCATAATGTTTCACCTGCCTGGTCCGAAGATTCACCCGATTCAGACCACCGGAAAACGTACCTACCCACAAATCATCCCCATCCAGACAAAGGCCATGAACATTCTGATAAATGGCCGAATGCTCAAAAGGCTCTATCTTTCCGTTTTCCGGATTGTAATTGAACAAGCCTTTGTCTTCGGTACCTATCCACAAGGTGCCATCATTACTTTCACAGATTTCCCGTACACGACGGCCGAAATGCCTGAGATTGTCTCTCGGATAGAACTTCTCGAAGTAAGTCCACTGATAAGGACAATAGTTCACTCCACCGAAATAAGACCCTATCCACATGCCGTTCTCCTTGTCGCAGCAGAGCGAATAAATGGCATTGTCCGACAATGCATACGAATCATCCTGGTCGGGAACGGTCAAATGGGTAATCTTGTCATTCGTCAGATTGTAAATATACAAGCCGGACTCTGCGCCCACCCACAGCTCGTTGTCAGATTTGAACTGCAAAGCCCTCACATAGGTGTTCAGCAGCTTCCGCGTCTTGCCGGTAGTCTGGTTTATCTCTGTCAACCCGTTCAGCGAAGCGATATACACACAATTATGGGGTCCGCTGACCTGCCAGTTGATAATATCATTCTTGAAAATCTCATTTCCTTCCGCGTCCTTGAAAGGCTGCAGAGGAGTTTCAAAGTCAGCTTTCGTATAGTAAAGATTATCCGCATACAAGGCCAGCCAACACGTATTCCCATTCAGCCAAAAGCGGGTTACATTGGGCAGTCCCGAATCGTGCAGATGGTTCAGCAGCCTCCCTTCATCCGGTTTATAGCAGAACAACCCCTGGTTTTCTACCGATATCCAGATATTATCGTCCTCGTCACTTCCAATCATGGTGACGAAATCCCTGATGATACTGCCGTTATCACTGGCCTCATCGAAAGCGGTAAAGGAATCCAGTACCGGGTCGTAAATAAAGACTCCCCCATCGGTACCAATCCAGATATTTCCCCGGCGGTCCTCGTAGAGCGCAGTTATGAAGTTCTTTCCTAAACCGGAGTTCTCTTTCTTGTAAATACGGAAAGACAATCCGTCATAACGGTTCAGACCGTCCTTGGTTCCGAACCACATAAAGCCTTTCCTATCCTGCAAAATCTGATACACGGTGTTCTGCGAAAGACCGTTCCGGATATCCATCGTTCTGAAATAGTAATGAACAGCATCCTGCGCACAGACCGGCAATACCGCCCATAGGCACAGACTAAGGAAAAGCTTTATAATCAATCGTTTCATAACAACATTTTTAATGTACAATTTACCATTTACAAAGTACAATTTAACTATGCAGATGACAGCGCAGCCAAATTGTACTTTGTAAATGGTAAATTGTAAATGCCCCTATTTCTTAAGTGAATTGCAGATACGTGTATTTATCTCTTTCACGCGTTTCTCATCCAGCTTTATCACCTTGCGGTCGTAAGTCATCAGACCGTTCACTTCCACCTCCACATCCGTGGTCTGTGTATAGACGGCTGCCGAGAAACCTCTTTTTATCATCTGATACAGCATATCGGCATATTTCACGTACTCATCAGTCACTTCTTTGGAAGAGTTGAACTGAACATATCCCCAGTTGCGGTTCGGTTCCCAGATATGGTCTTTCAAGACAAGGCCGATGCCGCCATACTCACCCAAAACCGTGGCACGCTGTGCATCATACAGATACATCTCCGGTTGGGGATAGTTGTGGAGGTCGAGCATGTCACCGCAAGTATAATGGTTACCGCCACTTGCCGGATTCACCAGACGGGTCGGGTCATACTGTTTCGTCCATTCGGCTATCTCTACCGTCTTGAACTGCCCCCAGGCTTCGTTGAACGGTACCCATGTACCGATACACGGATAAGAGTAGAGACAATCCATTATTTCCTTCCATTCCTTGTGATAATAGGCTTCGGATTCGGCGGAGCGTTTCAGTTCTGTTCCGTCGAAATAGCGGCGGTTCTGCCATTCCGGATTACGGTCACCGCTCGGCATATCCTGCCATACGATGATACCCAAACGGTCACAATGTGTGTACCAACGTGCCGGTTCCACCTTGATATGCTTGCGAATCATATTGAAACCGAAATCTTTCGTCTTCTGTACATCATACAGCAAAGCCTCGTCTGTGGGAGCTGTATACAGTCCGTCGGGCCACCAACCCTGGTCCAGCGGTCCAAACTGGAACAAAGCCTCGTTATTTAGTTCCAGGCGTACGATGCCATCCGCGTCACGACGGGTGGAGTACTTACGCATGGCAGCATAGCTGTCCACCTTATCCACTACCTTGCCTCCGCTTTTCAGAGTCACTTTCAGCGTATAGAGGAAGGGGGAATCCGGACTCCACAACTTGGCATTCCGGGGCATGGACACCTCCACCGGCTCTGCATTGATACTTTTGCCGGTGGCTACCAGTTGATTGCCGTCATACACATTCACTTCCACAAAGTCGGAAGGACATGCACTATTCAATTCAGCCTTCACTGTCAACAGATTACGGTCAATATCGGGAGTGATACGGAGGTTCTTGATATGTTTTCCGGCAACCGGCTCCATCCATACCGTCTGCCAGATACCGCTTACGGGAGTGTACCAGATACCTTCCGGATTGCTGACCTGCTTTCCACGGGGTTGAGGTCCTTTATCCGTTGGGTCCCAAACTTTTACGACCAACTGATTATTGCCTTTGCCAGAAAGGGCGGCAGTAATATCGAAAGAGAACGGAGTAAATCCCCCCGTATGGCTGCCTACTTTCACATCATTCACCCATACATCCGTTTTCCAGTCGACAGCGCCAAAGTGCAACAGCACTTGTTTTCCCTTCCAGGCAGAAGGAATTTCAAAACTGCGCTGGTAGACCAGTTCCTGGTTTTCATTGATTCTTTTTCCAACTCCGGACAAGGAGGATTCGATGGCAAAAGGAACAAGTATCTGCCCTTCGAACTCTGCCGGAAGATGCTCACCTTTATTTATAACGGCATAATTCCACAGTCCGTTCAAGTTCTTCCAGTCACTCCGTTCCATGATGGGACGAGGATATTCGGGCAACACATTCGCGGGATTGATCTGGGATGCCCAGTCCGTTTTGATTTTATCACCTGCCGGCTTCCATTGCGCCGAGCTTCCGATTGCAAACAACGTCAAGAATGACGATATGAGGAAAAATCTTCTCATAGTATTATAACTTTTTATTGGTTTCTACGAAAGCAAAGATAAGCCGATTCAGAAAAAAAGAATAGAAATTTCGAACCAATAAATAGTATTTTTGTGGAATATCAAGGTATTACCATCTCATTTTATCAAAGAAATTCATCAAAGGCACCTTTTTCCGCTTTTCTTGCCACGCCTATGACAAGGTTTTGCCTTCCCATTGGCAAGACTTTGCCACCGCGTTGGCAAAACTTTGCCATAGGCGTGGCAAAAGTTTGCCAAGGCAGTGACAACTTGTTGGCAAAATACCTCCCTGATATACAAGGAGTAGCAAACAATAGACAGCAGGGAATGACTAATATCCCGGATTCTGCTGGTTCTCCAATGCCGGATTGGCATTTATCTCATCCTGCGAAATAGGAAGCACAATCTTCTCGAAAGTACGGTCGATTGTTTTTCCACGGTGACTCACCGGAATATCTTGAAAATCGTCGTTGAATTCGATGGTTCTGCCCATACGCATCATGTCGAAGAAGCGTTGTCCTTCACCAAAAAGCTCCTTGCTGCGCTCGTCCAGAATCATATCATCGGTAATGGTAGCGGCAGTGGCCGGTGCCAGTCCGGGAGAACGCCTGCGGATTTCATTCAGGTAACCGGCGGCGGCATCTGCGCCTGCTTCCTGCTTCGTGGAGTGCAAGGCTGCTTCGGCGGCAATCAGATATATCTCGGAAAGACGGATTATCTTGATATTGACGGCTGTATTGGTTGCCTTGCCGTCACCTGCCAGAGTGGTACTGCCCATATACTTGTAGCAGGCTCCCTTGCGTTCAATCTCATTGTCCACCCAGTATTCATCGTTGTCCATGATTCCCCAACGCACATCCGTCTCGTCTTCACCCAGACGGTTCAAGAAATAATCGCTGGCAAGATACCAGCCCATGGCATTCTTCAACTGTCCGTAGCGCATCAGGTAAAAGCCCAAAGAAGAAGTTCCCAGGTCTGATTCCTCAGTAGTGATGCCCAGCTCAAAGATGGACTCGGAACCAAACTGCTTGCTCCAGGAAGCCGTCCAATCGGCAGGCTCATACAGTTTGTACACACCGCTTTCTATAATCTCCCGGGCAGCGTTCAAAGCACCGTCATAATCTTCCATATAGAGTTTCACACGCGCTTGCAGGGCTATGTTGGTGTAATAGTCCGCATATCCGCTCTGCTTTGTCTTCTTCTTGGCAAGCAGGGCCGCCCCGTCCGACAAGTCCTGCAGAATCTGGCGATAGTTCTCCTCCACAGTAGCACGGGTGGGCTGGGCGTTCACCGTAAGCGGCTCGGTTACATTGGGAACTCCATAAGAGGTCTTGTTGTAATTGTAAGGAAGCCCGTAGAAACGGACCAAATCGAAATAGAACAGCGCCCTCAGAGTCAACGCCTGCCCTTTGGCTTCGGAAAAGTCTTCCATACTGCCCGATTCTTCCAGCTTCTCAATGTTGCTCAACAAGGTGTTGACCTGCAGAATGCAGTAATATCCACGGCTCCAGAAACCGGAATAAGTATTGCTGTTGGAAGTGTGGTTGAACGTATAGAATGCATCCAGTCCGCGTCCGGCAGCAAAAATCGTGAGGTCACCGCCCTTGGCATCACCGTACATAAAAAGGTTTCTGCCGTAATAGGACGATGAGGTCATCGCACTCATCACACCGTTGATAACCACCTGCGCATCGGCTACCGTACCGACAGCACCTTCTGCATTTCCGGAGTTGGTGGGCTGCATATCCAGAAAATCGTCACACGAAGTGAATGTAAAGGCACCAAGTATCACAAGTGCCAATAAATGATATATCTTTTTCATTGTTAGTTCCTCCAGTTCATTAAAATTTCAATTCAACGCCAACGACAAACGTTTTTCCGATAGGGGTTTCCCAACCACGTGTGCCGTATTCGCTCACTTCGGGGTCTGCCTCCTTGTATTTGGCTATTGTCCAAAGGTTGCTGGCAGTGAAGAAAAGGCGGGCATTCTCGATGAAAGCCTTGCGGGTCATGGCTTTGGGCAGCGTATAGGCCAATGAGAGATTCTTCAAGCGCAGATAACTGGCATTGAACAAGTGGCGGCTGCTGTATTGTTGCGGGTCATCGAGGTCTACACCTTCGATACGGGGCTCTGTACCGTTCGTATGGTCTGGCGTCCAAAGGTTGTTGTAGTAGCTTTTAGCACGGATACGCTCCCAATAATAACCGTCGTCGGCCACATCCATGTAGGCTCCATCGTACAAGTCTCCTCCTATCTTATAGGTAAAGCCCAACGAAAGGGCTATGCCTTTGTAGGAGACCGAGGTATTGATGCCCCCATACACTTTGGGAACGGCATTGCCGATGATGGTGTAGTTGGCATTGTTATAGTCATAAGTAGCTCCGCGCCCGTTATACTCAAAATCTCCGGCCTTGCCATTCTTGGGGTCATTTACATAGTAGACGTTCTTGCCGTTGGTCTTGTCCACACCTGCCCATTCGTATCCATAGAAAGCCAGCGTGGACTGACCTTCCCGGTATACATATTGCGCACGGCTGTCGCTACTGGTGGGGTCGTACCAGATAATGTCCGCACCGCCATACAACTCTTTCACCTCAGAACGGAGGAAGGTTGCGTTGGCACCGGCACTCCATAACCATCCTTTACTATCAATGATGTCACCACTCAACTCCACCTCTACCCCATGGTTGTTGATGCATCCTACGTTCCGCAACGTAGAGGAAAATCCCGTAACCATCGAAATGGGAACATCCTGGAGCAGGTTCTTCGAATCACGGTTGAAGTATTCCACCGTACCGCGCAGACGCTGGCCGAAGAAGCCGAAGTCGATACCCACATTCGTGTTGTAGCTCGTCTCCCAAGACAGCTTGTCATTGGTGACGGTAGTGATTGTACCGCCCGGGTTACCCATGTACTTACTGGTATAGCTCATCAAGCTCATATAGCCGTAATTGTCCGAAGGCAGCGTACCGTTAATACCATAAGAGGCACGTATACGCAGGTTGCTCAGGAAAGAATATTTGCTCATAAAACCCTCGCGCATGATGTTCCACGCTCCCGCCACTGACCAGAAGTTTCCCCAACGTTCCTGCTTGCTGAGCCGGGAAGAACCGTCGCGGCGGTAAGAACCGGAAATGAAGTAGCGTTCATCGTAATTATAATCCAACTTGGAGAGCACGGACACCATCGAGTTTCCCCAGGAATATCCGGCAGAAGTCTGCGTTCCGGCAGTAGAAACTGTATGAATGGTGCTGACCGCAAGATTGCTTCCTGTGGCACGCACATAGTCTGTCTTGTTCTTCTCCGCTTCGAAACCCACCATGGTGCCAACTGTGTGTTTGTCGAAGGTGCCGGTATAATTGGCGGTAGTGGAGGTAACCATCTTCTCGTATGTAGTACGGTATTCGTTGACATTCCCATTGTCTGCCGAGCCTTTATAGTGATTGGCACTGTAATAGATATGGTCTTTTACAGTAGTATTGTCGTAAGAGTAGATAGAACGAAGGTCCAGGCCCGGCATCAGATGCAGGGTGAGCGTCTCCGCAGCTATGATTTTGGTACTGGTAGAACCGTTCTCCCACTCTTTGTCATAATAAAGCCCATTGTAGGCGTAGCTACCGTAACGTTCGGTCCAGAGCTCGCCGGTCTTGTAATCAGTGGGCCAGTAGAGTCCCCACAGCAAGTTACGGGTCTGCATGAAGTAATTACTGCCCGTGTTGCGTGTATCATTATAACCGCTTTTCTTGGTACGCGCCAGGCTGGCATTGGTGGTCAGTTCAAGGAATTTCCCCACCTTCTGGGTGAGGTTCAGGCGACCGGAAACACGGTCGAAGCTGTTCATCTTCAAACGTCCTTCGTCCTGGGTATAGGAAAGGGAAGTGTAATAGTTGGTATTCTGCGTAGCACCGCTGACGGACATATCGTAGGTCTGGTAAATGGCGGTACGGAAATATGCCTTGTCCCAATCGTAGTATTTGCCTCCACGCCCGGAGTTGTCGTACTCAAGGATATTGACGTTCTCGTAAGCTCCCGTACCATTTGTGGTAAATTGGTAGCCATGTTTGTTGAAACGGCTGTTCAACTGGCCTATGGCATAGGCTGCCGCCTTTTCGTCCGTTTCGCCCTTACCACTTGTACGGGCATCGTGAAATACGGTGTAGAGCATATTCACATTCTCCTGTACGCTGGCCGTTTCATAGTTGTCCGTTGCCCAGCAGGGCGTGAAGCCCACTTCGGCTTTCAGCGTCACCACCGGCTTGCCAATCTGTCCTTTTTTGGTAGTAATCAGAATGACGCCGTTTGCCGCACGCGACCCATAAAGCGAGCTGGCCGCCGCATCTTTCAATACAGAAATAGATTCGATGTCTTCCGGGTTCAACGTATTCATGATGTTGTTGGTAGAATAGAGCTCACCGCTCATCTGCCCCGTATTGCCCGAAGAGACCGGAACACCGTCCACTACATACAACGGTTCATTCCCGGCATTCATAGAACCTATGCCACGGATGCGGATGGCCGGTGCGGAACCCGCCTGGCCGGAATTATTCGTCAGTTGCAAGCCCGCCACTTTACCGTTCAACGCGTTTTCAAAGCTGGTCGTCGGAATGTCTTTCAGCGCATCCGCTTTCACTAAAGAAGCCGAACCTGCATAGCTGCTCTTTTTGGCCGTGCCGTAAGCCACCACCATCACTTCATCCAGCAGTTCCGAATCCGATTTCAGCACCACCTTCATAGCAGGCTTTATGGCAGCTTCTACTTTCTGCATACCTACAAAAGAGACAATCACTGTCTTTGCCGTGCCCGGCACATTCAAGATTGTAAATTTACCTTCGATATCGGTCACGGCCCCCAGCGTTGTACCCTTCACCAATACCGATGCCCCAATAATCGGCTCATTGTTGTCCTCGGCAAATACTGTTCCCGAGACCGTAGACGTCTGAGCCATCACTCCTGCCCCCATAACCAGGCAGACAATGATTAACAAGAAGAATTTCTTTCTCATGCTTCTCTTCCTTAAAATTAGTCAATCAAAACACTTTTTAATATCCAAACGCTGCAAAGGTATGTATCTTTTTCAAAAAGAAAAGCAATAGTATTCAAAAAGCTTCATTTTGATTGTATTTTAAGCTAAACACAAGCAATATGTCTATAGCCTAAGCATTCCAAGCAATAAGTATGATGCTGGATACGGAAATATAAGCAATGCCAAAGAAGATATATCCGGATTTTAAGATATGACACGTCCCGGCATACAACTTTTTTCGTAACTTTGCACAGTTTTAAAATACACTGAACGAATGGAGTTTAAGTATGACGTTATTGTAATCGGCGCCGGACACGCAGGATGCGAAGCCGCTGCCGCTGCTGCAAACCTGGGTTCGAAGACTTGTCTTATCACAATGGATATGAACAAAATCGGACAGATGAGTTGTAACCCGGCAGTGGGAGGCATCGCCAAAGGACAGATAGTACGCGAAATAGACGCCTTGGGAGGATATATGGGATTGGTGACAGACCAGACAGCCATACAGTTCCGTATACTGAACCGTTCCAAAGGTCCCGCTATGTGGAGCCCGCGCGCACAGTGCGACCGCAACAAATTTATCTGGGCATGGAGAGAAATTCTGGAAAATATCCCCAACCTGCATATCTGGCAGGATACCGTGCAGGAAATCCTCGTTGAAAACGGTGAAATTACGGGAGTAGTAACACTATGGGGAGTAACGTTCCATGCCAAATGTGTAGTACTCACCGCAGGAACTTTCCTCAACGGACTGATGCACGTGGGACGTACCATGCTCCCGGGTGGACGTATGGCAGAACCTGCATCCTACCAATTAACCGAGTCCATCGCCAAACACGGCATCACCTTCGGACGCATGAAGACGGGAACCCCCGTACGTATAGACGGACGCAGCGTGCACTATGAGGACATGGAAATTCAGGATGGAGAATGTGACTTCCACAAGTTCTCGTTCATGGATACTCATGTACGCCATTTGAAACAGCTCCCTTGCTGGACTTGTTTCACCAATGAAGAGGTACACCGGATTCTGCAGGAAGGGCTGCCGGATTCCCCCCTTTTCAACGGACAAATCCAAAGTATCGGCCCACGTTATTGCCCCAGTATAGAGACCAAGATTGTGACTTTCCCCGACAAACCGCAGCACCAGCTTTTCCTGGAGCCCGAAGGGGAAACAACCCAGGAGCTCTACTTGAATGGATTCTCTTCTTCATTGCCCATGGACATCCAGATTGCAGCATTGAAAAAGATACCGGCATTCAGAGATTTGGTCATCTACCGCCCGGGCTATGCCATCGAATACGACTTCTTTGACCCCACCCAACTGAAACATACGCTGGAAACGAAGAATATAAAGAATCTGTTCTTTGCCGGACAAGTAAACGGAACAACCGGTTACGAGGAAGCTGCCGGACAAGGAATCATGGCTGGCATCAACGCCCACATCAATTGCCACGGCGGAGAGCCGTTCACCCTTGCAAGGGATGAAGCATATATCGGCGTTTTAATCGACGATTTGGTAACAAAAGGCGTGGACGAGCCTTACCGTATGTTTACTTCCCGTGCCGAATATCGCATCCTGCTCCGTATGGATGATGCGGACATGCGACTCACGGAAAAAGCCTGGAAGCTGGGACTCGTCAAGGAAGAGCGGTACAAGCTGCTGACAGAAAAACGTGAAGCCGTGAACCGGATTATAGACTTCGCGCGGAATTACTCGATGAAACCGGCATTAATCAATCCGGTATTGGAGCAGCTCGGCACTACTCCACTGCGCCAGGGATGCAAATTGATAGATTTGATAAACCGTCCGCAGATAACGATTGAGAACATTGCCGAACACGTCAGTGCCTTTAAACGAGAACTGGATAAAATATCCGATAGAAAGGAAGAAATTGTAGAAGCTGCAGAAATACTCATCAAGTACGAGGGATACATCGGGCGCGAACGGATTATTGCGGATAAGTTGGCAAGATTGGAAAGCATCAAGATAAAAGGTAAGTTTGACTATAATTCCATTCAATCCCTTTCTACCGAAGCTAGACAGAAGCTGATGAAGATAGATCCGGAAACAATAGCCCAAGCGAGTCGGATTCCGGGAGTATCTCCAAGCGACATCAACGTGCTACTGGTACTTTGCGGACGATAGAGCGCAAAGTTCCACGTGAAACAAAGAATTCAATAAACGTATTAAATAAACTGATTATGAGCAAAGAAACTCTTACCAAAAGCATCCGAGAAATACCCGACTTCCCCATTCCGGGAATTCTATTCTACGATGTAACTACCTTGTTCAAGGAGCCTACCGCCTTGCAGGAACTCTCGGACACACTATACGAGATGTATAAAGACAAAGGCATCACCAAAGTAGTGGGTATAGAATCAAGAGGATTCATTATGGGCCCCATTCTCGCCACCAGACTGGGGGCAGGCTTCGTACCTATCCGCAAGCCGGGAAAGCTTCCTGCAGAAACCATTGAAGAAAGCTATGATAAAGAATATGGCAAAGACACCGTGCAGATGCACAAGGATGCCATCAATGAAGACGATGTAGTATTGCTACACGACGACTTGCTGGCAACCGGTGGAACAATGGAAGCCGCCTGCAAACTGGTGAAACAGATGAACCCCAAGAAAGTGTATGTAAACTTCATCATCGAGCTGAAAGAGCTTCATGGCAAGGATGTGTTTGGAGATGATGTGGAAGTGGAGGCTGTGCTGTCGCTTTAGCCATTTCATATTTCACCACAGATTACACAGATTAACACAGATTATTTATCCACCACAAAACACAGTTTTATCGAAGAGAAATCTGCGCTAATCTGTGTAATCTGTGGTGAAACGTCGGTATTATGGAAGAACTCAGAACTAACGACTACCTCAAAGGGATTGTATCCAACCTTCCCGAAAGTCCCGGTATTTACCAATATCTGAATACCGAAGGGACTATTATATATGTAGGAAAGGCAAAGAATCTGAAGCGAAGAGTGTCTTCCTACTTCAACCGGGAGCACGAACCGGGAAAGACGAGGGTACTGGTCAGCAAGATTGCAGATATCCGGTATATCGTGGTGAATACGGAAGAAGACGCGCTATTGCTGGAAAACAATCTTATCAAGAAATACAAGCCACGCTACAACGTACTGTTGAAAGACGACAAAACATATCCCAGCATCTGCGTGCAGAACGAATACTTTCCACGCGTCTTCAGAACCCGGAAGATAATCCGCAACGGCTCCTCCTATTATGGCCCTTACAGCCATATACCCTCCATGTACGCATTACTCGACCTCATCAAGCATCTGTACCCCCTGCGCACATGCCACCTGAACCTCTCCCCGGAGAACATACGCGCCGGGAAGTTCAATGTCTGCCTGGAGTACCACATCAAGAACTGTGCAGGGCCTTGCATCGGCAAGCAAAGTCAGGAAGACTATCTAAAAAATATCGGTGAAATCAAGGAAATCCTCAAAGGGAACACCCAGGAGATAGAGCGGATGCTCTTCCAGCAGATGCAGGAGCTGGCAGCCGAGATGAAGTTTGAAGAAGCACAGAAGATAAAGGAGAAATACCTGCTGCTGGAAAACTACCGGGCGAAATCGGAAGTGGTAAGCAACGTGCTGCACAATATAGACGTATTCTCCATTGAAGAAGACAATGATGGAAAGTCCGCTTTCGTCAACTACCTACACATTACGAACGGCGCCATCAACCAGGCTTTCACCTTTGAATACAAGAAACGATTGAATGAGAGCAAAGAAGAACTGCTCTCTCTCGGCATCATCGAAATGCGGGAAAGATACAAGAGCCTTTCTCGTGAAATCATCGTGCCTTTTGAACTGGATATGGAGCTGAAAGATGTCGTCTTTACCATCCCGCAACGGGGAGACAAAAAGAAGCTGCTGGAACTCTCCATCCTCAATGTGAAGCAGTACAAAGCCGACCGCCTGAAGCAAGCCGAAAAGCTGAATCCGGAGCAACGGACCGTGCGCCTGCTGAAAGAGATACAGCAAGAGCTGCACCTGGACCGCCTGCCCATGCAGATAGAATGTTTCGACAACTCCAACATCCAGGGTTCCGACCCCGTGGCCGGGTGCGTGGTCTTCGTCAAGGGGAAACCTTCCAAGAAGGATTACCGCAAGTACAATATCAAGACCGTAGAGGGACCGGATGACTATGCCTCCATGAAAGAGGTCGTAAAACGGCGCTATCAGCGCGCTATAGAAGAGAAAGCACCCCTGCCCGACCTTCTTATCACCGACGGTGGAAAAGGGCAAATGAGCGCCGTAAAAGAGGTGATAGACGAGCTTGGCCTGAACATCCCCATCGCCGGACTTGCCAAAGATGGCAAACACCGCACTTCCGAGCTATTGTATGGCTACCCTCCCCAGACCATCGGATTGAAACAGAACACCCCCCTCTTCCGACTGCTGACGCAGATTCAAGATGAAGTGCACCGCTTCGCCATTACCTTCCACCGCGACAAGCGCAGCAAACGGCAGATTGCCTCCGCACTGGACGAGATAAAAGGTATCGGTGAAAAGACGAAAAGCGCGTTGCTCAAGGAGTTCAAAAGCGTGAAGCGTATCCGCGAAGCATCTGCCGAGGAGCTTGCCGCCGTGGTGGGAGAAGCGAAAGCCAAAATCATCCAGACCTATTTCTCAGAGAAATAATGACTGATAAATCAGCCTGCAAAGCCATGCACACAACGAATTAATTCGTAACTTTGTCCCCTCAAAAAGACAAAAACAACATGAGAGTAGTGATACAACGTGCCGGACACGCTTCCGTCACCATCAACGGAACCTGCAAAGCCTCCATTGGAAAGGGCCTCATGATACTCGTAGGCATCGAAGAATCCGATGGAAAAGAAGATATTGACTGGCTTTGCAAGAAGATAGTCAACCTGCGCATTTTCGATGACGAAAACGGCGTAATGAACAAATCCATTCTTGAAGCAGACGGCGAGATACTGGTTATCAGCCAGTTCACCCTCCACGCCTCCACCAAGAAAGGCAACCGTCCCTCCTACATACGGGCAGCACGGCCGGAAATATCCGTCCCACTGTACGAACAATTCTGCCGGGAACTGAGTTTAGCATTAGGTAAAGAAATAGGTACCGGCGAATTTGGTGCCGATATGAAAGTAGAACTGATGAACGATGGTCCCGTGACCATCTGTATAGATACAAAAAACAAGGAATAATGACGTTAGAAGAAGCACAGAAACAAGTGGATTCCTGGATAAAGGAATACGGAGTGCGCTATTTCAGCGAACTCACCAATATGGCGATACTGACCGAAGAAGTGGGCGAACTCGCCCGCGTCATGGCACGCAAGTATGGCGACCAATCCTTCAAGAAAGGAGAAAAAGACAATCTCGACGATGAGATGGCAGATGTTCTTTGGGTACTTCTCTGCCTTGCGAACCAGACCGGAGTGAACCTGACAGACGCCTTCTGCCGCAACTTCGAGAAGAAAACCAGACGTGACCAGACAAGACATATCAATAACCCTAAATTGAAAGACCATGGAGAAGAATGAGCCTACCCAGAGTAAGTATGACGCCGCCCTGGCAAAGTACAACACCCAACTGGATGATGCGGAAATAGCTGCACAAGCTGCCAGAATCATTGCAGAGAAAGTGCCGGCAAACAACACGCCGGAGGTAAAGAAATTCCTTTTCAACTGCATTGACCTCACCACACTGAACAGTACGGACAGCGACGAAAGCGTCATGAAATTCACCCAGAAAGTGAATAAATTCGACGAAGAGTTCCCCGACCTGAAGAATGTGGCAGCCATCTGTGTATACCCCAATTTTGCAGAAGTCGTAAAAGACACGCTGGAAGTGGAAGATGTAAAAATAGCTTGTGTATCAGCAGGTTTCCCCTCCTCCCAGACTTTCATTGAAGTGAAAGTGGCAGAAACTGCCATGGCACTGATGGAAGGCGCCGATGAAATAGACATCGTTATTTCGGTGGGCAAGTTCCTGGCGGGAGACTATGAAGGCATGTGCGAGGAGATACAAGAACTCAAAGCAACCTGCAAAGAGCACCACATGAAGGTAATCCTCGAAACCGGAGCTTTGAAGACGGCTTCGAACATCAAAAAAGCATCCATCCTTTCCATGTATTCGGGTGCCGATTTCATCAAGACTTCCACCGGCAAGCAGCAGCCTGCCGCCACGCCGGAGGCCGCCCTGGTTATGTGCCAGGCCATCAAGGAATATCACGAGCTGACGGGTATCAAGGTAGGCTTTAAGCCCGCAGGAGGAATCAACTGCGTGAACGATGCACTGATTTATTACACCATCGTCAAGGAAGTGCTCGGCGAAGAATGGCTGAACAACGAGCTGTTCCGTCTGGGAACCAGTCGTCTTGCCAACCTGCTGCTTTCGGAAATCAAGGGTGAAGAGATGAAATTCTTCTAAGAGAAAGCTGTATTTACCTATAAATAAAGCCTGATGGAGTGGGTTCCATCAGGCTTTCTCATATTATCAACCGGAAACAGTTCCGTCATTTTTCCCGCTCTACCACATAATCCAGATACCCGGCTAGCGCTACTTTTACCTCCGTATCGGGCAAAGAAGCCAGCAAAGAAAGAGCCTTTTCCTTATAGTCATACATCACTTGCGAAGCATACTCTATACCACCATTCTGCTTGGTAAATTCGATTAAATGGGCTATTTCGCCAGGCGTTGCCTCCCCATTCTTTATCTTTACGGCAATTTCTTCCGCTGTTTTATCCTTCACGGTATTGAGCACATGAAGCGCAGGTAGAGTCAACTTCCCCTCCACCATATCATTTCCGGTAGGTTTGCCTATTTCCTTGCTCTCGGAGTAATCGAAAATATCATCCTTTATCTGAAAACAAAGCCCGATATATTCACCGAACAGACGCGCAGATTCCGCCTTTTCATCGCTGGCTCCCACCGAGAGAGCGCCCGCCTTCGTACAAGCTGCAAAGAGCACGGCCGTCTTCTTGCGGATAACGTCGAAATAGACTTCCTCGGAGAAATGGAGATTGCTGACGTTGGAAAGCTGCAGAAGTTCACCATCTGCCAAATCCTGCCCCAGGCAGGAGACGATGTCGATAATGTCATGGTTACGGGTCATGCCCACTTGCACCAACGCTGTTGCAAGCAGATAATCGCCTGCCAGTACGGCTACTTTATTATTGAAAATGGCATTAACGGAGAGTTGTCCACGGCGTTCAGTACTTTCGTCCACTACATCATCGTGCACAAGGCTGGCATTATGAAGAAGTTCCAACGCAACCGCAGCATGCAGGGTTGCAGGACATACCTTGCCAAAAAGCTTCGCAGCCAGAAGCACCAGAATGGGGCGCATCATCTTCCCGTTCTTCTGCCGGATATGCGCAATTACGCTGTTCAGCAAAAGGTTGGAACTGGAGAGAGTACTTTCAAAAAGCTTCTTGAAGTCCTCCAATTCCTCAGAAATCGGAGATTTTATCAATGATGAGTTGTCCATGCATCGCTATTTGCCTACAAAAATAGTAATAAAACGGTTAATACGGTATTTTTTTGTACTTTTACCATGAAAAAAAGGATTAAATGTATGAATTCAATCGATAAACTGTTTTTGCTCGATGCCTATGCACTGATATATCGAGCCTATTACGCGTTCATCAAGAACCCGAGAATCAATTCAAAAGGATTCAACACTTCGGCCATTCTGGGCTTTGTAAACACCCTGGAAGAAGTGCTCAAAAAAGAGAATCCCACACACATAGGAGTAGCCTTCGACCCGTCGGGCCCCACCTTCCGCCACGAGGCCTACGAGCAATACAAGGCACAGCGCGAGGAGACACCCGAGGCCATCCGCCTTTCCGTACCTATTATAAAGGACATCATCCGCGCCTACCGCATTCCCATCCTCGAAGTATCCGGCTACGAAGCCGACGACGTGATAGGCACGCTCGCCACCGAAGCCGGACGGCAGGGCATCACCACCTATATGATGACTCCCGACAAGGACTACGGGCAACTGGTATCGGACCGCGTCTTCATGTACCGCCCCAAGCACACCGGCGGATTCGAAGTGATGGGTACCGAAGAAGTAAAAACCAAGTTCAACATACAGACCACCGAGCAGGTCATCGACATGCTGGGACTGATGGGTGATGCTTCCGACAACATCCCCGGCTGTCCGGGTGTGGGCGAGAAAACCGCACAGAAACTGATTGCCGAATTCGGCAGCATCGAAAATCTGCTGGAGCATACCGACCAGCTGAAAGGCGCACTGAAAACGAAAGTGGAGACCAACCGCGAGATGATTACCTTCTCCAAATTCCTTGCCACCATCAAAACAGATGTTCCCATTCAGCTCGACATGGATTCGCTCGTCCGCGAAGAACCGAACGAAGAAGAACTCCGCAAGATTTTCGAGGAGTTGGAATTCCGCACACTCATCGACCGGGTACTCAAAAAGGGAAGCGGCAATTCGTCCTCCCCTACTCCAACCTCTCCGGTACCCGACCTCTTTGCCGGGACTCTGTTTGCCCAGCCGCAAACCTCCACTCCCGAAAACAGCGCCCCGATTCAAGGCGATTTGTTTGCAAATTTTGCGGGCGAGGGGACGGGCGTTTCTGAAAATTCAAACCTGACGCGGTTAGAAATGCTCGATATAGACTACCAACTCATTGATACAGAAGATAAAAGAGCAGAAATTATTCAAAAGTTACTTACAAGCGAAATTCTCTCAATAGATACCGAGACTACCGGAACCGAGCCAATGGACGCCGAACTTGTAGGAATGAGCTTCAGTGATGCCGAAAACCGTGCATACTACGTACCCGTTCCCGCCGAACGAGAGGAAGTCTTAAAAATTGTAAACGAGTTCCGTCCCCTCTTCGAAAACGAGAAATCCATGAAGGTGGGACAAAATATCAAGTACGATATGATTATCCTCCAAAATTACGGCGTCCAGGTGAAAGGCAAACTTTTCGACACCATGCTTGCCCACTACGTGCTTCAACCCGAACTGCGACACAACATGGACTATCTGGCGGAAATCTACCTGCACTACCAGACCATCCACATCGATGAGCTAATTGGAGCGCGAGGCAAAAACCAAAAGAACATGCGCGACCTTCCACCCGAAGATGTCTACCGTTATGCCTGCGAGGATGCGGACGTCACCCTCAAACTGAAAAACGTGCTGGAAAAGGAACTGAAGGAGCAAGGTGCCGAACATCTGTTCTACGAAATAGAGATGCCGCTCGTCCCCGTACTTGTTAATATAGAGAGCAACGGAGTGCTGCTCGACACGGAAGCCTTGAAGCAATCGTCCCAACACTTCACCGTCCGTCTGCAGGAGATTGAGAAGGAAATCTACGAGATGGCTGGCGAGACATTCAATATCAGCTCCGCCAAGCAGGTAGGCGAAGTGCTGTTCGACAAGCTGAAAATCGTGGAGAAAGCGAAAAAGACCAAGACCGGACAATACGTCACCTCCGAAGAGGTGCTGCAAAGCTACCGCAGCAAGCACGACATCATCGGGAAGATACTGGAATACCGCGGACTGAAGAAACTGCTGAGCACCTATATAGATGCCCTGCCCCAGCTCATCAACCCACGTACGGGCCGCATACACACCTCCTTCAACCAGGCGGTGACCGCTACCGGACGCCTCAGCTCCAGCAATCCCAACCTGCAGAACATCCCCATCCGCGACGAAGACGGAAAGGAAATCCGCAAGGCGTTCATCCCCGACACCGGCTGCGAGTTCTTCTCTGCCGACTACTCGCAGATAGAGCTGCGCATCATGGCACACCTCAGCGAAGATAAGAACATGATAGACGCCTTCCTCAGCGGACACGACATCCACGCCGCCACCGCTGCCAAGATATATAAGATAGATATAAACGACGTAACCGCCGACATGCGCCGCAAGGCAAAAACGGCAAACTTCGGCATCATCTACGGCATCTCCGTCTTCGGGCTTGCCGAACGCATGGGCGTTTCTCGCCAGGAAGCCAAAGAGCTGATAGACGGCTACTTTGAAACCTACCCACAAGTGAAGGAGTATATGGATAAAAGCATCCAGGTGGCACGCGAGAACGGCTATGTGGAAACCATCTTCCACCGCAAGCGCTTCCTGCCGGACATCAACTCAAGAAACGGGGTGGTACGGGGCTATGCCGAACGGAATGCCATCAACGCTCCCATCCAGGGAAGTGCCGCCGACATCATAAAAGTAGCCATGGCACACATCTATCAGCGCTTCCAAGCTTACAATCTGAAAGCAAAGATGATTTTACAAGTCCATGACGAACTAAATTTCAGCGTTCCAGAGGCAGAAAAAGAGCTTGTACAGAAAATCGTAATCGAAGAGATGGAGCAGGCATATCGCATGTACGTACCCCTGAAAGCCGATTGTGGGTGGGGAAACAACTGGTTGCAGGCACACTAAACAGCCCAATAACTTTATTTAACTTACAATCAGAAAGCAACAGAAGCAATCCTTTCCAAATACAGTTTGCTCATCAGAATATCCGGCGACCTCACTGCCGGATATTTTTTATTCACCAATCTTGCCAAAAGGAAAGCATACCGAAACCCTCACTACTGACATATTGATAAAATTTAATCCAATATTTATATTTATGTCAATTTAATACGTACCTTTGCAGCGAAATCAATGACATATTGATAGAAAATAGAAAGTTAAACTAAAAAAGACATAAAACCATGAAAGCAAAAGTATCTTTAAAAACAGTGATTGTTTCAGCACTTCTCTTAGTTTGCGGATTAAATGCCTCAGCCGACAATAAGAGCAACCTCATTTACAATTCGGAAGAAGTAAATGGCATGAAAGTGGCAGAGACCGTATACAAGATGGACGGAAACACGCTTGCCAACTATATGAAGTACAATTATAAGTACGACGACCAGAACCGCATGACGGAAAGCGAAGCCCTGAAATGGAACAGCACCAAGAATACATGGGGCAAGGACATGTGCATCCGCTATGCATACCAAGGCAAGACGATGACTACCACATACTACAAATGGAACAACAAGAAAGGCGAATACATACTGGTTCCCGAGATGACAGTAATCATGGACAACCCTAACATGTAATTGACAAACTCTCTCTTAAAGTAAGAAATCTTATTCCTAACAACAATAACCGAAACCTTTCATAAAAGAGCCGGAATGATTCGCACATTCCGGCTCTTTTATTATATCTTCGCCTCCTAAAAAGGAATGCCACATGATACCCGAGACCCTCATTACCTACATCGAGACAGCAATCATTCCCCGGTACAAGGAGTTTGACAAGGCACACAACCTCTCACACGTCCGCACCGTCATCGAAGAAAGCCTTGCCCTCGCCCGGCAATATCCCGAAGCGGACGAACGCCTGGCATACGTCATTGCCGCCTACCATGACACGGGACTGTGCCGCGACCGCGCCACCCACCACCTTGTCTCCGGCGAGATACTGATGGCGGACTCTACCCTGCGGCAATGGTTCTCCGACACGGAAATCCTCCTCATGAAAGAAGCCGTAGAAGACCACCGCGCCTCTACAGACCACGAACCTCGTAGCATCTACGGCAAGATTGTTGCCGAAGCGGACCGTATCATCGACCCGGACATCACCCTGCGCCGCACCGTGCAGTACGGATTGAAACAGAATCCTGCCGCCGACAAGGAGTGGCACTACCAGCGGTTCCATCAGCATCTCATGGCAAAATATGCACCCGGCGGTTATCTGAAGCTCTGGTTTCCCGAGGGCAAGAATGCGGAACAGCTGAAGAAGCTCCAAGCCATTATCGCAGACGAAGGACAGCTGCGGCAAGTTTTCAACCGAATATTCGAGGAGGAAAAGTAATAGCGGTATCAATGAAGCATATGCCCCATTTCATTTCCGACTATGGAAACGGTTTGTTTCCTATAATGGAACAGAGTGTTCTCTATAAGGAAACAAAGTGTTTCCTATAACGGAACAAATCGTTTTATCCCGTCGAAACAAGTCGTTTCATACAAGAGAAACAATCTGTTCCGACGGGGTGTAACAAAGTGTTCAGTACTGTGAACTAATACAATAGCTCTATTTAGAAGGTCTCACAAGATAAGTATCCGCCTCCATAAGTATAAAGACTTATGGGCGTGCCAACATGAGGAAATCATAAAACTCACAGATGGACTGGCCTTCGGTTTCTGATTCGAAGACAAAGAAGAGCGGCTGCTTTCCCTTATGCAGCTTTGCCGGAATAGAGAGCGGAGCATAGAACTCCCTGCAAGTGCTGCCAGCCTTCACATCCACAAGTCCTATCTCTACACCGCCTTTTGTTGTCCAAGGGCTACCCAGCATGATGCGGATGCGTCCGTCGGTATCTTCAGCCTTCAACCTTAACTGCATCTGCAAAGACTTATCTCGCGGAACGGCATTCATATTCAAGTATTTATATCCTACAATCGACCCACTTGTATTATTCACCACCGGAGCGAACGGGATTTTGTGGTTGTTATCGCCGGCATAGGGATTATTATCCCGGTACACAGGCCGGATGTAAGACCCCGTGTAGACATAATGGGGATAGACCTCTTTGATACCTCCGGGATTGGTGTGCCAACAAGCCAACCCGGCCGAGATGCGCTGCATAGGATTGAGCCCTTCAAGAAGGAAACCCTCAGAGTTGAATTCCCCGCGCGAAATCACGACTTTCCCACCTTTTCCTTTTTCCACCTTTACATCAATGGCCGACACCATAGCCTGGCGTGCATAGCAATCAGTACCTATCTGGCGATGATAGAACACGTACCATTGCCCTCCTATCTTGCAGATACTGCCATGCGTATTTCCACCGGGCATGGCCGAAGCTATCACATTGCCTTTTTCATCATACTCGCGCGCACGGGCATCGATGATTGTTCCGCCATAGGTCCACGGGCCCAAGGGATGCTCGCTGTAGGCATAAGCCAACGTATAGTTGCTGGCGTTGGGCAGGCCATCTTCACCCTCAGCGGTAGTACGGCTATAGATAAACACATATTTATCCTCAATCTTGCGGATAGAAGATGCCTCAAAGAAGCGGAATATACCTTCCTGCCGATAGCCCGAAATCATGTTCTCCACCACTTCGGTACCGGGCTTTACCGTGCACATGGTAGCAGGGTCCAACTCCGCGCCGTGCGAAATGCCAAATCCCCAATAACCATACACGCGTCCATCATCATCAACAAACACTGCGGGGTCGAATCCCAAACAGCCGAAAGTCTCACGAGGACGCTCCTTGTTCCAATTGCATACCGTAAACGGACCATCGGGACGATCGCTTTTGGCAATCATGGAATTGCGCCCGCCACCCTGATTATTCGGAAAGAGGTAATAAGTTTTCTTACCATCGGCATCGGTAGTTACTGTCACGTCAGGAGCAAAAAGCACGTCATCGGTTCCATCAGCATTCAGTTTATACAGCTCGGGCGACTCATTGACTTTAAATATCACGCCGTCATATCTCCAACGGGTCAGGTCCTCTATGGGTGCCGACCACACCACTTGGTCACGTCCGCAATACATCCACTTGAGATTGTCGTGCGAACCATAAATATAGACACGGTACTTGCCGGGACAGTCAGGATCCTCAAACACATAGGGCTCACCATCAGGAATAAATTCCCAAAGCGGCAGATAAGGATTCTGTGCAGATAATGTAAAAGACAAGCTGATGAGACATGATAAAATCATCAGAATTTTTCTTACTTTGTTTTTCATAATCGCATTGATTTATAGAATGATACTTAAATTATAATTGCGACAAAACTATCAATTTATCGTTTCATCGTCATGCTTTTAATGCAAATTAACACGTTCAATACGAATTTCTAAATACCGTTCCGGCGGCTCTCCCATCTCCTCCCTTCTTCGTTGGTGTATGCAAAAATCAGCTATTTTTCAGTAAGTTTGTCCGGTTTGCACTATCTTTGCTTAAAAAAGCGAAGATAGGCTGCACCTCAGCATAAAAAATGAACGAGTTCATTTTATTCTGCATTCGGTTTGCACTATCTTTGCATCCAATTAACTGAACAATAACTAAAAAAACAAGATAACACTATGGCATTAAAAGCTGGTATCGTGGGCCTTCCCAACGTAGGAAAATCCACTCTTTTCAACTGCTTGAGCAGCGCAAAGGCACAAGCGGCAAACTTCCCGTTCTGTACAATCGACGCCCAAATGGGGCAAGTGTCCGTACCCGACGAACGACTGACGAAGCTCGCCGAGCTGGTTCACCCGGGGCGTATCGTACCCGCCGTGTGCGACATCGTAGACATTGCCGGACTGGTGAAGGGCGCCAGCAAAGGTGAAGGACTCGGCAACCAGTTCCTGGGCAACATCCGCGAGTGCGACGCCATCATCCACGTGCTGCGCTGCTTCGACAACGGCAACATCGTCCACGTGGACGGTTCGGTGAACCCCGTGCGCGACAAGGAAATCATCGACACAGAGCTGCAACTGAAGGACCTCGACACGGTGGAAAACCGCATCAAGCGTGTAGAGAAGATTGCCAAAGTGGGTGGCGACAAGGCGGCAAAGATAGAGTACGAACTCCTGCTCCGCTACAAGGATGCCCTGGAACAAGGACAAAGCGCCCGCACCGTCATCCCACAGAACGACGACGAGGAACAATGTGCCAAGCAGATGTTCCTGCTCACCACCAAACCCGTGCTCTACGTCTGCAACGTGGATGACGTCAGTGCCGCCAGCGGCAACCAGTACGTAGAGCAGGTGCGTGAAGCCATCAAGGGTGAGGATGCGGAACTCATCATCATCTCCGCCCAGACCGAGGCCGACATCGCCGAACTGGAGACATACGAAGAAAAGCAGATGTTCCTCGAAGACCTGGGACTGAAAGAAAGCGGCTGCAACCGTTTGATTAAAGCTATCTACAGCCTGCTGAACCTCGAAACCTTCATCACTGCCGGAGAGATGGAAGTAAAAGCATGGACCTATCGCAAGGGCTGGAAGGCTCCACAATGCGCCGGCGTTATCCATACGGATTTTGAAAAGGGATTCATCCGGGCAGAGGTCATCAAGTATGAGGATTATATCAAGTACGGCAGCGAAGCCGCCGTGCGCGAAGCCGGAAAGCTGGGTGTGGAAGGCAAGGAATACGTGGTGCAGGATGGGGACATTATGCACTTCAGGTTCAATGTGTAATGACATTCATTCCAGATGGCAATGTACTTTCTTTGTACATTGCCATTTTCTAATAAACTCCATACAATAACAATACTGTGAAACAGATTATCTTCCTTTTATTCCTATTGTTCTGTACTGCCGTTTATGCACAACAGCAAGACTCAGTAACCATTCACGGACGGGTGACTGATTACAACGGACAGCCGATAGACAGTGCCAGCGTCTGGTGGCAAAACCCGCAGTTCAATGACATCATAGAAGCCATAACCGACAAAGACGGGCATTACACGGCCCGTATACCCAAAGGGAAATATCAAAGTGCAGCCTCTATTTATCTGCCCTCCTATGCGCACATTGCCATGAAAAGCGGGCTGCCCGAGACTGAACACCGCCTGGAATTCTGGGCCTGGGATTTCATCGCCGACCGCGACACTACACTCGACATACGTTATCATCGTATGGAAGCTTATGGTCTGCGTGCTTTCCGCATCCCCGGAGCCATGCCTACTTATCAGATATACGTCCGTCCCATGAGCTTGACACGTACCTACCAATGGATGAAAGAAACAAAGCCCGAGTCATTGGTACACGGTGAAAACCTGGGTGACATTGAGCAACAAGAACAAAACAAAGAAGCCAGAGAATGCCAGATGGCTCCCCGCCCCGGGCAACTGAAAGTCACCGTCTGGATAGACGGCGAGAAGGTCCCCGTGCTGATGAAGCAGGAAATAAAAGAGTATTTCGACAGCAACGAATATGGCAACGCCTATCTATTGACAGTAGATATGCCCAAGCATCCCAGAAAAGACCTTCCCTACCGTATCTTCAAAGTAGAACTGGAAGACATGGAGAACGGTGACCGCGGCGAAGGGCTTTACTATATGGAAAAGAAAAACTACGTTCAATAACATTAACCATACACTACAAATGACAAACAATAATCTGAAATACCTCATAGCAGGTACCGGCGGCGTAGGCGGAAGCATTGCCGCCTTTCTTTCATTATCCGGCAAAGACGTCACTTGCATTGCACGCGGCGAACACCTTGCCGCCATACGCAAAAACGGATTGCAACTGCACTCCGATTTGAAAGGTGAACATTCTCTGAAAGTTGCGTCATTTACCGCAGAAGAATTCCAAGGCAAAGCGGATGTTATCTTTGTCTGCGTTAAAGGTTATTCCGTAGACTCCATCACTGAACTCATCAAACGTGCCTCACACGACCGTACAGTGGTAATCCCCATCCTGAATGTTTACGGAACCGGTCCCCGCATCCAGCGGTTGGTCCCCGGCGTCACGGTGCTCGACGGCTGCATCTACATCGTAGGCTTCGTATCCGGACGGGGAGAAATCACGCAGATGGGAAAGATTTTCCGGCTCGTCTACGGAGCACACCGCGGCACGATTGTTTCCCGTGAAACATTGGAAGCCGTGCAACACGATTTGCAGGAAAGCGGCATCAAAGCCGAAATCTCCGACGACATCAACCGGGACACATTCGTCAAGTGGTCGTTCATCTCGGCAATGGCCGTCACCGGAGCCTATTACGACGTACCTATGGGCGAAGTCCAGAAACCGGGCAAAGTGCGCAACACCTTTATCGGGCTGTCACAAGAGAGCGCAGCTTTGGGCAGGAAATTGGGTATAGAATTCAAGGAAGACATTGTGGAGTATAACCTCAAAGTAATAGACAAACTCGCCCCCGAAAGTACCGCCTCCATGCAGAAAGATATGGCCAAAGGGCATCAGAGCGAAGTACAAGGCTTGTTGTTTGACATGATTACGGCTGCAGAGGAACAAGGGATTGAGGTGCCGACGTATAGGATGGTGGCAGAGAAATTCAAATAAACTGCCACGATGAACTGCCAAACGAGATAATTTCATACCTTTGTCCCGAACAACCCCGTAATTCAGTAATTTAATTCTTCATAAATATGCTATCACTACTCACCATCAACTGGAACCCCGACCCCGAACTATTCAACTTCTTCGGCATATCCATCCGCTACTACGGTTTATTATGGATTATCGGCCTCGCCTTTGCCTACCTTATCGTGCAACACCAGTACCACGACCGCAAAATAGACGAAAAGAAATTCGAACCTCTTTTCTTCTATTGCTTCTTCGGCATACTGATAGGCGCACGACTGGGCCACTGCATATTTTACGACTGGGCCTACTACCAGGACCACTTCGTTGAAATGATTCTCCCCATCAAGCAGACCGCCGCAGGATGGAAAATGACGGGTTACACCGGCCTTGCCAGCCACGGCGGCACGCTGGGCCTGATTATCGCCCTCTGGATGTACTGCCGCAAGACGAAGATGCACTACATGGACGTGCTCGACATGATAGCCGTTGCCACTCCCATCACCGCCTGCTGCATCCGCCTTGCCAACCTGATGAACTCCGAAATCATCGGCAAACCGACCGACGTGCCCTGGGCATTCATCTTCGAGCGGGAAGACATGTTGCCCCGCCATCCGGCACAGCTCTACGAAGCCATTGCCTACTTCATTTTCTTCTTGGGAATGGTCTGGCTATACAAACGCGGGCAGAAGAAACAAGAGAGCAAACTTGATACAGATTTCAGCACCACCAAGCGGAAATCAACCACCGTGCAGGCCGAAGCCTCCCTGCCCTATCACCGCGGTTTCTTCTTCGGACTCTGCCTGACGGAAATCTTCCTCTTCCGTTTCTTCATCGAGTTCCTGAAAGAAAACCAGGTGAACTTTGAAGACAGCATGTCGCTGAACATGGGCCAATGGCTCAGCATCCCATTTGTCATTATCGGGGTGTATTTTATGTGTTTCTACGGAAAGAAAGCTTCCAAATAAACATTTAGGCCCTACATAAGCAACATACCTACCCCTTTCATCTGTGTAGATTTCTCTACTTTTACGGCATCGAAACAACAACCGTAAATCATATATTTATCATGAAAGAGAAACAACTGATGAAAGGGGCAGCTTTTATGCTGCTAGCAGCAACTGCCATCCCGCCCGCACATGCCCAACTGAAAACAAATGCCGGCGTGCAATACCTGCTTTCCCAGTCGAAAGACATGAGCCAGGATTTTCTGGACCTCAGCAACACCTATTTCTTTGCCGACAGCCTGGTATCGTTCGACACCTCCACCGGCAAGGGGACTGTCCAGTGGAAACGCCAGCAACTGATGCCCCGCCAGGCATTCAATGCAAACACCTACCTGCACCAGCCCCTCCAGTCGCTGGACTTCCCGGAGACGGCCTACGACAACAATCCACAACTGACGTTCACCGTCGAACCGGTCAGCGAACGTACCCTCCGCATCCGTATGCTTACCTCGCCCATCGTACCGAAAGAAGATGCCGATGACCCCATGCTCATAGGAAAGCCTGCCGACGGACGCTCCTTCTGGAAAGCCGAGAAGACGGATAAAGGTACCCTGTACACCTCCCGATACGGCAGTCTGCTCATCGAGAATTACCCCTGGCGCCTGGTGCTGAAAGATGCTGACGGACGCCTGCTGACACAGACCCGTTGCTGGAGCGACAACGACTCCACACAGGTCAAGGTACCTCCATTCAGCTTCATCAAGCGCGGCTCGGACAACTCACGCAGCATCAATCCCGTATTCAGCCTCGCGCCAAACGAGAAAATCTACGGTTGCGGCGAGTCCGCCACCGCACTGAACAAGGCCGGACAAAAGGTCAACCTCTTTGTCACCGACCCGCAGGGCCCCGAAACTCCGGATATGTACAAACCTATCCCCTTCTTTTTCAGTAACCGCGGCTATGGCATGTTTATGCACACTTCCGCCCCCGTGACCTGCGACTTCGGCTGCTCCTACATCGGAGCCACCAAACTCTTTATGGCAGACGAAGCGATGGACATCTTCATCTTCCTGGGTTCGCCGAAGGAGATGCTGAGCGAATACACCGCACTGGTAGGACGGCCCGAAATGCCCCCTTTGTGGAGCTTCGGCACCTGGATGAGCCGCATCACCTACTTCAGCGAAGCAGAGGGCCGCGATGTAGCCCGGAAACTGCGTGAGAACAAGATACCGAGCGACGTCATCCACTTCGATACCGGTTGGTTCGGCGTGGACTGGCAGTGCGACTACGCCTTTGCCGCCGACCGCTTCGACAATCCCCGGCAGATGCTCACCGACCTAAGGTCACAAGGCTTCCGCACCTGCCTCTGGCAACTCCCCTACTTCACTCCGAAAAACAAGTTCTTCCCCGAGCTGGTGGAACGCGGTCTGTACGTACGCAACGGTAAGGGGCAGCTCCCCTACGAGGACGTGGTGCTGGACTTCACCAACCCCGAAACCGTGAAGTGGTATCAGGAAAAACTCGGCAATCTGATTGAAATGGGTGTAGGCGCCATCAAAGTAGACTTCGGCGAAGGTGCCCCGCTGGATGCCATCTATGCCAACGGCCGTAGCGGACTGTACGAACACAACCTCTACCCGCTGCGCTACAACAAAACCGTGGCCGACATCATCAAGAAGCTGCACGGCGAAAACATCATCTGGGCACGTTCTGCATGGGCAGGCTCACAACGCTACCCGCTGCACTGGGGCGGTGATGCCGCCACCACCGAAACCGGTTTCGAGGGAACCGTCCGCAGCGGTCTCTCCATCGGATTGAGCGGGTTCTGCTTCTGGAGCAATGACATAGGCGGCTTCGTGACCCAAAGCCCCGAAAGCCTCTACCGCCGCTGGCTGCCCTTCGGCTTCCTCACCAGCCACAGCCGCGTGCACGGAGCACCTCCCACTGAGCCGTGGTACTACGGGAAAGAGTTCACAGACTATTTCCGCCGTTGCGCCGAGCTGAAGTACAAACTGATGCCCTATGTATACGCACAATCCAAAGAGTGCACCGAGAACGGCTGGCCGATGCTCCGCGCCCTACTGCTGGAGTATCCCGACGACCCGGGTGCATGGCTGGTAGAGGACGAGTACATGTTCGGCTCCAACCTCCTCGTGGCACCCATGCTCGAAGAGGGAAGCGGACGGGATGTCTACCTCCCCGGACGGCAGAAATGGATAGACTACCAGACCGGAAAGGTGTATGCTCCGGGATGGAACCATATCGAGTGCGGCACCCTGCCCATCGTCATTCTTGTAAAGGACGGTTCGGCCATCCCCCATATCCCCGTGGCACAATGCACAGACCAGATGAAGTGGGACAAGATTACGTGGAAGAAGTATCTGGCAGACGAAAAGAAAGCCGAAGGATTGCTCTGCCTGCCGCAGGACGGACAGTTACAACGGATATCAATCCCATAACCGGTATATCAAACACATTAAACCCTAATACCCCATGCGAAACAAGTTATTGTTCCTCGCCTTGCCCCTGCTATTCGGCTTACAGGCAAGCGCACAACACATACAAGCCTTTCAAGATACCACGCTCACCGACGAACAGCGCGTGGAACATCTTCTTTCCATCCTGACATTGGATGAAAAGATAAACCTTCTTTCCACCGACCTCGGTGTCCCTCGCTTCAACATTCCCCGTTGCGGACACTACGAAGGACTGCACGGGCTGACCCTCGGCGGGCCTGCCATGTGGGGCGGACGCCAAAGAACGAAAGACGGGAAAGTAGTCCCCACAGACTGCCCCACCACCATATTCCCCCAATCCTACGGTCTGGGCTCCACATGGGACACCGATTTGGTGCAGAAAGTAGCGGAACAAGCTGCTGAAGAAGCCCGCTACTACATGCAGACCACCGGCAACAAGCGTCATGCCCTCGTGATGCGCGCTCCGAATGCCGACCTTGCCCGCGACCCGCGCTGGGGACGTACCGAGGAGAGTTTCGGAGAAGATGCTTTCCTCACCGCCCAACTCACCATTGCCAGCGTACGCGGCCTGCAAGGCAATCATCCCCGCTACTGGAAAACTGCCTCTCTGATGAAACACTTCCTTGCTAATAGTAACGAGGACGGACGGGACAGCACTTCCTCCGACTTCGACACGCGGCTGTTCCATGAATACTACGCTTATCCTTTCTATAAAGGCATCACCGAGGGAGGCAGCCGTGCCTTCATGGCAGCCTACAACAGTTGGAACAGCATCCCCATGTCCATCCATCCCTGCCTCGAAGAGATTACCCGCAAGCAGTGGGGCAACAACGGTATCATCTGTACGGACGGTGGTGCCCTGAAACTGCTGATTGAAGCGCACAAGAGTTTTCCGAGCTTTGCGGAGGGCGCCGCTGCCGTAGTAAAAGCCACCACAGGACAGTTTCTCGACGTATACGTTCCTTACGTCAAGGAAGCGCTGGAAAAGGGATTGCTGACCGAAGCCGACATCGACAAGGCTATCCGCGGGAACATCTTCGTCGCCCTCAAGCTCGGCTTGCTGGACGGGGACAACTCCCGTAACCCTTATCTCTCTATCGGAAAGAACAGTACGGAGACACCGCCTTTCATGACAGCAGAAGCCCGCAGGCTGGCACGGGAAGTCACCGCCAAGTCCGTGGTGTTATTGAAAAACAAAAAACTCCTGCCACTCGATGCCGGAAAGCTGCGTAAAATAGCCGTTATAGGCCCGTATTCGGACAAAATCGTGCAAGACTGGTATAGTGGTACCCCGCCTTACGAAACAACGATTCTGAGTGGCATACGCAATGCTGTGAAAGAAGGAACCGAAATCATCCACGCCGAAGACAACCGCATGGGCCAGGCAGAAAAGGCTGCTGCAGCCGCCGACGTTGCCATCGTGTGTGTAGGAAACCATCCTTACGGCACGCGTGCGGACTGGAAGTTCTCTCCCGTCCCCAGTGACGGCCGCGAAGCCGTGGACCGCAAATCGCTGATGCTGCCCGATGAAGACTTGGTGAAGCTGGTGCTCAAAGCCAATCCCAATACCATACTGGTGCTCGTCAGCAGTTTCCCCTACACCATCAACTGGAGCCAGGAGCACGTGCCTGCCATCGTCCACATCACCCACTGCAGCCAGGAGCAGGGCAACGGACTGGCCGACGTACTCTTCGGCAAGGTAAATCCAGCCGGACGTACCGTACAGACGTGGGTGAAAGACATCACCGACCTACCCGACATAATGGACTACGACATCCGCAACGGACGCACGTATATGTACCACCAAGGCCCTGTGCTCTATCCTTTCGGCTATGGTCTTAGCTATTCTGACTTTACGTACGAGAAGATTGAATCCGTCAAACAAGACAAGAAGAACATCCGCGTGACGGTATCAGTGAAGAATACAAGCGGACGCGACGGGGAAGAAGTTGTGCAGCTCTATACCAGCTATCCGGACTCCAAAGTGGAACGTCCCTCCAAGCAGTTGCGCGCCTTCAAGCGTATCCCCATCAAGGCCGGCGAAACCCGGGAAGTGACACTTACCGTTCCCAAGGAGGAGCTCGGCTATTGGAACGAAGAAAAGCAGATGTTCGTTGTAGAACCCGGAACGGTGAAGCTGCTGATAGGGGCTTCATCGGAAGATATACGGTTGGAGGGAAAAGTCAAACTATAAGAAACCAGCCGTGTTTTGAAACAATCCGGATGAGGATGCGTCGAAACTGGTATTCACCACCGATTACACAGATTTACACAGATAAGCATCTTTGATTATCAGTAGATTAAGCTCATTCTGTGTTAATCCGTGTAATCTGTGGTGAATTTTGACACACCCCTATCCGGTTATTTCCCTTTCACTATCCTCTTTATATCATTCAGCTTGTTCAGTGCCTCCAGCGGCGTCAGGTTATTCACATCCAGATTCAGTATCTCATCGCGTATCTGGCACAACACCGGGTCGTCGAGCTGGAAGAAGCTGAGTTGCATGCCGCCGCGTGTCTCTCCCACTTCCACCATCGGTTTGCTGGAAATCCCCTGCTGGCGGTTGTCTGTTTCCAGTTGTTTCAGAATGTCATTGGCACGCTTCACGATGCTTTTGGGCATCCCCGCCATTTTGGCTACATGAATACCGAAGGAGTGTTCGCTACCGCCGCGCTCCAATTTGCGCAAGAAGATGACTTTGTTATCTATCTCCTTCACCGAAACGTTGTAGTTCTTTATACGCTTGAAGCTCTTCTCCATCTCATTCAGCTCATGGTAGTGCGTGGCAAACAAGGTTCGGGCTTTTGCCTTGGGATGCTCGTGTATATGCTCCACAATCGCCCAGGCGATGGAAATACCATCATATGTAGAAGTACCGCGCCCCAGCTCGTCGAACAGCACCAGGCTGCGGGGAGAAAGGTTGTTCAGGATATCCGCCGCCTCGTTCATCTCCACCATAAAGGTAGACTCGCCCACGGAAATATTATCGCTGGCACCCACACGGGTGAATATCTTATCCACCAACCCGATATGGGCACTCTCCGCAGGCACAAAACTGCCGATTTGAGCCAGCAGCGTAATCAGCGCCGTCTGCCTCAGCAAAGCAGACTTACCCGCCATGTTGGGACCCGTAATGATGATAATCTGCTGCGTCTGGCTATCCAGCATCACATCATTGGCAATATACTTCTCGCCGATGGGGAGCTGCTTCTCAATCACCGGGTGGCGTCCCTGGCAGATTTCCAGCACATCGTCGTCGGCAATGACGGGGCGTATATAGTTGTTCTCGCGCGCTGCCGTGGCAAAGGAGAGTAGGCAGTCCAGACGCGCTATCTGGTTCGCATTGATTTGAATGGCGGGGATGAACTCGCTCAATGATTGCACCAATTCTGCATAGAGTTGTGTTTCCAGTACCAGTATCTTGTCCTCCGCACCGAGAATCTTCTCCTCGTACTCCTTCAATTCCTGGGTAATGTAGCGTTCGGCATTGGCAAGGGTCTGCTTGCGTATCCACTCTGCCGGCACTTTGTCCTTATGCGTGTTGCGCACTTCGATGTAATAACCGAAGACATTGTTGTAGCCTATCTTCAAGCTGGGAATCTCCGTCAGCTCACTCTCGCGCTGCTGTATCTGCAACAGATAATCCTTACCGGAGTAGGCTATCTGGCGCAACTCGTCCAACTCGGCACTAACACCGGACTTGATGACACCGCCCTTATTAATCAGCAACGGCGGGTCATTGTCTATCTCCCGGTCTATGCGGTCGCGGATGGACTGGCAGATGTTCAACTGCTCGCCTATATGATTCAAGCTGGCATTATCGGCATCCATGCAAGCCGCTTTGATGGGTTCTATCGCCTGCAAAGCCACCTTCAGCGCCACTACCTCACGCGGAGAGACACGGCCTACCGCCACTTTGGAGATGATGCGCTCCAAGTCACCTATCAAATGCAGCTGCTCCTCTATCAACTCCTTGAAATCGGGCTGGCGGAAGAAGTATTCCACTACATTCAGCCGTTCGTTAATCGGCTGCACGTCCTTCAACGGGAATACCAGCCAGCGTTTCAGCAGGCGGGCACCCATCGGGCTGATGGTCTTGTCTATCACATTCAGCAGACTGCTACCGCCGTCGTTCATCGACCCCATCAGCTCCAGGCTGCGCACCGTGAACTTATCCAGACGGACGTACTTATCCTCCTCGATGCGTGCCAGCGAAGTGACATGCCCTATCTGCGTATGCTGCGTCATGATGAGGTATTGCAGGATAGCTCCCGAAGCGATGATACCGTTCTTGAGATGCTCCACACCGAAACCTTTCAGGTTCTTCACCTCGAAATGCTTCAGCAGCTTCTCGCGGGCGGAAGTCTCGGTAAACACCCAGTCGTCCAGCTCGAAAGTGAAGAACTTGCTGCCGAAGTTCCCTTCGAACATCAACCGCTTGCCACGCTCGAAAAGCACCTCTTTGGGGGCAAAGTTGTTCAGCAACTTGTCCACATAGTCGAAAGGGCCTTCCGCCGTCAGAAATTCGCCCGTAGATATGTCCAGGAAAGCCACACCGCAGGCACCCTTGCCGAAGTGTACGGCAGCCAGAAAGTTGTTCTCCCGGTAGTTCAGCACATTGTCGTTGATGGAGACTCCCGGCGTCACCAGCTCCGTGATGCCCCGCTTTACGAGTTTCTTTGTCAACTTCGGGTCCTCCAACTGGTCGCAGATGGCCACGCGCTTGCCGGCACGTATCAGCTTGGGCAGATAGGTGTCGAGTGCATGATGCGGAAAGCCCGCCATTTCGATGGTTTTCCCCTTGCCGTTGGCACGTTTGGTCAAGGTAATACCGAGGATTTCGGACGCGACGACGGCATCGGTGGAATAGGTTTCATAGAAGTCACCACAACGAAACAGCATGACAGCATCGGGATGCTTTGCCTTCAAGTCGAGGAACTGTTTCATCATCGGGGTAAGGACAATATCTTCGTGCATACAAGTCTTTAATTTTTAATTTCCAGGATTTTGAGCCAAGAGAGCAGAAAATCGTCAAGTAAGGCCCAAAACTTAATGTGACAAAGATAATTCTTTTTTAGAAAACAGCTGCGTAGAGGCTTCAAAACCTTAGCAAGCCTTAACAAAGAGACGTATTTTCCTAAAACATGTTATAAAACAGCCTTTTTTATTTGCTTTATTTGGAGATAAGCAAAAAGTCCGTACCTTTGCAATGTGTTTTTCATAGTATTAGATTTAAGGTTAACAAAGGTTGGAGTACAGCGGTACTCCTTTTTTTATACCCACACCTTTCGTATCTTCCCCTTTTCCCTTACAAAAAGACATATTCACTCGGCGAAACGCCCTTCATCTTCTTGAAAACCCGGTTGAAATAAGGAACATTGTTGAATCCCACCTGATAGCAGATTTCTGCTACGGATACCTTTTGTTGTTTCAGCAACCGGCAGGCAAGCTCAATGCGGTATTCATTGAGATAAGTGACGAAAGTCTTCCCCGAGACTTTCTTGAAAAAGATACAGAAAGAAGTGCGGTTCATCCCCACGTGGCGGGCAACGTCATCCAGCGTAATATCCCGCTTGGCGTTACAAACGACGTAGACTTGTATCCTATTCATTCGCTCCCGTTCCGGGTCCATCTTCTGATACTGCCCCACCACACTCTCTTCCTCGCTCCCGGCAAGAATAAGCAGCAGTTTTATCATCAGCGGGATGCGTTCAGCCCTCCCCAAAGGACGCATCTCCTCGAGGACGGAAGCAATAGCCGACGACTTTTCCTTCCCGAACTTCACGGCATCCCTTTTCCGTTTCAGCTTCTCCGTACATTCCTGCAGCTCAGGGAAAGCAACACAGCAGTTGTCAAGAAATTCCCGGCCGAAAGTTATCGTGATATTGGCAATATGCCCCTGCGCATCTGTCACATCATTCTCGAAATACCAGCAATGCGGTATCTCCGGAGGAACTATCACTACTTCCCCACTCCCGAAAGGTTCAGTACGGTCACCTATCAGCCGCATGCCTGAGCCTACGATGATATACGACAACTCCCACGTTGCCTGCTCATGCAGACCTATCTGCTCGCCGGGAGCCAGGCATACATCGTCGAAGGTAAAAGAAGTGTTTTCCGGCCGAGGCACTGCATTATCATTCATAATTTGGGTAAAATATCTCCCTGAAGGGGAGTAAATGCAAATATAAGACAATCCTAATAAACAATAAGAGAAATGCCCGGAGAAATTGCAGACTAACTTTGCCCGCGAAATAAAGTTATGCCGGGAATCCGGATTGTCTGAGGATATGTCAAAATACACACTCGCCACAGATTACACAGATTAACACCGATAAAAGTTCTTGATTATCAGAGCTCCTAAAATAATCTGTGTAATCTGTGGTGAGTCATGACACGTCCGCATTTTAGAAGAATATTAATCTAACAACAAACATAATTCCAATGAAGACAACAACTTATTTAGCATCCAAGCCGCGTTACGAAATACTGGACGGGCTTCGCGGCGTAGCCGCAATAATCGTGGTAGCTTTCCATCTTTTTGAAACCTATTCCGCAGGGCCTGCCCACCAGATTTTGAACCACGGCTACTTGGCCGTGGACTTCTTCTTCGTACTCTCCGGCTTCGTCATCGGTTATGCCTACGACGACCGCTGGGACCGTATGACAACGTGGGACTTCTTCAAGCGACGCTTGGTACGCCTGCACCCCATGGTGATTATGGGTACACTCCTCGGCGCCTCCCTATTCTACTTCAGTGCCTGCTCCGCCTTCCCGATGGTGATGCAAACACCGTGGTGGAACGTGCTGCTGATGACACTCCTGGGCTGCCTTATGTTCCCCACCCCCACTTCATGGGACATCCGGGGCTGGTGGGAAACAAACGCGTTGAACGGCCCCACCTGGTCGCTGATGTGGGAATATATTGCCAATGTGCTCTATGCCCTATTCATCCGCCGCTTCTCCAAACTGGCACTGGGCATATTCGTCGGACTCTCTGCCTGCCTTACGCTCGACGTCACGCTCAACATAGATACCTTTGGGCTTCTTTCATCGCGGGGAGAAGCCGCCTACACCCTCATCGGCGGCTGGAGCCTGACACCCGGCCAGCTCTATATAGGCATTTCACGCCTGCTCTATCCCTTCTTCATGGGTCTGCTGTTGTCTCGCATAGGCAAGCTGGTGAAGGTGAAGAGAGGATTCTACTGGTGTTCCCTGCTGGTGACTGTTATCCTCGTGATGCCGCGCATCGGAGGCGAGACCAGCCAATGGATGAACGGCGTCTACGAAGCCGTAAGCGTGCTCGCCCTCTTTCCGCTGATAGTGGCTATGGGAGCAGGCAGCAACGTCACGGGCAAGCGTTCCGTAGCCCTCTGCAAATTCCTGGGCGAACTATCCTATCCGCTGCACATCACACACTTCCCGCTGATATACATGCAGATAGCCTGGGCACGGAATAACCCCGACGCACCGGCAGGAATGCACTTGTTCATTGCCGTATCCGTCTTTGTACTCTCCATTGCCATTGCATACGCTTGCCTCAAACTGTATGACGAACCGGTACGCGAGTGGCTGAAACAACACTGGTTGATGAAGAAGAATACCAAAACATCCAAATGATTGTTGAACCCAAATACACACTACCATGAATAGAATAAAATCTTTCTTGTTGGCAAGCATGTTTCTCCTGCCAACAATGGCGCAGCAAGCAGCTGCTCCAGCTATTCCACAAGACAAAAAAATAGAGCAGAAAGTGGAAGCCCTACTGAAAAAAATGACCCTTGAAGAGAAAATAGGCCATGAGAGAAATCGGCATACCCTGCATCTATGGACTGGACCAAAATCACGGGACAACCTACACAATGGGTGGAACGCTCTTTCCTCAAAACATCAATGTGGCTGCTTCCTTCAACCGCAACCTGGTCCGTGAAGCCGCACGTATTACTGCCTATGAAACCAAAGCCGGCAGCTGCCCGTGGACTTATTCTCCCACCATCGACCTGGGACGCGATCCCCGCTGGCCACGCATATGGGAGAATTATGGCGAAGACTGCTACGTCAATGCAGAAATGGGGCGGGCTGCCGTACTCGGCTTCCAAGGAGAAGACCCGAACCATATCGGCAAACAAAATATTGCCGTATCACTAAAGCATTATATGGGCTACAGCGTCCCCTTCACCGGAAAAGACCGTACACCGGTATACATCTCGGCTCAAGACCTTCGTGAGAAACACTTTGCTCCTTTCCTGGCTTGTGTAAAAGCAGGAGCATTATCCGTCATGGCAAATTCGTGTTCTGTCAACGGATTGCCCGTACACGCCAATTACAAACTCTTGACCCAATGGCTGAAAGAAGAACTGAACTGGGATGGAGTACTTGTCACGGACTGGGCTGACATCAACAACCTCTGGCGCCGCGAAAAAGTGGCAGCCGACAAGAAAGAAGCCATCAAAATCGCCATCAACGCAGGTATCGACATGGCCATGGAACCTTATGAATGGGATTTCTGTACACTGCTGAAAGAACTTGTACACGAAGGCGAAGTACCCATAAGCCGCATTAATGACGCCACCCGGCGCGTGCTACGCATGAAATTCCGCCTGGGACTGTTTGACACCCCGACCTACGACACCAAGGATTTCCCCCTATTCGGCAGAAAAGAACATGCCACAACAGCCCTCCATGCTGCCGAAGAAACCATGGTACTGCTCAAGAATACGGATAACATCCTGCCACTGGCAAAAGGCAAGAGACTGCTCGTCACAGGACCGAATGCCAACTCCATGCGTTGTCTGAACGGAGGATGGTCTTATACTTGGCAAGGACACCTGACCAACCATTTTACTGATGAATACAATACTATCCTCGAAGCCCTTGCCAACCTGCTCAGCGGTGATGAAAACTTCAGTGGAAAGCTGCCCTTCACCTATCCGAAAGAAATCAACTCACTCATCAACTACAACTACAAGGTGAGCGAGGAAGTGGAAAAAATAGAAGGGGCCTACGACTATGACGCGGTTGTATCCGTGCAATGGGCTTTTGGATACGGACTAAGCTATACCTGCTTCAGCTATAGCAATCTGAAAGTAAACAAGGCAGACTTCACAGCCGATGACGAGCTTATCTTCACTGTGGACGTAAAAAATACAGGAAGCCGTGCCGGCAAAGAAAGTGTTCTCCTTTTCAACAGTGACCTCATAGCTTCAATGACCCCCGACAGCTGTCGCCTGCGAGCTCCCAATCGGTAGTCTATATTGCCAGTCTCCCATTTACTACATTCCCTATTTAAGCAACAATTCCTGCAATACTGCATTTTAAATTCTTGCTTACTAAAACTTATTCGTCCGACAGCCGTTGAATTATCGTCCGACAGTTGTCGGACGAATCTGCAACAGTTGTCGGACGATAATTCAACAAGTATCGGACGAATAAATCTTAGCAAAGAAAAAGATAGATGGCTTACCGCTTGATTTATTTGTGAGTACCCGCGTACACAATCAGTACCTTCCCCAAAGAATCAAGTTGCCAATGAGTTCTCATGAGCTTGTCATTGCAACTTCAAGAATGGTAACATATTTCCACCGGTAGACAATGGCAGCTTGCAGCACATCGTTGGGTTTCACGGACGACTGTATGTTGGTAAACGTAAAGCCACGGGTACTGAGACGCTCCTTCAGTAATGCCTCCACCTCCTTCTCCATCATCCACTCCACGCTCACTACCGGCCAGATTGACGATGATGCCCGTCTGTCCCGAATCAATACCGGTCATTTTTGGAGAAAAGAAGGCCTCCCTTCAGCGCAAGTCCCTCGGTACGAGTAGTGCCGGATGCCGTGATACGGATGTCACTGTTTACCCAGAAACAGATGCGCAGAGCTGTAATATCACTGCCGATGAAATCTTCTGCTTTGCCGGCGCCTTTACTTCCTTCTCGCAAGATACTCGATGGCATAAACCGGCCAGCGGGGAACTTTGCGGATATTTGTACGGACAGCAGGAATATCGCACAGCAGGAAGAGGGCGGCAAGGCCTAAAGCGAACCAGATAACATAGCCATAGACCTGCTTCATTGCCACCATCATCATGGAGTGCAGGAAGTCGCGGCCAACGTATTCGCCGAGGTTGAAGTGCGCCATATCCAAATGCGTGAGAGTGAGTTGCTGTCCGTAGCTCATCATGTTGTCGTTCATAAAGTGCGAGAAGATAGTGGTATAAATGCCATAACCTGCCGCTCCTGCCAGATACATGTGGAGGATGTTGAACACGAACAAGCCCATGAAGAACTGCTCAAGACTTGGCACCGATTCGTCTAAAGCCCACATCAATGTCGGGGCAAGGATGGCATACGCAAATCCTCGCAAGAAGATGGCAAAGCGGTACTGCTCGATGTTGACGTTTATGTCAAGCGTGAAGTACATCAGCATGCCATAGAGTGCGATACCAATGAAGGCAATGCCGAAGAGTTTCCACACCTTCCACTTCTTGACTTTCAGCCAATAGAGATCGAGCAGGATACCGAGGTACATGCCGGGAAGTGCCCACATATACTGCGACTCTTTGGTCAGCTCCTCCAGCCGGATGACTTCGCTGTAGAGTATCTCTTCCATCGTGTGTTCAGCACCGAAAGCGAGTTCGGCAAAGAAGGTGACGAGGAGGATGGGAACAACGTTGCGACGTGTAAAAAGACCAAGCTCGATGTAGGGGTAACGGTAGTAGCGCAGGCGGTAGAGCACAATGCCGGAAAGCACAATGGCAGCACCGAACAGAAGGCGTATGCGGAGGGTATCGAACCACATGAAATAGTCGCCGTACACCACAATGTACGACACCACGAGCATCAGTCCGCAGATGAGCAATGCTCCCTGAAAGTCGATACCTTTGAGCGACAGACGCTGGGGCATGGGACAAAACGGACGGCAGAAGATGGCCTGCGTGAGCAATACGAACGACATAGTGCCGATGGTGAAGACGTGCATCATCTGCCATGTGAAATGATGACCGAACCAGGCGGCAAGCCATCCGCTACCCTCGATGGCGGTGAGCAGGATGATGTGAAGCACGGGGAAGAAAACGGCAAAATCGCGTCGGGGGGTAATCCAAAGCTGGATGTTGCTCATGCACTCGAACGTGCCCTGTATCTTAGCCATTCCGGCTATGAAGCACACTATCATGAGCACAGGCATCGACTGGCAATGCATCGTCAGCACATTGCATACGGCAAGAACGATGGCAGAACCGCAGAGCAACTGCTTGTTGGTGAAGCGGAACTTCATGCGGAAAAGCATCGGAAAATAGACAGCCATGCCCGCGAGGGTGGCATAAAGCAGAAAGAGCACGTCCTCGATCATGAAGTCGGTGGTGCCACGAATGCCATCCAGTGCACCAAGGTAGATGCCACCGCCGAACTGAAAGCAAAAGGCGGTCAGCACGTACAGCCACGGCTGTATCCGGCGAGGCACCCATCCCTTAGCCCATGCCGGGTGGAGGGCCACCGGCGCTCTTCATAAAGAATTCAGTCAATTGTCCCATTACTCCTCAACGATACATTCCACATTATAACCGCCCTTGAGCCTGGCAACATCAGCATTCTCATCGAGCTTGATGCGTACGGTGACGCGCTGTTCGACCTTCACAAAATTACCCGTGGCATTGTCGATGGGAATAAGTGAGAAGGCACTGCCGGTAGCATCAGAGATACGTTCCACCGTACCCGTATATTGTATACCGGGAACGGCATCGGCTGTAATCTCAGCCTTACTGCCCACCTTGATGTGAGGCAACTGGCTTTCCTTGTAGTTCGCCTCAACCCAACGTTCACCATTGTCAACGATACTCACCAGCATCTGGCCCGGATTGACAAGCTGACCTACGTGAATATCCTTCGTGCCAACGGTACCGTTACAAGTGGCAATGATGTAGCAATAGGAGAGGTTGAGACGGGCGAGGTCGACGGCACGACGAGCCAGTTCGATGCCCTGCTCCGAAACGGAAAGGTGATGCCCCTGTTCGGCCACAACAGCCGACTGCATCTGACGTGAACGAACCGCCTGCTCGTAGGCTGCCTTGGCACTCAGATAGCCCGTATGTACTTTATCATATTGTTGTCGGGTAACAGCATCCTGACTGAGGAGCTTCTTGAAACGAGTATCCTCACGCATGGCATTCTCCATCTGTACACGTGCGGATTCGATGCCGGCTTCGGTAACGGTCATGCTTGTCTTGGTGGTAACGATGCTGCTTGCCGTTCCCTGCGAACCGTGTTCGGCACGGATAAGGTCGGTCTCGGCTTGGGCCAGTCGCAAGCGAAATTCGGCATCCTCGATGATGGCAAGCGTATCGCCTTTCTTTACCTGCTGGAAATCCGCGAACCGTACCTCACGGATGAAGCCTTGCACACGGCTGCTCTGAGACACGACGTTCTGGCGTACACGGGCATTGTCGGTAAATTCTCCACTGCCGAAGTGCATAAACTGACTCACCACATAAACGGCTCCACCCAAGAGGCAAAGCACGATGAGCGCATTGTATAAATAGATGTGTATCTTGTTCTTTTCCATTATTATAAAGTATTTGTTACGTATTTGAGTGTATAGAAATTATAAAGCATGCTGATGCGGGCATTGACCAGTGCCATTTCGGCAGAGAGTTTCATGTTGGAGGCATCGACCATGTCGGTAAGGAGTGCAAGGTCGTTCTGATAACGGTTCTGCACCACGGAGTAGTTCTGATTGGCAAGTTCCACCTGCTTCTGCTGTGTCTTCACCTCGGTGTAGGACGTAAGGAGGTTGGTGTAGTTTGCCTGTACAGCATTCTCCACACCCTCACGAGCCAAGGCGAGCGCTTCCCTCGACTGCCGATGCTCTGTACGTGCCTTGCGGATATGGCGTTTGTTCTTCCAAAGACTGCCAAGATTAAACTTTACGCCTATCCCGACAAACCACACGTTTACATTGCAATCCTTCGGGATGAGGTCTTGTGTATAAGGACCAAAGAGATGATTCTCTGCCACGACAGCCACCGAAGGCAATGACTCCGCCTTTGCCTGCTTCACCTTCTGCTCTGCAAGATTTGTGGCAACCGTTGCCTGGCGGATACCAAGATTGTTGTCCGTTGCCGTCTGCTGCCATGTGTCTTGAACGGCGATTGCCGAGAGTGCGTCTATTTCTGTGTTGAGCTCATTCTTATCGGGAACTATAACCGTCTGCTCCGGTAAATGAAGCGTTGTAACCAGTTGATGGTTGATGATGGTAGAGGCATCGGTGAGCTTTGCCAGTGTGAGTTCAAGACTCTGCAACTGGAATTCATAGCGAGTGATGTCGTTCTGCAAAACAGTACCCTGCTCACGGCGGGCTTTCATTTGGTCAATCTCCTTCTGCGTAAGTGCGATATTCTGACGCACCACTTCTATCTGATTGCCTAACTTGTAGAGGTCAAGATAGTAACCCGTCAACAAGAAGCGCACCTCCTGGCGGTTCTTCTCCACATCGAGTTCTGCCATTTTTTCGCCCAATTCTGCCATGCGGATGCCCGAACGGATAGCGCCACCGGCATACACAACCTGCGACACCTGAGCCGTGAAACTATTTCCCCAATGGGGGGTGTCCTGCTTACCATTTGCCACGGGAATAGCTCCCATACCCGGCACGATGTAATCGGTCGTTCCATCGGTCGAAAAACCTCGCGACAGCATGAAGGCATTGCCCGTATAACTGCCTTGAAGGCTCAAATCCACACTCGGCAGCAAAGCCGATTTGGCTGCTGCCACCCCTTCGCTGGCTGCCTGCAAAGCCACCTCACTCACCCTCACCTTCTGACTCTGTTGGTCAGCAAGATTGTAAAGTGCCGTGAGTGTCATCGCCTGCACAGCCTTGTCTTGTGCATATATAGGCACAAGACAAGGCTCTCCGGCCATCAGAGCGACAGCCAGAGCAGAATAAACCATAAGTTTGTTCATGAAATAAAAATAGATGTATTGTTGTTCATTATTTTTTCCTCTAACCGTTAACTATAAGCCGTTAACCTCTGTTCATTCCCTCGGAAATACTAATAATGAACCATAAGAGTCCGGACAGCACAACATCTGCCACAATGCGCTACAAACGGCCTCATCAGGGAATATAAAAAAGATGAGAACCGAATTTCGAGCACTATTGATTAAGAAATCCGGTGCAAAAGTACAAATAAAAAGTCGAAATAGGGTTAAAAAAAGTCGGTAAGTATCAAAAATTAATGTTTGAAAAGCATGGTATCATCCTTTTTCTTATTGACAATTTTGGCGTTTCAATGTTGCAATGCGTAATGCCACTCCAAACGCCTTTTAAATGGGTATTTCTCCGGCACCGAGGAACACCCTCTCCGACACCGGGGAACTCTGCCTTCCCTGGTGCCGGAAAACAAAAAAACGCATTGCCTATATAATTACAGAAAATCAGCTTATTCAAATCCGTTCTTATTTCTCTGCCAATAGCTGCACAGATTCATCCGTCATGTGATGGTCTGCTGTCAAGCTCCAGTCATTGTTCTTTTCGTCCCATTCGTAACTGAGGTAGCGCAAGACACTGCTGTCGGTCTGCCGATAGACGGCTTTCTGCTTGATGTCGGTGTAGGCATTGCTTTGCTCGTTCCAGAGGGCGTATTCCACAGTGACGTCGTCCGTATAGAAGAAGTTAAGACTGTGGTGCTTCTCAAAGCTTTGCGTGGATTCGTTCCATTTCAGCACTTCTTTTTGGGAGATGCGACCGGAGTTGTCGTAAATGTAATTGTACTTCAGGTGGCGGTGCAGGAATTTCTGATTCTCCACTTTGAATACGGTTTGTGTTTCCACACGGCCGTCGTTGGTTTCGGTATTATAGGCAAAGTTGTCTGTACGGTTAACGGCTGCTGCGCTTACTACGTTTACTAAAGAGGTCATTGCGATGATTGCTGAAATTACTAAAGTCTTCATAATGGTTCTATTTTTTAAGTTATACATTTTGTTTCAAGTTCTTGTCTTTGGGGGAGTTGTTCCCTTTCGACATTGCAAAGATAGGAGGTGGTAAAAAGCTTTTAGGTTATCGTTACGTTAATGTTAGGTTAACGGAGATATTTATTACTTTTGCGCCCAAAACAAGAACAAAATGAAAACACGTTTCCTCTTATATCTTTCCTTTTCCAATCTATCGGAGACGTAACTGGATAGGCATACAGCAGACTGTCACCACATCTACTATTGAGAAGTACCATCTTTCTTCTATGTCGTCCCAAACGGTTCGGACTTTCTTCGCTTCGAAAAGCTTGATGGCATTATGCTGGGGCATGATATTATGTTTTCAATTCTTAGTTTTAAGCTCTTTGATTGGGTCCTCGTTATGTGACAGAAACAATGCTCTTTCTTCAATTTAATCATAATTTCTGTTTTATTGCATCAGTTGACATAGTCTGTTTTCTTAGGTATAGTACAAAATATATGATTATTTTGACTTAAAACAAATCGCAGTCAATAAATCACTGCACATCATATGACAATAGGGAATAGCCTGCACCACAGACCATCCCCTATCACCTTAATTTTACTTGTGTGACTTCCTCTTACTTCACCACACCGTCCGTCATCGTAAAGCCTTCCAGAGAGCCGGCTTTCACCTGAATACAAATCACACTGATGGCGCTGTCTGCCGCAGCCGACAATTGGCGTTCTCCTGCCGGAGCCACGCGAAGCCAGTCACCCGCCTGCAGTTCTACGGTTTCTCCGTCAACCACCATGGTGCCGCGTCCGGAGAGGACGGCATAAATTTCTTCATTTTGCTTGTGCGAATGCACAAAAGGTACTCCTGCACCAGCCGGCAAATTGCTGATAGATACTTCTGCACCAGTCAGATTCAATGAATCGTGCAACTCGACACGTGCCTCGCCTGCGGGCACATTTACTTTTTGATAGTTCTTCATAATCACTTCTCCTTAGTATGTTTTGATTTACGGCTGCAAAGTTAGCCAACTACCAGACATCGTACAAGAAGGCACTTGAAGCTCAGTTAGTTACCTCCATGTTACCATTATTGGCAAATAAGGAGTTAGAAAAATAAGATTAACAAAAATTATTACTATTTTTGCCGAAAAAGCAAATATCGACTAAACTCTATAAAACATGAAGATTCTGAAAAAAATTTCAAAAGTAATAGTCATCGTAATGGCTGTACTGGCAACCATTTGGTGTGGTTTGTATGTTTATGCCAACTATTTCTATAATGACAAGCAGATTGATGTAGAAAACTTCTACATCGCGGAACTACCGTTAACCCCCTCGCAGTTTGAAGAAGATTTCAAAGAAATACACCAGATTGTCATGGAGAATTATTCATTATACCAAGCCAAGCATCTGAATATGGATTCATTGTATCAAGCTTGTGACGCCCGCGTTCGCCAGGCGCAGACCACCACAGACTACGGACTGATAGTGCAGGAATACATCTCTGCCTTACAATGCGCCCACGCCATTACCTGCTACAAGAGGTACACAGCCAATCAGCGCGTAGCCTTTATAGAGGATTCCTTGTTCGTTGACAAACCCAGTGACTATCTGACAGAATACGGCTTCCAGGACAAAGACCGGATTATAGCTATCAACGGACTCCCCTATAAACAATGGATTGAACAGAACGAAAAATATACCGAAGCATCTACCGTCCCCCACAGACGGCTCCGTACAGCCTATGATGCGTTCCGTAGTTATGCAGACACCCTAAGAAACTATACACTACTGAGAGGGGGCGATACTCTGACCATCACCCTTCCCTTGAAACAAAGGGACTATTTTCCGGATAGCGAAGAACAAACGGTGGAGAGCAGGATATTACAAGACAGCATTGGTTACCTTACCATCAAAACCATGATGAATCCCGTCATGGAAGATTTCAAGGCGGTCTATCCCAAAGTCAAGGATTTACCATACCTCATTATAGACGTACGTAGAAACGGAGGAGGAAACAGCATGAATGGAGTAGACATCTGCAAGTACTTCATCCGCGAAGCACAACCACACTGCGTCAGCAAGAACTACATCATGCAGCCCGAAACCGACGCCTATAAAGGTAAAATCTATCTGCTGACCGACACATATACGCTCTCTGCTGCCGAGAGCTTCACACTCGACATGAAGGAAAGCGGAAATGTCACCCTCATCGGCGAAGCTACCGGAGGGGATACCGGCAATGGCCCCCGTCCTTTCTGTACCAAACAGCGGACCTATTTCCGTATCCCTACCCGCCAGCCGGACGTCTCTTCTAAAGGTTTCCCCATGGAAGGTATAGGCATACCGCCCCATCATCAAGTATCCCAAACCGTAGCAGATTTCATGAAGGATGAAGATACAGTGCTGAATTATGCTGTCGGACTGATAACAGAGAAACAATAATACATTTCCTCAACGAAAAAGAGCCAAGTATCAAAGGTGTGTCACCTCACGATACTTGGCTCTTTTGTATTTGATATATTATCCTTTATTTGGTACTTGCCAACATCAAAGCCGCATTGCTGTCATTCAGTTCGTAAACGGTAGTTTGCGTATAGCTGTCGTAACCATTAGTTCTACTGTTCCAACGGGCATAGTTCAACTCAACTTCACTGTCAGTGTATTCAACATCCAGCTTGAAATAAGGCACCCAGGCTTCCTTTACGCTATCCCACTTGAAAGCTTCCTTGCTCGTCACACGGTTCTCACTGTCATAAGTGTAAGTGTAGCGGAGGTGACGGAAAAGGTGTCCGTCCTCATTGCGGAAGATAGTCTTGGCGGTCATCAGTTCGCCGGTCATCTCCTCGTTTTTCACATAATCGGCAGGAGTTGCCGCACTTGCAGAAAAGTTCATTACACTTGCCATTACCACTGCCATCATTACCACTGCTTTTGAAAATACTGTTGCTTTCATAATCGTTATTTTTTATTGTTATTACTTCTTTCTCTGAGGAGGTTGTTGTTTCGTAACCGCCTTCGCCTATATATAGTCAATCTGCGTGCCAAAGAATTAAATCACTGATTATCAAAGAATAACTATTTTATAGTAATGTCCATTTTCGGACAACTGTCCGCACAAAAACGAACAGCAAAACAAAAAATAAACGAAATATCATGAAAGTATTTCTACATTAGCAATAATATTATGTAACAGTAGTAAACTGTTTGATGATTGTCCCTACAAAAAGCTGATTTATACTTATCTTATCTCAATGGCGGCATCTGAAAACGTGGTGGGGCAATAGTCGCTCCGCCACTGCCCCCTCTATTATCAAAGACGGTGTTACGCAGAATCTCATACAAGATTCCACCTACATCCAGACTTAATTTAAACTTGTCGAAATTATAATAGGGAATCACAACGGGAACCGTCTCCCAACGACCGCGATAAGCATCGTAATAACGTTGTACTCCAACTTCCATACCAAAACGTTCGGACATATCCAGAGACATGGTGGCACCGTAGCGGTGGGTATCCATCCCGTAAGTATTTCCTATGGCATACGAACCGAAAACCTTAAAAGCTACACGGTCCGAAGCCTGATACCGTAAAGCTCCCGAAGTACTGAAAGCCTGCCCGGTGGAATGAATCATATTTATCTTCATGGCATCTACGCCAAGCTGGAGCGTCAGCCTTTGGTTAAAGGCATGCTGATATCCCAGGGAAGCATTGTTGAAACGTCCGATACCCGATACGCTGGTCTGCCCACCGGAACCGAATAACATACCGTGAGGAAACTGTCTTAATACACCGCTTGTACTGTAATCTCCCCGAAATAGCAGGGAAGGATTGGTCTGATAAGGCAGACGAAGAGACTCTTTCAGTGAAAAATCGGGCAGGGAATAGGAGTGCTCCGGATGAAACATGGAAGAAGGGGCAGAGTTTTCAGAAGGAAGCTCAAAAGGAGAGAATAGAGATTCATTGAATTCCGGCTGTATCTGTATACTGTCACGAATGAAACGTACACTGTCTTCCTGCGCAAAAAGCAATTGCGGCACAAAAGCCAACAGCAGGCAGATTCCCAAACGACCACCAAGACAAGAGATACTGACTTTCCGTTTTATACGCATATACCCTCCTTCTTTATATTCATATAATACTGCTATACAAAAATAACGAAAATAAACCAGAAGAACAGTACATGTACTGCTAAATTATTGCAATATAGAAGGATACATTATTAATTTTCTATCAGTATCAATCCTACTCCTTTCACTGTTTTAATGGTTACCGACTCGTCTTCCGAAAGAAATTTCCGAAGTCTCGTCACAAATACATCCAGGCTGCGGGAAGCAAAGTAATCATCTTCCGTATTCCAGAATTTATCCAAGATAGCTTCCCGGCGGATAACGTCTCCCCGCTTCTCACAAAGCATCTGCAACAAACCTGTCTCGCGCACAGTCAAAGTCTTGTTTACACCCGAAGCATGTTTCAAAGTGGCATGTGTGGCATCCAACACATATTCCTTGCCTATCTTGTAGCATTGACTCGTGTCTTTCGATTTTTTGCCTTTGGAAAGCTTCAATAAGGCGTGGACATGTGCATCCAGTTCTTCGGGAATGAACGGTTTCTTTATATAGTTATTGGCACCGATTTCATAACCTTTTACCACATCTTTAGGAGATATCAGGGCAGAGGAGAACAGAATCGGAGTTTCCCCATCTGTCTCGCGGATACGCTTCACCATCTCGTAACCGTTCATAACGGGCATTTCTATATCAGATACTATCACATCAGGATGTTGTTCTTTCCACTGTTTCAAGCCCTCCTCGCCATTGGCGGCAGTAATCACTTCATAACCGCCTATCATATCTTCCAACCCTCCCTGAACTATATATCTCAAGCTTGCATCGTCTTCTACCAACAATAACTTTATCATAATGCGTTTATTATATATTGCAAAAATAAGGAAAAGAATGAATGCAACAGTCATATTGCTATAAAATAAACGAGGAAAACAACGCCTCTTAACCTAATATTAACGTAGCGATAACTTATGAAGCATGTGCCCCACTCTACCTTTGCAACATCAATACAAAAAATCCACACTATGAAAGCAGATATTTCAATAACAAAAAGCCGAAAAGGGACAGAGATAGTAGTTTCGGGCAAGAGGATTAATAAATACGGCATCATAGCTGCCATAGTATTTGCAGTACCAATGCTGATTCTGTTTCAGTCGATACATGGAGAAACAACCAGCCATCTATCGCTGGTCAGATTCTTCATGTGTATATTGGCAGCTGTCCTGGTAAATCTATTCCTACATAAACTGTTGTTCAGATTGTTTTCGCCGATACGCATGTGGCAATATCGCACCACATGCCTGCTGCCCTTCCTGCTACTGGGTATATTGCCCCTTATATATGGTATGACAAGTGGCAATTATGATGTCACACGATTTGGAATATTACTGGCTGTCATGAGTTTCGACGACCTTTACATCCTCTGGCAATTACGCTCATTCGGCGGAGACTCCTATATTACTGACAAATCAGAAGGATTGAATCTCCACGTGTGGTAAATTTATACAGTCTCAATAGGAAAGTAGAGTGTAAATTCACTGAAGCACCCCTCTTCACTTTCCACTTCTACCCTGCCGCCATGTGCCAGCATCACCTGCTGTACATAATTCAGGCCCAGACCAAAACCTGCAGCACCGCCCCTTCCACTTCGCCCGACTGCTGCAGAACGTTCAAAACGGTTGAAGATAAGAGACTGGTCTTTTAAGGGAATACCCAATCCGTTGTCACACACCTTTATCTTGCAGAAGCCTTTCTCCGATTCGCAAATAATATCTATCTTTACCTCTTCATGGGAATATTTAATGGCATTGTCCAGCAGATTGCCCAACACTTCACGCAAACAGAAGGCATCGGCATACACCATTTCACAACGATGATAAACGGTCGTAAATTCTACCCTTTTGCTGGTTTTCAGAGAAATTTTGGCAATCATATCATCAAGTAAAGGCCGCAAAGGCACCTCTTCCTGATGGAGTTCCAAATGTCCCTCATCCAGCTTGGTAAGTACCAGTACACGATTGGAAAGGGTAAGCAGATGCTCACACTCTTCCATCATCGCCTGCCGGTATTTCTCTTCTTTTCCGGGCTTACCGGACAATTTGCCGCTATTCAGAATATGAGCTCCCATCAGGATGGAACTCAGAGGAGACTTCATGTCGTGTATCATAGCATAAGTAAAATCCTTCTGGAATTGCTCCAAATGCCGCTGTGTACGCAAAACTTTCACCTGGCCGAGAATACAGTCCAACACCACCAAAAACATCACCCAAAGAGGCAGAAACAGATACCATACGGAACTTATGACGTAGCGATACGGATTCTTCACCACACCTTGTATACAAAGGATGCTGTCCTCCTTCAACGGTATAAACCGGGAAGAAATATCCTGATATTTTGCCGAGGCATATCCTGCTTCCACCACTGTACTATCGGAGGGAGCGTAGTACTGGCGGATACCACTCTTATAGGTCATTCCCAAGGCTTCCAACCTGGAAGCAAAAGCAGAATCGAGGTACTGCACGGAGAGAGGAAGTTCCATTCCGCTTTCATTGATGCTGCGCTGCATAATCAAAGCAGAGCGTAGTCGATAATTCAAATCGACCGGATTGTACATATGTACCACTCCAAAGCGGTTCACCTTATACTTCGACTGCTCTTTCTCCAGAAATTCCCTTTGCTCCTTTGCAAAAGGCGATTCAACACTCTCTTCCCATTCATCCTTTCCATCCCTATCAGTCTGTTCGTAGAGCAAAGAAAGGCGGCGTTTCAAGACCTCGTCATAAAAAGCTGCTTCAAAACAATCATTTACCTGATAGGCAGTTTCTTTGAAAGAAGCACGGTACAGATAGACAAACCAGACTACCATCAGCAGACAGCCGGCAATCAACCCGACAATCGAAAAGACTTTAAAAGAATATTGCTTGCGCACCTGCCGCTGCCGTTCGCTTTGCTTAGCTCCCGTAAGCGTATGTTCTGTCATGTCCAGCAAATGTTGCCCCGAGGCTTCTATATCTGCCCACCGGCTCTCCGATATCTGACTACGTACCTCACCTATCGGCAACCTCATCTTCTCTGCCAGCACATAAAAAGCAGACCGCTGCTTCTCAATATCATTACCTTGTTTAAGTATGGAATCCATTTGCCTGGCCCAACTGTACACCAGAAAAACAACCAAGAGAAGCGTAGGAAGGAACAAAAAGACTATATCCTTGACAAGCGGTATAAAAGGAGAAAACATGACAGCTTCAATGGCCTCTCCTTTCTTCTCATTCAACCAGGCTTTTTCCGAAAGAACAGACTTGAACCGTACATATACCGAACGCTTGCTTCTGTCCGTCGCAGGACGGATATTTACAGTCCGGTCTATATTTTTCCATTTCAGTTTCTTCTCTACCAACCTCGCCATCACATCTAATGGAATGGCGACATGATATACATCTTCGAGAAAGGAAGCTGCCTGCTGATAGTTTAAAAACATCTCATCTTCGAAAGACCTGATACTGTCTTTGGATAGATACGAGTAAAAAGGGATAGTCATGTCAGGAAACGGTAAATTATTAATCTCGTTGTCCACCGTTTCGATAAAAGCCAGACGGAAACATTCGTTCAGTGCGCGTTCCGCCTCTTTCTTGGTATTGTCGTAAGCATACATCATACCACCAATCTGCACCACAATTACCAGTAGCAGCCCTACAATAGAAAGGATATAGAGTGAACGAAGTTTCATCTTACCTATTATTTTGAGGACAAAGATAGCATTTTATCATAGAAAAAGAACTGATACAAAAAAGATAGCCTTGGACTTTTATTTATCCAAAGCTATCCATACAAGTACAATCCCTGCGATAGAGACGTCTACAGAATTATTTGCGAAGAGTCAACTTATCAATCCCAAAGAAACCGGTATCATGTCCCGGAGCCAGTGCAATCGACTCAATCTGCAACTCATTCTTTCCTTTTTTCAAATTGACCCGCCCAAGATTCACCAAAAGCAGAGACACTTCTCCATTGGTCAGACTGACTTCTGGAGTAATCACCTTATCATTTACACGAAGGGCAAATGTACCATAATCAGGCGCCACAGTGAACTGTATTTTCGCATAATAAATTCCTTCCACTTCACTGTCAAAAACTAATGACAGCTTATCTCCCGGTTTAAACTCTTTCCAGTAGAGCTGCATACCCTCACTCCACAAGGGGTGGAAGTTGGTCTGCAATTCAACGGAACCCATATGCCCCGGACGAGGCTGCATGACTTCGCCCTCCACAACCAGACTCATCCCTGAACCGAAAATATCTGACGGTTGGTTGGCAACCCGTTCGCGTACATCGCTCACAAAGGGTTTCGGCTGTATTTCGCCTCCGGGAAGCATATACCAGAAGGTTATCGGAGCATAATTAAGGTGTATATTCGACCAATCGAATAACTCCATGTCAAAGCGCAGGCTCCGGGTAAACGGAATCGCATCCAAACTACGAACACGGGTATTCTGCGCCAAACCTATGTGAGCATAACAACCATCTCCTATGGGTTGGGCAACAAAAGGATGGTTTATCCACGGTTCATAGCGCCCCCAGGCATAGCCATAATAATCTTCTGTACCCGTTCCAAAGTGTGACGGAAAGGTTTCACCGTCCACATACACCTTTTCATCTCCTTCTCCCCACCAACCCAAGTTGGGGTTATAGACAGTAACCGCATCTCCCACATACACGCCCCTACCTTTAAGATCGGCAAACGTAAGGTCCTGGGCAAACTCATCGCCCCGGGCATGGATATGCGTAAACTGCTGCCATGTGGTACCAAAGTGCATGGAGCGCTCATCCCACTGCCACTTTCCACTAACTGCAGCAGCCTTGGATATCTCCACCGGCTGTTCCCCATAATTGGTCAAGGTAATCGTACAGTTCCGCTCGAAAGGCATCACCCACCATGCACTCATCACATCATCCTGCACGGCCCGCGTATACCACGTACCAGTTGCAACGGGATAATAGCCTACCCCAAAAAACTCACCGACCGGAGCCCAGACAGTTAGTTCCCCATCAAAGGCAATGGACAAGACCGTAGAGCGAAGTGCTTGGCGACGGTCATCGGCATCAATCCGCATCGAAAGACGACGAATGGCACGAGAGCCGTCAATCGTAAAACTACGGCTTTCACCCGGAGCCAGAGAAGCCGCCAGATTGAGCGTACTTTCTCTTCCCGCAAGCGGAGTATCAATACCAGGTGTTCCTTCCGACAGCTTCTTATTGACAGCAGCTATCAGCCGGGCATTCTTCTTCAACTCTTTGGCCGAGAAAGAAATCACCTTGACCGGAGAAGTATAAGTGCGGTAATTGATAGCATAGTATACAATGGTCTTACTCTCAATTTTCCCCTCCGGAGTAATCTTCAAGTCCGGCGATTCGATAGTCACCTTGCACCGCTTGGCATAAGGTATTGGCAAATATAAATTATGCCCTCTTTCTTCCATCGGAGCCTCATCGGGTACTGAAGTTGAAAGAGGTTCTCCACAAAGGACTTGTCCGCTCAATATATCACGTACATTGCCTTCAATTACCGGTTTTTCCTCATTGTCTATGTAGATACGCAGAGTCCCCTGTCCCCGATTTATGCCGGAGAAAGTCATCCAGAAACGAACTATGGCACCGGGGCCTTCGGCATCCATCATCACATATTCCGTCCTCCCTCCGTTCTCTTCCTGGCAGATAAACTGTCCTTGGTCGAAATTACCAAACCAGGCACGCTTATCCGTCATGTTATGCGAACTACGGTCGTAGCTGCTGAACTGCTTACACGTATAGGCATTTTCGGGCCAACGCGCCAGCACGGAACGGTCTGTCATCTCATGCAACAATGTCTTAAGAGAGATAACCGGGTCGGCCATAGCCAAACCGCTATAGAGAAATATCAACTGAATTACAAAAACTAGTTTTTTCATCATAACCGATTATTTTAGTAAATCTCCATCTCATTGATGCGTAACACCTTTCCTCCTGCATGCTGCATAGGACGGGTTATCATCAAGCGTACATAGCGTACCTGCGCCGGAGTGTCAATCATACGTGATACGACATTCTGCCGGTTTCCATCTATATTGTCAAGTGTCTTCCATTCTTCAGTCTGGCTGTTTCTGCCTTGCAGGAAGCAAGCGGAAGTAATGTACCCTTTGTCCTCACGGCCTGCATTCACCAGTTTCCAACCGCTCACAGTTTTCGCCTCACCCAAATCAAAATCCACATAGTTCAACGCACTTCCCACTTCACACCATTTGGTATCGACATCCCCGTCAACGATGCGTTCGGGCTTCTCATTATCATTAAAATAGCCGGAATAGGCGATAATCTTCGCGTCCTTCAACAGATTTTCTTTTTCCACCTCCACACTGTTCAACTCCATCTCATTGTCACGGATGGCTGTATGGAACAAGCTAGTGGCAACCTGGACGGGTTTCAGAGTTTCCTCCACCAATGTGGCAGCAAAAAGAACAACCTTTTCATTCTTCGGAAGTATAAGGCTGGCAGCACCTGCCGGAATATCAACACCGAACTTGAACATATAGGTAAACTCATAGGCCTCATCGGCTGTAGGAGAGTGGCGGTGAGTTCCCACATAAGCCACTTCGGCATCCTTCAGATAACCTTTGGTATGTCCCGAATGTCCCCACTGTCCGACAAATCCGGTATAGGAAGGTACAATGACCTCACTCTTGTTCCCTCCGCACCGGAAAGTGGCGGCATAGTCCCCGTCCGTAGCGGCAGCCAGAAAATACAGTTTATTATACTTTTTACCTTCCGGTAGAACAATAGTATCACCATTGCACGTCATTCCGTTGGCGGCATCTTTCTCGCCGAGCTGGAAAGGAATCCCGTTTACAGTCAGGGATTCGGGCAACAGTTCTGCCGCAAACGAATAACCCGACTCAAAATCAGCTTCACCGCGGAACTCGTTGAATGAGGAACATTTACAGTTATAGGACAACGGTAAAGAGGCATATTGCAATTGATAAGCGTCCTCGCCCGATGACTTCAAACGTACCTTGAATGTCTTTATAGAATAAGGCTTTATACTTACAGACAGCCCGTTTCCACTGAATTCGGCCGAACCGATACTCTTTTCAGTGCCATCCGCTTCGTAGGCACTGGCAATTTCGCCTGCAAAAGAAAGTACCGCATCCTGCACCTTCTCACTGCCTATCTCATAGACACGCACTACATACTCATCCGAGTTCTCGGCTTTCTTCAATGCCTTGATAATGACATTACGGTTATTGGAAGAGACGAAAGAGAACTCCTTACCCAATGTACCCCTATGTTTATCGGTACGGAAAGCTTTCAGCTTCTGGTTCAATATCTCCGCCTTCTCTATGGTGACAGCCTTGTCAAGTCCGCCGGCATGACCCACCAGACTGTATGTAAAGCAATGATGCCCGAAGTCCTGGCGGTTCTGGTAAGCATAATCCTTGTCTGTTTCGGGGGTATGCAGCAGGGTCAGGCGGAGGGTGTTGTCGTCCGGCTTGTCCCAGCCGTATTTGCTGTCATTCAAGACAGACACGCCATAGTTTCCACTACGGTCAGTCAAATCGGCCCAATACTGTGCATAGACTTCGTAGGCAGTCTCCGTATTGTTGCCCCGCCTCACACTTCCAAGTCCCAAATCGTAGGTGGCTTCCGTATTTGCCATGTTCAAAGGAAATTCGGCCTTCAACAAAGCATTGGACAACTGCCAGTCCACCTCATTGTAAAAGTCTATGCGGTCGGCACGGCTACCCTCATACAAACGGATGTACTGCTTGAAGAGTGACTCTCCATAACGTTTCTCGATGCAGAGTGACTTGCGCAGCTCACCATCCTCCACCAGTGTCATCTTCACATCCTCTGTGATGGAAACCGGTTCCCGGTCTATAGTCTCCTTCAAGATCTCCCAAGCAGGCCACATGTAGGACTTGTTCTGCGTGAAGAGTGCCAGACGAATGGATTTACCGGGTTTCACCAGCTCCTTGCCGTTCTTCTTGTCAAACAACGAAACGATATCACCCTTTGTATCCAGCGTTATCTTATAAATGGAATTCTCCAATGCATTGGAATCCACAGATACCCGGGTGTCAGCCGACGGACCAGAAGTACGGACATCATATACCGCATAACCGGTAGCGGGCACAATAGCCTCTATCAAGAGTCTGGCTTTACCGTCAGCATAGGACAGCAATTGGGCGGCCACTTTCCGGCCATTCATATCATATACGGTAATCCCTTTCGGTTTCTTTGGCAAGGCAAGTTCTACCTCTGCCACATCGGAAACCTGGAATCCAAGCGCATTGTAAAGCACCACCGGTATCCCTTTCACCCTGGTATCCATCTTTCTTGCCACAGCGTCAATGGAGGAAGTAAGAATACCGGAGAACTGCTTGAGGGAAATCAACTCGTCATTCCATGAGAATTCATAAGCCCGCGGTATACTTGTTCCCGTAAGGTCATCATGGAACTGATGGAAAATGAAACGCTGCCAGTTCTCAGTCAATGCAGCTCCGGGATAGGAAGCCTGGTTCAGCCATTCGGCTACAACGGAAGAGCGTTCCGCTGCATCCCCCAAAAGCTCATTCTGACGGTTGTACAGCTTCATGGCAGCCTGGGAAGTATAACATCCGGTACCGTGAACATCCATCAACAGTTCACCGTTGAACTTGGGCAGTTCCGGATGGCTTGCGTAAGGCTGGAAGTCTTTATATATCCGGTCACTCGTGGCACTGACAATCTGCAACGGACCATTGCCTTGCAAGCCTTTCTCTACGGCACGTACAGACTCCAATGTAGGTGAACCGCCTATGTCTCCCGTACCGTAATAGCGGTAGACCATGTGAAGCGGAGAGTGGCCGGTCAATTCCAACAAGTCCTTGTTTTCCGACAGGTCCCCGTCCTCAAAACGTTGGTTATAATCATATCCATGGGTCATCATGATGGTAGAGCCGTCTATACCTTGCCATAAGCCGACAGTGAAAGGATATTTGTCGTTACCGTAGAACGGTTTGTTGCGCCACTGCAACTTCTGGGAGGAGAAGCCGATCAGTCCGCAATGGGACGCAATGGCAGGAAGTGTCCAGCCAAAACCGAAACAGTCTGGCAAGAAAATGTCCGTGCTCTCCACACCGAATTCCTTCCGGTAATAATCCTGGCCGAGCATGATGTTACGAATCGCAGACTCTATGGAAGGAACCAGCGTATCAGTGGCATCCCAGCTGGCTCCACTGATATGCCAACGACCGCTCTCTATGAATTTCTTCATCTCTTCGTATTGCGCCGGATAATATTCTTTCATCCAAGCATACTTGACCGCACCTTCAAAATTAAAGATGTATTCCGGATACTGCTTCAGCAGAAACAAATTCTGACTGATCGTGTTCCATACATAATCCTTTATTGTGGTCTAGATATCCCAGTTCCACTGTGTGTCCAAATGTGCATCAGACACCATGTAGGCTTTCGGTCTTTGCGCCTGAGCACCATTCTGAGCATAGGTACCGCCACCCATTAGCAAGGCGGATACCAATACTGCAATCTGTTTTTTCATTTTCTGTTTATTTATTGTTTATTGTGTTTAAAGGTTTTATTCATTGTAATTCGCTGATCTCGGCGAAAAGCTCAATCATACAAGCATTCTCCAGTAGACTTTTGAACTGCTCTTCTCTGTGGCCCGACCAATCATTACTAAACAAGCCATTCTCATCACGCGTATAGTTCCAGGCATAATCCGCATTCTCAATCATGGTCTTTATGTACGCCTCATTCCTATCAACCAGATATAGTGCCTTCAAGCCCCTGAACAAGATTACATTAAACCAAGGAGTTCCCGGGAAGAATTTCATCTCTCCTATTGCAATAGGCTGTACCTTCAGAAAGAAACGGCAGGAACCCTCGGCTGTCTGCTGCGCCTCCTTCAGGTAACGCTTTTCTCCAGTTGCCTGATAGAGAAGTACACCGGCCTGAATCATCTGCCCGCTGTTATAAGTATATTTGGCCGGATCCACTTTTCCCTGCAAATTCTTGTTGTCCCAATATACAAAGTCAGAAGGGTCACAAAGATTGTCACGGGTCCATTGATAGGTCTTCTTAGCTTGCTCAAGGTATTTCGCATCCTTAGTCAACTTAAACAGCTTCATACAGAGAACAGTAGCCGGAGCATTCGAACAAGTATTTTTTGATTCTTTCTTCTGTTCGCACCAATAGATTCCTCCCCCCAACTCTTCGGACCATCCGGAATAAATATAGTCATGCAGCTGGATGGCTTTTTCCAGATACTCCTTGTCACCAGTCCGTTCATAGTAATCACAGAAATCAATGGCCACCCAGTCATTGTCATCGTAATAACGATCATTATGACCTGCAAAAGCCGGATACGACTGGTAACAATGGGGAATCCGGGTAGAGTCCCAATAAAGGTCCAGTCCCGGCTTTATCTGCCGGTCCATCAGTTTTCTGTACTTCTTTTGCCCGGAAACCTTATACAAAGAAACACAACCGGATACCAAGGCTGAATAAGGCCACAAGAAAGAGACCTCCTGCTGGTTAACAACAGCGCCGGTATTGGCCGTATATGTAATTCTCTGCTCCGGGTTTCTTGGATAAGTTTCCGTCAGCAGGCCATACTTCTCCACTTTATAGAGAGTAAGTATCTGCTGAAGCAAAGAATCGGCTCGTTGCAGATAGATTTGTTTGCTTGTCTGTGCAGACAAGCAAACCGGTAACGAGAGAGCTATTAATAAAAATAAATTCCTAAGCTTCATATCCAATTCAAGTCAAGTGATTATTATTCCAGCTTCATATCGGCACACATCAGGAAAGCATTGTATGGCCCCCACATGGACATGATGAACCAAAGCTGGTCATCATTGTCTTTCAACGGATGTATGTAAGCGCAATACAAAGCTGGATATCTGTCCGCTTCCGCCAATACTTTCGGCTCGCTCCACTGGACGAGATCCTTCGATGTACAATAAAGAATGGCATGCCTTTTGGTCAAAGGAGTCTCGTCATGATTCGGATCATAATTATAAGTCAGAATCCAACGCTCAAACTTCTTGTGCCATATCAGCGACGCTTCTCCTACGGGACCTCTCAATACCGGAGTAGCGGCAGCCTCATTTCCACGTATCCACTCTTTACTTTCACCGTTCCAGTATTCATAGGCCTTCATATCCAGAAGATCTTTCTCAAGGAAACGCGCCAGATACGCAGCATCACCACGTCCGGCCTGTGTGCCGAGCATATAAATCCATCCGTCACATTTGGCATAAGCCACTTGCGAAAAATGACTGTCGGGAGAAAAAGTCACCTCTTCACGCCGCTCCCATGTCCGACCGTCATCATTGGAAGTATAGACAGAAGAAAAATTGGTAAGCCAGCGTCCATGAGGCGCTCCCCAATCATAGATGTTCATAATATGGACACAATCCGTTTTACCGGCCCGAATAGCACTCGTAGGGATGGAAGTCTGGTATACCTCCGGATTCGTCTTACCGCCCGCACATACCTCAAGCGCCTTACCATCGGCATCAAGCAGCATTGAATCTATTTTAAGACCGTCTGTAAGCTCTGTATCCGATGAAAAAGCCAGTACGTTGGAACGCCAGTTGGAACCATTGCCACCATTTTTATTCACGACAAAACCTTCTCCACTGGTATCTCCGAAAAACATGCCCACACGGTTTCCATCCATATGCCACATTAACCCCAAATCCGTTCCATATACATCAAAGTCAGGTCCGGTATTATTGGGATTCAGCAATGTATCTCCCGGCAAAGGATCACCCGTGACACGGGATATCATACGTACATTATCAATACACAGCGTTTTTTCACTATCAGCATCCTTACAAGCCATATTGCCCGTCAAACTACAGGTAACAAGCCCGAACAGTAAAATTTGTTTAGTTCTCATTCTTATCAATTCCATATACAAGTACACATTCCCACATCTATTCCTTTATTCTTTCCAGGATAATCAGTCCCAGTTCAAACTGGTCCCCACCGTTATTATTTCTCACATGGAAAGTGACCGAATTGGTTTGTTCCGTCAAATTGATGTCTCCTACATGTACTCTGTCTTTAGACACTTCTTTGTCCTTCTTAGTAGAGATCCATCCGGACAGTTGCTTCTGGCGTTGCCAAACCTGGAAGTCGGCACCATTCGGTTTCTCAAAATAGTTTATCAGCACTTTATATTTTCCTTCGGGCACATCGTTCAGCATGATGCGCACTACTCCTCCATGCTGGGTGGTCATACGGATTCCACGCTCATTTGTTACCTGGACACCTCCACCAAGACTCAGCTGCATCAGTTGAGGGAAATAGATATGTTCTGTCGGCTGATATACAGTGCGTAATTCAGCAGTAGGCTCTTCTCTGCCTTGCAATGGCTGGGCTGCATAGAAGAATCCAACAGATGTATAATCTACCGGAAAATTATTTTTTACTTCACCATGTTCCATTCCATGATAGATTTCCTTCTCATAGGACATTTTGTCGGCCAAGAAGAAACGGTATCCACCGGTTCTGGCCATCGGAAGCGAATAATCCAGGCAACCATGGAGGGGGAGGCTGTTTCCTCTGTCCCAACGATCCAATAAAGCATACCAGCCACCGTTGTAATAGTCTTCGGAGCCAGTGCCGTGCAGACGCATTTTATTATCTACGTAAGTGCTGTCATCCCCTTCGAAGAACAAGGTCATTCCCGGACGCAGGCCTTGTGCCTGATGGATGGTTCCTACATAATGTCCTTTTCCTTTTTGTGCAGCAAACTTATGGAAAATGCCGAGAGGAGTTTTCTCTCTACGCCATACAGAATAGAACTTACCCTCTTCCTTCACATTACGCTTATTACTGTTATAGTACACTTTAACGTTTACAGAAATAGGAGATTGCTGAATACCTTCTCTCTTTTTATAAATCATCTTCATAGAAGCTGACTTGTCAAAAGGCATTGGCAGATAGCAGTAGTTGGAAGTACCTTGCTTACCCATTAAGATACTCCGCATTGCTCCTTTTCCATAGGCATATCCAAAAAAATCAGCAACGGGGGCATAAATAGCCTCCACCTTCTCATTATCCCATTTAGCTGAAAGAATCACATCTTTGTATAAACCTTCGAAAGATGTTCCGCCATCAATCGACATACCTACAATACGTCCCGGTTCTGCCATCTCAAAGAAAGAAACTTCTTCTCCCGGACTCAGTGTAAATACCTTTTCTTCCGTCTGTACACCAGCTGATTTTCCAAAGGTATAATTCGTTACAGCAGGAGACAAGTCAGCCCATATTCTATTCACCTCAGCCAACAAATCCTTATCCTGCTGTGAGAATTCACCGGTATAGGTTTCCACCTTCTTTCCCGGCAGGTTACGGTATTGTATCTGAATGAATTCCAATTTAGGTCCATCGAAAACAATTTTACAGGACTTTTTATACGTAATGGGCAGATAACAATAAAAACCACCGATTTCATTGCCACAAACGGGCTTTGTAAACGGATAAACCTTACCGGAAAACAAATCCGAGAACTTTATTTTCAAACCAGGTTCCTTTTCTCCGTCAAAGTAAAAATAGAGCATATTATCTGTCGGTGTAGGCGTCCAAATACGATTAATTACTCCAGGGCCCTCCATTTCTGCAATCACCAGTTTATCCCCTTCCTTTCGGAGGAAAGAATAAGTTCCGGCAAAACCATCGTCGTTACCCCATGTTCTGTCATAACTCGAAAACTGCTCCACATAAGAACCGGTACGATACTCGGGCAGTTTATCCACTCTTTTCAACAATTCCAACTCATCTGTCCATCTGTACGGGTTTTGAGCTGTAACATACATCCCTGCCAGCAGAAAAGCGAACAAGAAAATCAAGAAACTTTTTTTGTTGATATTCATTACATTTAAATTTATGAATCCATTGATAGAGAAAAGGCAGGAAGGGATTATGTTGCTCTCCAGCATCCCTTCTTGCCGTTTTCCCTTTAATAATAAAAGCTTATACTATCCATAAAACGTCAATCAATTCCCCTCCGGCATTACCACCATAACGTTCGTACCAAAGAATTTAGCCCATTGGGTGTTGTCAGGACCTGGTTACAATTCAATACTGACAATTCCGTCTTCAGCCTGTTCAATGGCAATATTTTGCCAACATATTGGCAACATTGTGCCAACACGATGGCAAAGTCTTGCCAACAAAGTGGCAAGACTTAAAAAAGAGTAATACTTAGAGATATGGACCTATACGAAAAAGAGGAGAACTATTTATTCATTTCCCCAAAGAGTTGCTTTATTACCCTTAGCTTTACGCCAAGCGTCACGCCAACGATGTATGTCCATGTGATTGATGAAAGGCTTCGGTGCTCTTTGTGCTTTCGTAGGAGCTTCAGGAAGAGCAACAGCTGAATCTTGATACCAATAGGCAACGGTTGCCAAATCCAACGTCAAATTATTATTAGAACCATGCTCTATCGTTCCTTTAACACTCTTCTCAAAGAAGATGGGATCAGCTATGAAGAAGCGGTAAACATGGGTACGTCCCAACCAGCCGATATCATTATTCACACGAGGATACCCGAAATAAGGATGCGAGAATGCCTCTTTAGGGCACCAGGAAGTATTGAAGAAATCTTCCGTACCCGTTCCTATCAATGAAGGTGTTTTTTCTCCGTCAATAAACCACATATCATCTCCTTCACCATACCACATAGTAGTAGGACAGTGTACATAGTAGTTAATACCAACGAAATGACCTTTTCCTTGTGTCTCTACAAACACGTAATTGTCCTTACCAGTAGTATTCGGTTTCTGCTCTCCGGTAAGCCCCCATTCCGTTTCACCTTCGGGAAGGGCCTCCGTGAGGTTATGGTTGTACCACGCATGGAATCTGCCCATATCTTTGGGAAGCTTGTCCATTTCCAGATAATCTACGTAGAAATAGAAGGCATCAATGTTCCTGTCACTTTGATTCTCGATTTCAATACGTGCGCCTTTCTCAAAAGGCATAGTGAAATAGCATGACATGCCGGTACCGTTTTCAGGACCTGATGAAAGAGGCAATGATGCATAATTATATCTTTCGTCCCATCCCTGCCCAAAGAAAGGTCCGATAGGAGACTCTACCGAGGGATAGTCGTTTCCATCCCAATACATGCGAATGATAATGTCGTTTCTGCTCAAAGTGGGAGGTGGAGGCGCAATCGTCACCCAAATGTGGTTGATGACTCCCGTTCCCTTGATGTCTGCAATGATGCGTTTCTCACCTGGTTTGAAGGGCTCCAAGTGATCTCTGTTACCTCCGGTAGGATCTGTACTGGAGATTCTTTTGTTTTTTACACCCGACTTCAACTTTGCCAAGTCAAACATTTCGTTCGTCATGTTCGACTGTGCAAAAACAGTAGGAAAGTACAATCCCAGAACAAGGGAGAGTAACAAACTGAATTTTGTAATTCTTTTCATAAATTTTTGTTTACATTGATTAATTAGATGATTAATATTCCAATAAATAAGGTTTCTCATTGAATGTTTTCCACAGCAATTCTCCAAACAATGTATTGGCCCATGCAAACCAGCTCCTTGTGAATTTCTTGGGATCATCCTTGTGGAACGACTCGTGCATGAACCCGGTACCGGCATGCGTTTTCTGGAGCATCTGGATACATTGCTGTAACTCTTCATCGTCTTGAGCAGTCAGGGCTTTCATTATCAGGCTCATCGGCCATATCATGTCCGTACCAATATGATGTCCTCCTATCCCTTCAAAATAAGAACCTTTAAAGAAGTAAGGATTGTATTCCGACCATACAAATCTTCTGGTATTGGCATAAATTGCATCATCACTATCAACACCACCCAGATAGGGTAACGCCAGCAGATTAGGGACGTTGGCATCATCACTAAGATAAGCAGATCCAAAGCCATCTATTTCAAAAGCATAGATTTTACCGAACTTCGGATGATTCACCACGGCATAAGTCTGCAAAGCATTATAAACTTCTTTACTCAACGCCAATAGTTCATCAGCCAGTACATTGTCTTTGGTTATCTTTTGAACCATTTCGGAAGCCTGCCTCAAACTGGCCACCGCAAAGAAATTGGACGGGACAAGAAAAGGAAAGATGGTAGCATCATCACTAGGCCTGAAAGTAGAACAAATCAATCCGACCGGATTTACTTTATAGCCCACTCCACCCATAGGAACAGCATCTATAGCCCATTCCGAAGTTCTGCGAAAGCTATAAGGCCCGTTACCATCTTTTCTCTGCTGTTCCTTGCAGACCCTTAAAATGGTTTCTATCGCCTTCTTCCATTGCGCATCGAAAGGAGAAGCATCATTTGTCTTTTTCCAGTATCCATATGCCAGGCGAATGGGATAGCAAAGCGAATCCAACTCGTATTTACGCTCATGAATACCCGGTTTCATCTCCGTATGATCGCTGTTCCATCTTGTATACTTCGTATCATCATCATAAAAGGCATTGGCATACGGATCCTTCAATATAAAGGAGGTCTGCTTATTGATAACGCCAATTATCAGTCTTTGCAGGTTCTTATCTTCAGACATGAAATCCAAATACGGATATACTTGGGCAGAACTATCCCTTAACCACATGGCATCAATATCACCGGTAATCACATATGTATCCGGTCGGCCATCCTTTTCTGAATAAAAAACGGTTGTGTCCAACGTATTCGGAAAACAATTCCCAAACAGCCAGCCCAGTTCTTCATTCTTGACCTTCTGTTTAAAAGTAGCAATGGCCTTTTCAATGGCAGGACTTTTGAAGTTCCTTTCCGATATAGGCTTCCTTACTGTTGGAAACGACGAAAAAGAGGTAGCTGTCGAAGCTACGCCTGAATTCGCAAGCATCAAGTTTTTATTCAGCGCATATCCTGCCCCCAAAAGGCCCACTCTCTTTATAAAATTTCTTCTATTCATGTTATAAATCCATTGATTAAAAATATTATCCTGGAACAATCTTCTTATCCTAACAAACTAACAACTGATTGAAATACAATTTCAACTGATAAACATCACCCTTATAACCTTCTGATATGTAATAGCGCTCCTCCATCCTTTGCCAGATTCAGTTCAATGATATCCTTCCTTGTAACTTTCCGCACCAGTCTGTCCAGATTGTTTGGATTCCGCTCCACATCCTCCGCATCGGTATAGATCGTTGCCTGGTAATCTCCCTCACTAAGGAAGTCCAATTTCAATTTCAGATTCCTTTCCGCACCGTTGTTTAGCGAGCCTACCCACCAGTCCAAACCGCTCCTGCGGGCCACCGTGACATGCTCATTCATCCTTGCCAGCGGAACTCTTATCTCATCCCACGTTCCCGGCACGGTACGGAGCACCTCGAACCCCGGTTGACCTTCATAAGCCTTTGGCGTATCGCACAACGAGGTGAGATGGTTTTCCAAAACCACATACATGGCCAACATATGGCAGCGTGTGCTCATTACATGAGGATTTACATACTGTATCTTGAACTCCGAGCGCGGCAGTGCCCTGAACCCTCCCAGGTGATAGTCCGTCGCTCCCGCCAGCATCCTGGTGAAGGGTATCGCAATGTCATGGTCCGCATTCACCAGCGTGTCCCATTTGCATACTTCATAGTTGAGTGTCCC